>C._urophasianus_2_cecum__coassemble_3785_pt1 | contig 1639 bp, 2 predicted proteins | sample C__urophasianus_2_cecum__metabat2_low_PE_014 | metagenome-assembled genome bin C | reverse complement strand
ATATAAGCTAAAATTATAAAGAAGTTATAGTGGACGTATTTAAGAATTCTTTAATAAATAAAAAAGAAGATGCTAAATCTAAGCTTAGATTAGCATCTTCGTCATATTTATAAATGTTTAAATATTATATCTTATAACTAATAAAGGTGCACCCAATCGGTCTGGTGCTATAAAATTCACCTACATAATCATCAAAGAAGAGGTCATCCTCATAGACAGTATAATCTTTTCTTTCTAGATTAGCGAAACAAGCAACGGCAGTCGGGTCGTCATCTTTAATAGTAAAGGTATAACTATTACTAATAGAAAAGGTCGTTTTTCTAGTGTAACCTAATTTCACTCTTAATTCATCGGGACCAATTTCAAAGTCATAAGAAAATTGAGATTCGAGAGTAGTTGTTACAGTCATAGTAGCAGAACCTGCCCCATAATACTCATTGTAACCTATGAGGTCACCTTTTAGATAACTTGTCTTAATTGAATCAGAAACGATATAGTAGTCATTGCCAAAAAAGTATGTTCCGTGTTCTTTAGGCATTTCTACTTTAACATCATTTACAATAAAAACTTCTAGCACATCTTCATAATTAGAAAAACCGTAATCTTTGGCGTACTCGATGGCATCTTCACCTTGAATAACTTTATAAATATCATAATTATTAGTAGAAGGCATCACGCCTCCAGATCCTAGGTCAGATTTTTTTCCTGTAGCAATTGAAAGTAAGCCTAGGCCAGCTACTACTGAGCATAATATTGTTCTAAACATTTACCTTTTTTCCTCCTTAAATATCTAACAAGCAAAATAGCAATAATAACAATGTCTATTATTATTAACACTCCTAAAATAACTGATATTGCACAAACTGTTTTGTCACTATCAGCCCCTAGCCAATAGCCTTTAAGACAATGGTGGATACTGCCATGTTCATCGTGCCAGCCATATGGACTGATGGCATACATAAAAATTAACAAAGCACACAAAGCTATAATAGTTAAAATAATCGATATAATAAATGTCTTAGTAAGTTTAGGTAGGGAAGATATTCTTTCTTTAAAACTTTTCTTTTTTACTTTGAAGTCTTTAACTTCCTTTTTTTCGGCATCTATGTTTGTAACAGTTATTTCACCACCATCTAATAGATAGTCATAACTAATATTAAAATAAATTTTTATCGTTTTTATAGTTTCAATATTAGGCTCATTTATATTAGCTTCCCACTTTTGGACTGCCTGTCTAGAAACATTTAGTTTTTTGGCTAATTGTTCTTGAGATAAATCGTATTTTTTTCTTAGCTCTTTAATACGTGAACCTATAGTCATACTATCACCACCTAGGCTCATTATAAAGAATATAAGTACTAATTACAAGATGCCTAAAGTAGCATATAGCTATTTTTAGTAGCACTTTGAGGTTATGATAGACATCAAGTCAAAAAAAATATAAGATGTGATATTTAATAATTATAATTATAGCTATATATTAAATATTCCTGTAGCAATCTTCTGTATCTGATATAATAAAGGTGTCTTCAATACTATATAAATACATTTGACATAAGTTTAATAATATATTAAATTTAAAACATATGGAGACTAACTATTAGAAGTCAATAGTTAAAATAATGAAATAAGCAATAAA
>C._urophasianus_2_cecum__coassemble_3087_pt1 | contig 1858 bp, 2 predicted proteins | sample C__urophasianus_2_cecum__metabat2_low_PE_014 | metagenome-assembled genome bin C | reverse complement strand
CATACTAAAACCACATTTATAGGTTTGCACGCCGTCTACCACATCTATATAAGACCTCTTATCTTCAGAAAATGAGATTACTCTAACTTCATTGTTGTCTTTTAGTGATTCTGATATATCATGCGCTACCTGTTCAATACCACCAATATGAGGCTTATAATAGTTTGATATTTGTAATACTTTCATTTCTATTTAGCCCCCTTACCAAATAAAACTACATAAATAGTTCTAAAGAAGATCTTAATATCTAACCAAGTAGATCGCTTATAAACATAGATTAAATCAAGCTTTTGTCTTTCCCCTGAAATAAAGGTGACATCAGATCTACCATAAGCCTGCCAGTACCCTGTAAGTCCTGGTTTTATTTTATAAAGTAGTTGTTTTTGATCTTCAGTGTACCACTCATCTAATTCTTTTTTGGTAATTGGTCTATTACCCCAAATAGACATGTTACCAATAAAAATATTAAATAGTTGAGGCAACTCATCTATTGATGCTTTTCTAATAAACTTACCTACCTTAGTTATTCTTGGATCATTATCTATTTTTCTTTCTTTATTCCACAAATCTATTTGTTCATGTGTTAAATAATCAGTCAGCCTAGCTTCCGCATCCGCATACATTGATCTAAATTTATAGACTGTTATTTCCTTACCACCCTTACCTATTCTTTTATCTTTAAAGAAGATAGGCCCTTTAGAAGTAGCTTTAATAAGTATTGAGACAATTATTAATAACCAAGATAACAAAATAAGACTTATCGTTGATGCAAGTATATCTATTGTTCTTTTTAGAAACTCATATACCGGTTTCTTTTTATACACTTCATTCAAATTAATCTCTCCTATGATTCATACTTGTTCGCAAAGGTATACCTTTACGAACAGGCTAAAAAATGTGTAACTTACTTGACATTTTGGTTAAAAACTCTTAAAAAACTAGACAAATGTTTGAAAAAAGATTATACTTATAGCGTCATTTTGTATTCCGTAAAGGTATACCTTTGCGAACAAATTAGTTTAAGGACTGATTATATGAATGAGACAACTATCATATTAAAAAAGAAGCCAATATATAGCTTCTTTAAAAGACTAGTAGATATGTTGGCTTCTTTTATCTTAATAATATTATTAAGTTGGTTATTTCTAATATTAGGGGTATTAGTTAAAACAACATCTAAGGGACCTATTCTATATATCTCAGAAAGAGTAGGTAAAAACGGTAAGTTATTTAAATTTTATAAGTTTAGATCAATGAGAGTAAATGCTGATAAAGAACTAGATGAATTATTAGCTAAAAATGAAACAGGCGGGATCACTTTTAAAATGAAAGATGATCCTAGAATTACTAAGTTTGGCAAATTCTTACGTAAAACTAGCCTAGATGAACTACCTCAACTATTTAATGTGTTAAACGGCACTATGAGCTTTGTAGGACCTAGACCAGCCATACCTAGGGAAGTAGATCAATATAATGATTACCAAAGACAAAGACTACTTGTAAAACAAGGGCTTACCTGTATTTGGCAGTGTAGTGGTAGGTCTAATACTACTTTTGATGAACAAATTGAAATGGATTTAGCCTACATCAAAAAAAGAGGGTTCTTTTTTGATTGTTGGATCATGATTAAGACTTTCTTTGCGGTTATATTTGGGAAAGGGGCAGAGTAATGAAAAAGATACTACAAATTTCTAAATACTATTACCCCTATATTGGTGGTATTGAACAGGTAGCTCATGATATATCGGAATCATTAAAAGACACGAATGAAGTTAGAGTAATCTCATTCTCGGAAGATAAGAAGTCTTATACAGATGTAGTAGACGGGGTACAAACCTATAAATGTGGTTTTAGTATT
>C._urophasianus_2_cecum__coassemble_1651_pt1 | contig 2724 bp, 4 predicted proteins | sample C__urophasianus_2_cecum__metabat2_low_PE_014 | metagenome-assembled genome bin C | reverse complement strand
CTGGCTTTTTTGACCTTATTTGACTCCGATTATTGCTTTATTTTAACTATACTAGGTAAAGAGTCTGACCATGGTAGAAGGTCTTGTATATCTTTCTTGCCGATATTTTCTATAACATATTTTAAATACTTTTCAACTTGTAAGCCATTAGCTCTTGCCGTCTGAACTATCGAAAAAGCTATACCTGTATACTTGGCTCCCTCTAAGGTCTTACAAAATAAGAAGTTTTTTCTACCTATGACAAAGGGCTTAACTGTTCTTTCAGCTATGTTATTACTCATGTCAACATGCCCATCTTCTAAATAGGTAAATAACTCATCTTTGTAGTTATAGTAATATTTAACAGCTTTTTCTAATAGCGGGTTGTTGTCATAATTGATGTCATCGATTATTTGGTTTAGCTCACTAATTATTTTTTGATACTCTTTACTATTCCTTTTTTCTTTTATCGTATCAGCGTCTAGAACTAGTTTACGATATCTTTTTTCCTCTTCAAATAATTCATTAATCTTTTTGACTACTTTATAGGCTGGATGTTTTAACTTATTTTCATGACTAAGTGTCTTTATACAGTCAAAAAAGTTCCTCCTACAATGGATGAAACACCTTTGTATCTTAATCTTACTATTGTTTTCTTTAATTTTGTTATATCCTGTATACCCATCAACAGTTAAGTAACCTTCATAATTTTTCATATGTTCTTGTAGTTTAGTTGTTCTTCTATCTTCGCTAAACTCATAAATATATATTGGGTTATTCCAAAATGAAGTAGTATAGACAAACATATAACATTTATCTTTATTTGATTCTATTACTTGAAGGGTCGTTTCATCAGAATGAATAGATCTAGCACTGTTATTAAATAATTCTTCTAAGAGCTTATCATATAATGGCTCTAATAGTAAAATGGCTCGTAATACGTAATTACCTAATGTTTGAGGCGAGATATTTAGCCCTTGGCCGCTTAAATAAAGTGAATACCTATTGATTGGAACTAATAACTCATATTTCATAGCTATGATATTAGCGGCCAAAGAAGGGGTTAATGGTGAATGAGGGAATACATCATCACTTATTGCTTCATATATTTTATCTTTGTCTTTATATTTCTTTTTAACTACCTTAACCACTTTAAAATTAGCTGGTAGTATCTCTATTTTATATGTTTCATCTTGCCCAAAGTCTAGAACTTTATCTTTATCTACATTATTACCCTTAAAATCAAAGTCACATATTATTTCATCACACGCTAACTGTCTTAAGTCATTTAAAAAGTTTTCAGTTGGCGTTTTTCTTATTGATTTTTCTTTATCCTCATCTATTAATCTTTCCGCTTCATTTAAGGCTTTTTCATCATCTTTTAATGTTTCTTTTTTGGGACAAAATCTCTCATATGTCATTTTTTTATTAGCCTCTACCTTTTTCTCGTATTTAGCTAATAATTCTTCATATTTTATTTGTAATTCCTTAAAAATAGCTTCTTGTTTCTTAATAATTTTAATAAGTTCTGATTTACTTAAATTTTCTAAAACCATATTACCACTCAATCTTTCCTTCATTATATGAGACATATTTAGTCAGTGTTTTTTTCTCTTTACTATTTAATTTACCTGTATAATATTTACCGTTTATTATAACTATACCTATATTACCAATTATATCTAAATCTTTATCTTTTATGTCGATTAGATCTTTTAATGGTATTATTTCATCAATTCCAGGGGTAAAATAGACCTTAGTTGCCTCTATTAAACCAAACTCTGTTATTTTACCTAGATATTTTTGAATTGATACCGGATAACCTTTTTCTTTTGAATATCTTGATGTCACTTTATATAAGTAATAACTATTGTTTATTTTCTTAACAGAAGTACCTTTAGTATGGTATTTTTCTACCCAATCTGGAAACATATTTTTCACCTCCTATAGAGTGTATATTATACACTACTTATTATATAAAAAATCAAGAGATTTTTCAAGCCTTTTCTCTTGATTTTTTGACATTTTTTAGAATTATTAATAGCTGTTCTTTATCAATTATGATCTTACCTTCATCAACTGTAGGCAGTAGATATTTCATGCCTTTTAACTTATTATGATATAACCAAATTCTGTCTTCTTCAAATTCAACTATCTTCATTTGAGTTTTATCTTTACTAAAAAAGATAAAGTAGGAGTTTGTTAGATTATTATTGCCAAATGTAGTTACTATTAGATTACTAAGTTTATTTATGCCACCCCTAAATGAGATGTTGCCTAAATATAAATAAATATTCTTTATATTACTTAAGTCTACCATTCTTTTAATATCTTTAGTACTCTTTCTAAAAATATCTCATGAAACTCTAAGATAGCACCATTATAAGTCATACGGATCATATCTTTTTCTTGAATCTCTTCGCTATCTTCAACTTTTCTTATTAAGCCTTTTGTTTCAACTACACTAAGCTCATCTAGCTTTATAATTTCATTTGTTACATTACAAAATCCTACTTGGTCTCTTTCATATTTTATGACCCAGTCGTTGAAGGTTGAATCTGGTATACCCTTTTCTGAGGCAAATATGGCTTTAGAAATATTTTCTTTTTCAGCCCTATCTAAATATTCCTTTACAGCGTTTATCTTATACTCTGCCGTATATTTTTTACTTATCATACTAAATCACCAGCTATATTTTAGCTGATATGACTAGTTTTGATAAGTGGGGATATCTTTTATAGACAC
>C._urophasianus_2_cecum__coassemble_1402_pt1 | contig 3009 bp, 5 predicted proteins | sample C__urophasianus_2_cecum__metabat2_low_PE_014 | metagenome-assembled genome bin C | reverse complement strand
TCTATAAAGACTAGATTTTATCTAGCTTAATTCCAGTTTCTGCTTGCAATTCGGGGCTTTTATGTTATCTGAAGCAAGGAACACTTATTTCTTCTACGTGACCTTTAACTGCTTCAAAACTGTGGTTTGGTGTTTCAAAACCATCAGCGGCGCATTCGACGTTTGCCCAGTCCTTACTAGCTAGTACTTTGTATTCAACACAAGTCCCAACTGGTAACATCTTAGCACATTCGTAACAATGTTCTTCGGAATTGTATTCTAATTTAACACTCTTAGCTGGATTCCATTCACCTAATTCAGCCACATTACCACAAACGTATAATGCGTCGTGCGTTTCACAAGTTGTTACTTTAAAGGTAACCTTAGTTTTTTTAACATCTGCCATATTTAATACCTCCTTGCTAAATTATAGCGTATTTTTTCTAAAAATAATATATATTATTTTAATGTATGCGTTTTTAGACATATTAAGTGGCTATTTTTTTTAAAATAATTTATAATAACAAAGGTGATATAAATGAATTTTCCTACTAAGAAAAAAAGTAATCATACCTTTATTAATAAAGCCAATCTAGGTATGCAGCTAGAAGAGGCTATCAATGAATCAAATACCTACTATTTAGCAAATGATATTGCAGTCATCCATAAAAAACCTACTCCTGTCCAAATTGTTAAAGTTGACTACCCCATGCGTAGTAAAGCCGTTATTACAGAGGCCTACTATAAAACCCCTTCAACAACCGATTATAACGGTGTTTATAAAGGCTATTACATTGATTTTGAAGCTAAGGAAAACCATAATAAGACTTCTTTCCCGCTCGCTAATATCCATCCTCACCAATACAATCATTTAATGAATATTTATCGTCATGGTGGGATTGGCTTTTTAATTATTAGTTGGAATCATTACCAGGAACATTACTTACTACCAATCAAAGCCCTAGAAAAGTTTTGGACGAGAATGGAAAATGGGAGAAAATCTTTTACTTATGAAGAGCTAAAAGAAAATGCCTTCTCAATTAAGGAAGGCTATAATCCTCGTTTAGATTATTTAAAGGTGGTTGACTACCTTCTAGAAAATAACAAAGAGTTAATTAAAGGTACTATTTAATTATATCATCAATACCTTCAGGATAGGCGGCCGCTATTTGTTTTTTTAAGTCTTCAAACTTTTGTTTAAGTTTGTAATTAGCTTGTCTAATGGCAGCTTCTTCACGTGCAATTAAGGCTTCATCTGATACAACATTTTTAATGTTAGTGTACCTCTTATCAGACTTAAGCTTTTCAAATTGTTCTTTGTATAATTTAATATTCTTTTCGTAGGTTTCTTTAGCTTTTTCTTCGTCTTTTATTTCATGTAAAGTAATAGGATGTTCTTTAAATAGGCCATAAAAAGAATCAATATTAGAATACATATAAAAACGTCTTAACATATTAAACGTCGTAATATTAATTTGATCGACTGTCAAAGTAATAAGCGGATGATATACCCTTAAAGTTTCTGCATATACAGTTTCAAACTCAGCTAATTGTTCTTTAGTATATTTTTCAAGACACGTTTTAATTTCTCTACCAGCTCGCATTTTACTATTAAAATCTCTAACCTGACGACCAACAGTTTGTTTAAGCGGTATAAGAGCTGTCTTAATTTCCGCTTTTGTCTTACCTTCCTCATGTAGTTTTAAGATTTGGGTAAACAAGGTATTACTAACATTTAAATTTAGGTTATCAAGTGGCTCTTTTTTTAATTCTTGTAATAGTTTAGTTTCAGCTTCTAAATTAGATTTTAAAAAATTATCAATACTATAAAGTAAACCAGCAAATTCATCCTGCAAGTCTTTAATTTCCATCTGAATCATCTCCGCTCTAAATTATATTAGAAAAAGATTTTTTTAGCAATATTTAATTTTTTGTATTTACAAAACTTACATTTTATTATATAATTACGACCGTCGTCGAGCTATGTTTCCGTAGCTCAGCTGGATAGAGCAACGGCCTTCTAAGCCGTGGGTCGAAGGTTCGAATCCTTTCGGAAACGCCACTATTTATAAAATACGCTAGTTCTACTAGCTTTTTTATTGACTAATTTTTAAAATCTATTAAGATAGAGATGGAGGGGCTATTGCTTGATCTTTTTCTTTTGATAGATTAGAATAAAGCTAAGGAATTGTACGTAAGGTAGACAATTTATGTCGGGCGTCTATACCTACGTGGAGATGATGGAAGAGGATATTAATCCGACCGCCCGTCCATCTATGTACAATTCTTTTTTATTCGATAAATATAAATTTACCATATTTTTTAATTGATTTTATTTCATAAATAGTCTATAAATAAAGTACATAAGAGTTAGATGAGGTGGAACCGCTGTTTCGACCACGGCGCCAACCAATTGGTTGGGTTGGAGTATCCTTATGGATTTGGCTCCCACATGCGATCTGGGCGGTTGAATAAACCACTCCCATGCCTTTGCGTATGGTAAGAGTAAGCACCCCAGCATCTAATTCTTTTTTTTGTGCTTCGACTTTCTCTATGAAATGCTGTTATAACTTCTAATGTTTTATCATCTATAACTTCAACAACTACCATATTACAATAATATTTTTATTAGTATTGATTTATTTTTAGCATGCCATAATAATTTTGCGAACATGCTAACAGCACCATAATATTCACCATTAAAGTTGTTGATGTCTTTTTTTATAAAATTTACTGATTTTTTTGACTGATAATTGCCGTTTTGTTTCTTGTAAGTTTCGTATTCACTGCTTAAACTTTCAATTCATGCCTTAAGTTCATTGTTTTCGGTTAGCTTAGCATTTAAGTCATTCTCGCTTTGGCTTCTAGCACTGTTAATGTATAGACCGTTTTCTTTCATAATTTGTTCGATTTTCTCATCAATGCTAGTGCTTGCATCCTCTAATAATTTTTTAACCATTTCTCTTTTCATTTTGTCCTTGTATTATTAAATTAGTAAGAATTGTACTAAGTTAATAATACTTTCTCCTT
>C._urophasianus_2_cecum__coassemble_869_pt1 | contig 4048 bp, 4 predicted proteins | sample C__urophasianus_2_cecum__metabat2_low_PE_014 | metagenome-assembled genome bin C | reverse complement strand
TCGAGAACTAGATGAAACAATACATAAAACCATCTCACAGGGGTTGTAAGAGAAGATATTGTAGTGTCAAGTATTTTATGATATAATATTCATAGGGGGGAAAGGAGGTAAAAAATGTTAGATAAAGTAGATTATGGTTTCAGTATCTTGTCCGCAATCTATGCTTGTATCGACATACAAGAGATAGTTTCAATTGTACTGTTAGTGATAAGTTGCGCTAACGTTGTCTTAAAAGTGGTACTAGAAATTATAAAAGCTGTCAAAGGAAAAAGGATTGACGACGTACCTAAAATCATAGACGACGCTATAGACACAGTACAAGATAAAATTATTTCAAGTAAGGAAGAGAAAACGCAATGAGTAATTTTAATAGATGGAACTGGGATTTTAGCAATTTTGGTATAACTTCTTCTAATATTCTCAAAGATAAAAAGATGCTTATAAATAGTTATATCAAGAATATGATAAATAGGACAATGCAAATGTTTGACTGGCAAGGTCTCCCAGATACCATACCAAAGAAAGATTTAGAACAGTTACTACAACTAACCGGTAGTGCTACCATAGCACAAGCACCACAAGGAATATTCGCGTTTAGATCGGGTCTAGGTGGAGTACCTAACGCGTATTATTTACCTACTATTTCAATCGTTGCTAATCCCGCACTTAACTTTAACAAAGAATTAGTAATTGATAAAGATTGTGTCGTTATGTTAAATGACTCTACATATAATGGATTAACTAGTATTAATGCCAAGTTTGCGAGTTTGTTAGCTGAGTTAGATATTACAATACGTTACACAATTATTAATGCTCGTTTACCATACTTAATTAAAACTAATACGGTAGACGAAGCGGACAACGCTAAGGAAATATTAAAGGATATTGAAGATGGTGTAAAACTAGGTTTTATAGCTGATTCGTGGAGTGATTTGTCATTCACTACTTATCCTTATTTCTCTAACTTACAAATAAATGAGTTAATAGAACTTTACCAATATTTAAAAAGTCAATGGTACCAAGAATTAGGGTTGAACAGTAACTATAATATGAAACGTGAAAGTTTAAACCAATACGAGATATCAAGTGACACTAATATATTAACTCCACTAGTTCAAGATATGCTAGAACAAAGAGAGATAGCGTGTGATAAAATTAATACTATGTTTGGTCTTAATGTCAGTGTTAAGCTAGCGGGGGCGTGGGACACTGTCCAACAAGAAGAAGAACTAAGCATAGAACAATATGAAAACGGGGGTGAAGATGATGGAAGCACTGACGATGAGTCAAGTGAAGACGATGGAGAATCTTTACGACCTGGGGATTAGTTTATTTGGTAATCTAGGACTTAGCTTTATAAGCACTGAACAAGGGAAAGTCTTAGACCAATACTTATTTATTGTCTACAATGCAAGTAAGAAGATAGGTTACTATATCAGACGTTTTATAAAACAAGGTATAGACCAAGGCTTAGAAGAAGACCAAATCAAAACTAATATTAACAATGCTATTAAGGATTTAATATCAACCATTTATAAAACTAAGTGGGAAGGCCTATACAAAGCTATCAGCAAGGATTATGATTTCTTAAAGCCTTTAGATATTAAAAGAGAGAATAGCGAAACTGGCAAAGAAGATAAGAAAGACAATTCTAAGTCTAATTCTTCTATGTCGAGTGAAGGTAACAAGACAGTAGCTACAAGCTTTAAACAAACTACGGATAGAGACACCAAGGAAGCTACTAACCTAGAAACTAACCAAAAGGTTAGTGGTGACAGTTTTGTTTATCCCTTCAATAGTACTGATAAGTCTAATTATGACAGTTCACAAAATGAAGGACAAAACGTCGTAAAGGGTAGTGCTGACGATAACACAACGGCATTAGATGAGACGATAACTAGAAATGCTGACGACAACAAAGAGACAAGCCAAGAAACAGGCAAGGGAACTAATGAAACGTCCACAGAAGGCACTTCTAGTAAGTCTAATGAAGTTAAAGGAACTTCTAGCGAAGTAGGAAACAGCGGGGCTAAATCTTTTTCTGAACTCGTACAAGAAGAGTACCAAGCAAGACTCTTAGACTTGTACCACGTAATGATTAAAGACGCTAGCCGAGAGCTTGTAGGAGTCTTATTTTAAAATTAAAGAAAGGAAATAAACAAATGGAAGTAAAACAAATATATACTTTAACCAATGAAATTGTAAAAGAAGTATTAGGCAAAGAAGACCTAGTAAAAGAAGATTTAAGTAATTTAGTTGATGTAGGTACTGAATTATTCAACGCTAATGCGGTTGATAACTATGTTAAAACCTTAGTTGACCATATCGGCAAAATGGTATTTGTATCACGTCAATATCAAGGTAGCGCCCCTAGCGTATTAATGGATGCGTGGGAGTTTGGTACAGTCCTTGAAAAAGTAAGCGGTGATATGCCAACTTACGTTGAAAATGAAAGCTGGAAACTAGAAGACGGGACAAGCTATGACCCAAATGTTTTCTATAAACCTAGTGTATCAGTTAAGTTTTTTAACAGCAAAACAACTTTTGAAGTTGATTTATCTATTACGCAAAAGCAAGTAGCATCAGCATTCAGCAATGCTGTACAAATGAACTCTTTCATTTCAATGTTATTTACACTTGTAGAAAATGCTTTAACTACAGCTTACAGCAATCTAATTTTAAGAACCATTAATAACTTTACAGCTGAAACTATTTATACAGATTATCAATATAGGGGGACTTTAGGTGATTTAACAGCTAAGTCTGGTATTAGAGCGGTTAACTTACTAAAGCTTTATAACGATGCAACAGGTGAATCTTTAACTGTTGATGATTGCCTAAAAGATATTGATTTCTTAAAGTTTGCTACAATGGAAATTAGCTTATACATTAAACGTTTAAGTTCATTATCAACTTTATTTAATATTGGTGGTAAACAAAGATTTACTCCACGTGATATGTTGCACGTTGTAATGCTTGAAAACTTTAAAGCAAGTGCTGACACTTACTTACAATCTGATACTTTCCACAATGAATACGTAGCATTACCTAATGCCGAAACAGTAGCATACTGGCAAGGTACTGGTAAAGATTATTCATTTGATTCAGTATCTAAAATCCAAGTAAAAACAGCTGATAAACACGACGTAACGGCAAGTGGTATCCTATGTGTTATGTTTGATAGAGACGCTTTAGGAGTGTCCAATGTTGATAGACGTGTTACTAACAACTGGAATCCAAAAGCTGAGTTCTGGAACTATTTCTATAAATCCGACGCAAGCTATTTCAACGATTTTAACGAAAACTTTGTAGTATTCTTTGTAGCTTAATAAAAGGGGGTATATCTAGTGAAATATGAAACTAGACTAGACGGTGGATATATAATGTTAGACTTTAGGGGTGTAGATATTGATAATACGCCCTTAACAGTCACAGTAGCAAATATTTATAAACACTTACAAAAGGCGGTTAGACTCGGTAAACCGATTGTCATAGGTGGTTTTTCAAGTGAACGGGGCATAGATGCCCCTGTTTACACCTATGTAGATAATTCAACCGACCTTAACCAATTTATTATTAGTTTTAGTTGTAATGTAGGGTTATATACATTTGTTGTAAATGATGATGACACAGTAGAAATTACACTAGAGCCGTATTACGATGACAGCGAAGTACACGCTGATATTAACGCTGTAAAAGAGACAGCCGAGAAAAATAAAACGGATATTAAGGAACTACAAGACTATGTAGGAACCTTACCAGATATGGACGATTTAGACGACCTAGACGCTAAAAAGCAAGATAAGCTTGTATCTGGTGAAAATATCAAGACTATAAATGAAGAAAGCTTACTTGGTGAAGGTAACATTAATATCGGTTTTGGAGACCCAACAGCAAGTGTTGATGCTAATGTAGGTATACCAAAAGTAACAGTTACGGCAAGTGGCCCTAATAGTGCCAAAGTATTTGATTTCAAGTTTGAAAACTTAAAAGGTGAAACTGGTAAGACAGGTCCCCAAGGTCCGCAAGGTATTCAAGGTCCTGAAGG
>C._urophasianus_2_cecum__coassemble_861_pt1 | contig 4075 bp, 4 predicted proteins | sample C__urophasianus_2_cecum__metabat2_low_PE_014 | metagenome-assembled genome bin C | reverse complement strand
TAAAAATCAAATTATAGAAATAGAATCATAGAGCACAACAACTGCCAAACTTAGGTTAAATCAAGTATTAGTTGCCCTTAAAGAAGCTTAAGAAAATATCTCTATTGTAAAGTAGCACTCTAATTATTACAGTTCTCTATTTAAATATAGCGTCCAATGTAATATACTATGCTTGTAGATAAATAAGCTATAATATTAAAGAAAGGAGGAATAAAGGTGTGGAATTTTAGAAAATGTTTTAGCCATCATAGCCTTATAGCTTTACTATAATACGCAACCTAGTAAAAGTTATAAAGGCTATAATTAAAAGGCTAAAACAAAAATAAGGGAAACGGGGGATTCCCCCGACACCCTAATTATACCACACTGAATTAATTATGCAAGTTTTAGAAATAACAGCTTATATTTTAATAATTGTTGCGTGCTTATTAAGTTCATCGATCGAGATAGCTAATGCCATTAAAAAACATAAGAAAAATAAAAATGCCAAAGATTGATGATGGTTTAAACTTTAAAACTAGATATGAGAAGAAACTCAAAAAAGTGCAAATAAGATTTAACACTGACTATGAGCAATACATCGTCGATTATCTAGAAACTAAAGAAAACAAAAGTGAATATATAAAGAACTTAATAAAAGCAGATATGCAGCAAAAAACGGGCTAGGAGAAATCCTAGCTTTTTCCTTTTCTAGATAAACAATTATAAAAAAGTTGGTAAAACTTACATTGACTTCATCATCAAATTAAAATTCCGAAAGATGTTGAAAAAATATAAAATGTGCTATAAAATCAAGATGGTAGGTGATTTACATGAACAAACTGTATGTTAGAATTATACAAGAATCCGACGACTTTAAAATAAAACTAACGGACAATGATATAGATAAAGTAGAATACTTTTCATTAATACAAGAAGATAAAAATAACGATATTTATGACTTTCTATTGGTAGGTGAATATAAAGACACTCAGCAATGGTTCTTCAGCCAATATGAAACTGATAGATATTATTGGGGAGAAGATAGTGACATTGAAATCACTAGAGAACAGGCGGAGAAGATACTAAAACACCTAAACTACCCTGTAAGCATTCTAGATCTACCTCTTGACAAAGAAAAAAATAAAATTGTTTCGGTGCCTTACGAAACAGGTATATTTGAATTCTAATAGTTAAAAATAAGCACGCAAAAGCGTGTTTTTATTTTACCCTTGAAGGAGCTGAAAGAAATAAACGACAAGAATGACAAAGAAGAAAATCAAATTGTATTAGCTTTTTGGCTTATTTAGTAGAAAAATTATCATATAATAGCAGTGCCAGCAATAACTGGCTAAAAATGGCGATAGTGATGGAAAAAAATAAATATTGTCATTGAATTATGAAAACATTATCTCAGCTATAAAGAAAACATTACCTAGAAAGCTACCGCCTTCTAACTATGTTTTAGACGAAATTACCAAATAGTCAATTAAAAAAAACAGTAAATTTTATAAATAGAGACATAACAAACTTTAATGGTAAATATTACAGTGTTGTTAGCATGTTCGCAAAATTATTATTGCGTGATAAAAATAATACAATACTAATAAAAATATTATATAAAATGGGAGTCATTGAGGTTTTAGATGATAAAACATTAGAAGTTATACCAGCATTTTATAGAGAAAATAAAAAAATAAAAAAGAATTAGATGCTGGGGTGCTTACTCTTACATACCATAAACAGTATGGGAGTGGTTTATTCAACCGCCCAGATCGCATGATGAGCTAATCATAAAGATCGCTCTAACCCAACCAATTGGTTGGCGCCGTGGTCGAGACAGCGGTTCCACCTCATCTAACTCTTATTCATCTACATTTTAAATTATTAATTAAAAAAATTCAAGACTTTTTAAAAAGCCAACAAGAAGGAATAAAACTAGGTGGGCTAAAGACTAATAGCAAAGCTACAAGTGATGGTTTTTCTGGTGGTGGTAATCCCCCACTTCTAAATAGCCTAGAAGAAGACGGAATCGAAAACATAAGGGATTACTTCACGACAGGTGAGACAGGCTACAGCCAAATGCTAATAGATGACTACCAAAAGCGCGTTAATAACGAAATAATGCGTATTAGCAAAATGAACGTAGTGTTGCGGGATAAAAACGGAAGAAAGCTATCTATTAGAAACCTAGCCGAAATGCAAGTTAGATTTGACGAGTTGCAAAAGGACTGCAAAAGACTACAAGACAGGGGCATCAACTACGTTATAGCTACTTCACATAATAACGCTAGTGAAAGATGCCAGCCTTGGCAAGGCAAGATATTTATGCTAGATGCTGCCGTGGGAGAAGTTGCAATAAAAAAAGAAATCTACAAAGGCGAGCCTAAGCCCATTGGAAAAACGCCTGATGGGAAAGACTACTACTCCCTAAAAGAAGCAATGAGCTATGGCTTTTTAGGTTATAACTGTAGGCATCGTGTTATTGAATATAAGCCGGGAATGATTGTTCCTAAGCACTACCCTAACAGGCAAATTGAGCTTGAACGTGAAAAAGAAGAACACATTAGACAAATGGAGCGTCTAATAAGAGAAAAGAAACGACAAGCCCTACTTACTACTGATAAAAACGAACGAAAGAAGTTTCAAGAAGAATCCAAGAAGCTTGAAGACGATTATTGGAAGTATTGCAAGGACCACAACTACCCTGTAGCTGAGTGGCGAACAAGGGTGTCAAAAGAAGAACGAGAAGGGCTTAAAAGCGGTGATATCAAGTTTAATGCTGAAGGTGAAGAAACCAATCAGTTCTATATGAGTGAAGAGGTAAAAAGAGACTTAAAACGTGAAAGTGACGAAAAGCACAAAAACGCTACTGACATAGAACCAACACTCACCAAAGATTTAACTGACATAGCTAAACAACAAGGTGTTAAGCTAGAAGGGCTAGAGTTTAGACTAAAAACTAAAGAAAGCCTAGAACGTAAAGTAATGAGTGACTATTCGGAAGTTAGAACTGAACTAGAAAGAAAAGGAATTAAAGTCACTTATGAGAATTCTATTAAAAAGACCGTTGATAAAATACACGATGTTAACAGGTATACGATGATACTTGACCCTGATAATTTCACTGAAACTTATCAAAAAGTCCAAGAAGCATTAGAACAAAATGGCTATGAGGTCTATAAAGTTAAAAACACCTTCAAAAGCAAAGACGCTACCTATAGGGGAATAAATAATCAGTATATAAAGAATGGTCAAATATTTGAACTACAATTTCATACGGAAGAAAGCTTTAATCTTAAAAATGGTGAATTACATAAACTTTATGAAGAGTTTAGATTAGATACAACCACACCAGAAAGAAAAAAAGAGCTATCGGATGAAATGAAAAGACTATCAAATCAAATTAAAATTCCTAAAGATGTTGAAAAAATATAAAATGTGCTATAAAATCAAGATGGTAGGTGATGTATATGAACAAGCTATATGTTAGGACTATAGATGATGTATTAAAGCCAAAACTAAGTGATGATGACATAGAAAAACTAGATTATTATGGTTTAGTGCAAGAAGATGAGAATCACGATATATACAAGTTCTTGCTTCTTGGAGGATATAAAGAAGGACAACCGTGGAACTTTAGCCAATACGAAACTGATAGATATTATTGGGGTGAAGATTTCGACATAGAAATTACTAGAGAACAGGCGGAGAAGATACTAAAACACCTAAACTACCCTGTAAGCATTCTAGATCTACCGCTTGACAAAGAAAAAAATAAAATTGTTTCGGTGCCTTACGAAACAGGCATATTTGAATTCTAATAGTATAAATAAGCACGCAAAAGCGTGTTTTTATTTTACCCTAAGGAGCTGAAAGAAATAAACGACAAGAATGACAAAGAAGAAAATCAAACAATGCTGGGTGTTTTATACTTAATAGGTGCCGCTGTTGTAGGTCTTATAATAGGCTTAATAGTTGGTATGATTTTATTTTTATAAAAACAGCCCTAATTTAAACGAAACTTACAAAGACGATAAATTATACATAAAATTATTTAAAGTGGCTCTAAAGCCCTAAAAACGCGGTTAAATAA
>C._urophasianus_2_cecum__coassemble_646_pt1 | contig 4975 bp, 4 predicted proteins | sample C__urophasianus_2_cecum__metabat2_low_PE_014 | metagenome-assembled genome bin C | reverse complement strand
GGATTTACCGGAAGAGTATCGTAAAAAAATGTAGGGGATATCTTTTATACTCACAGGATATCTTTTATACTCACAGTAATAAGTTAAGCCAAAAGATCAGTTTAACACTGGTGCTTTGGCTTTTTATTTTCCTTAAACTATACACCAAATTGGTTAAAAATTCTTGACTTATGATTGTGGGGGGGGGTATAATTTACTTGTCAAAAATTAAATGATTTAAGGAGATTTTATGAAGAAAAAGTTTTTATTAGGAGTATTTTTATTATTTGGTTTTTTATTTGTCTTAACTAGCTGTAACAAAAGTTCAAGTGAAGCAAAAATAGTTAGTGTTGATGGTGGGACAATTGATGGTAGTAGTATCTATTTATTTGTTGATGAAGATACGGAAAGTGTCCTTTTAACTGACATCATCGAGTGTTCAGATAACAGTACATGGAAGTTATATTTTGATAAACTAGGCCTTGTAGAAATACCAACGCGTATCGCTACAAGCCAAAATGGTTCTTTAGTTGATGGTGAAAATAACTTCTACATTGTGGTTAGTTCAGTTGATGGTTTAACATTTAATACCTATGAACTGACAATATACCGTGCTTATTTAGCTACGATTAATTATTATAATGGAAGCTATTTATTAAAATCTGAACTCGTGGAAACAGGCCAAGAATATACAGCTGATTACATCCCTGATATTGAAGGCTATACGTTTAACGGTTGGGTTACTAGTGATGGTGAGACTTATACTACAGGCATGTTATTAGAGGATCTCGATTTATACGCTGTTAAGGCTGCCAATTCTTATAAGATTACACTTGACAAAAATATGGAAGAAGACACCTCAACTTCGTCTCAAAGTGTAATATATGGTGAATTTTTCGAGTTACCTGTCCCTACAAGAACAGGTTATACCTTCCTTGGTTGGTATGTTAATAACCAAAGAATAACGGATTCTAGTGGCTATAGTTTGTCACCTTATATGTATACTAAAAATGTTAAAGCAGTAGCTAAATGGGAAAGTAGAACATATACAGTTTCTTTAAATAGAAACAATACCGAAGCTGGTATAGTTTCTGGTAGTGGTGAATATGACTATGGTGAAACTGTCACAATATCAGCTAATACTTATTTAGGTTATGAGTTTATGGGTTGGTATGACGAAAATGATAACTTAGTATCAACAGAAGAAAAATATACCTTTAAAATTGGCTCTAATGACCTAAACTATACCGCTAAATGGCGTGTTAAAGAAGAGATGGAAAAGTTTTACTTCACGTCAAATTTATCAACGTGTGAAATAACAGACTTAAAAGACTATAGCATGACGGATCTTACTATTCCTAGCTACGTCACAAGTATTAAAAGCTACGCTTTTGATGGGGCTACTAATTTAACTAGTGTTAAAATTTTAGAAGGCCTTACCTATATTGGCAGTTATGCCTTTAATGACTGTTCAAACCTAATAGAAGTAGTAGTACCAAAAAGCGTAACACAAATTGGTAGTGGTGCCTTTAGCGGTTGTGGGAGCCTAGTAAGTATGACTCTACCTTTTGTTGGTGGTAATGCTTATGCGACTTCAGCGTCTAGTTCAACATTATTTGGTTATATCTTTGGCGCGTCAAGCTTTTATGGCAGCACTTCAATAACTCAGTATTATTCTTCATATAGTTCAAAGACCTATTGTATTCCAACATGCCTTAAAACTGTAACTATCACTGGTGGTAATATTAATTACGGATCTTTTTATAACTGTAGCAATTTAACTAGTATAACTTTACCTAGTAGCTTAACAAGCATAGGTGATAAAGCTTTCTACAATTGTTCTAGTCTAACTAGTATAACTATCCCTGATAGTGTTACTAGTATTGGTCAAAATGCTTTTTATGGCTCTACTAATTTAGCTAGTGTCACATTTGAAGATACTGCAAATTGGTATGTTTCATCTTCGTCATCATCTTATCAAGGAACAGCTTTAACTAGTGAATGCTTGGCCAATGAAGAAAGTGCCGCCACTTGTTTAAAAACAACCTATGTAAGTTATTATTGGACAAAGACTAATTAATTTTTAAAAATATCTTTTTAAAATAAAATAAATGGTGTAAGTTTGTTTGCCTACACCATTTTTTAACATTATTTATAACTTACTAGCCTTTTTAATATTTTTATTAAAATAATCTAAAAATACTTCGATTGGCCGAGATAATACTGTGTATTTTTTCCAAGCTAAGTGTAACTTAGAGGTTAAGATAGGATCAATTCTTTTATACACTAGATCAGTACCCGTAATGTTTAAAAGATTTTCAAAAGTTAAGGCATAACCAACCTTTTCCTTTACGAGTAAAGAAGCATTATAAATTAAATTATAAGTGCCTACTATATTTAGCTCATCTATGTTTTTACTTAACCAATTAGTGATAAAGTTAAAATCATTAGAATGTCTTGATATTAATAGTGGTTTGTCCCATAAGTCTTCCACTCTAATTTTATCTTTAGAAGCTAACTCCATATCTTTATGCATCAAAACACCCCAAATGTCCGCTTTTGGGAGTAAGATATGATTATATTTTTCCAGGTCATAAGGTTCAATTAAGACGCCAAAATCAATTAAGCCAGCATCAAGTTTATAGGCTATTTCATTAGTGTCATTAGTATAAAGATTAAAAATAATTTTAGGGTAGGTTTCCTTGACCTCTTTAATAGTCTTACAAATGATATCGAGATTAACAGATTCTCCGGCCCCGATGTTTATCTGTCCTTCAATATCTGTTTGATTTAGGGCTTTTAGTTCTAGTTCGGTTTTGGTGGCTAGGTCAATAATTTCTTCAGCTCTTTTACGAAGAAGAAGTCCAGTTTCCGTTAAAACCATTCTTTTATTGTTTCTGGTAAATAATGGCTTACCTATTTCATCTTCAAGCATTTGCATCTGACGTGATAAATTAGGTTGGGTGGTATTTAGATAAATAGCGGCTTTCGAAATGTTTTGTTCGCGTGCGACTGCTAAAAAGTATTTTAATAGACGTAACTCCATAAAAGGCCTCCTATAACTTATAACTATATTTTAATATAAAATATAAATAATTAACATACTTATTTTATTAAAAATAAAAAGGTTTAAGAAACCTTAAACCTTTCGTAAAACCCTTGTAAGATGCCTCGGTAATTTTGATGCCAAGGCTTATTTTTACCATAGTAATGAATAATTTTAGTGTTTTCTTTAACCCAAGCTAGATCAATTTTAAGATTATTATAAAGATTATGAAATTTAATCCCTCGATCAGATAAATTATAAATCTCGGCTGGAACTAATTTAATATGGTTACCATATAAGGCACTGATGATATCTTGGTCGGGTAAAGTGAAGAAGAGGTGTCTTTCGGCAATATAGTCATAGATAGCTTGTTCGTTCGTATTAGCCCTTAAGTAAGATAGGTTCATTAACAAAACACCTGTGTTGACATAAGGGGCACCTTTAGGAGCTTTATTTTTGATTTCGTTAAACTTTCTTAAAGGCTCTTTGATATTAGTGGCCCCGATAAAGGCAATGTTTGATAAATCCATATTATAAAAAGATGAAAGATCCCCATTAATAATGATATCAGGATCTAGGTATAAAATACGCTTTATATATAGTGGTAAGACTTTAAAGGCAAAGAGCCGGTAATAGATCGTCTTAGGGTATCTTTTAGAAGTAGGGGCTAAAGCCAAAAGACTATTATCAAATTTTATAATATTGATATTAATATTTTTTAGATAATTTATATATATATCAAAATCACTTATTTTAATATCGTTACTAATAACAAATAAATTTATATTAACCTTATTAAAATAAATTAAAGAACGTAACATTGATATTAAATAAGGGAAGTAAGCATGATTAATTGTCACTAAAATATTCATTGTTTCACCACACTTAAAGTAAGGTAGATTAATTATAATATTTTTTTAAGTGATTGAAAATATAAACATTTACTTTTTAGCTAAATTAAGTTAAGATAAGCCGCAAGGGTGGTTGTAAAATGATTAGATTAGATAAAGCTTTAGCCCATTTAGGTTATGGTAGTAGAAAGAATGTCAAAGAATTAATTAGAAAAGGCTTTGTAAAAGTTAATGAAGAAGTTATTACAAATGATGATTATAAGGTGGATTTAGATGCTGAAATTTTAGTATATGACGAAACCGTCAAATATGAAAAGTTTAGTTACTATATTATTAATAAGCCTAGTGGCTACCTTTCCGCTACTATTAGTAATAACTACCCCGTTGTGATAGAACTTGTACCTTACAGAAATGGTCTATTCCCCGTTGGGAGGTTAGATCTAGATACGGAAGGCTTGTTGTTGATAACTAATGATGGCCTTTTAGCTCATAACTTATTAAACCCTAAAAAAGAAGTGGAAAAAGAATATTATTTTACTTATACGGGGAAACTTGTTAGCGATGCAAAAGAAAGATGTTTAAAAGGTATTAACATTAATGATATATATATATCTAAGCCTGCTAAATTAAATATAATTAATGATAAAGAAGGCTATATCATTGTTACGGAAGGCAAGTACCACGAAGTAAAACGAATCGTTAAAGCATTAGGGGGAGAAGTTACTTATTTAAAAAGAATTAGAATGAAAAATCTTGTACTAGGTGACTTAAAGTTAGGAGAATATCGAGAGTTAAATCTAGAAGAAGTAAAAGAATTAAAAGAATAGGTAATATTTAATAGGTATTAGTTAGTAAAAATAGAGTATTTTATACCAAATTAAAAAAGTCTAAAAAAGACTGTTGACAAGCATGTTACATGGTGATATACTAAGCAGGCTGACTTGAAGAAGTGACATTTAATAAATGTTGCGAAATAAAAAATTAAAAAAAGTTGTTGACAAGTATATGTGATAGTGATATACTAAACGACGGCTGATTTAGAAAGTCAGTAAAAATTAATCTTTGAAAACTATATATGACGAAGCGTGTCGAAATTAAA
>C._urophasianus_2_cecum__coassemble_508_pt1 | contig 5788 bp, 4 predicted proteins | sample C__urophasianus_2_cecum__metabat2_low_PE_014 | metagenome-assembled genome bin C | reverse complement strand
CATTCTCTTTGCGTAAAGGTTATAGCATAGCAAAAATTAGGATGGTACTAGAACATTGTAATTAAAGGCAATTATTTAGAAGATGTTATAGCATAGCAAAAATTAGGATGGTACTAGAACCTCAAAATTATTATACAACAGATGTCAAAATTTTGCTACTTAATTTCTAAAAAATCTTGTTGTTTCTAGCAAAATGACTCTTTTAATTTTAAACGCAGCTCATCTATTGTAATATTTTCTTTATAGTCCATAGTAACTTCATACATCTTTTCATCGTCAGCTAAATCTATTATAAAATCATCTAATATTAATATGTCTTTTGCAGGAACATCTATATTTATAATTTTGTTTGTTATCACAATAAACATAGAATTAATTTGTTTAATTTTGTCATAAATTTCTAAATCAACATATGGAATATTTAATAAGCATAAATTTCTTTTGTTGGAATTTTTAGCTATTATTTCATACATTTTTAATTGAAACATAATGTTATCCTTTAAACTTAAATCATTATATGATAAAGATAAGTCATCTTCTAAAAATGTTAAATTTAACATCTTAGCTAAAGTTTTAACCGTTAGTTCAGAATCAATACTCAATCTTTTTTCAGTTTCTTCTCCTAATTTATCGTTTAAATAATCAATTAAATCATTATACACAATACTTAATGTTTGATAATTCTCTGAGTATTCAATGTCCTTCAAGAGATTAGAAAACAAATTAGCTGTAATAGACTTTGCCGTGTTTTTTAAATCATTATTCATATTAAAATATGTAGAAATAATATTAAAATCAAAATCAGATGTCGCCATTGCTTCCTCATTAAATTTAAGTTCATATTTCAAATTGTTTTCTTTAGCATATTCGCTATTAAGATATTTTTCCTTAACTATATTAATGACTTTAAAAAGTTCATACTTAAGATCAAAATTATTGCCTAAAACAAATTTTATTTTCTCAACATCCAAGTTTACATGCTCATTTCTAAAACAAAAAGTTAAACGGTCCATTATATAATTATGAAGGCCTCCTTTGTTAAGACTTCTTCTTGATTACTGATGCCACCTATTATGATTTCAATATTTTGATATTGATTTTCAGTTAACATCATCATTCTTATATTTCCCTTTTCTGGAGCTATTTTTCTTACTATATTTTTTTCAAGAACTGCAGCTTCTCGATTAGCTAAAACTTTAGCATATACAGAATATTGCAACATTAAATAACCACGTTTGATTAATTCTTTTCTAAACAATGCATATATTTTACGATCTTTTTTAGTTTTAACTGGTAGATCAAATAAAACAATTAACCTCATAAAATTATAGTTCATATAACAAATTAATTTGACTATAGTTTTCTATGTCTGCTGTTTCAAAAAATTTAATTATTCCATCAACTAAAATAGAAATAGCGTTAAACATTGATTGTTTAGTAGAGTTAATATATACATCCTTAGTGGTTATTTTAATTAAATCTAATCTATGATCTCTTTTAAAGATAATAGCATCTCTTAAGTTATTATAAACATAGTTATCTATTAGTGGTCTTAATGGTTCAATTAGATCATCACTTAAATTATACTGATTTAAGGGTCCTTTATGAAAAATACCTAGGGCTGGATGTAACCCTTTAGCGATAATGGTTTTTGATATTTGACTTCTTAATATGGAATAACCATAATTTAAACCAGCATTAATTACATCATTGCTAAATCTTTTAAAGTCAGGACTAAATAGCTCTCTAAAATACATTTTAGCAGCTAATCCTTCTCTGTTAGTTACATCCCCATCTTCTACTTCATCTACAAATTCATATAGTTTATTTATGACATCATAATTAGCATCGATTTTCTTTAATAAATCGATTTGGTTATTAATCTTATTTTTAACAACTTCTTTGTGTAAAATACGTTTTAGGTTTTGATCCCAATTTATTTGTTTAGTTAGCTGACTATAAGTTTTATAATTGCCAGAAATCGGGTTAATTACCGTCGTTGGCAAATGTTCAATATTACATATTACGAGATTTATATTATATTCACTACATTTTAAAATTAAAGGTATTGTCATTTTAGCTTGGGTATTATCAATGATTAAACTATGGATGTCATTTAAAGGAATTGTTATACTACCTTTTTCATCGGTTATTTTCAAATTATCTAAATATAACCTTAAATCCATAGCTTTCTCAATGTATACGATTCTCCAACCCATATATAAAAAGAAAAGAGGCTTACAAGAAGCCTCGAATTCGGGAATAATCCCTTGTTCTAGTAGATCATTCCAATCTTTGCTATGCTATGCGTCACTTAACGCATAATTATTCTACCACACTACCACTCTAATTTCAACACTTCATTTGTAACTTTTTGATACTCACCAATTGGGCTAACATTATACTTATCAAACACAATTATTTTTTTACCTATTGTTGGTGTAATTCTTTTTCCTTTTTCTTCTATTAATTTTAACTCAATTCGATTTGTGCTGTCATTATTAGTACCAACAAAACGATATAAATGCATTCCCTTGTCCCCACTGTTTCTAATATCAACAATGCTATTTTTATATAAAGAAAACTTAAATTCAGCCTTTTCACTAATACCTTTAGCCTTTAACAAGTTTTCATAAACCTCTTTATCGATTACATTCTTACCATTTTTATTAAATACATGATAGCGTCTAACTGTAACAAATTTATAGACACCATCTTGTAAATAGACATCTGTTCTATATGGGGTGTTTTGAAGTAATACTACCTTTTTGCTTGAATTAGTTAGGTCATATTTTTTAGAAATATCTAGATGAGAGCCTAATTTATCATCTTTATACTTTAGTTGCTTAATTATGGGGCCATTCCCATCTTTAGCATATTTTCTAATATAACCATGTTCATTCTTATAGGCTAAAAACGGGTTTTTTTCATGTTTATATTGTTCATAAATGCCTTTAAGAATATCAAATGTTTGAGGGTCGTTAATAGCAACTAATAAATCATTAGCCTTACCATCTTGAAATCTTTTAGCTAACTTTTCTCCTTCGTTGCCATATATATCCTTATATTTAGAAATGATATAATCTTCCCCATCATAGTTTCTTGTAGAATAGATAGTTTGATCGGCAATAGAACGATTAACTTTTGTATCAATTTTGTAAGAGAAGTTAAAAGGGTTACCTGTAATTTCACCTAATGACTTAACAAACTTGATTAGTCTTTCATCGTTTAAGACATTTTCAAAATTATCAAAAACTTCGCCAGTGTTTTTATCTACTAAGTTATTTTCTTCTTGTTCAAGAGAGTAGATAGTTTTAATTAGTTTATTATTTGATAAGGCCGCTATTATTAGGGAATCTACTGCGTGATGAATATATTTATCCCTATTTTTTTCTAAAGACTCATTTGAAAGGGCGGCTCTTTTTCTAAAATCACTTGTTACCCTACCTCTAACAGTAAAAATATTTGTATCAATGCCATTAACTTCAAAATAAGCCTTTAATGTTTGCATAATAGATCTAATAGAATAACTTGTATCTATTAGATTTCTAGCAATGAATTCTTCCATATTTATGAACCTAGAATAATCTTTTTCACTAGTCAAATACTCTTTTTTCTTCCTTGATATATTATTAAGGCTTTTTATGTTTTCTATATATTCGTCCCATAAAGTAATTGTGGCTCCTTGAATATCTTTTACTTTACCACTTTTAAAATAATAAAATGGCGTATTTTGGCCTTTATCTTGGTTTTCTTTTTTAGAAGCTAAAGCTTTATTATTTAAGCTATTATCAAAAGAAATAGAATAAGGAATGATGTGTTCAATTTCATAGGCATTAGGATCTTTAATTAATCTATCAATATCAATTGGTATGCCTGCATAAATTGTCCGATAGTTTTGTTCTTTGGCTAATCTTAGCTTTATTTTAGTTTGATTATTTATTTTATCTGGCTCCTTGCCTAATTCTTCTATTAGTTGATTCGTCTTATCCTTTTGTTCTTTAAAATACTTTTGATTATCTTGAATTCTTTTCTTTTCTTCATCAGTATTTTTGTCACGTGTGGTTTCTATTACGATTCTAGCAAATTCACCATATTTATCCCTTAAGGCATTAACTACCTTAATGGCCTCTCTGTGAACTCTTTTAGCTACTGGCGATAAAATAGCCGTGTCATCTGGCTTTATTTTACTGCCTTTTAAATCCGCTAAATTCTTATCTAAATGTTTCTTACTAGTAATTTGTTGTTGATTTAATGGTTCAACTAGTAATTCTTCGTTATATTCTTTAATAGCTTTAAATGAAAGGCTATGGTAGCCATTAATCTTGGCTATTTTAGCAATCTTTACTATCTCGTCTTCAGTAAAGCCGTAATTTAATTCTTTTAAGCTTGCAATCCTTTCGTCTATAACTTGAGTTTTAGTTAATATCTCGGCCATTTGATCGACTTTATCTTCATCATATATGATATCTTTGTTAATACCAGCCTTTAACAACTTATCATAGAAGTCAAATTTAGTTAATAAATTTTTCCTATTTTTGTCTATTCTAAACCCCGTAACATCATTTTCTTTTACGTTTAATAATTTGCATAATTTAGCAGGAGTTAAAGAACCTTTTTCTTTGACATCTTTTAAAACCTTTCTTTTTTGTTCTTCACTTAGTTTATTACCAGAAACTTTTAAGTTATTTAGGTCATTTAATAAATTAAAAAGACAGGCTGAATAAGAATTTTTAGGGGCTCTAAATTCATTTGGATAAATTGAGCATCTACCACGCATCTCATCGATTAAGTTAACTTTCTTAATTTGACCATCTTCATCATAACGATAGGAGCCATACTTAGTAGGAAACTTCTCAGAACCCGGACCTTCACTATAGCGCCTTCTTCGAAAAATGATTTCTTCAATCTTATCATTTAACTCACTAGAAAGGCCTTGCTTACTTAATATTTGTCTTAGTTCTTTTTTATAATCATCCGTACTAAAAATATTGTTAGTATCTCTAATTTTTTCGTCTTTTTCTAACTTTTCTTTTTGTAACTGACATACAAACAACTTTCTTGTTTTTAAATCAAGTGTATTCATTTCTAAAGAATTTTGGTTTTCTTTAGCCTCACTATCATCTTCGTCAATCGCAGTAGCATAGGATTGCCCCCTATGCTTTGCTAAATTAACAAGAACATTAGCAAGTTCAATATTACTTAATTTTTCGTTTAGTCCTTTACAACGCAAATCATAAACATTCTTTAAATTAGGAAAATTAATATCATCAATTATGCCTTCTTGTCTTAACAAGTATTTAATAGCTACAATTCTATTTCTTTTTCTTGACTTTAGTCTTCTTTGCCCTCTAAAGTCTCTTCTATCCTTGTTAAAACTAGCACTAGATTCTTCAAATTCTCTAACCCCATAATCTATAATATTAAAATCTTCGTCAATAATACCATAGCCAACATTAGTAATACCTAAATCAAGTCCTAAAATTAATCTCATTTTTTCTACCTTGTATTATTTAGATTAGTAAGACTTACTAAACTAAATAACACTTTTTCCTTTCTTAGAGTATAACTTTATTATCATAATTAAAATAAGTATAGTTAAATTCTGTTTATTTACAGTATTAAACTTATCAAGAATATTCGTCCTTGGTTTTTATTTTAAATTGTTATCTACTGTTTGTCAATCATATGGTTGAATATTCGAATTAAATATGCAAAAAAGCCGTTGGTAACTGATATGATATCTCCAAAGTAGACAAATAAAATAATTAAAGAGTAATGATACTTA
>C._urophasianus_2_cecum__coassemble_505_pt1 | contig 5828 bp, 1 predicted proteins | sample C__urophasianus_2_cecum__metabat2_low_PE_014 | metagenome-assembled genome bin C | reverse complement strand
TTTTTTCTATATAACAAAAAAAGCTTGGCATTAAGCCAAACTTTAATAATCTTTACTGGCAGGGGTATCAGGATTCGAACCCGAACTAAAGGTTTTGGAGACCCGTGTGCTACCGTTGACACCATACCCCTAAAATACATATATTTCTAAAACAAGCGTGCTTATTTTAGCACAACCCCCATCTAATTTCAATATTTAATATGAAGCTTATATGAAAAAAATGTGTAAATTTTCATCTAGCTACCAGCTAAGGTTTATAATACAATAAACAATATGTAAGGAGTGATATATTTTGGATCAAATTATTGATTTTATAAATAATAATAGGTCTTGGATAGTCTATATACCTACTATTATTTTTGTTATAGTCCTCGTTTTATGGTTTATTAGGGGATTAATGAAAGGCTTTAGGAAAAGCTTCGTTCAACTAATATTAATGGTAGTTTCTCTAGCCTTAGCTGCAATCGTTTTTGTTGTTTTAACTAATAATCGAGGCAGCGTCGTTTATAATGTGCTTGGTAACCAAATAGATAGTATGTTAGGCGTATCTATGCCTGACGATTTTAACCACATTTTTGGTGGGAATATGACTAGTGAAAACGTCACCTTACTAGATTCCTTAACTACCTATTTATTTAAATTAGTAGTAGAACATGTTAATGGGATTGAAAACGTACCAATCGAAGCTTTTGATACCGTTAGAGTAATGGCGGAAATGGTCTTTAGACTTGGTATGTTCCTTGTAGCATACGTGTCTTACTTTGTCTTTAAGTTTATTCTTTGGATCATTTATTTAATCTTCTTTAAAGAAAAGAAATATAAAAAGAAAAAACTCAGCCATAACCAAAAATATCACAAACACCGGCTACTTGGCGGGGTTGTCGGACTTGTTCGAGGCTTTTTAATTGGTAGTGTAAGTGTCTCAGTTCTTGGTATTCTAATTTTCCTTATAACGGCTGGTAGACCAAGACAAGAATCAAGTTTTAAAGACACCTATATCTCAGGTATCTATGATATTGATGGTTTAATTAGAGAATTTGGGGATACGGGTATCTTAAAAATCTTTAATAATATTACGATTGATGACAGGCCTTTCTATTTATTCTTTGCGAATGCGGTTTTACAAGGTAAATCTGAAGAAACTGGTGAAGTATATTACACCTTAGATGAATTTACCTCTTTTAGTGGGCTCGCTCAAGACTTACTTGATGTATTTAACACCTATGGTGGTGATACTATTACTAAAGATTATCTTAACGGTAGTAAAGACGTTCTTGATTTAATAGATGATTTATTTAATAGTGAAGCTAAAGCAGAATATGACGGGAAAGAACAAACCTTCAAAGAAGCTATGGTTAGTGTAGTCGATAAATATGAAGGCTCTGTCATGTTGACTAACCTTTTAAAATCCTTTGTCGCGACTGTTGTATCTAATGCTGAACCACTAGCTAGAGCGTACGGGCTCCCGGTAGAATACGCTAATCTCCTTACAACTGCCTTTGATTCTACGGCTGACCCTGAATATTATATCAGTCCTTATGATTTAATAAATGGTTCCGATGTTAAAGAGTTAATTAAAGGTATACTTAATAGTGCTTCCGAATTACTTGCTGCCTATAAATATACTGGTGATACCTCGGTTCCGGCAAACACCCGTAGCCTTGGTCTTTTAAATCATGTTTTAGGGGCCCTTGATCCACTATATCATTCCATTGGTAAATCTTTATCCATTTATACTGATAATCCCGAAGACACGATAGTTAACGGCGAAAAAGTAGTAAGTCATAAACAAACTAAAGTTAACAAAGTAATTGACCGGTTAGTAGGGGCTTCAATAGACCTTGTTGCCGATAAGACAGGAAATGACTTATCTAATCCTTATGAGGACAAAGATATTAATTGGCTAGATAATTTCGATACTTTATTTAATACCACAAGTGATCTTTTAACTCTTACGACCATGTTAGAAACAGAAGTTGAAAATAATGATGGTAACTACGTTAAAGGTGTAAATGTTATCTTTGCGGATGGTTACGAAGAAAAAGAAGAATTTGATACAGCTTATGATAAGCTATCTAACAATATAGCAAGCTTTGACGTTGCGACTACGTTACTAGACTCTGACTTAATGTATACCCTCGTTTATGATAAGATGCTAAATAGTGTTGTTTCTTCCGTAAATGGTACAGAAACTTCTACCCTAAGTATGCCGCGTGATATTACTTGGGAAGACTCTGTAGATACGGATGGTAATGAGCGCCAAGGTGAATTTAAGACCTTATTTAACACTGTCCGAGTTCTTGTTAGAAATGGCATCCTAGATTCCCAAGAAAATGGTATTAGCGTATCTAATTTAAATAATCTAAATGATATGTTAAGTGTTTTCCTAGAAGATGATATAGAAGATTTAGGTAACGAGTCTGTAATAGAGTACACCCTAAATTCTAAAGTAATTTATTATACGATGAGCCTAATACTTTCTAATGTCAACACGAAAGACATTAGAGTCTTAGTCCCTGAACAAGACTTTGAAACACATGAGAACGGGACAAGGCTTATTCAAAAGAAACAAATTGTCGCCTTAGTAAATTCGGCTAGTACCCTTGTATCTACCCTAATTTCTAAAGATATTACCTCTCTTGATGAGATAACCTCTGGCTCTAATCTTGATACCTTAATTGATGTCTTATCAGAAGATGAAGTTAAAGAAGCCATGTCAGGTTCTGATATCTTAGTCTCAACAGCTTCTAGCCTAATTACGACAAACCTAACCAGTGGTGATACAGCTGAGTACTTAGTTATCCCAAGTTACTTACAATATACGTATGATGAGTCTCATAACCAAGAAGCAATGTCAAGATGGATTGACACGACCGATAGTGAAGGTAACGAAGTTGAAGGGGAATTTAGTAAGCTTTTAAATGTCTTATCTTTAAAAGATGAAAAAACTGGGGATAAAATCCTAGATATTGATAAATTAACCAATAATGATAATAGTTACTATGTTTCTTTATTAAATATTAGTGAATGTAATTTTAATAAGTTAGTAGCTTCAGATATCGTTCATTATAGTTTCACGAAGATTTTAACCTCTATCCCTGGTCAAGATACCTTTAAGATCATTATTCCTTATGCTTCCTATGATAAAGAAAATTATAAAGATGATAATGTTATTGGAACTACAGAGTTATATAACACGCTACATGCGGCAAGTTTTATCGTTAAAGTAAATGAAGAGACAGGTGACCTAGACTATGATTTAAATAATACTATTGACCATGAAAGTGACATTTTAGATTCTAAAATCATTCAGGCCTCTTTAATAAATACTATTTATAATATATCTGATGCTGTAGATGAAGATTCACTTATCTCTTTACCTACAATTTATAAAAATTTAAATTATAACGAAAATGATAAGGACTATATCTTTAATGCTTCTGATTGGAATAGTATTCTTTGGGTTAAAAATTGTGAAGTTCATCACATTCTTAAAGCTGTTGATGCCTTAGAACTTGATCTTGACACCTTAGTTGATGGTGATATCGACGTAGACGCGTTAGAAAAGAAGATCTTCATCTTAAATGATACAGTGTGTGATGACGAAAATAGTAACACGGTTATTGGGGTTATAGAGCAGTCCCGGGTTATTGCCCTTACTATGACCAACGCTGTTTTAAATAATAATGAATTAATGGGTGTTTTAGAAGTTCCTGAAGGTAAAGCTACTGAAACAAAAGAAGGAGATACCTATATTAAGGATTTTGAATGGTCATCTTTAGTTGATGCCTTAGAAACTGGTCTAGGTTTAAGCGCTGATAGTGAAGGAACATTAGCCGATCAATTAGGTGACGTCACAAAACTAATTAATAGTGTCTTAGGGGCAAAAACTGATTATCCTAATTGCTGTGAAGATTATGTTAAGAGTAAAAATGCTCTTTTAAAATCTTATATTATTGAAGCTACTATTAAAAAGAACATCATAAATAGCCTAAGTACGGAAGAGGAAGGCGCACAAAACACTGTTGTTATACCTTGTGATACGAAGTGGGAACTTGAAAGAAATTGTGATGACAGTGTAGCTGATAATGCTTCTAGTGAACTTACCGTCTTACTTGATACTTTCAAAATTTTAGGTCTAGGTGAAGTAAGTGGAGACGCGGAAGGTAGTAGTGATGGCAACAACTACGCTAAGTTTATTGAAGACAACTTAACGGCTGATGCAATCTTAATTTTAGGCGATGAATGTGATAACGAGTTAAAGCATAAACAAGCTCTACAAGCAAGTATGCTACAAAGCCATGTCTTATACGCTACTCTTGCGAACACGTTATATGATATTGACGTCTTAGAAAAACCACAACAACTACAAAAATTAACAAATGACGATCGTTTAGAATGTAGTTTATGGTATAAAAATAAGGAACTAGAAGGCTTATTTAATGTTTCTAAATATCTAGGCCTATCTTCTAGTGATAATACAATATCATTTAGTATTGATAAGGCTATTACTAGTCTAAGTACGGTTAATAACGATAATGCAGAGACTACTAATACTCTAGATACTCAATCAACCCCAATGGAAGAAATAGCTAAGAGTAGTCTAGCTTACCTAACCATTTCTAAAAACATCTTAGATGTTGTAGCTAATAACAGTAATTTAAATCTATTAATGAGTGCAGGAGATGTCTTAAGTAATATTTCTGAAGGAAATTGTGTAAAATACGAAAATTGTACGGTTATTAGTACAACAGAACTTCAAAACTTTATTAATGACTTAAATTTATTAGGTATAACCCAAATTAGTGAAGGTAATGGTAGCATTACAGTTCCGACTGATGCAATTTTAAGTCACGATAACTTATTTAGTTCTAATGTCTTTAGGATGACTATTTCTAATCGTATTATTACAAGTACCGTGTCTAGTCTAAATTCTACTACTAATAATCTAAATGATAATGATAGTAATAACTATTTTGACTACATTACAAGTTGTGAAAGTGAATTAACACTTATGACGGCTTATAAGCCAAGGAGTAGTGAGGAAGAAGTAGCTACTCTTAGTGAAGAGGTAACAAGTGAAGATAATTACGTTGTCTTTACTAGAGAAGAAATTGTAAGCTTCATAAAAGCTATTAATACTTTTGCAAGTACTAATCAAAATGGCACTAGCACCTTAGATGAAGGAGATACTACTACGGGCAGTACTGATTTCACCTTTACAATCACAAGTCTAGATCAGTTAAAAAGTATTGATGCAAGTATTCTAGATAGTACCCTTGCCTACTCTGTTATCTCAGCTAACTTAATGAAGTTAAGTAATATTAACATTAGCGAAACTACATGTACTTGTGATACTGGTGATAATTGTAATTGCAATGTAACAAATGGTATTTGCGTGACAACTGGTACAGTTTATAAAGTTACTGAACATAGCTTTGAAAAGAGTGATAACCAACAGTATGTCTGCAAAGGATATTTAAAGAATATTATGAAGCAAAATACTGGTGATGATACTAGTAGTACGGGTGAATAAAAAATAGAAGTCAGGGCAACCTGACTTTTATTTTATCTAGTTAAAAATAAAAAAAGAACCCGAAGGTTCTTAAAATACTTAGGATGGGGCGTATAACAGGGATCGAACCTGCGCGTGCTAGAGCCACAATCTAGTGTGTTAACCACTTCACCATATACGCCAAATGTTACGCAAATAGTATTATACAAAATTTTTGCCTTTTTGCAAGTGTTTTATTTAAATTACCTTAACTTAATAAAAAATGTGTATTGTAAAATGAAACTGGAATTAAGAAAGTTATAATTATAGATGA
>C._urophasianus_2_cecum__coassemble_461_pt1 | contig 6303 bp, 6 predicted proteins | sample C__urophasianus_2_cecum__metabat2_low_PE_014 | metagenome-assembled genome bin C | reverse complement strand
TAAGTATCATTACTCTTTAATTATTTTATTTGTCTACTTTGGAGATATCATATCAAAACAGGAAGAAGACGCTTTTTGTGAATATATCTTTATGCCCTTACCTAAATCAGAAGCTAAGTTAAAAGATATTTTTAGCAAGCTAAATATAATAAATAAAGATACTGATGTTTTCTATACTGAAAATAATTCTTTATATGACATTGTTTTGTCGGTAGGAAATGTTATTGATTTACTATCGACTGCCTTACTAGTCGTGGGATTCATATTTATGGTCTTTGCGGCACTCTTACTCTTAAATTTTATTGCTATTTCGGTCAGTCAAAAGAAAAAAGAAATAGGAATATTAAGAGCTATTGGGGCTAGAGGACTAGATGTATTTAAGATATTTTTTGCTGAATCCGTGGTAATTTCCCTTATTTGTTTAATACTAGCCATAATAGGTACCCTTGTTGCTACAACTGTGCTTAACAATATGATAAATATAGAAATGGGAGTTAGTGTGACTATTTTTGTCTTTGGGGCCCTACCTATCTTATTAATGATAGTGGTAGCTATTTTAGTTTGCTTTCTTGGTACCTTCATGCCGGTTTATCTGGCTGCTAGAAAGAAGCCTGTTGAGGCAATTAGAGCCTTATAATAAGACACTAGATTTAGCACAAAGAAACAAATTAAGCTTGCATAAAAGACGTTTTTTGATATAATTTAGCTAACGTAGTTTTACGTTGAAAGGAATGATTATAATTTATGAAAGTTGCTATTATGACCGATAGTAATAGTGGTATTACACAATCCGAAGGACAAAGTCTTGGTATAAAAGTAGTACCGATGCCTTTTATGATTAACGGCGAAGAATATTTTGAAGATATTAGTTTAACCCAAGAACAATTCTATAAAATGTTAGAAGATGACTCAGTTAATGTTTGTACTAGTCAACCTAGTATTGGCTATGTTTCTTCTATTTGGGATGAACTATTAAAAGAATACGACCAAGTAGTATATATCCCGATGTCTTCTGGCCTTTCTATGAGCTGTAATACAGCTAAGACCTTAGCGGAAGAAAGTTATCCTGGTAAAGTTTTTGTGGTAGATAATCACAGGATTAGTGTTACGCAAAAACGGTCTGTTTATGATGCTATCGAGCTTGCTAAAAAAGGCTATGACGGAGCTAAAATTACGGACATTTTACTTAAAAATATGAACAACTCATCTATTTATATTATGGTTGAAACCCTAAAATATCTATGTAAGGGTGGGCGTTGTTCAAAAGGCGTTTATTTAATGGGTAGCCTTTTAAAAATTAAACCAATCCTCCAAATTCACGGGGAAAAGTTAGATACATTTAAAAAGACAAGAACGATCGAAAACGCCAAAAGAATTATGATTGATCAAGCAAAAGAAGACATTGAAAAGATCTTAACCTTTGATGGTAAAAAAGATAATATTTATCTTGATGTGGCTTATACGAAAGATGATACGGAAGCTAAAAAGTTTGCGGAAGAAATCAAACAAGAGTTTGGGCGCGATGACATCATTATAAATCCCTTGTCTTTATCTGTATCATGTCATATCGGTCCCGGAGCTTTAGCAATTGGGGTAACTAAATACACTTTAGAAGACTAAGAGGCGGGAAACCGCCTTTTTAGCTATCTTGTTTTTAGAAAAACGATATATTATAATTAGTGTAATCGTTGGCAGGTGATTTTTATAAAAAATGTATCTCCTTTTGTTAAGATTTGTTTAACTTTTGCGGTTGTAATATTAATTGGGACACTCCTTTTAATGCTACCAATATCAGTTAATGAAGGATATGATTCTTTAAACTTTGTTGATGCCCTCTTTATGTCGACAACTTCCGTTTGTGTAACAGGTCTAACGGTTGTTTCTAATATCGGCCTAGAAATCTCAATCTTTGGTAAAGTGGTATTAGCCTTGCTTATTGAAATAGGTGGCTTATCTTTTATTACGATTTTTACCTTTTTTATTGTCATTATGGGTGGTAAAATTGGTATTAGTAACCGTTTCTTATTAAAAGAAAGCTTAAACTCTAATTCCTTAAAAGGCATTGTTGGTCTAATTAAAAAAATTATCTTTACCGCTTTAATTATCCAAGCCCTAGGCTTTATCTTAAATTGCTGTGCCTTTATGTCTTATTCACCTGACCCCATGACGACAATTGGGGTAGCCTTATTTCATACGGTGGCTAGTTTTAATAACTCGGGTCTTGATATATTTGGCGTGTTAAATGTCCCTGGTAATATGTCTATGGTTCCATTTAGTGCGGACGTGTTTATTAATATTAACACGATGTTACTAATAATATTAGGAGGCCTCGGGTTTAGTGTTATTGATGATATTATTCACAAAAGAAGATGGAAGAAGTTATCAGTTAATACGAAGATTGTTTTAATAACGACGGTCTGCTTAATTTTTGGTGGGGCCATCTTTTTAAAGATTGCCAACCACAATAATACTTGGTTAGAATGTTTTTTAATGTCTGTTTCAAGTAGAACAGCCGGTTTCCAATCTATTCCTTGCGAAAGTTTAAATACGGGCGAGTTTTGTGTCATTAACTTTTTGATGTTTGTCGGGGCAAGTCCTGGGTCAACCGGGGGCGGTATTAAAACGACAACTTTCTTTGTCATTATCGTAACCTTAATCGCCTATGCCCTTGGTAAAAAGACGGTGGTCTTTAAAAGACAAATCCCTAATAGTGTTATTTTTAAATCATTCGCTTTAGCAATCACTGCGATTGTCTTTTGTTGTTTAGCTATTTTTATCATTTGTTTAATTGACCCTAATTTAGGGGTAGATCGAATTATTTTTGAAGTAATTTCCGCTTTCTCAACTACAGGCCTAACGATGGGGCTCACCACAAGTCTTAGTTGGGGGAGTAGACTTGTCATAATTTTTATGATGTATTTTGGTAGACTAGGACCTTTAACTGTCTTGTCTTTAATTAATAAAAACTGGAAGACGGGTAGTGAAAATGGGATTAAATATGTCGAAGAAAAGGTGGTAATAGGATAATGAAAAAGAAGAGTTTTGCCGTCATTGGTCTTGGACGCTTTGGCTATTCAATTGTAAAAGAACTAGCTAATAATAACGCCGACGTTTTAGCAATTGATAGGTCAGAAGAAAACGTGAGCGCGGTAGCTGATTTTATTAATAACTGCGCTATTTGTGATTCCACGAAGAAAAAAGACTTAGATGAACTTGGCATCAAATCAATCGATCACGTCGTCGTAGCGATTGGGAATAACCTTGAGGCTAGTATTTTAACAACCATTAATTTAAAAGCCTTAGGGGTTAAAGATATCACGGTAAGGGTAGATGAAAGTGATTATAAAGAAATATTTAAAACGCTAGGCGCGACTTCTGTTATAATACCAGAAGAAGCTTCCGCTATATCTCTAGCTAATAAGATGGTTAGTGATACGATCCTAGATTACTACAAAATTGATAGTGATTATAGTATTGTTCAAATTAAAGTTGGCCCTAATTTTAAAAGTAAATCTATTGTTGATTTAGGGGTTAGACAAAACTACGCTATTTCAATTATAGGAATTATCAGAGAAGGCAAGTTTGTGATGCCTAACGCGAGTGATATGATTTTAAATGATGATATTTTAATGGTCATTGGGACTAAACAAAATATTCGTAAATTTGATAGCTTTGTTAATGGTGACTAATATGCAAGCTTTAGTTTGTTATAACCCTTTTAGTGGTAAACAAAAGTTTGAAAGGCACCTACCTTATGTTACTAGACAGTTAGAAACAAAATACGCTAAAGTTGATGTTTTTAGATCCCTTTATAAAAAAGCTATTACTACCTATATTGAGTCTTACGGCAAAGACTATGATTTAATCGTCATAGCAGGCGGGGACGGTAGTTTAAACGAGGCGATTACAGGTCTTATGAAGCTAGAAAAAAGGCCTGTTTTAGCCTATATTCCCTTTGGCACGGTTAATGATGTTGGTCATCTATTAAAGCTTAAAAGAAGCATTAAAGGTGTCTTAAAAATCATTTTAGAAGGCAAGACTGCTAAAATGGATATCGGCAAAATTGAAGATAAATATTTTGCCTATGGTTGTGGGATTGGTAAGTTTACAAACGTGAGTTACGACGTTCCTAATAAACTAAAAAAACGGTTTGGGAAGCTTGCCTATTTTATTGAGGCTGCGAAACACTTACAAAAGACTGAAAAAATGAATCTTAAGATTTATTGTAACGGCGAAGAAATAAAAGAAGATTTTTACGTTGTCTTAGTCTTAAATAGTGCGCGTATTGCGGGCTTTAGACCACATAGAGTTGTTAAGCCTAAACTAAATGACGGGATCTTTGATCTCACCCTAGTTTCAAAGGCTATCATGCGGCTATCTATTTATAATCTCATCTTTTTCTTTTTACTTGGGGAAAGATATAAGATTGGCCTAAAAAATTTAAAAATTTCTAATTGTAAAATTGTAAGTGAAGAAGAAGTAGCTTATAATGTTGATGGTGAATATGCTTTTAAAAAGAAAGAAGTCAGTATTGAAGTAGTAAAAGAAGCTATTTCTATTATTGTGAGTGAGAAAGCATTAAAAAAATATTTTTAGTAACAAACGGAGGAAAAAATGGACAAAACAATTAAAGTAACAGGTAAGGGTAGTTTAAAGGTTAAACCAAATTATACTAAATTGACGTTTACCCTAAGTAATACAAAGGAAACTTATGAAGAGGCCCTAGAAGAGGTAAATACTAATTCATCTTACTTAAAGGATATCTTTGTAAACTTTGGCTTTCATCGAACGGATCTTAAAACTTCAAGCTTTAGTATTGAACAGAAATATGAAACATATCATGATGAAGATGGTAGCTACAAAAAAAGATTTGCCGGGTATAATTATTATGAAGTACTTTTTGTTAGATTTTTAAGTGATACGAAATTATTAAATGATATCTTAAATGAAATAGTCAAAAGTAAGCTTGACCCAGAAGTAGATATTTCCTATTTAGCCCTAAATGATCAAAAAACAAAGGCTAAAGTCTTAGACCTAGCGATAAAATCCGCTAAAACCCAAGCTAAAAACATTGCGAAATTTGCGGGTATTACCTTAGGGGATATTATAAGTATCGAACATTATGAGAGTGATTATGGCTCTGATTCCTACACAAAAAGTTTGAGCTTAGAAGATAAAATGGCAGGTAAACAAAGTGATGCCCTCAAATCTTTAGAAATTGAACCAGAAGATATAACAATTCGTGACTCCGTTGAAGTTATTTATCAAATTAAATAACAAGATGCTAAAATGATAAGTTATGATAAATTTAAATCACTCTTAGCCGAAATCATTTTATATAGTCAAACTATTGAACATGACTTAAAACAGATCTACGCCATTATTAAGCCAGGTTTACTTGCTAAAAATTTAGAAGAGATTAAAAATAAGCCTCTAGGCTTTATTATTAATGAGTTAGCCGAACTTGATAGTACGGTCTCTAATCCCTACATTGGGCAAGATGATTATGAGTTTTTGAGACAGATGTCTTATAAAAGAAATTACTGGGTTCATAAATCATTTTTAGAGTTTATTTATCTAAAAGATTGGGAACACACAAAAGAATACGACCAAGTAGCAAAAAAACTAGTAGCGGAAAATAATAGGTTTTATGATGTATATGCGAACCTTGAACAAATAAGGATCCAGCTTTATCATGATTATAGGCGTTAGTCTTATTTAGCTTAATTTTAATTACCATTTATTTACTAGTATTTTATGCATATATTAAATATAAGATATTAAAATAACTAGTATCATGGTATGATAAATGGTAAGATAAGAAAGAGGTAGATAAGATGAAAGATTACGTGTTAGCTTTAGGAAAGCTTGAAGTAGCGGGCCTTAATATAAGCAATTACTTAAAACTAGAACCGATTCCTATTGTTGTTGAAGACCTGGGTCTTGAAGATGGTAGGTATTATAGGGATAAAAAGATAATAGCTATATCTAGTGCTATTATTAATAACAACTTAGAAAGTTTAAAAACCTTGTGTCATGAGTATAGACATTACTACCAACATAAGTGTATACTAGAAAATAGAACTAAAGAACCTTTACTAGAAGACTTTAAAAAAGACTTCACGAAAGACTATGGAAAGTTAGAGCCAGGAGAAGCTATGTGCTTGCTTATTGAAGTAGATGCCTATGCTTTTACGAAGTTTTATTTAAAACAGACTTATAATATTGAGATAGCACACTATGATTTAGTATATAATGAAGTATTAAATAAATATATTATTAAGTACTTTATGTCAGGTGTTA
>C._urophasianus_2_cecum__coassemble_353_pt1 | contig 7986 bp, 12 predicted proteins | sample C__urophasianus_2_cecum__metabat2_low_PE_014 | metagenome-assembled genome bin C | reverse complement strand
GAAAAAGCGGCCCCTAAAGAAGAAAAAGCGGCCCCTAAAGAAGAAAAAGCGGCCCATGTAGATAACTATAATGTTATTATAAATCGGATTAATAATATTGCTGAAAGTGACATTGTCAAAAATGTTGTAAAGAATATTTTTGAACTTGTTCATTTTAATTCATTCTCTAGAAAAACTATAATTGAATCTAATATAGCTAAAAGAACAAGGGCTAGTGAGTATATAAAGATTATGTTAGAACATAATTTAATTAATAAAGTTGGTAATGAATATAAATTTATTAATTAATATTAGTGGTAGTAGATTATATTTCTACTACCTTTTAGTATTATTAAATTAAGGATAAGACAATGTTTTTTAATAAACTTTATTTTAACTTTACTTTTTGGTATAATTTTGTCGAGGTGTTTTACTACTATGTATATTAATTTTGTTAACGAAACAGGCCTTGATACAAAAAAAGAAGAAAAATTAATTTTAAAGATATTTAAACAATTTAAAAATAAAGAAGAAATCTTTAGCATTATTTTTACGACGCCGGAAGAAATAAGAAGGATTAATAAAGAATACCGTAATATTGACAAAGTTACGGATGTTATTAGTTTTGCGTATAACGATACTAATGAAGGAAAAGAATTTCAAGGTAATGAAATAGGTGATATTTTTATTTGCCTTGACAAGGCTTTAGAACAGGCAAAAGATTATGGGCATAGCTTTGAGCGCGAAGTGGGCTTTTTAACCGTTCATGGGTACCTTCATTTAAGAGGGTATGATCATATGACAAAAGAAGACGAAAAAATAATGTTTAGTTTACAAGAAAAAATCCTAGAAAAGGCAGGTCTTAGAAAATGACAGAACTTGAATTAATTGAAGAAGCTAAAATAGCGCGGACAAGAACATATAGCCCTTACTCTAAGTTTGGGGTAGGGGCCGCTATCTTATTAAAAGACGGGACCGTCATTCATGGTTGTAACATCGAAAATGCGAGTTTTGGCCTAACTTGTTGTGCGGAACGTAACGCGATGTTTAGCTTAATTTCTAGTGGACACGACTATCATGATATTGTTATGATGGCGATTGTCGCTAACACAGAAAAACCCGTATCACCATGCGGGGCGTGCAGACAAGTTTTAAGTGAATTTTTAAAACCGGATACGAAAATTATTTTAGCTAACTTAAATGATGATTATAAGGTAACAAATTTAAAAGAACTTTTACCATACGCTTTTGAGGAACTTGAAAATGTTTAGATCAGGTTTTATATCTTTGATCGGTCGGGCCAACGTCGGTAAATCCACTTTTTTAAACAAAGTAGTCGGGAAAAAGATCGCGATTACATCTAACAAACCCCAAACGACAAGGGATCGGATCCAAGGCATTTTAACAACTGAGGATACCCAGTATATATTTGTCGATACCCCAGGGGTACATAAACCCCACCATGCTCTTGATGAGCGGATGCAAGATATCTCTTTTTCTTCTAGTCGCGGGGTTGATTTAATCTTATTTATGACGACCCCTTTAAAAGAAGTCTTAAAAGGAGACGAGATCATCTTAGATAACTTAAAAAACGTTAAAACACCCGTTTTTTTAGTTATTAATAAGGTTGATCAACTAAAGAAGATATCTAATATTGACGAGACTATTTTATTATATCAAGACTTATATCCTTTTGCGGGAATTTATCCGATTAGTGTCGAACAAAATATTAATACAGCTAAATTACTTGAAGATATTAAAGAATACCTACCAAAAGGACCCCTATTATACCCCGAAGATATTATATCTGACAAGCCTGAACGTTTTACGGTAGCGGAACTTATTAGAGAAAAAGTCTTACTTTTAACCAAAGAAGAAGTCCCCCACAGTATCGCCGTCACCATTGAATCAATGAAGGATTCCGACGAAAATCCTAACTATATTGACATATACGCCACGATTGTTTGCGAAAGAGAAAGCCAAAAGAAAATTATCATTGGGGCCGGCGGCGCTTTAATTAAACAAATTAAACAAAAGGCTATCCTAGACATTAAACACTTCTTAAATAAGAAAGTCCACCTTGATTTATTTGTCAAAGTAAAAAAAGATTGGCGAAATCGTACGCGTGACTTAAATGCCCTCGGTTATGGCAAGGATAATTATTAATGGAAGGCATAATATATAAAATCCTAGATTATAAAGAAAGTAGTAGCCTCGTTTATTTATTTACACCCCAAGGTCTTGACAGTGTGCTTGTCCGTGGGGCTAAAAAATATAAGACAAGGGCCCTCGCTTTTTGTGAAGAAATAAGTTGCGTTAGTTACAATAAAACATCTTCAACTTTAGGAAGCCTTATAGACTACGAAATAATTAATAGATTTAGTAATATCAAAAAGAGCTTTACCAAGCTAAAATATGCTAGTATCATCTTAGAAGTAGCTAGACAAAGTGTAGACGAAAGAAAGGCCCGTATTTATAACTTTACGAAACTAATGTTAGAAAAAATTGATAGTGGGTATGACGCGAAGTCTATTACTTTTATCTATTTAGTAAAGATGTTAAAAGTCTTTGGTATCTTACCAAGTTTAGAGGAAGACATAATACATATTAACTACTTTAAAGAAGTAGACAAATTAGAGTTTTCTCGTGTCTTTAAAGAAGCTTACTATACTAAAGATTATAACTTAAAAGTTTCTTTTATAAATTTATTAAATCTTATTAGTTACTACAACAAATTAGATGCGATTAGCACCTATAATATTAATAAAATGTTAGAGGTGAATGATGGAACTAAAGAAAAAGCCACTCCTTAATATCATTGTTTATTTATTGCTATACCTCTTAGGAGGAACGGTTCTAACTTATTTAATAGCCTATATTGTAAGTGCGGCTAGTAATTTAGATTTAACAAGTATAATTGAGCAAATGAGTGAGAACCATTATGATGATATCAATTTATTTACTAAGGCTAATTTTAGTGCGGCCTTAGCTAATTTTATTGTTTACTTGCTGATGTTTATCTCTTTAGTAGGGATTAATTTTAAAGAGTTAAAAGAACATTTCTTTAAAATCAAGACAACTTGGAAAAGCTTTATAATCTACGCCCTATTTGGTTTTATTATTTTATATGGGGTTAGTTTTATTATTGACTATCTATATGACTTATATAATATTGGAATATCTGAAAACCAAAACACCATTGAAAACTATATTAATTATGGTAATGCAACCTTGACATTCTTAGCGGTTGTCTTGCTGGCGCCACTTGTTGAAGAAATTATTTATAGGTATTCGATCTTTAGCCTAATCCAAAATAAGGTTTTAGCCTACATTATTTCTACCTTGTTTTTTGCCCTACCACATATGTTATCAACATCAGGACCGGCTTTAGAGTGGATGCTACTAGCGATACCTTATTTATTTTCTGGTCTAATGTTAGACTTAATATTTGATTCAAGTAAAAATATTTATGCTAGTACCATGGCTCATTTATTAAATAATTTAGTAGCTTTTATTTTAATTGTAATATAGGGAGTAGACTATGAATAAAAATATCTTTGATTTTAGTAATACTTTTAGTACCTTTAAGGAGTTGTGTCCTATCTTAGGGTGCACGAGTGAAGGAAAAACTAATTATATGATGATTAACTGGGGTGGCCTTGGTTACCTTTGGTATAAGCCGGTTTGTTTTGTTTTTATAAGGGAAGACAGATATACTTATAAGTTTAGTGAAAAGGGCACGTCCTTTAGTTTGTCTTTCTTACCGGTAAGTCCTTCTCTTACGAAAGTGTTTGGGAGCCTTAGTGGTAGAGATACCAATAAGCTTAAAGCCTTAAACTTAACCGAGGTTTATGACAAAACTTATGACTGTTATACAATTAAAGAAGCTTATAAAACCCTTAAGTTAAAGAAGCTTTTTAGTGTATCTTTAAAAGATGGGAAGTATTTTTGTGATATCCCTGAAAGTATTTATTCTGATAAGCCTTATCACAAACTATATATTTGTGAAATCTTAGAGTATAATGAAGGTAAGACTAATGAATAAAACTTTCTTTTTTGATTTAGATGGCACCCTGTTAGGCATGGATCAGGATAAGTTTCTAGGTCTTTATTTTAGTTCTTTAAAAGACTATCTAACGGATTTAAAACATGACTATAAAGTCTTCTTTTATTATTTAGATCTAGGTATTAAAGCCATGTTAAATAATGATGGTAGTAAAACTAACGAAGAGGCTTTTTTACTTGCAGTTAAGCCCTATCCTAATATTATGGATATCTTCCTAGATTACTATAAGAATAAGTTTATCGTTACTAAAGATAGCACTTATGCTAATCCTTACAGCAAGTTAATTATTGATACATTGAAAGAAAAAGGGTATGACCTAGTACTTGCTACTAACCCACTTTTCCCACGCTTTGTGACAGAATATAGGATAAGTTGGGCAGGACTAAACCCAAGTGATTTTAACTACATCACAAGTTATGAAAATAGTCATTACACTAAGCCTAAAAAGGCTTATTATGAGGAAATCCTAACTAAACTTAACTTAAAGCCAAGTGATGTTATTTATGTTGGAAATGACGTTGATGATGACTACGGGGACATTGGCAGTAATTATTTTAATTCTTATTTAATAAGAGATTGTTTAATTAATAAAAGTAATAAAAAAATCGATATATTAACTTTAACACTAGAAAAGTTTTATGAAGACGTCATAAAGAAAGCCTAAAACTTAGAAAGAGGTTTATTATGGATAGCGAAAAAGAGTTTATTAATATGTTAAGATATAATGGTTATGTTAAAGGTGTCAGACCTTTTATTTGTAATATAGCTAAAACCTCTAACGCTTTTGGGGATGTGAGCCATAAATATATCATCTCTTACCGGGATGATGAAATTTATTTTCAGTCTCTTAACTATTTTAGTGAAATCCCGAATAATAAAAATGACTATACAGTCAAAGTAGAAGATTTGAGATCATATACCTACGTTGTCTTAAATGATAAATTGGTATCTTTTAGCCTAATTACCAAAAGAAAGAGAAATATTAATTTATTAATTATGAAGAATGTTAAAAAGCGCGTTCATTCCCAAATTTCATTTAATGATTTTATTGATTACTTAAAGGAACATGGTATTAATGACGAAGATGAAAAAGATCGACAAACTGATTAAAAAATATGAAGGCAATAAAAATACTACTAAACCAAGACCTCGTGATGATAAGTATAGCAAAGGCTATAAGGATGGAGATAGGAACTAATGCTTGAGGGCGGGAAATATTATAAATTTATTGTAAAACGTAAAACGGATCTAGGCTATATGCTAGAAGGCACACAACAAGAAGAAGTTTTAATGTTTTACAAAGAAGCAACAAAAGAATATGAAATAGGGGACAACGTTTCAGCCTTTATCTACTATGATAAAGTAGGAAGACTGTGCGCGACCTCTAAACAGGTATTAGCTACCTCTAGTGAAGTAGGACTTTTGAAGGTAGTAGATGTTAAAGATAACGGCGTTTATCTAGACAACTTAACCGCTAAAGATGTCTTACTATCATCTGACTACCTACCTAAAGATAAAACAATGTGGCCAAAAGTAGGAGATGAAGTTTTTGTCTTACTAAAAGATAAGAAAAAAAGTTTGGTTGCTAAAACGATTAAAAAAAGTGATGTAGCGTTTAAACCTGATTTTATCTTAAATGAAACAGTCAAACTAATTGTAGAAGAAATCACTTTAAAAGGCCTCCTTACTTTTACCACGACTAAAGTACCGGTTTTTATCCCGCAAATCTTTGTAAGAGGTCACCATCACATTGGGGAAAAGCTTAGTGCGCATATTATTAAAATCGGAGAAGATATCGCTTATGCCTCGATAGCCCTAAATAAAGAAAAACAAATGGTTGATGATAAGACTATTATTTTAGACTACCTAAAAACCCACAACAAGGCTATGCCTTTTACGGCTAAAAGTAGTAGTGCGAGTATTGAAAACACCTTTAAAATAAGTAGAAAAGCCTTTAAAAGAGCGTACGGAATGTTATATAAAGAAGGCCTAATTACATTTGATGAAAGGATGACGTATTTAGTTGAAAAGTGATGTTACTAGTAGTCTTAATGAGACTATTATTTATTTAAATAAATCTCGCCATAAAGCTATTTTTTTTAGCACACTTTCTTGGTGTTTGATGGGCATATTTTTTATTTCATTTTTCGTTTTTATCTTTCTTGGCCTCCTGCTTTTTAGCGATTTAATAGGTCTTTTTCTAGGGCTGGCTTTTTTAGGTATGGTTCTAGCAGGACTTTCGATATTATTATTTGTAAAGGCAACGCGTAACTATAAAAAAGTATTTCAAACGAGCCTAATTAAAACGTTTAATCTAGATTGTTATAAAGATTTAAAGTTTTCTTTTAATGGCTTTATTAGAATTGATAATATGGATGATAAGATGGTCTTTAATAAGTATAAAGGGATGGGTGAAAGTTTAATTGAAGGCAAGTTAGAGAAGGCTAGTTTTTCGTCATGTTACTACGAATATACAAACTTTCAAAGAGGATTAAAAAATTTAAAAGGCAGAATTATTATGTTTAAATTAGATAAAGTCTTGCCTTATCGCTATTTACTTGAAGATAAGGATACGAAGATTTTATTTAAAAAGTTGGATTTTACTAAGACTTTAGAAACAGAATCAATTGTGTTTAACAAAAATCATACCCTTTATGTTGATGACACTTTTAAAGTTCTAAATTTTATTACTCCTAGTTTTATTAATAGGATTAATGATTTTACTGACCTTTATAAGTGCCATCTTAATATCTTGGCCCAAAAAGATAGGGTTTACGTCGCCGTAAATGATTATAATTACTTTACTTTTTCGATTCTAAAAAAAGTAGACGAAGACTACGCGTTAAAGTTTAGGCAAGAACTTTTAATGCCAGCACGGATGTATAAGGTGTTTTCTAGTGATCTTGATGATTAGTGGGCGTACGGATATCGTAGCCTATTATACTCCCTGGCTTATAAATAGGTTTAAGACTGGTTTTGTCGACGTGAGAAATCCTATTAATCCCAAGATGGTAAACAGGATTTATTTTAAGGACGTTGACATTATCATCTTTTGTACGAAAAATCCTATACCTATTATTCCCTATTTAAAAGATATCAAGATACCTATTTTGTTTCACGTCACTTTAACCGGGTATCATGATGATGTTGAGGTTAATATTAAAGACAAATTAAAAATTGTTAAAGCCATAAAAGAAGTGAGCGAGATTGTTGGCGTAGATAATGTTTACGTGCGCTATGACCCAATTTTAATAAACAAAAAATACACAAAAGAATACCACGTAAAAGCTTTTAGTAAGATTAATACGTTATTAAAGGGTTATGTTAAAAAATATATTATTTCTTTTATCGATGACTATAAAAATGTGCGAAGACACGCTAGGGAATTAGAACTTCAAGAGATAACCAAAGAAGATATAAAATATATTGCGGAAAACTTTAGCAAAATTGCTAGAAGTAGTAATAGTACGGTTCAAACTTGTGCGGAAGAGGACTTAACAAAATACGGGTTTGTAAAAGATGATTGTATAACGCTAAAAGAAGCTTATCGCCTCACTGGTAAGCTTCGTTATAAGATGCAAAAGATTAGAAAGAACACTAATTGTCACTGCTTAGAAACCGTTGATATCGGGGCTTATAATACCTGCCTTAATATTTGTAAGTATTGTTATGCTAATTATAACGAAGACCTAATTGTTAAAAATACAAAGAATCACGATCCCAGTTCTAGTCTATTAATAGGGCAACTAGCTAAAGATGATATTATAAAAGTAAGAAAGTAATTCTTAACAGGCTTTCAAAAAACGGCGTTATTGATAGCTATTTTAGTGTATTTAAAAAACTGCTTAGGCAGTTTTTTTCTTGTCTAAATAAAAAAAGAACTTACATTAAACAATTCCCAATTTTTACCACTATATACTAAGTACCTCAGCTATCTCTTT
>C._urophasianus_2_cecum__coassemble_349_pt1 | contig 8005 bp, 8 predicted proteins | sample C__urophasianus_2_cecum__metabat2_low_PE_014 | metagenome-assembled genome bin C | reverse complement strand
GGACTTAGAATTAAAACAAGACGCGGTAGAGGGAAAGACGCTATTATTGATGATATTACTTTTGAAAATATCAAGATGACTGACGTTCTAACTCCCCTTGTCATTAATATGTTTTATTTTTGCGATCCTGATGGTAAAACCGAATACGTTTGGTCAAAAGAAAAACTACCAGTTGATGATAGAACACCTTACCTAGGTAAGTTTACTTTTAAACATATTACCTGTGAAAACGTCAATTGTGCCGCTGGTGCCTTTTATGGCCTTCCAGAACAACCAATTGATGAAATTAACTTTAATGATGTAACTTTTACCTATGCTGATGATCCTATAGCTGGTAAACCAGCTATGATGAGTTTTGCAGAAGATATTAAGGGCAAAGGCTTGTTATTTAATTATGTAAATAAGGTTAATATGAAAAACGTAATATTTAACAAACTAAATGATAAACCTTACGAATGCGTAGAAGTTAAAGAGTTAAATGTTGAATAGAAGAAGGCTTAAGGCCTTCTTTTTTGATATAGCTAAAGTATATGAAATAATTAATTTTCATAACAATAAGCAATTAAAAAAGGCGAGAATATCGCCTTTTTTGCCATTTAAATATTTATTAATGTTGCGTAAAACGGCTTAAAATAAGTCCTTATTTATAACAATTTTGATACCATTATCAATTGCCTCATCATAGGTCATATTATCATATAAAAGTTTTTCGGTTATATTTTTATAATCCGATTCATAAAACCCGGTGTTAATAACGTCTTTTAATATGTCATTTATATTATATTTTGGATTAGCAGATGGGTTGTTTTTAGATTTGCTTCGATCTAGTCTAACTAGAGATATTAATTCCTTTAAATTATTATTAAAATTTATCTTAGATATTATTTTAGCTATATCATATAAATGTCTTGAATCACCACCCATCATATTTTCAATTTTATAGTCACATATTGCAAAAACTTTATCAATAAATGTTCTTTCTAAGGATTGAACATTCATTTGAAAGTTTTTGGCATCAAATCCAATTTTTAAATTAATGTTATTATTTTTGCAAAATTCATCAACAAATCACTTATTTTATGTTTAATAGTTGGATAAGAAATTTGATAATAACTAGTTCTAGTACCAGTTTCATTTTCTTATCACTAAGTAGCGAATCATATTCGAAAAGATATTTATTATAATCATATTTTGACTGTCTTTCAGGTAAATTTTTAATAGATAGACCAATTGTATTACCAATATTCATAATAATATCTTTTGACATTTTCTTTTCTTTGGCTGTGATTTTTCTAGCCATAGATAAATCAATATCTTCAGAAAATCTATCAATCAAATTATAAGCTTTAGATAGTGATGTCCCGCCTTTAAATACAAAAGGTAAATCACATTTAGATAATTCAAACAAGAACATTGATTGGATTGTATCTTTTTCAACCATTATGGGGCTTTTACTTAATTCATTAGAAACAGTATCAATTATATTTTTCCATTCATTTTGATTTTTTTTATACCAGTTCATTCATTAAGCCCCCAATATATAAGTTTTTATATGTTCTATTTGGATATAAAGGTAGATACTCTTTGATTAAGTCAAAGTTAATATTATTGCTAGAAGCAAGTTCTTTTAGTTTTTCCTTAAGTTTTGTTCCTCTGATTTCACTATATTTGTCAATATTAGTAATTAGATCTAAAAACTCAACTTCATTAACATTTTCATTGGTAATTTTAACTATAGGTTTATAAACAATAATTTTATAACCGCATACCAATAGTTTTCTTTGCTTCGTAGTAGCCGTATTACTAGTTATTTCAAATACGGCAGGAACCTGGGTTGTAAAACCATATTTATTACAAAGTCCTAGGCCAGATATATAACCGATAGTTTTCTTGTCACTTACCAAGAATTTCTTCTCAATAAACTTAATAATAGACATTTTTCCCGCTGTGTGTAGTATGGTTGTATATTGTTTATAATAAACTCCGTTATATACTCTTATCAGCTTTCCTTCATCAGTCAATTTTTTCATTTCTTGTCTTAAAGCAACCATATTTTTGTATGGTAGTTCACTTAAAAAAATAGGCTCACCATCTTCAAATTTGTTTTCTATATAGTCCATCAACATGTTAACACCTCACATTTTTGAAAAAATATATTTCTATTATATTATATGTTTTATTTGTAAACTAGTCAACGAATTAAAATAAAGAAGTAGTTAGGTTAGTTGTAAAAGCAAATTTCGCTGACAGCAGTGATAGATGTAAAATAATATTAGCTAATTATATATTTATACTAACATCAAGCCTCTAAAGAAATAAAAAAATACGTTCATTGGTATAACAATGAGCGTATTCAAAGAAGCTGGGATACTTGTCATCGGTACAGTATCGGCAAAAAAATTCTATTTAATTTATCTTTTTATTTAGTGAGTACTTGACAGGTACTAGTATCAACAAACATCTTTTTTTCAAAATAAATCGGAATGCGAGCCCGTACGTGTCAGCGACAAAACCAAGACATCATCAAAATACTCGTAAATAAGCAACCAATCAGGTTCGATATGGCATTCTCGGCAACCCTCATAATCCCCTTTCAAATCATGATCTTTGTATTTTGCTTCTAGAGGAATTTTACCCATGAGCTTTTGAATTACCTCATACAACTTATCTAAATTTTTACCTTGTTTTGCTAGTTGTTTCAAATCTTTTTTGAAACGTGTCGTAATACGTATCGCTTAACTCATTCTGTCTCTAATGCCGCTTTAAGTTCCTCAATACTCTTGTAACTCTTCGCATTGGGATCTCTGGCAACTTTCCGAGCCTCCTCAATTGCCGCGCGCGTTTCTGCATTCGGAACATTGATACTGACGTCAAACGGCATACCTCTTTCGAGAATGGCTCTATGCAAAAACATATTGATCGCCGTAGTCATATTGATTCCGAGTTGACTAAACAACTGCTCTGCTTCGCGTTTCGTTTCCGCATCGATATTGACGCTGATTTTTGCAGTCATAAGAACACCTCCTGTATTCTATTATATATATGAAGTCAATATTTTATGAAAATTTTTAGTAAGTTATTTGTAAAAGTAAATTCCACCTAAAGTAGTCATTAGTTAATAGTCAAATTAGAGATATTGTCTATTCCATATATGAATAATTAGTGTAATCATAAAATAGCACATAAAACTAAGCCTAGTATTAAAAGAAAAGCTCAGATGAAATTGTACATGATGACATAAAAAATACGCTCATTCTTGTACAAATGAACGTATTAAAAGGAAATTATGATATTTTATTTAGTAATTACTTGCTCGGTAGTAGAAATTGTTTCTTTCCTTTCTTTAAACAATCTCAAAATATTTTCTAAGATGACTACTAGAACAATTGCGATGATACTCCAAGCAAAAACCACGTCATAATTTAAATTGTTAGCGTTAGTAACTAGAGCTTGCCCAATGGAGTTAGGTGTCGCACAAACAAACTCGGCCATAATTAAAACCTTAATCCCAAGCCCTACACTTTGAAAGTAAGCTGTTTTGATAAATGGTTTAGATAAAGGGAAAATAATCATTGTTAAGACTTTTAAATTAAAGTTACTTTCGAGCCGCCAAACACTCATTAACTCTTTATCAAGGTTTAAAATACCATTTAAGAAAGCTTCATAAACAATCGGTACTAACATTAACATCGCAATAACGTAAGGAGATCTCGTAAAGCCTAGTAAAATCATAATTATGACAATAATAGCAGCTAAAGGAAGACTACGTAAGATAGTTATCCAAGGCCTTAAAAAGATTCTAAGGTATATAAACCTCCCGGCTAAGATGCCAAGTATGGCTCCAATCAAAAAACTTAATAGTAGGGTTATAATAAGTCTTAATAAGGTATAGCCTATAATAACATAAGTATTAGACCTTGTTAATAAATTACCTAAGGCTTTTAAGATAGCACTAGGAGTAGGAAAGATAATATCATTATTAATAATAAAACCAATTAAATATAAAACTAAGATAATCCCAATAATAGATATTAAATAAATAACTATTTTTTTAGAAGTAGAAGTCATCAGCTATAGGTCCACCAAATAAGTTTTTATCTGGAAGTAAAGAATCGGCTAAGCTTACTAATTCATTTAAACTATCTTGACAAGACCCTGCTAACCTAAACTTTAGGTTACAGCCTGGAATAGCTTCTTTAGCTACACTGTAGCCTAATTCTTCATAGTAAGCACTAGCGGTATCAGGGTCTTCATTGATCTCACTTATTGAATCTTCTAAAACTTCTAGATAAGCCTCGACGAAGTCCTTATCTAAATCATTTCTTACAAAAACCCCTGCTTGAAGGAAGTCTAGTCCAGATGTCGCTTTCTTAAACTCTTCTTGAACGTCTATTTTATAAACAGTTTTGCCTTGTTCTTCAAGCTTAATTTTAGCTTGAGTTAGGTTAGGTTCAGCTACTAAGTAGACAGTGTTTTCATTTTCATCTGCCACTAACATTTGCATAGTTGTAGCTGTATTTGCTATATCGTAGGTGATATTGGTATTAGTAATGTTATTGTAACTTAAAACTTCATGAACGACAACTTGATTGATTGTACCTTCCCCAAAGAAAACGAGATTTTTAGTATTTAAATCTTCTAATTCAAATGGACTAGTTGAGGCAAAGTATAAGTTACCATCCGTGATATTAGCGGCGTATTTATAAGTATTATTATTCTTATAAAGTTTAGCGCCTAAATTAATAGGGGCAATGATAACATCATGGCTTTTACTAGTAATAGCGGCTGTAACTGCGTCTGCACCATTTACTACCTCAAAAGAGATATTGTATCCCCCAATCGTGTAGTCCTTACTTTTAGAGTTGTGGGCAATTAAGACTTGACTTAAAGCCGGGGCTCCAGCAGGTGCGACAATTTTAATAGTTTTTATATTATTTTCTTCATTTTTACAGGCAACAAGACCTAAAAAAGATAAAAATAAGACAGGAATAAATAATAATTTCTTCATCATAAACCTTCTTTCATAACGCTTTTATTATAGTGCAATTTCCACGTTTTTACAAATTATTTATCATCCGAAATAAAAAAAGTCTTACTTTCTACTATATATAAAGTGAGGAGGAAAAAATGAAGAAAATATTTATATTATTATTAGCCTTTATAGGCCTAACTTGTTTTACTAGCATTCAAAGTAAGGCCGCAAGCCGTGAAAGTTTAGTAAGTTACACATTAGTTAGCGAGGGTAGTTTAATTGAACCGGGGTATTACGCTTTACATATTCTAGATCAGGATGAAAGTCTTCCTAATTTTGGTCAGGCGACGAATGCTTTAAGAAATCTTGGTCAATGTAATCAAGACGAATTTAAAAAAGATAATGTTAAAGATATTTTAGAAGAAGAGTTTAACCTTACTTGTACTGATGAGATAGTTAGCTTTTTAAGTGAGATTAAACAGGTGAAAGATGACCGTTGGACTTTTGTGGTTTTAATTAAAGTTAGTGAGCCACATGCCTATGATGATATAATTGATGTGCTTGGGGAAGTTTTTGATGACATTTATCTTTTCACGACGGAAAAAGCACCAGATATCGCGACAAGTGAAGAAAAACATATGATTAATTACGATAGTAATATTACACTTGATCAAATTAAGGCCACCTATAGTGCGACTGATAATTATGACAAAGACTTAACAAGTAAACTCCAATTTGAAAGTGATTATCCTGAAAACCCTAAAGAAGCTAAAATTAATACCGAGTATTATATTAGAGTATGGGTAGAAGATTCATCAGGTAATAAGGCGGAAGTTATTAACTATATTTATGTTTTTGATTTGACAGCCCCTAAGTTTAGTAAAGAAGCCCTAAGTTATAATTTAAGCTATGGAGAAGATTTTAGCTTTAATAATATAGTTAAAGACTTAGAATGCACTGATAACTATGAAGGAAAAATCGATAGCTCTAAGTGGCAAAAATCAAGAGATATTGACCTTGAATTTTTAGGCACCCAGAAAGTTGAAATATCCTACACTGATGGTAGTGGTAATATGGGTAAATGTGAGGTCACTATAAGTATTGTTGATAATATCAGCCCCGTTATTACCGTGATGCCTATTGAAATATCAACCTCTAACCCTTTATCCGAAGAAGCCATCTTAAATGTGTTAGAGTCAAGTGGGCAAATTGATAGTGGCTATACTTCATATGAGCTCGTAACGGAATACTTTAATCACCAGGATCAAGTAGGACAACATGACGCTACTTTAATTTTACATTATGATAATGATGAAGAAAAAACGTATCGTTTTAAGATTAACGTAATGGAAAGTATTACTAATACTGATAAAACAAACAATTATTGGTATCTTTATGTCATAGGAGCTATCGTAGTAGTTGCCTTAGTAGGAACAGGTGTTTATATTTATTGTAAGAAGAAAAGAAAAGAGAATATCTAGTAAATAAATTAGTCTATTAAAGTTTTCTTTAGTAGACTTTTTTATTATAATAGTACTAGAAAGAAGTGATTTTAATGGATGATATTTGTGCGATTGCCACACCTTATGGTCGTGGGGCCATTTCAATTATTAGGTGTAGTGGTCCTAATAGTATTACGCTCGTTAATAAGATCTTTAAAGGTAGAGACTTAAGTAAAATAGAAGGTAATAGAATAGTTTATGGGCATATTGTCGATAAGGGGGAAGTAATTGACGAAGTTATGGTAAGCATTTACCGCACACCTCACTCATATGACGGGGAAAACAGTTGTGAAATAAACTGTCATGGCGGGGTTTTTGTCACTAACCTCGTTTTAACAACCTTGTTAAATAATGGCTTTAGATTAGCAGAACCGGGGGAATTTACCAAACGGGCTTTTTTAAATCATAAGATGGATTTAACGGCCGCGGAATCTGTGATGGACGTCGTAAATGCCGAGTCTAAATTAGCCTTAAAGAGTAGTCTAAACGCCTTAGATAGTCGTCTCTTTAAAATGATTAAAGGCCTAAGAGAAGAAATACTAAACATCCTAGCCGAAATTGAAGTAAATATTGACTACCCGGAGTATGATGACGCCGTAGATGTTACGCATAGTTATCTAGAAAGTCATTTAACCAGTCTAATTAAAAAGATGGGAGAAATCCTAGAGAACTCAAAAATTTCCCCTATTATCGTCAACGGAATTAAAACCGCTATTGTTGGTAAACCAAATGTCGGGAAAAGCACCATTCTTAATATGCTACTAGGTGAAAACAAAGCCATTGTTTCTGATATTGCCGGGACAACTAGAGATATTGTAGAAGGACAGATAAGACTAGGGGAGATTTCCCTTAACCTTTTAGATACGGCTGGGATTAGAGATGATAGTGACTATATTGAAAGTATGGGGATTGCGAAATCTAAGGAAACGATAAATCAAGCTGATTTAATTTTATTAGTCTTAGACTTATCAAGAGATTTAACTAAAGATGATTATAACTTAATAGACTTAGTTAAAGATAAAAGGTATATTTTGATTGCGAACAAATCAGACCTTGAAGCTAAGTGGCAGAGAAATGACGTCCTTGTAATCTCAGCTAAAAATAGTGATGGGCTACTTGAGTTAAAAAATAAGATTTACGAAGTTTTAAAAATAAATGAGTTTAACCCGTCTAACCCTAGTTTAAATAACATTAGGCAAAAAACACTAATGGAAGCTAGCCTAAAATCCCTTGTTGAAGCCCTAAATAACACGAAGAAACTAGTCGATATTTCTTTAATTGAGATTGATATTAAAGACGCCTTTGATAAGCTTGGGGAAATTACCGGTGAGTCTTACCCCGAAGAATTAATAACCGCCTTATTTACTAAATTTTGTTTAGGAAAGTAACAAACATTTAATTGTTTTATTTTAAAAGCGTTTAAAATAGAAATGGAAAGCATGTGCTTTCGAAGGTTAATTATCTAAATGAGAAGGGAAGTATTTTAGTACTTCCTTTCTTAACGCGAGGAACAAATTAAAAGTTAATCAGC
>C._urophasianus_2_cecum__coassemble_335_pt1 | contig 8400 bp, 12 predicted proteins | sample C__urophasianus_2_cecum__metabat2_low_PE_014 | metagenome-assembled genome bin C | reverse complement strand
TATGATGGGTATCAAAGTAAGATTGACAGCAAGGCTAATAGTAGTGAGTTAAGCTCATTACAAACTAAAGTTACCAACCTTGAAGGGAAACATTTGTATTTAAATGTTTTTCAATATCACGAAGGTGAAGAAGGGGAAACCTCTATACAAGATCACGTAACATTCTCAATCGTTTATAAAGAACAAGTAAACGCTAGTAATATTGCACAGGTATTAAAAGAACTAAACTGTATAAGTTCTAAATTTTTATACTATCCCGCGACGGGCAATTATGATGGGCACGCTGTTGTGGGTATATGTGCTGATAATGAAAACAATAAAATATATTTAAAATATATAAATTCAAGTAATATATCACAAGTTTCAGCTATGATTGGTAATATGTCTGGTATATCAATTCAGTTACTATAAGCGAGGTACTTTAAATGAACGAGTTTAATTACAGGGGTTACGGAATAGCCCCACTCCAAACTTACTACGTAAGCGGATTTGAAGCAGCTAAAGCCTTTCAATGTGCTCCAAACACCAACGTTATTTTGATACTGAAACAGCCTAGGTGAACGACTATGAAAATAGAATTATATAACTCAACGGCTGAGCTTAACCGGGTTGATAAAACAAGCTATCTTACTTCTATAGGTTCATACACAGGGGAGTTTAAAACTTCCCCTAGTAAGCCTGTGGATTACCAACGACCTACTTTATTAATACAAGATAAAAACTTAACCAACACCCTAAAAGCAAACTACCTTGCGATTGACACCAGATACTATTTTATTAAGCAACGTAATATTGTTACAAATGATTTAATAGAGTTTATTTGTGAACTAGATGTCTTAATGACTTTTAAAGAAGATATTTATAAACAGTCTTGCTTTATTGATAGACAAGAAACTATTTATTCTGAACTAATTAAAGATACTATGGTACCTTATGAATACGAAAAAGAAGTCACATATAGTTTAGATGGAACAAGCGGTGATGTATTTATTAATGTAGATGATTACCCAGACCCTAGCCACTTATATAATATTCTTGTAAGCACTTATAATTTTGAGCAAGCTTATTTAAATTATTTAGGGTCAAGTGTTATGACTGTTGTTGAAAAACCCTTAAAAAAGGTCAATACTCTTTTTGATGGGGGTAATTTAAACGCTTATCATTATGTAATAAATTTAGATTACTTAAGAGCAATTATAATTAATATAAGGGGTAGTGAATACTGGGACCAAATAATGTCTATAAAATTATTACCTTTTGAACCCACTAGAGATGACACAAAAACTACTGATTTAAAAATAGGGGATAAACAAGTTATAAATGCTAACATACCTATTTTAAAATCATTTAATGAGATAAAACATGTATACCATTTGCAAATACCATTAACTAAAACATATTTAGATTTTTCACCATACACCCAATATGAATTGTGGGTACCATATTTTGGCTGGGTAAATATACCTATTGAACTATGTATTGACACTTCCCCAAAGGGATTTTATACAGAGTTTAGTGAAAGTGAATACATATATCTTTATTTGGCTTGTGATTATTCAACTGATTCTTACACGTATTATTTATTATGTAGAGACCAGATTATTTGGTTTAATCAAGTTGATATAGGTGTTAATTTAGGGTTATCTAAAGACAACGCCTACCAGGTTAAAAATAATAGTTTATTGAATGGTGTACAAACATCTTTCGGGGTGATTACTTCTCTTTTAGGCTCCGGTATATTATTGGCGGGGGGATTAAATATGATTCCCGCATCGTTACCAACATTTATGATGGGTACCACTATGGCTTTAAATGGTGCATACACCGCCACTAAGAGTGTAGCAAATGAAATGGGTAATTTTACTAACTATAATACTCAAATGTCTAGTGGTCCTAATAGTTTAAATAGTTCTACTGAATGTTATTTGCGTATTACAAAATCAGTACCCGTTAAGAATGTTAACAACAAAAAGTTTATCGGTAAGCCTTGTCAACAAAACTATAAGTTAGAAGACTTAAAGGGCAAGGGTTATACACAAGTTGGTATGTGTAATATTGAAAATATTGGTTCAGCCACTAAAGATGAAATAGTAGAAATAACAAATCAACTACAAAATGGTGTTATACTATGAGTATTTTATCTCCAAAACCTAAATATTATTCTTTAGATCGGATATTGAAATATAACGCCGATTATAATATTATTTATGGTGAACGTTCTAATGGTAAAACAACTGCAATCCTCCGATACGCCTTAGAACGTCACATTGAAAGTGGCTATACTTCCCAATTAGCTATTATTAGACGCTGGGACGAAGACTTCCGCGGTAAGAATGGTAAACAAATGTATGATGCTATTGTTTCATTAGGGTGGATAGAAGACCTAACAAATGGCAAATACAACAATGTATATTATCAAGCTAAAAGGTGGTATTTAATCAGATATAGCGAGACAGGGGAGAAGGAAGAAGTAGCTACTGAACCTTTCGCAATGGGCTTTAGTATTAATTCCCAGGAGCACTACAAGTCTACTTCTTATCCTAATGTCAATGTCATTTTATTTGATGAGTTTATAACAAGAAGCCAATATTTAATTAATGAGTTTATTGAGTTCCAAAACTTGCTGTCAACCATTATACGTTTAAGAACCGACGTAATAATATTTATGTGCGGTAACAGTGTAAACAAATACTGTCCTTACTTTAACGAAATGGGTATCTCCAACATTAAGAAACAGCAACAGGGAACTATTGATATATACACCTACGGCGAAAGTGACTTAAAAGTAGCTGTAGAATACACCAAACCGATGGGAGAAAAAAGTAAGAAATCTAATAAGTATTTTGCTTTTAATAATCCTAGGTTACAAATGATTAGAGATGGGGGCTGGGAAATTGATATTTACCCCCATATGCCATATAGAATATTACCTAAAGAAATAGGGTTTATCTTCTACCTTGTTTTTGATAAGGATATTTTGCAAGGTGAAGTTATTAAACATAAAGATGACAAGTTCGTGTTTTTCCACCGTAAAACAACTCCCCTCAAAGACGACAATACTAGGCTTGTTTACGACACTAACATCAATGTAAAAAGGAATTATCGAACAAGGATTGATAAACCGTTTAGCAATATGGAAAAGATTATCTACCAACTATTTGCACTCGATAAAGTGTTTTACCAAGATAACGAAGTAGGAGAAATCGTCCACAATTATCTCCTATGGTGCCAGAATGCTAGACTAAAAAGTTAGGCGGGCTATGCCCGTCTTTTTCTTTTTGTCTACAAATGGATAGGAAGCCCTAGCAATATTGCGTTAAGGTAATTTAGGAAGTCTTGCGCTATTGATAAGCTATAGTCACACGCTGACATATTTATACTAGACATTTCGTGGTAGTTAAACTCTTCCCCTAGGTAGTCCACAAAAGTACCTTGTGTCTCAAAATCAATATAAGATAGTGTATTTTTCCCGGTGGCTGATTGTATATTACCGGCATCATCTTTATATTTACCGGGAAATAAAATACCTTCTTCAAAAGCATCAAATATAGCTTTAGGCGTTTTGTAGGTAGATAGTAGATAATTAACTCCGTTTTGTTTAGCTATACCAGATACCGTTATTTGTAAGTCTCCGTTTTTATATGTTAGGTAGCGTTTTGCTCCTAGGGTTTTAAATAGGTCGTAAGTACCTTCGTAATCCCAAATCCCTATTTGCTTAGTTTCACCTTTAATGTTTTTAGGTCTTTGTAAATCTAAATCTAGTTTATAAAAGTTTAGTACCCTACTTATCTTGTTAACTATTTTATCGTTGTATTTGTCAAAATAATCTTGGTGTTTTTCAATGTTTAGGACCTTTACAGAATCAGTATCCGCGTAAATATAATCTTGTCCTAGGGCTAAAATAGCACTCCACAAATTACGCCTTGCGTATGCGGTTATCCATACTCCCCAGGCATAAAATAGAAACCTATTTTTTGACTCATTATATTTAGTGATAGCTTCTTTTTCATTAACTTCTTCGGTACTCCAAATGTCGTCTTCGTAATCAATATCAGCTCGGCAAGGGTCCGTAACACACATACCATACATACTATTTAACATCCCTTTAGCTCTTTGGTATCTAGCTTCTTCCCCTTTAATGCCTTTTAGTTCAGTCTTATCTTTATATAGTTCTAGTACTATTTCAATAAAATCCTTAGGCAAAAAGCCTTTCTGGTAATATCTAAAATTAGCAATCTCTAGTTTTTCCCAAGTGTATGTTTTTGTTATTATAAAAAAGTCTTGCTCAGTTATGCTTAGGCCTAGCTTATCCGCCATTATTACTCTTCCGTTATCTTTGAGTACGCCTTCTTTAATAAAGGCCTTAGAGCTTGATATATAGTGGTCTTGCTCAGTTGTACTACATAGATTAGTAAACACCACATCAAATAAACAACAGTAGTGTTTAAGCATATAGATGAATTGTTCATTACTCTTTATAGCTATATATTTGCCCTTAGACATCGGAAAGACTTCCGATAGCATAACTGTAGGGTAAGACGACGTAAAGTCGAAACTAGCCACGTTTTTGTACGTTTTACCGACCCTATAAGCATTAGCGTGCGTAAAGCCACCCATAAAAGCACGCTTAAGCTGTTTATATTCGTCTTCTTCTAGTGTCATTTTCTTAATCATCTTAGAATAGGGTCCAAAATAATCTTTTAAAAGAATCTTCCGACAATGCTTTCGTACGTACCCTGTATTAGTTAAGGGCAAGCTTGTGATATTACCTTCAGTCTCTAGTTTCTCTTGAATCAAGGACATTACAACAAGAGCATCATTTATTACGTATTGCTTCTCTTTCTGTGTTAAAGGTGTCTTACTAGATCTAACTAAGTTATAGTCTAAGTCACCCACTAACTTTTCAACCGGGTATTTAATTAAGTTTTTTCCGACTTCCTTTAAGCTTAGATTAGTAAGTTTATAGCTACATCTAAACTCGATTCCGTCTTCCGTAACCGCGTATACAACTTCCCTATTTTCAAGAGCGAAAACTTGATGCCATTTAAACATCTTCCGGATAAACTGAAACTCATAACTTAAATTGTGTACCCAGATAATGAACCGTTGATTTAAAGACAAGTCGTAATATTCTACAAGCCTTTTACATACGTCTAAGAACTCTTGCCATGTTCTTCCGAGTATTGCTTTTCCATTAATCCCAAATACCCATATATACATACAAGCCCGTTTTTCTCCGTCTTCGTCAAAAGAACTTACTTCTATATCAAAAGCGGATGCCACATTATAATAGCTGATTTTTTCCCTTTTACTAGGCTTCTTTACTATTTTAAAAGTGTCTAAAATATCTTCTAGTGAATTATAGTTCTCCGTCGAAAGTGAAAAGGTCTTTAAGGTCGTTAACATCTTGCGTTAAACCCCAATCATCTATTTGCTTTTTAGCAAAATCTAATATTTCTTTCCAATTGTAACCTTTACCGCGCCAAATAGTAGTCATATCCACTAAATCATAGTATTTTTGTAAATCAATTAGTTTTAAGGCACTTAGTAGTCGGTCTAATTCCGCTTTATACTCTTCGTATTCTCCCGCTGGTACTTTTAATTCTTCCGCAAGTCTTGCCCGGTCTCCAGCTCTTCCTTCGTCGTATTTCTTAAAGCCTTTTAGGGTTGTTTTTATACCACGCAAGAAGTTTTTAACTCTTTGGTACATCTTTTTCTCCGCGTAAGGGTCATTCTTTGGTACCCTTTTCATCGAAAACTTACCTTCTTCTGGTAATACATCTTTTAGTAGTGGGTGGTCTTGCCCAAACTTAAGTTTAAGCCTTTTTATACGCTTGTTGGCGGCGCTAATCATTTTATTAATTATTGCCCGGCGGTCTTTTGAATCCATTTTCCCTATTAAGTTTAGGCTTAGTTTAGTAAGGTCTTTAACACTGGTCCCCTTAAGTACTATTGCCATTTTCCGTCTCCTTTCTAATAAAAGTAAAGGGGGCTTTACAACCCCCTACTAGTTAAAATAATTCTTTTAGTTCTTCTAGTTCTTGTTTTCTTAGTTCTAGAGTTCTAGTTGTGTTAGGAGTAATACTCTTTACTTGATTAATCCATATAATGTCAGGGAATTTCCTTCCGTCTTCCTGTGCCTTAGTCTTTTGCAAGCTTAAAGCTTCTTCTGGTACATCTAAATCAAAAAACCCTTTTTGGTTAATCGCAACGTTGCTTGCGCGTGTAAATTTTACATTGAAGCACGCTCCGTTTTTAGTATGTGTAGTGAACACATAAAAGCGTCTACCATCTTTCGTATATAATTCTTTGCTATAAATAGTAATTGTCATTAATATCTACCTCTTTCTTCTAATTTATTTTGAACTTCCTTATATATAGCTAAATCGTGTAATAAAGACTGTCTATCATCTTCCGTTTCGCATAAAGCGAGCTCTTCATAATATTTATTAATAATATCCAAGAGCCATTCTTTAAACTTAGGTTTATTAGTAAGACGACGACCCACCGTGTTTTTATTCATTCATTCACCCCCTTTTTATGCCGAAAACCTTTAAAAGCGTACACGTTTTTCAAGGGAAAACATCAATAGATGTTACACCTTTTCCGCCTTTAATCTTCTATTTGAAAGACTATTTTAAAAAGCTTATAGACTGATTCAAGCGTCTTTACTTCCTTATAGCTAAGTAAAAAGTTGTCGCTGGTATTATCCATTCTATTATTTGCTTCCACTATTTTATCTTCCATAAGGTACTTAAAGATATCTACCGCGTTGTCTAATTCGTCTTTCGTTAAATCGACCTTAAAAGTAGTTCTATAGTCTTTTCTATCTGGTAACACTTCCATTGACTATTCCCCCCTTTCCGTTTTAAAGTAGGCATCAAATATCCTTAAAAGCTCGGTTAAATCATTAGCCTGTTGCTCAAAAGAGCACCGCATAACTTCCGCAATCTTTCCGTCAAAAGCAAAAGCTTTGCCTTCCTTAATTAATGCTACTTTATGTTTCTTTGATAAAATCATATTGCTAAGGGCGTTTCTAAAGCGCCCTAGCCTTTCTTCTTGTGTCATTTCTCTACTTTTCATTTTTAAAAATCTCATCCGAAAAACGTTCTAATTCTAAAAATTGGTAGATTTCATTAACTAATGATAAAATCTTAGTAATAACCGCGCTACAATCCTTGAAAGACTCCCACGCTTTTAAATCTTCATTTTCAATGAAAGCTTTTTCCGCTTCATCCCTAATTTTAGAGTGTAAATCCCATAAGGCATTTATTAATCTCTTTCTAAACTCGTTTAATAATTCTTGCTTAGTCATTTTCTTCATTTTCTCCTTCTTTAATGTAAAAATAACCATCTTTTAAGAAATCTTTAAAATGAATCCTTAAGAAATCTCTTAAACTGATTGTTTCGCCCAGCTCGTGCTCAAGTTCTAAATACTCGCCCGCACAACTAGCGTGTTCTAGTTCTTGTTCTAAGTCTTTAATGGCACTGTCAATAAATGCTAGGTAGTGCTTTATCTGTCTTTTTTTCATAAAATCACCTGTCTACGTAAGTAATCTTAACAGGCTGGGTGCCTGTCTCATCTTTGATTAAGACATCGGCACCTTGCCTTAAGATTAAATCCATTATTATTGATTCTAAATCGTTTTGTCTACCCACTTTAAGTGGGTGCCCACTACCTATATATAATAGGTAGTAGGCACTATCTGATACGATATCTATTAGGACTGTCATTTTCTATTACCTCTTCCGTCTAATGTGTAGCCCTCCTTCAAATCGTTGTATATATCGATTATACGCGTTTTACTTGCATGTATGTATATTGTATCATCTTCTCTACCGTCTTTGTGGTATTCGTCCCTTAGCTTAATGCCTAAACCATTATAAGCATGTGCGTTTGATGCCTCCACAGAATGATTACTAACCCGGTATTTTTGACCATCAATTGAGAAGTAATAACTATCACTACTCCTTGACTTTTCAATGCCATGCGCGTAACAAAAATCGTCTATTTCAGACATCTTTTTTGCAAAATCTCTAGCGGCAGTTTTGCTAGGCGTCCACTTTCTATAATATCCCATTTAAATTCCTCCTATTATTAATTATTATATTGATCTGGTTGTTTTAAGTGTCAACCTCACTTGTTTATGTGGTATCTTTTACCTCCTTTCTTCAATTACTATTATACTCATTTTAAAAACAAAGTCAAATGTTTTTTAATCATTTTTTAAAATAATTTTTTATAAAAATATTAATGTCATAATAATTACTATTTCATTTTGTTTTCAAACTTGCTTCAAATATTATTAAGTATAATATTATCTAGTATACGATACTAGGTGTTACTTCTCTTACAACCCCTGTGAGATGGTTTTATGTATTGTTTCATCTAGTTCTCGA
>C._urophasianus_2_cecum__coassemble_255_pt1 | contig 10923 bp, 11 predicted proteins | sample C__urophasianus_2_cecum__metabat2_low_PE_014 | metagenome-assembled genome bin C | reverse complement strand
GCATCATTTAAATGATGTCTAAATAATTGAGGTGTAAGAAAGGAGAAAGTATTATCAACTTAGTACAATTCTTACTAATTTAATAATACAAGGATATAATGAAATATAAAATTACAAACAAAGATTCAATTAATGCTGTTCTAAGCCAAATGAAACCATATGATGAGCTAGAATTAGCCCCAGGTCTTTATAATGAAAAGGTAGTAGTTAATACCCCAAACATTAAGATCTATGGCTTAGACAAAGAAAAAACCATCGTATCTTATGATGATTATTACTTAAGAACAATGAAAGATCATGCTGAATGTAATACTTTTAGAACCTATACAATGCAGGTAAATAGTAATAATGTTACTTTAGAAAACTTTACGATTGAAAACCGTGCTATACCATCAACAAAGTATGGTCAAGCCGTAGCGTTATATGTATCAGGTGATAATTTTATTGCTAAAGATATGATTATTAAAAGTGAACAGGATACTTTGTTCACAGCTCCACTTCCTAAAGATTTACAAGAACGCTATATTGGCTTCTTACCTGATAAAGTTAGGACTAGTGGTCCCTCTCGCCAAAAATATCTACATTGTGACATTTTTGGTGATGTTGACTTCATCTTTGGTGGTGCCACTGCTCTATTTAAAGATTGTAATATTCATTGCTTAAACAAACGTGGCTATGTAGCCGCCCCATCCCATGATGAAAGTTTAAAATATGGCTATCTATTTAAAAATTGTAATATTATCGGTTCCCATGACCAAGACGTTGATTACTATTTAGCTCGTCCTTGGCGAGACTATGCTAAAGTAGCCTTTATTGACTGTAAATATGACCTAAAGTTAAATGAAAAAGTCTTTTCTAAGTGGAATGATACCACTCGTCATCAAACCTCATGTTTTTTAGAATATTCAGAATATAGCTTTCCTAATATGAACGACTTTGCTAAAAAAATGACAAAAGAAGAAGCTATCCAATTTGAAAGTGACTTTATGAAATATATAGGTGAATAGTATGTTAAAAGTAGATGTAATTGAACTTAAAAACATTGATCTAGAAAAATATGATCAATATATTTGTTTTGGTGATAGATATAACTTTAGTTCTAAACAAGTTAAACTAAATGTTGATTATAAAATCATAAATGAAAAAGGTTCTTATTTTGTCGTTATTTTAGCTAATAATATCAAAGTATCCCCTATTATTACCCTTTCTTATGTAGATAATAGGACTAATACCAATATTTTTACACTAGATATTGACAATGGGTGTCACTATATAGAAAATTCTCCCTTTGTAATTAAGGCAAGAATAAATAACAATGATAATAAGGATAATTGCTATAAAATATTTCAATTATTAAATAATAAGGAGTAAAAATAAATGGTTCTCTAAATTAATCGGGGAATCACAAAAAATAAGCTGTAAATAAAACGGGGAACCTAATTATTTCTAGCTTGGTTCTTGTAAATAAAATTAGAGATTAATTTAACATCTCAAGGCGTTAAGATTTATCTCTTTTTTAATAAGTTATATATCAAATTTTAAGCATATATCAATGGTATTTATATTCCCATCGTTTTTTCTAGTAATGGTGATGTGCGGTAAAGTTATATTAAAATTTAGTGATCTTTTTTTAATATTTACACACTATAAACTTTATAACATTAGCTTACCAATATCTTATATGTAGTAATTCCCCGATTATTTATAGCTAGTCTTACTTCCCCGAATAATTTAACATTCTAAATAAATAATAAAGACCATTGCCGACATTTTGAATTAAGCCAGTAATGGTTTTATATTTTTAAGAATAGATTTTGTAAACACAATGGCAAAAAAGTTCAAAATAGAAGCGCTTTTATTTAAAATGAGTTTATAGAAGTGTTGACTTAGAATGCAAAAGAAATTATAATAAATGCAGTTAGAAAGCGTTTACTATACTTAGCTTTCTGAGGGGATGAATTTACAAAGAAGGGTGAATGGCAATTGAATATCAAAAAATATAAGGTTTTGGATTTACTACTGCTAACTGTTATTGGTATAGCAACAGAACTTGTCGGTTGTTGGCTAATTAATATCTTCTTACCTTGGGTTGTCCCTATATTTACTTCATCAGTAGTAGTAATAATAGTTGCAATGGTGCGATGGGGACCTATTGGAATTATTATAGCTCCGGTATTAGCCTTAGCCAGCTATATATCTGATCTGTTCTTCTTGCAAAACAGTAACAATATGCAAATGCCAGTAAGTTATTTTGTAAATTTAGCTTTTTTGTTGTGTGTTTCTATATTTATTCCTTTTTGCATTAAAGGCAAGGCCGATAAATCAGTAAACACTTTGGGGAAACGTGTTTTGCTCGTTATTTTAATCTATATTTTAGGCTCCATTGTTTGTGGCTTAATTTATGGATTTTATGGCCTTAATATTTTTATATCAATGGGAGCGGTGGCTTCTCAACAGTTGATGAGTCTTATAATTACAGGGATATTTTTAGATTTATTATTTAGACAGGATGTCTTAGTAAATGTAAAAAATAGATTCTTAGCACAAAAAAAAGAAATTGAAGAAGAAAAAAAATATTATAATTCGAGAAAGGAGTAAAATAGAATGCAAAACACTTTGGAACACACCGAAGACATTCTAGAGGAACTTGAACGTACTAAGTGGAAAAGAGCTGGGAAAACAATTTTAAAAGATTGGCGTCTATATGCTCTTTTGGTTCCACTGATGCTATATATGGTACTATTCAAATATTTACCAATGTATGGCATTTTAATCGGCTTCAAGAGATATAATGCCAGCCAATCCATCATGGAAATGGAATGGAAAGGGCTATATTTTGCTAAAATGCTATTAATTGGTGAAACATCTGGCGAATTTTGGCGAGCATTTAGAAATACATTCATGAACAGTATGTATGGTTTAGTGTTTGGCTTCCCAATTCCTATAATATTAGCATTGTTGTTTAGCGAAATAAAAAATACGGCTTATCGTGGCTTCTTACAAGTTTGTACTTATTTGCCTAAGTTCTTATCTACAGTCGTTACATCATCAATCATTTCCCTATGGTGTTCAGCTGGTTCTTCAGGTAACACAGCTCCTGGTTTGCTAAATCAATTGTTTCAAGCGATAGGTTTGATTGATTCAGATGTTGGTAAATCGTTGCTAGAGTACCCGAAATACTTTAGACCAATTTATCAGGTATCAGCTGTTTGGGAAGGTGCTGGTTATGGCTCTATTGTTTACTTTGCTGCCGTTATAGCTATTTCCCCAACAAACTACGAAGCGGCAAAAATTGATGGTGCATCAAAGCTTCAAGAAATTAGATATGTTACATTCCCGGGTATGGCACCAACACTCGCTATTATGTTAATTATGCAAATAGGGCGGTTGTTGAATGTTGGCTATGAAAAAACATTACTATTATACAACATTAATTCTTATGAAACGGCTGACTTAGTATCAACTTTGGTATATCGCTGGACTGATGGTACAGCTGGTGCTGGTACTAACGGCATGTCTGAAGGTGTAATTGCAGACTTGTTTAACTCTATTATTGCAATGGTTTTAGTATTAGGCGCAAACGCCATATCTAGACGTGTAAGCGAGACGGCATTATTCTAGGAGGCAAATATATGAAGAGAATGACAGTATCTGAAAAAATATTTAAAATATTGGCATACGTGCTTTTGACAGTATTTGCTCTTTGCTGTATTTATCCGTTGATTTTCACGCTATCTACAGCCATTTCTGGTGATGATGCAGTTAACTATTCAGAAGTATATTTGCTGCCGATTGATGTTCAATTTAGATCTTTAAAGCATGTTATCACACTTTCAGGATATTGGATTGCATATTCCAATACCATATTCTTTACGTTTTATGGTACTATTGTATGTATGTTTATAGCCATTACTGGTGCATATGCATTATCTAAAAAAAGACTACTTTGGGGGCGTGGCTTTAACTTCTTATTGGTTGTAACAATGTGGTTCAATGCGGGTCTAGTTCCTACATACCAAAACTTCTTAAGATTTCATATTGTTAATAGCAGGTTTGGTTACTTAATTGCCTTAGGATTTAGTGCCTACAACATCATCTTATTAAGAAACTATTTCTCATCGGTTCCTTATGAGATTGAGGAGGCGGCCACAATTGATGGGGCCAACGAGTTCCAATTATTAACAAAGATTTATTTACCAATGTCAAAAGCCTCAATTGCAACTGTTACAATGTTCTATGCTCTTAACCATTGGAACAGCTATGCTTGGCCAAAACTATTATTGAGTGGAGATTTTCAACCACTTCAAGTTTACATGCGAACATATATCGATAATATTTTGATGTCGGATAATGCAGCAACGGTTTTACCTTCTGCTCCAAACTCAATTCAATCAGCGATGGTAATATGTTCCATTATTCCGATTATTATCATTTATCCGCAATTACAAAAGTACTTTGCTGCTGGTGTAAATCTTGGCGGTGTCAAAGAATAATAAAAATATTTATTTAATTTTTAGAAAGGAAAGGCAAAAATGAAAAAATCAAAAATTTTTGGTGGGGTTGCTTTAGCAGCTTTAGCTGGTTTAAGCTTAACTTCATGTGCAAATAAAGCAGAATTTGATATTTCTGTAGTTTATAAATCAGATCAAGGGCCTACTTATAAACAAGCTCAAGCTTATAACACTGAGGATGGTAGGACATATAACAATGGTGACTTACTACCTATGTGGGAAGAGCTAGAAAAGAAATTTGACGTAGACATTCATGATGTTGGTAACTATTCACAAAACTCAACTGAATCTTCAGCTGACTTATATATGAAAAATGGGTATAAGGGCGTTAATGGAGAAACTGTTGAATTAGTTATGGCAACATTGACGCAAATTCAAACTATGTCTTCTGCCGGTCAATTATTAGCGTTTGATGATTATAAAGAATACTTACCGAATTATTGGGCATACCTCGAATCACATCCAAGCGTTATGGATCAAATTAAACAGTCAGATGGTAAGATTTATTCATCAGTTTATTTTGATGGCGCCGATAGCATTGAATTATATTATATGATTTCTGGGACTTATATAAAGAAAATTCTTGATGATCCTATTGATGACTTAGATACCACTACTGGTAAAATCAAAGCTGAAGCATATCAACCATTTAATACAGAAGCAAGTTATGATGTATTGATTGCTAACAAAGATAATACAGGTGCTGAAGTGATAACGGTTAAATTACCTGATGGTAAATCATCAGTTGCTGTTCAAAATGAAGGTGACATTACTGCAATGACTGGTAAAGCACTAGTTGAACAATTTAGACAATATCTAGATAGTACTTATATGAGCTTGACTTATACTGATGGTTCTAAAATTTTTGAAAAACGTTCAGATATATTCCTATCACCACAAGCAATCTATAATACTGATGATTTTATTGCATTATGGCGTTGTATTAAAGCAAACCCTAAAGCACTTTGTGGCAAAGATAATATTGATGTATTCGTTCCAAGAAATAATGATGCTAACCGACAACGTCAAGTATTAGCTTTAATGCAATTATTTGGCCAAAAAGGTGCCGATGCTGAAAAAGAAAGACTATACTTTGATGTAAATGGCGAGTTAAAGGATGCTCGTACACAAGAATATTCTTATGAATGCATTAATAAGATTCATACATTATATCAAGAAGGTTTAATTGTTGAAAACTATGATAATAAGACTGGTTCAAACTGGCGTGATCAAAAGTTAAGTGATGGTACTGGTGCTGTTTACTATGACTACACTCAATCAACTGCTGGTACTATTCCTGCAGATATGATTGATAAGCTACAACTAGAAGCAATTTTACCTCCAGTAGTTGATTGGAAAATTTATGAAAAAGATGGCCAACAATTCAATAATGGCGATAAAGTTTATATTCACTTCACTGAATCTGGTAGATCTGTAAAGTCTGGTGCTTGGGGTGTACCTGTAAATGCTGATGAAGAATATATTGAAACTGCATTTAAGATTATTGATTACTTCTATACAGATGAAGGTGCTGATCTTTGCGACTTTGGTCCTAACACTACATACTATCGTAAAGCTGTTACTAAATATGATGCCGCTACAGGAAAACGTCTAGATCCGGATTCAAATTCAGATGAAGATGGTGTAGCAATATTAGGTAATGAAACCTATGTAGTGGTTTCTGATCAAGTTAATAAAGAAATTGCTGATTTCAATTCTGGTTGGTTTGAATATTATACTCGTTATGTTGGTAACTCTTTAGGCTTTGGTAATATTAGATCTTCTGGTCTAGAATATCAATTCGTTGAGCCTAAGTATATGAGACCTTCTATGACGGAAATTTCAGCTAATATTGCTGGCGGTTCTATGTTTATTTGTGACACTCAAATACATGAAGGTAAATCACTATTCTTCCAATGTGTTCCTACAACATTCCCATTAACGGATGATGAGCAACAAGTTGTTAATAGTTTAGCTCAAGGTACAATCAATAGTGCATGGCGTGAGAATTCATCTGAAAAGTCTTGTGCTTATACACAACTTATTAAAGATGGAATTACGGATGAAAAATTACAATCATTTATAGCTGCATTTGCAGCCACTGATCAAGGATTCTTAGATAAGTATTTGGCTGCTTATACAAGAATGATGAGCTAGTGGAACGATATTTGTGGTGTAAACACCAATAAAGTGTTTACACCTAAATATTACCTATTGAAAGGGGAATATATATGTTATATAAATTTAAGATTTTTTCAAAGAAACTTTTTACTGTTGCTTATATGAGTAAAATAATGACTGTTATTTATTTACTTGGTGCAGTATTAGTTTTAATAGCAACATGTACATATATGACACAATATAATTTTATTTCTCCTAGTGTTCAAGAATTTAAAGATGCGTGTTATTCAGCTAATAATTTGATGCTATATTTGCTGTTAATTTCGTTAGCTGGTATTGCCATTATGTGTATTTTTGGAAATTCATCAAGAAAAAAATTATATAAATCAAACTTAATCGTAGGTATTGTTGTTCCACTTATCGTTTTGGTTGTGACAATTATAACTTTGGTATATGTTATTCAATCAATTTCTATTTTCAACGAGAATTTTGAAGTTTTAAAAGCATATGATGCGAGTATTAATCCTAATCCTGATTACAATTTTACAAGTTCAGGTTTAATTTTGGCACTTATTTTACTTATTGTTTTTGGTGTTATCGTAATATGTTATTCTGCAGTTAATACTTTAAAATATTTTAAAACTAATAAAAATCATAGAGAGGTAGGTGTTGAAAATGTCAAATAGCATTGCGACTCAAGATATATTATCGGCTAAGATAGCTTTAGTAACAAGAGTCACTAACCAATTAATACCTACTATTTATACAGTAAAACATAATATTACTAAAAAAGTAAAACTTCTAACTGAAGTTCCAGGATTAGTTCTCAAATATAATTTAGATAGTCGAGAAGGCAACTTCAATCTTATTGAAAATGATAAATATTTGACAGTTATTCGTCAAAATGATGGGGAATCATCTGCTATATTATCTGTTGATATTTTTGATGAAGATGGCAAGACACTTTTATTAACTCATGCTTGGAATATGAGCTTATTATCAACATCCGATGCGCAAACAACTAAGCTAGAAGAATTACATTATAACAACAATAAATTTTCACAAATGTTAGGCTATGTTGCAATAGTGTTTTTAGTTCTTAATACTTTATTCACGCTTAATACAGTAAAACCTACATTTTTAGTGGCATTTATTTACGTTATTGTTACTATTTTTATGTTGCTTTTTGGTTTCTTATGTTGCGAAAAAGTAAAGGCATATAAGAAAAATTATGCCATTGGTTTAGGCGCTTTAGGCTTAATTACATTTGTCTTAATTTTCCTTTTACCTCTTCAAACAATAATTCAATATAATGCTTACCATTCAGCAAGCCTCGCTGGTGATACTCAAGCGATGGCGGATATTGCTAATAAGTATTTAGGTGCTGCATTAACTGATGCTTCAAATGTATCTAATATGTTAACCCAAAACGGCTATATTCGTTCTATCGTCATGATTATATTATTAGGTGTTTGTACAGCGCTATTTATGTTGGCAGCAGTTGCAGGCTATATGAAATCTATTAAATTAGCGAAGTTCTTAGCTTCTACACGTGAAAATAAGTAGGAGGGAGTCTTTAAATATGGCAGATTTGATTTTAAGAAACGTCAATAAGATTTACCCTAATGGTGTCCAAGCTGTATTTGATTTTAATATTGAAATTGAACACGGTGAATTTATTGTATTAGCTGGACCTTCAGGTTGTGGTAAATCTACAACACTTCGGATGATTGCTGGTCTAGAAGAGATTTCTAGTGGAGATCTTATCATTAATGGCAAAAGAGTTAATGACTTAGCTCCTCGTGATAGAGATATAGCAATGGTTTTTCAAAATTATGCTTTATATGCTCATATGACAGTTTATCAAAACCTAGCATTCTCACTAATGATTAGAAAAGTTGATCAAGATGAAATGCACAGGAGAGTAATGCAAGCTGCTGAAATTTTAGGCTTGGTTCCGTATTTAAATAGAAAACCTAAACAATTATCAGGTGGTCAACGTCAAAGAGTTGCGGTTGGTCGTGCCATTGTTAGAAACCCGTTTGTTTTCTTGCTAGATGAACCTCTGTCTAACCTAGATGCTAAACTTCGTGGTACAATGCGTAAGGAATTAATGCAATTACACAACAAATTGAATGCTACTTTTGTGTATGTAACTCATGACCAAATTGAAGCCTTGACACTTGCATCAAGAATTGTTGTCATGGCTGACGGCCGTGTTCAACAAATAGCTACACCAAAGGAAATGTTTGATAACCCAGAAAACTTATTTGTTGCTGGCTTTATTGGCACTCCTCCTATGAACTTTATCAAAGGTAGAGTTGACGAAAATGGTTACTTAATTCCTCAAGAAGCTTTTATATTGGACGAAGAAATTGAAAAACTTGAGGGTGATGCAAAAGAAAAAGCTATCACCGATAAGAAAATAGCTTTAAAGTCAAAAATTAAAATTTCTAATGAAAAGTTTGAATTATTAAAATCGCAAGGGTACGTTGGCAATACAGTTACAAATAGTAAGAATATCATTATGGCTATTAGACCAGAATATATTAGTATAGAAAACGCTCAAATTGCTGAAAACGTTGATGCAACATTTGAATGTGATATTGATTTACAGGAAATGTTAGGTTCATATTATTTAGTATATACTAACTATTTTAATAATTCTATTATTGCAAAAGTGGATGTACGTGATGTTAAAGGTAAATTAGGTCACATAACGATGTGTTTTGAAAAGGACAAAATGCATTTCTTTGATACGGATACTACTAGAAGAATCCGCCCTGAAGAATATGTTGGTATCAGTAATAAGGAGGAATAGCGTATGCAAAATAATGAAGAATTAAAAACGCAAAATGAAGAGCAAATTACTGCGCCTGTAAAAGTTGAAAAATCCTCTAAGGTATTAAAATCAAAGTTCCTTCAGAACCTTAAATATGATTTGTATGGTGCTTTTATATTAAAACCATGGAATATTTCACTTATCCTTTTATTAATACCAGGCTTATTCTTGGGCTTATTTATGGGCTATCATATCGATGCTATACATAAATTACCCGTTGAATATGATATGACAGCATTCTACTTATTTATCTTAATTTTATTAGGTTGTATAAGTATGTTTTCTGGTTTTTCATTTTCATCTAAAAGATCAATTGGACATGCTATTTTTGGGGTAATTATATCTGCATTGTTAATAACATTTGCATTATTGTATTGCATAGGATTTTTTCAAAGCGGACTTTCCAATGGCTCAATTACACTATCAATTGTTTGTGTTCTAGTTTCAGTTATTTGTAATTTAATTGGAGCTATTATGAATCTATTTTTCATTGATAGACATATTGAAAAGGAATAATTAGATATGAGCAAAAAAGAAGAATTTGATGATAATAGTATAGATAAGTACAAAAAGAATAGCTTTTTTGCAAAAATACCATCTTGGCTCAAAATTCTTCTTTTAAAATACTGGGCGGCTGGTGCCGCCTTTTATTTTTTTGGGCTAGGTGGTTCATTTCTATGGAGCTCTACAGACAGTGACAATACATCTCTATTTTTATTTGTAGCTTTAACTTTAGGTTATGCCTTAGTAAGCGAATATGTTGTTAAACAAATAGTTAGGCTGTTGCGCACGAGTAGGGATGATACTTATTACTATAACTTCATTAATCTCAAGGGGACAAAATCATTCTTTTTATATTTGGGATACTCGGCTTTAGTACTATTACCAACTATGTTTTTCATGGGGTGGTTAGGCTCTTTAGGAGTGGTAACTTTGTGGGGCATTCAAGGAGTTGAACCACTAGGCTATGCGTTAGTCGTAACATTTGTTGATTTTATTTATCTCTTTATTAAAAATACAATAATGAATTTTATTAAGAAAAAAATTTTTGTCAAGAATAACAAAATTAAGAAGAATGTTGAATTATAGGTGATTATATGGAATTTAACATTATATACTTAGGTGCTAGATCTTTAACACTAGAAATTTTAAATCATAACCCGTATTTTACAGAATCTTGTTATGATGTTTATGTTAATGATACATTATACGCGAAAGAAGTAAAGACTAACGTTTTTTCAGTATACGATCTAGAACCAAATAAAAAATATGATATCACAATTGATGATGGAAAGATTAAATACTATCAAGAAATTAAAACAAAAAAAGAGTATGTTACCATAAATGTTAAAGATATTGGGGCTAAGGGAGATGGCACTACTCTTGATACTAATTTCTTACAAGCCGCAATCGATGTCTGTCCTAATAATGGTAGAGTTTATGTTCCAA
>C._urophasianus_2_cecum__coassemble_228_pt1 | contig 12273 bp, 12 predicted proteins | sample C__urophasianus_2_cecum__metabat2_low_PE_014 | metagenome-assembled genome bin C | reverse complement strand
GTTCTAGTACCATCCTAATTTTTGCTATGCTATAACCTTATGTGTCAGTTAGCCTATATTAATCAAGTTCTAGTACCATCCTAATTTTTGCTATGCTATAACCGTATCTGTATTCTCTTTCCATATCGCCACGTTCTAGTACCATCCTAATTTTTGCTATGCTATAACTAAGCTCGCGTCCTAAATTAGCTTCAATTCGTTCTAGTACCATCCTAATTTTTGCTATGCTATAACTTTTTCATCTTTAACATAAAGCTCACTATTGTTCTAGTACCATCCTAATTTTTGCTATGCTTAACTTACTAAAAGTAATGAAGAATTTTATGATGATATCACCATAAACATATATTTTAGCGTTTAGAGGAGAAAAAAATGACAATAAACGAAGCTAAACAAGCCATTGACAAAATGAAAGAACAAGGAATCTCTCCAAAAGAAATCGCTGGGGCTTTTTATTTAATGTTTGTAGATGGTAAGATTAATGTAGAACAACTAGATGCTTTTGTGAATTTACTTGGATTCCATTTAACAGACGAATTTAAACAAATGTCTCCACAAGATCAAAAAACTAAGGGTTATAAAGAAAGTAAAGATAGAGATGGCAACGATAGAGACTAGAATGAAGGTTATAGTCCCATTCTAATCTTTGCTATGCTATATAAAGTTTGTAAAATGATAATAAATATATTACTTGTTATGTATGTTTGACTAAAATTATTATGTAATAGTTAATAATTTTTTTATAAGTATGAGTAATTGTTAGAATTAAATAGATTAGTCCAATAAGATTTGCATAAATCAATGAAGTACTTTTCTTCATCAGTTAAGTTCTTATTATAAGCAACAACTATTTCCCATTTAGGGTGTTCTTTTAGGCTTAAAAAAAATACCTTTTCATTCGGAATTGCATATGTTTTAGGTAAGATAGTTATACCGAGATTGGCTGCCACTAAATTGTAGGATATCTTATTACTTTCTGTTTCAAAAATTATTTTAGGCTCAATATTATTTTTTCTAAATAAACCATCCTGAATTCGCCGTAATGTTGAATCTTTATTAATTAAAATTACATCTTCATCTTTAAATCTCTCTAAGGATACGCAATCGTATTCTTTTTGATCTTTAGTGTACCTTGGATTGTTAGGAACACATAAAACTATATCTTCGTCAGCTAGGTGGGCGAAGCTTAATGGTTCATTTCTAATGTCAGGAGTAATTGTTAAAACTCCTAAATCCAAATTATTTTCTTTAAGTAATTCTAATTGTTTTTTTACGCTGTATTCACTAGCCAATATTATCGTATTTAAATATTTTTTATGAAAATCAGGGTATAACTTTACCATCATTTGATTTCCGCGTTCTCTTGTTAAGCCAATATGAATTTGATTTTTCTCAATTTTATTAAGATTTCTAATTTTTTGGTATGCTTCATCTCGTAATTCTAATATTTTTCGAGAATACTCAACATAAATTTTACCTGCATTTGTCAAGCACATTTGCCTATTAGAACGCATAAACAACTTAGTATTTAACTTTTTTTCAATGTTTAATAAAGTTTGATTTAACGCCGATTGTGAGATAAAAAGTTTTTGGCTTGCTTTTGTAATATTTTTTTCATCTGCAATGGTTACAATATATTCTAAAGACTTTAATTCCATTTTTAGACCTCTCGATTTTTCTTATAGTTTCTAGTAAAAATATCTATTTGATTATCTAGACATAATTATATCCCGACTTCGACACTTTTAAAATAGTAAAATCCGATTTACGTTGTAACTATGCGAAAAATCGGATTTTTTTAATATTAAATTTGTAGCATATACATGAGCCCCTAAAATTTTTTTATTAATTTTTTAAAATAATTATTAGGGTAATATTTCTTATCAAGTCCTAAATTAAACACATCATTTAAAGCCATACAAACTTGGGAATTAGAATATATCGACTCATAATATAAGTTATTTCTTTTGATAACATTCATACTTCTAATAGTATTTAAGATTTGAGTTATCGTAAAATTATATTTTTTCTTTTTAAGCATGGCTTCAAGTAACCTAAATATTAATAAAGCTGTATAACAAATTAAGAAGTGCGAAATAATTCTATTACTTAACCTATGATAGATAGGTCTAGCATTAAAATAAGTTTTTAATGTTCTAAAACAATCTTCAATTTGATATCTATTAGAATTGATAGCTAAGATCTCTTTAACATCATCATCAAGGTTAGTAGCTAAGGCATAAAAACCATCATATTTAGATTCTAAAGCTATTCTATTTTCATCAACCATATATTCCTTTTTACTAGGCTTATCTTTTAATGTTAGAAACCTTCTAACATCAGATGGGCCTTTTTTAATGTCTTCTGGATTAGTAGATTGAAGTAGTTTTTTAGCTCTTTCAATTTGATTATCTCTTATTATCTTTTGATAATTAGCCATCTTTCTTGAGTAAGTAACAATAATCTTTTGTTTAAGACTACTTTTAGCCTTAACTAATTTAACATCACCATTTTTAAGCTTTTTTTCTTCAAATAAACCTAAATCAACATCTACATCAACTTCAATCGTCTTATAAATTTTGTCGTTAAAGAGCGTGTTATTTTCGGCCTTTTCAATGTCAAAATTCTTCATTTCTTCTAAAGAAGAAGACTCATTATTAGATAATAACTTATAATTTTTATCTTCAAATATTTCTTCTTGAATATCTTTAGGTAATTTTTTGATTGACTGGGCTATGATAAAAGCCCGGTCATTCATATTATTAAAATTCCTAATTGTCACACTGCCAAGCCCGGCATCAGCACAATAAATAATTCTTTTATTTTTAAGCATCTTAACTAATTTACGTTCGTGTTCACAAACCCCTACTTGTTCATTTTGATTACCAGGATTTATACACATACTAAGTGGAATACCATTCTTATCAATAAACAGGCCCATTTGAACAAGAGGGTTAGGACGGTGTTCTTTAGAAATGCCGTATTGTCTTAACCAATACCTAACCTCACCCGTAACATCCCCGTAATCGCCATCATCAGCACTTTCTATTTCAAAGTAGTAGTTAGTACAATCGTAATAACAAACCGAAGTATCTCTTTTAATGATATTTTCACTGTTAGTGTATAAATGACTAATATAAGAATCAGCATTACTAGCTAAAGCATCCATAAATCTAAGAACATGTTGATAAGAAATTTGGGGTTCTTCATAGAAGTTGGCTAAGTCATTTAGAGAAGCAAATTTACTTTTAGGAGCTAAGATACGGTCAAACACAAAGAATCTATTAATGTCATTAGAGTTAAATTTAAACCTACGCTTTTCGGTTAAATCATTAATAAAATCATCGATTTTAAGTTGGGAATAGATTTTTTGAAGACATAAATAGCCAATATTAAGAGAAGTTAAGCTAGATTCAACAGCATCTGATGAAGTAAGTTTAGTATCAAAATCAATCGTAACGTTAAACGATACCTTTTGATTTTTATATTCTTCATTATACTTTTCTACAACCTCTTTGGAATAAGCTAAAGGATCTAAGATATTTTGAGCTAAGAGTTCAGAATGCCTACCAATTCTAAAAATATTCTTAGAAGACACCTTTTTACCATTTCTAACCCCAATTTGAACAAAATAGGTAGGATCTTTAGAAGTTTTACTGTACCAAAGTTTCATATTATCACCAAGCATATTATAGCATAAAAAGCCACAAGAAGCAACATATGTAACATAACTTTTTGACAAATTTGACAAAATAAAAATTCTAATTTTACCGTAATTACAACAAAATTAGAATTTGATCATGTGTATTATTAACTTGAAAGTGTCGAAAACCCGCTTTTGTAATATTTTTTTCATCTGCAATGGTTACAATATATTCTAAAGACTTTAATTCCATTTTTAGACCTCTCGATTTTTCTTATAGTTTCTAGTAAAAATATCTATTTGATTATCTAGACATAATTATATACAATATAAGTATACTAAAGCAATATTTAATTTAGGAGGAAACAAAATGAAAATTGGTTTTATTGGTTTAGGCATTATGGGTAAACCCATGAGCAAGAATTTATTAAAAGCTGGGTATGATTTAGTTGTTAATGATCACAAACAAAATGTCATGGATGAACTAAAAGCCATGGGTGCTAAAGTTGCTAAAAATGCTTGCGAAGTAGCTAACTGTAGCGACTTAGTTATTACTATGGTACCTAACTCACCCCAAGTTAGAGATGTTTGTTTAGGAGAAAATGGTATCTCTACTAGTGGCAAAAAAGGTTTAGTAGTTATTGATATGAGTTCTATTGATCCAGTACAATCAAAAGAAATAGGAGCTGAATTAAATAAGTATGGCATCGAATTATTAGATGCTCCTGTCTCTGGTGGAGAGCCTAAAGCCATTGACGGTACGTTGTCAGTAATGGTTGGTGGCAAGAAAGAGCTTTTTGAAAAATATAAAGAAGTTTTAAATCATATGGCTAGTTCAGTAGTTTATTGTGGCGATTTAGGTTCAGGTAACGTTGCTAAATTAGCTAATCAAGTTATTGTTGCTATCAACATTGCGGCTGTTAGTGAGGCTTTAACTTTGGCTAAAAAATTAGGTGCTAACCCTAAGACTGTTTATGAAGCAATTAGAGGTGGCTTAGCTGGCTCTACTGTTTTAGATGCAAAAGCACCGATGATGTTAACTCATAACTTTAAGCCAGGTTTTAGAATTGATTTGCACATCAAAGATTTAACTAATGCTTTAAATGCATCACATTCGGCTAATGCATACCTACCATTAACTGGTCAATTAATGGAAGTTATGCAAACATTAAAGAATGAAGGTTATGGTTCAGAAGACCATAGTGCTATCTTACGTTACTATGAAAGAAATACAAATGTAAATTTGGAAGAAGGTAATTAAAATGTATATTAAACCTAAAGGAATAATTCCGCCAATTATCACACCATTTGATAGTGAAGGCAATGTTAATTATGATGCCTTAAAACAAATGGTTAACCACTTAATTGAAGAAGGTGTGCATGGTTTGTTTCCGGTAGGTACTACTGGTGAATTTTATGCTTTTGAGGATGATACATATCGTAAAATTATTGAAACAGTTAAAGAAGCCACTGCTGGTAGGGTCCCTATTTATGCCGGTTGTAACCACATCACGACAAGAGGGGTTATTCATCAAGTAAAGATTTGTGAAAAAATTGGTGTTGATGCTGTTTCTATTTTGACGCCAATGTTCATTAGTCAAACCCAAGAAGAGCTATATAATCACTATAGAACCATTGCTGAATCTACAAGTCTTCCAATTATTATGTACAATAACAAACCAAAGACAAATGTTACTATTGCACCAGAAACGGTTGCTAGATTAGCCAAAATCGAAAATATTATTGCCATTAAAGATTCAACAGGCGACATGACAAACACCGCTGAATATATTAGATTGACGCGCGATAATCCGAATTTTTCTGTTTTGATGGGTCGTGACACTTTAATATTTGCCGCTTTATGTTATGGCGCAAGTGGGGCTATTGCTTCTTGTGCAAATGTTGCTCCAAGAATAACAGCTGATATTTATGACAAATTTATAGCTGGCGATTACAAAGGAGCCCTAGAAGCGCAATTTAAATTAGCTCCGTTAAGAATAGCTACAAACCTAGCCACTTTTCCGGCCATTATTAAGGAAGGCTTAATTCAAGAAGGCTACAATGTTGGTAAGTGTTTAGACCCAATAGGGGAAGTTTCAGAAGATGCTAAACAAAAACTTCATAAGATTTTATCTGATATGGATTTAGTTTAATATGGATGTAGTTGTAGCCATTGATTCTTTTAAAGGAAGCCTATCTTCTATTGAAGTAGCCACTGCAATCAAAGAAGGCATACTTAAAGTATTTTCGAATGCCAGCATTAACATTGTTCCAATGGCTGATGGTGGTGAAGGAACAATTGAAGCCATTACGCTAAATGATAAATCTAAATTTATCTACATGAAATCCTGTGATCCATTTAGAAGAGAAATAGATTCATATTATGCTGCCCTAGATGACATTGTTGTAATAGAGGTTGCTACTACCATAGGCCTATCTTTAGTAAAAAATAATCTCAACCCTTTAGAAGCTAGTAGCTATGGTGTTGGTTTACAAATAAAAGACGCCCTGTCAAAAGGATATAAAAAATTCATTGTTGGCCTTGGTGGAAGTTCTACTAATGATGGTGGTATGGGGATGCTTGAGGCTTTAGGTTATGAATTTTATGATAGTAATAACCATAAATTATCAGGCAAAGCTTCTAACCTAGCTAAGATCTCACATATTAGTACGAGTAACGTTGTAAAAGAATTTTTTGAAGCTGAGTTTACAGTGGCCTCTGATGTAGAAAATCCGTTATGTGGGACAAATGGTGCCACTTATATATTTGGTAAGCAAAAGGGAATTAAAGACAGCGAATTTAGTGTTATCGATAAAGGTATGTCTAATTATGCCGATAAGACGGCTAATTTGTTGGGCTTAGATTTAAGAAATATTAGCGGTGCTGGAGCTGCTGGAGGTCTAGGCTTTGCATTTATTGCCTATGCTAGAGCAAAGGTAGAGTCAGGAATTAATTTAATATTAAGGGCTATTAATTTTACAAAAATAATTGAAAATGCTGAATATGTTATTACTGGTGAGGGATGCCTAGATAAACAAACTGTTATGGGCAAGGCACCGCTTGGAGTTGCTACTTTAGCCAAACAATTGGGTAAAAAAGTATTGCTATTAGCTGGTAGTATTATCAAAGATTATGACAATTATAATGAGTTTGGCTTTGATGCTTATTTTCCTGTTGTTAGAGGAGTATCGACCTTAGCTCAAGCTCTAGATAAAACAAATGCGTATCAAAATGTAAAAGATACTGTTGAACAGATTTTTAGACTAATTAAATTGGAGAAAGGAGAGTAAAATGCTATACGTAAAAGTTGCAACTAACGACAATGTGGCAATAGCTATAAAAGACTTACCTAAAGGTACAAACATTGGTGATGGAATTATCGTCAATCAAGATATACCTCAAGCTCATAAAATTGCCTTAATAGATATCCCAAAAGGCGGTGCGGTTATTCGTTATAACGTTGTTTTAGGTTACGCTATTAACAACATAAAAAAAGGTGATTGGATTAATGAATTTATGTTGACTTTACCAACACCGCCATCTCTTAATGATATGGAATATGGTAGCAGAATTGATGCTAAACTTCCAATTCCAACACGTACGACTTTTATGGGCTACGAGGTAGATGGTAATTCTTACGCTGGAATTAGAAACATTCTAGCTATTCATACAACTGTGCAATGTGTCAGCGGTGTTTTGAATGTAGCGTTAGAAAAAATTAAAAAAGAACTATTACCTAAATATCCTAACGTAGACAACGTTATAGCCATTAATCACGCTTATGGTTGTGGGGTTGCTATTAATGCTAAAGAGGCAGAAGTTCCAATTAGAATTTTAAGAAATTTAATTTATAATCCTAACTTTGGTGGTGAAGTTATGGTTGTAAGCTTGGGTTGTGAAAAGCTTATGGTTGAAAAGTTATTAGACGAAAAATATAACAACAAAGATAACGTCATTGTTTTACAAGAAAAGAAAGGCTTCAATGAAATGATTGAAGCAATTATGAATATGGCTGATAAGAAATTGGCTAAACTTAATAAACGGCAAAGGAAAGAATTGCCGTTATCTAAGCTTTGCATTGGCATGCAATGTGGTGGTTCTGACGCGTTTTCCGGTGTTTCCGCTAATCCTTCAGCCGGTTATGCCTCTGACATGTTAGTAAAAGGCGGCGCTACGGTTATGTTTTCCGAAGTTACTGAAGTAAGAGATGGCGTTCATTATATTGCAAGTCGTTGTGTCAATAAAGAAGTTCGTGATAAGCTAGCTAGCGAAATGTCATGGTATGATCATTATTTAAATAAAGGGGAAGTAGATCGTAGTGCCAATCCCACACCTGGTAATAAAAAAGGTGGCTTATCAAACATTGTAGAAAAAGCGATGGGATCAATCGCTAAGTCTGGTCATGCCCCTATTGTTGAAGTCTTATCGCCAGGTGAAAGATCTACAAAACACGGTTTAATTTATGCTGCTACCCCAGCTTCTGATTTCGTTTGTGGTTCTTGTCAATTGGCTTCAGGCATAGTTCTTCAAGTTTTTATGACTGGTAGAGGAACACCTTATAATTTAGCTGGTGCACCAGTTATTAAAGTTTCTTCACGTAACGAATTAAAAGAAAACTGGTCAGATTTAATAGATGTTAATGCAGGACCTGTTGCTACTGGGGAAATGACAATTGCTGAAAAAGGCACTGAATTATTTAACTACATTTTAGATGTGGCTTCAGGAAAACGTAAAAGTTTTGCGGAAAAATATAATTTGACCAATGATTTGTGCATTTTTAATCCAGCTCCAATCACATAGAAGTCTCAACACCATATTAAATACTAGTACTGATTTACACCATGGACTTATGTCAATATTTAGGACACAAAATTTTACACATTTTAAATTTTAGCATTTAAATCATTTGTTTAGGTTATTTTTAGCTTAAATAATCTTAAATGCTATGCTTATGCTAAACTGACAACGTAGTTATTATATTTTTGGTTTGGTGTAATATATCCTAAAGTGCTATGAATCCTAACATTGTTGTACCAACCCTCTATAAACTCAAATATGGCTAGTTTAGCTTCATCAAATGTTTTGTAGCTTTTGTTGTTCACCTCTTCCTTCTTTAATATGGCATTAAAGCTTTCCATGCTGGCATTGTCATAGGGGTAGCCTTTCTTACTATAAGAATGTTTGATTTCTAATGATGATAATAGTTTTTCATAGCTATTTGAAGTATATTGGCTGCCCCCATCTGAATGGAAGATGCCACCTTTATCGAGACCACGATTGGTGATAGCTTTCTTAAATGAATCTATGACTAAATCATCCGTCATACTTAACCCATAAGACCAGCCGACAACCTTTAAATCAAATAAATCCATTACGATTGATAAATAGGTCCAACCTGTTTCTTTGGTGTAAATGTAGGTGATATCACCTACCCACTTCATACTAGGCTTATTTGAAGAGAAGTTTTGATCTAAGAGATTAAGATATTCCTTGTTATTATCAGGTTTTTTACTGCTATAGTGATTATATTTCTTTATTACAATGCTCCTTAAACCTAAAGTCTTCATACGTCTAGCGACTCGTTTTTGACTAGCCTTAACACCTTCATTATTTAGCTCTTTAGCTATTTTAGGTGAACTATATCTACCTTTAGATAGATCATATATTTTCTTAATCTTGATATCTAGTTCTTGATTAGCTTTATGATAACTATTAACTTTGTGTTTTAGATGATAGTAGTAATCTGATCTAGTCACACTAAGAGCCTTACATAGTAACTTGATATTATATTTATCTTTATTGTCTTCAATAAATTTTATGCGTTCATTTATTCCTTCGTGAATATGGCAATGGCTTTTTTAATATTTCGTTTTCCTGTTTTAATAGCTTATTTTCTTTCTTTATTTTATCTAACTCATCATTATTTGTTACAGTACCATCTGTAGTCACAATGGTACCGTATTTGTATTTCCAGTTATAGATATTTTTGCGACCTATGCCATATTCACGCTCGATATCAGAGATTGATTTACCGCTTTCTATAAGTTTAACTATGTTCTTTTTATACTCTTCATCGTATTTTTTGTTGGTTCTAGTCATAAGACACGACTCCTTTCACTAGTAATTATATTATATCATACTGTGTAAAAGTTAGTGTCCTAATATCTATTCTAATACCACCAGATGACACAAAAAATAAAAATTAAAATTGACTAATGGTGGTAACTTTAAATGTTTTGCTTTATTTTATAATCAAACGTGAGGTTAAAGAAAAATGAGAACAATATTTCTCGGTACGCGATTTGTTGTATTAGAACTTGAAAATAATAATAATCCATATTATGCTAAAGAAGAATATGAAATTGTTATTAATGATATCCTTTATAGAAAAAACAACACTAACGTCATTGGCATATATGATCTTGAGCCAAATCAAGAATATGAGATTAAAGCTTCGAATGAATCGATTAAAGTTAAAACGAGGACAGAAGTTATTTGTTTACACACTGATCTCTTTAATCCAAGTAAAGATGGTAAAACCAATGATACAATTAAATTACAGGCTGCTATCTTAAGTTGTCCAGATGGTGGAACTGTTTATATTGATAAGGGAACTTATTTAGTTACGACTTTGTTTTTGAAGTCTAATGTTAATATCTACTTAGATAAAGACGCCAAATTAATTTGTGAATATGATAGATTAAAATTTCCTGTGTTACCAGGGCTCATTCAAAATGATAATAATGAATTAAACTTAGGGGCTTTTGAAGGTCAAGAACAGGACAAGTTTGCTTCAATTTTTACTGGTATTGGTATAAAAAATGTAAGTGTGGCTGGTCAAGGTGAAATTGATGGCATGGCAAGTCTAGGTGATTGGTATCAAAATCATAACCAAGTTAGAATTGCTTGCCGACCATCTGGTGTTTATTTAAACAGGTGCGAAAATGTTACAATGGCTGGTTTTTACATTCATGATACTGCATGTTGGAATATTCATCCTTATTTTTCTAATAACCTTAATTTCTTAGATTTAAGGGTTGAGAATCCAACATGGATGCCAACAACGGACGGTTTAGATCCTGATTGTTGCGATGAAGTTCTCATATTAGGATGTCGTTTTAGCGTTGGTGATGATTGTATTGCAATCAAAAGTGGAACATTAGATTTTGCCAAGAAGTATTTACGTGCGTGTTCCAATATTACGATTAGAAACTGCTATATGGCCCAAGGTCACGGTGGTGTTGTACTTGGTAGTGAAGCTAGTGGCGGGATTAATAACGTCACTGTTAGCCATAGTATTTTTAAAGACACAGATCGTGGTTTAAGAATTAAAACACGCAGAGGCCGTGGCAGGTACGGCAAAATTTCTAATATTATTTTTGACAATATTACTATGGATAACGTCTTGACGCCATTCGTTGTTAATATGTTTTATAATATGGGATCCAATCCAGGGCATGATGAATATTTTTGGACAAGAAAAAAACAAATTGTTGATGAAACAACTCCGCTAATTGAAGATTTTACGTTTGAAAATATTGATTGTAAGAACATTTCTTACGCGGCTGGCGTTTTCCTTGGCTTACCGGAAGAGCCAATAAAGTCTTTAACATTCAAGAATGTTTCTTTTCGCTATAATCTAGTTGCTAAACCTGGTTATCCAGTTATGATAGAACATAAAAAGCTAATGGTTAGAGTTGGAATTTATTGCGAAAATGTTGATAAATTAGTTTTAGATAACGTGATATTCGAAGGAAATTTAGGCGAAAAAGTAGTAACTGATGGCAATACAAATTTAAAGAAATAAGGTGTTTTAAATTCTTTTATAATGTTTCTTGATGTTAGTATAAATATATAGACGCCAAATTATGGAGAGTATGGTAAAATACTAAGTGATGAAAGGAGCGTCTATATAATGGCAAAATTAAAGACATACGATGAGGAATTTAAGAAAACTATAGTTGAACTTTATAACAATAAGAAACCACCTCGGGAGATAATTCGTGAATATGGCATTAGTAGTTCTATCTTATATAAATGGGTTAAAGAATATAGCCCAATTAAATCTGAAGATGGAACTGTAACCACTAATAAGGAAATTCAACAACTAAAAAAACAAAATAAATTATTACAGGAAGAAATTGAAATATTAAAAAAAGCCATTGCCATATTCACGCAAAATTAAAAGATAAAGTCAAATTCATTAATGACAATAAAGACAAGTATGATGTAAGACGACTATGTAAGATTCTTAAGATCCATCATTCCGTATATTATTATCATTTGAATCATAAAGAAAATTCTTATCATAAAGCTAATCAAGAACTAGATATCAAGATTAAGAAAATATATGATCTATCTAAAGGTAGATATGGTTCACCTAAAATAGCTAAAGAGTTAAATAATGAAGGTGTTAAGGCTAGTCAAAAAAGAGTAGCTAGACGCATGAAGACTTTAGGTTTAAGAAGCATTGTAATAAAGAAATATAACTACTACAGCAGTAAAAAACCTGATAATAACAAGGAATATTTTAATCTATTAGATCAAAACTTCTCTTCAAATAAGCCTAGCATGAAGTGCTAACTAACTAATCACCATTTAAAATAAAAACTGTGGTAAGAGCCTCCAT
>C._urophasianus_2_cecum__coassemble_214_pt1 | contig 13079 bp, 13 predicted proteins | sample C__urophasianus_2_cecum__metabat2_low_PE_014 | metagenome-assembled genome bin C | reverse complement strand
TAATATAAGCTAAAATTATAAAGAAGTTATAGTGGACGTATTTAAGAATTCTTTATTACATTACTGTAAGTTAAAAACAATTGGAGCAGGTGATGAGAATCGAACTCACGTAGTTAGCTTGGAAGGCTAAAGTTCTACCATTGAACTACACCTGCAAAATGGTCGGGAAAACAGGATTCGAACCTGCGACATCTTGGTCCCAAACCAAGCGCTCTACCAAGCTGAGCTATTTCCCGACGTAAGTTAAAATATGAAATTAAATGGCGCGCCCGAGAGGACTCGAACCCCTAACCTTTTGATCCGTAGTCAAACGTTCTATCCAGTTGAACTACGGGCGCATTACAAGCTGGCGGTTCAGACGGGACTCGAACCCGCGATCTCCAGTGTGACAGACTGACATGTTAACCGACTACACTACTGAACCACAGCTAGAAAATAATACCATAAATTAGTAGCGGAGTCAAGATTAATTTGTTTTCTCTAACAAGCACTAATAATTTTACTATTTTTTCTTTCTAAGGTCAAGTAAAAGTTTGAAAAAAGAATATTAAATGTTATAATAAGGCGAAACGAGGTAAGTGTAATGTTAAAGTATCAAAACCCTGTAATTTTACAAGACTTTTCCGATCCTGATGTTATTAGAGTGAATGATGATTTTTATATGGTGGCCTCTAGTTTTAATTTTATGCCAGGCCTTCCCGTTCTTCATTCCAAAAATTTAGTTAATTGGGAAATCATAAACTATGTCTATCGTCGTTTTCCACTAGCTAAATATGATGATGTTAATCCTGGTCACGGCGCCTGGGCCCCAAGTATAAGATATCATGATGGAACCTACTACGTCATGATCCCAACCCCTGATGAAGGCCTTTTTGTCAGCAAAACAAAAGACCCTTATGGCAAGTGGGAAACACCTTATTTGTTACTTGCCGGGAAGGGTTATGAAGATCCGTGTCCTATTTGGGTAGGGGAGAAATGCTATGTCGTGCATGGCTATGTCAAGAGTAGATGCGGTTTTAACAGTAAACTTGGCTTAATGGAATGCGACCCTGATTTAACGAAGGTCTTAAGCCCTAGTGTTATTATTTATGATGGTCATAATGATAACCCGACGATTGAAGGGCCTAAATTTAATTACCGCAATGACTATTTTTATATTTTAGCCCCGGCTGGTAGTGTGTTTTCGGGTTGGCAAGTTTGTCTTCGTAGTAAAAATATCTACGGCCCTTATGAAACTAAAATCATTTTAGCCACTGGAGACTCCCATATTAATGGTCCTCACCAAGGCGCCTTATTTACGATTGATGATAATGATAATTGGGCTTTTATACACTTTAGAGATATGTTAGCTTACGGCCGGGTTACCTATTTAGAAAAAGTAACTTGGTACAATGATTGGCCCCTACCTGGTCGCGTCGCTGACCCTCTACTTTTCGGGACGCCGGTTAGTAGTGATAACTATTTAATCGATAAAGAATCAGATTATAACATTCCTTTAAGTGATGAATTTAAAGATAAGATTAATCTCAGTTGGCAAACCCCCGCTAACCCGCAAGATAACTGGTATTATTTAAATAAGGGTTTTAATTTACTAGCTGGTTATAAAGATAGGCCTATTAAATACTTACCTAATTTCTATTCGGAAAAAATAGGTTATTATAACTTTGTGGTTAAAACTAAAGTAAATATTAAAAAATTAGCTCTAGACGAAGAAGCAGGCCTCAGTTATTTAGGCAGGTTATATAGCCTAATTGCCTTAAAGAAAGGTAAAAAAACTAACCAAGTTGTAATTTATAACTATGATGGTAATAAGGAAGAAGTAATTAAAACCATGAATTACGACGATGATGATGAAATAATTTTAAAACTTAAATTTATTTCTCCTAACACTTATCAACTTGGTTATAATGATAAATGGTTAAAAGAAAAATATGTGGCCTTAAAAGGTGACTGGGTTGGTGGTAGGATTGGCATTTTTTCTAGAGGCGAAGGCACAAACTACGCTAACTTTAAGTATTTTAGAATAAAGGAACAAAAGCACGATGGAGAAGAATCGTTTTATACTAGATATTAAGAGATTAGGCATCAACGGCGAAGGTATTGGCTTTTATAATAAACTAGCCATCTTTGTTAAAAATGCGATCCCAGGAGAAGGGATTGACGTCGAGATTACTAAAACTATGCCTAAGATGGCTTTAGGTAAGATCGTAGAATTTAAAAAGACTTCCCCTTATAGAGTTAAGCCAGAATGCCCTTATTATGAGCGCTGTGGGGCCTGTCAAGTTATGCATATTGACTATCAAAAAATGGCTGAATTTAAGCGTGATTTAGTTATTGAAGCGATTAAAAGGTATACGAAACTTAATCCTTCAAGTTTTGAGATTAAACCAACCTTACTAGCTCTAGAACAATATCACTACCGCAATAAAGCTACTCTAATTATAAGACGTGATATGGGTAAAAATGCGGTAGCGATGATTGAAGAAGGAAGTAATAGACACTTCGCGATTAAAGACTGTTTAGTTCAAGATGAAAAGATTAATGACATTAATGCCAAAATTATTGATTTATCTAACAAATTAGATGTTAAATCATTTGGCTGTCAAGATTTTAGTTGGCGCTATTTAGTAACAAGAGTTACTAAAAACACAAGGGAAAGCTTAGTTTGTTTAGTAGTTTATAAATACGACGACGAAATAAAGCAGTTTGCTGAAACGATTGTTAAAGAAGGCATAGCTGATTCTGTTTATGTCAACATTAACCCTGATGATAAGACACATGATATATTTGGCGAAAAAACTATTTTTGTTGGCGGTAAAAAATCTGTTCTAGAAAACATTAATAAATATCAATTTAACATATACCCGACTACTTTTTTCCAATTAAATACCAAACAAACTGAAGTCTTATATCAAGAAGTCAAAAAAGCAGCTAAACTAAGTCACAAAGAAAGAGTACTAGATGCCTTTTGTGGGGTAGGGACAATTGCTTGTTATATTGCTAATCTAAGTAAAGAAGTAATAGGTATTGAATATAATAAAGAGGCTATTAATGCCGCTAAAGAAAACCAAGCCTTAAATAAAATTAAAAATGTTAAGTTTTATCAAGGCAATATAGCTAAGCTATTACCGGAATTAATCGCGAAAGATTTAACATTTGACGTAGCTATTTTTGACCCACCACGAACAGGCTTAGGCAAAGACGTCATAAATACTATTATGGATATTAATATTAAAAGAATTGTTTATGTTTCTTGTAACCCTTCAACTCTAGCTAAGGATTTAGCAATCTTATCTAATAAATATAAGGTAAGATACATTCAACCAGTTGATATGTTCCCGCAAACTTCACATGTTGAAACGGTAACTTTACTTGATCTTAAAAACTAAAGTAAAAAACCTATAAAGATGATAAATTTAAAATCTTCTTTATAGGTTTTTTTATTGGTGTGCCGGGCATGGCATTAATCTAGTAGGTGAAAGTCCTACCACGGGTATTTACCACCAAGTGTAGTGAATATAGGCCGTTAATAGTAATGTTAAGGGTGAAGGAAGGGGCTAACAAAATCTCCGAGCCTACGAACAGAAAATTAATATAAGGCTAAATGGTAGATAAGGTCGATAAGGAATTAGAGGCAAGAGGACTATATTTTGTTAGATATGCCGATGACTGTAACATCTTTGTTAAAAGTGAGAAGGCAGCCACTAGAGTAATGGCATCAGTCAAGTGGTGGCAAGAGAAAACTATTTCTTAAAGTTTCAGCAACTAAAACCAAAAATAGTAAGACCAAATAAAAGTAATTTTCTAGGCTTCACATTCTTTAAAATGACTAATAAATGGGAAGCTAAGCCAAGTGATGACCGTAAACAAAGGCTTTATGATAAACTTAAAATAGTTTTAAAAAGAAATAAGGCAGTAGCTAGGTCACTAGGCCAAACTATAACTAAAGTAAATCAAATAGTTAGGGGTTGGATAAATTACTTTAAAGTAGGTAAATGTATATTACCAAGTTTGGAAGTTGGATAAGACATAAGATAAGGGTGATTATAATTAAGCAGTGGAAGAAGCCACTAACAATTCATAAAAACTTAGAGAAGATATGTGACAAATATAAACTAAGTTTTAGTTTTGAAGACATATTTAAAATAGCTAACTCCCGACTTGGCATCTACAGGCAATGTGGAATGGATATAATTAATTACATATTAAGTCCTGAGGCACTTGAAACTAGTAATAAAAAGAGGGGAAAACCAGGTTTAGTCAATCCCCTAAATTACTACCTTAAGTAGTGTGTTAAATATAAATGTAGCGCCGTATACGGACCCGTACGTACGGTGCAATGAGAGGGGCGGAGCTATAAACTCCCCTCTACTCTATTTCAAATGTTAATTTTGTTGGGTTGTAAAAGAAATTCAAACAAATCGAGCAACAATATACCGTCTTCCGAATAATGCGTGCGCGACAGATTCTTTACTATGATGATCTTTTTAAAAGAGTCGTTGATATGCAGAAGAGAATTTTGCTCCTGCGCCAACTTTTCCCTCGTAGGAATCGATAGGGCAACCTGTATATAATATCTTTTATCTATAAGATTGCAAACAAAATCAACCTCTGATTGTTTCAAAACACTTTTGCCTGCTTCATTCGGGGCATAATAATCAACCATCCCCGCATCGATGTTGAATCCCCGTATCTTTAACTCGTTATAGACTATATTTTCAAGGATATGCGTCTCTTCCTCTTGCCGAAAATTCAGCCGAGCATTGCGCAACCCGATATCCGTAAAATAATACTTGGCAGGTGTATTGATATATCTTTTCCCTTTTATGTCATATCGCTTTACCTGTTCGATCAAAAACGCGTCGACAAAGTAGTCAAGATACTTTTTCAGCGTGTCCGGATGTACGGATACCTGCTTCATGCTTTTGAACGTGTCCGACAGTTTTTTCGGGTTTGTAAGCGCCCCGATTGATGATGCGAGAATATCTAACAATTCCCCTAATTCCGCATCATTCCTCACCTTGTTTCTGTCTATGATGTCTTTTAGATACGTTTCCGCAAAGATGTTTTTCAAATATCCGAATTTATCTTCGTCGCTCTCAAAATCGAATAATTTCGGCAATCCGCCAAAATTGCAATATTGTTTCCACCCCTGCTCCTGCGTTCCGTTAAAAGCGGACATAAACTCGCCGAACGAAAGAGGCGCTATGTGTATTTGGTCACCCCTGCCGCGAAATTCGGTGATGATATCTTTGGACAAAAATTTTGCGTTGCTGCCCGTAACATACGTATCGGCATTCGGAATATGCAGAAAACTGTTGAGTACGTCTTCAAACTCATCTACGAATTGCACTTCGTCGAGCAAGATGTAGTACATTCCTTTATCTTTTATCAAGGAATTGACGTATCCGTACAACTCATCGGGGTCGCGGTATTTTTTATTGATTCGATCGTCTAAAGCAATCTTTATGATATGATCGTCCGGTACTCCGTTTTCCAAAAGGTGTTTATAAAACAGATTAAACAACAAATAAGACTTTCCGCAACGTCGAAGTCCGGTAATGATCTTTACTAATCCGTTATGCTTATGGCGGATCAGTTTGTTCAAATATAAGCCGCGTTTAATTTCCATTATCAACACCTCTATTGAATATTTTTTCTGTAAACCCGAAAAATTTTCAATAGAAGTATAACTCAACTTTTGCTTAATATCAAGTATTACATACAAAATTTCCAATCATCTTATGTGTGATATGATATCTCCAAAGTAGAAATAGTCGGCTTCCCCAATTAATATAGAGAACCTTTTTATTATTAAGTAATATGACTAAGTTTACTAATCATTATCTTGATGATAGTAATTGCCTGATTTATTGCTAAACTAATGACTTATTTATAGACTGTATTTTACAAATTTAACTTATTTGATGAACTATTATTCACTTTAAAAGGTCTTCATAGTTGATTTCGCCAGCAGCAATTTTTAGAAAAGTAGAAGACAACTCAGCTTGTGTATAAGACAGTAGTATCCCGTTTAGAGCAAGAAAAACGAGCATAGCATGCGCCGCAATACGTTTATTACCATCAACAAAAGAGTGATTTTGAGCTAGACCACAGGCTAGGCGCGCAGCCTTTTCCTGAACTGTTTTGAACAGTTCAATTGAACTAAATGTTTGAAATGGAGATGCTAGTGCTGAATCTAAAAGCCCTTCATCATGTAAACCATCTAATCCGCCAGTATTCTTTATAATCTCGTGATGCATAGCAATAATTTGTTGTTTAGTAGGAACAATCATTTGGCTAATTCCTTATAGGCTTCTTTATTCTTTAGAAGAAATTGTTGTGATATATCTTTGACAATTACGTTAGAAGCCTCCTGTATCGTAGTATTTAAACGTTTGATTTCAAATGGAATTCTCTCTTCACGAACAGCCTGTTTTACAAACATCGTAATGGCAGAGCTTAAATTAAGTCCGAGATCTTTAAACAAGTTATCGGCGTCAGTCTTCAATTTTTCATCCATTCTAATTGTGACATTTATATTTGCCATAATAGTACCTTATTTTTCCTCAGCTATATTATGTAACAAAAATTGAAATATTATTAAACCTTATTGCAAGTCTCTAAAAAAATGATATAATGAAACAGCTTCTTAAGCAGACAGTTCGTGACCATCCTGTCTTTAAACAAAACTAGGGAGATGGGCGCACTATGCGCTTTTTTTCTTCTATAATTGGCACTAAAAAAATTATGGGGGATTCATATGAAAAGAATTAAAAATGAATGGATTGAATTTAAATTATTAATTAAGTCAGTCCCAAGTACTGTTGTTATTGTATTTGCGATGGCGGTTTTAGCAATGAACCTACTTGCTAATAAAAGTATTGATCTTAATGTAAGTTGGTTAGCTTTAGACTGTGGCTTTATTGTTTCTTGGCTTACTTTTTTAGCTATGGACATGATAACTAAAAGATTTGGGCCTAAAGCCGCGACCGAGATCTCTATTTTTGCCATTGTCATAAATTTATTATTTTGTCTAATTTTATATGCCGGTAGTAAGATCCCAGGCACCTGGTCTGAATCATATGTTGCGGGTAGTGAATACGCTATTAACGGGGCCCTAGATAATACGTTTGGCGGAACCTGGTATGTTGTTTTAGGGTCAACTGTGGCTTTTGTGGTATCTTCTATTGTTAATAACTTTACTAACTGGGGTATTGGTAAACTATTTGTCAAGAACCCGAGTGGCGCTATTGCTTATTTTACTAGAAGTTATGTTTCAACAGCCATTGGTCAATTTGTTGATAACTTATTATTTGCACTAATCGTTAGTCATATTTTCTTTGGTTGGACTTTCCTACAATGCATCACTTGTTCCATTACCGGGATGATTGCCGAGCTACTTTGTGAAGTGATTTTTTCTTATTTTGGTTACAAGGTAACAAGTATGTGGGAGAAAAACAAAGTAGGAGAAGAATACTTAGCTTATATAAGGAGTAAAAATGAAAGTTCTAATAACAGGAACCTCTAAGGGTATTGGTAAAGGCATCGCTTTAAAGTTTTTAAGTGAAGGGCATGAAGTAATAGGCATCGATATATTAGATAAAAGTACCCAACACCCTAATTACAAGCATATCAAAAAAGATGTCTTTTATGATGACTTACCAGAAATAAAAGATATCGAAATATTAATTAATAATGCCGGTGCCCAAAACACCAAAGACGATATTGATATTAATTTAAAAGGCACTATTAAGGTTACCGAAAAATATGCCTTTCAAGATAAGATTAAAAGTGTTTTATTTATTGCTTCATCTAGTGGTAGAACAGGAGCGGAATTTCCACAATACGCTGCTAGTAAAGGTGGGGTAATTGCGTATATGAAAAACGTGGCGATGAGACTTGCTAAATATAAAGCCACATCTAATAGCTTATCACCAGGCGGGGTCATTACGTCTTTGAATCAACACATCATAGATGATGAAAAATTATGGAACGCCGTAATTAATGAAACCTTACTAGGTAAGTGGGCTAGTATAGAAGAAATAGCGGACTGGGCTTACTTTTTAACAGTCATTAATAAATCGATGACCGGCGAAGACTTGCTTATTGATAACGGCGAGGCCGCTAAATTTAATTTTATTTGGTAGATGCCAGAAGGCATCTTTTTTTGTGGTAAACATATGTTTAACTATTAGAAATAAGTTACTAAAAAAGGAAAATAATCCTCACCAATTTAGGAGCTAAAAGAATCACATTTGATATAAACAAAATTAAATAAATGGCCTTAATAAAGGAAATATTTGTACTGCTTTAGCTTGAGAATTTATCTTGACAAAAAGTATGACTTTGTCTAATATATCTCAGGAGGTTAAAATTATGAAGTATGCAGTATACGGAGCCGGTTCTTTAGGAATTGTGTTTTCAGCTTATTTAGCTCAAGCCAGAGAAGACTTTACACTTGTTGACAGAAATCCTAAAAGTGTAGAGGCTATTAAACAAAATGGGGTTAAAGTAACGGGAGAAGCTAATTTAGAAGCTCCTGTTAAAATTGCCTTAGAAACAAAACTAGAAGATAAATTTGATCTAATATTTTTATTTTCAAAACAAATTAATAATTTAGAAACTATTAAAAAGGTAGCTCGTATGTTAAGTCCTAGTGGTGTTATTTGTACAATGCAAAACGGCTTGCCAGAAATCGAAGTAGCTAGTGTTATTGGTGAAAATAGGACTTATGGGGCCGCGGTAGGCTTTGGGGCGACAAGAACTGACTACGGTATTTCCATGCTTACTAGTAAAGCCACGAGGGAAAGTCTAAGTTTTAGTCTAGGTAGTTTTAATAATAACGACACGCCAGTTTTTAAAGAAATAAAACGCATTTTAAATATTGTTGGGAATGTCAGTGTCGAAACTAATTTTATTGGGGCGCGCTATGCTAAATTAATTATAAATTCTTCTTTTAGCGGCATGTCTACCGTATGTGGGGCTACGTTTGGGGAAGTCGCTAAAAATAAAAAGAGTAGAAAAGTAATCCAAATGATTATTAAAGAATGCATAGACGTTGCGAAAGCCAAAAATATTAAAGTCATGCCTATTCAAGGTAAAGATATTGTTAAGCTATTAGATTACCGCAATAAACTTAAAAAGTTTTTTGGCTTTTTAATTATTCCGATTGCGATCAAAAAACATGCGGCCTTAAAAGCTAGTATGCTACAAGACATTGAAAAGGGCCTTCCTTGTGAGATTGATTCGATTAACCAAATAATATGTAAACTGGGCGAAGAGGCTAACATTAAAACACCATTTAACGATAAAGTAGTAGAGATTATAAAAAAAGAGGAAGCAAAAGAACTAGTCCCTAGTTTTTTAAACGTGAGCCTATTTGACTCTTTATTTTAAATAAACAAAAAACACTTCTCTAGGTAAGAAGTGTTTTTTAATTCTTGTAGATATGAATATTCTTGTTTTTCTTTTCGTAGTTTTTAATATCACTTGACCAACCATTAACTTTATAGATAGCGACAAGAGTTAAAACTGCTAAGATTGCGATAATAATCATTTTTACATCTCCTTTCTTTTGTTTAGACGGGAATTTGCATTATACAAAAAAGTAGATTTTATGGCAAGAAAAATCTTTTAGTAAACGTTTACATATATTTTGTATGACAAAAGTTATATCAATAATTTAAATCGTTAAGTAAAACACGGTTATTTATATAAATTTCAAATAAAACGCTTTTACTAGTTAAAATATTATTAAAATAAGAAAAAATACTGCCAAATTACCTAAAATAAGTGTATAATTTTTAAGGTGATAGAAAATGAAATTGACAGACTTAAAAATAGGGGATAGTAAGACAATCACTAAAGTAGGTGGTGAGGGAGCTTTAAGGCACCGCTTACTAGAAATGGGGATTATTCCCGGTACGAAAATTGAAATAACGAAGAAAGCCCCTTTTGGTGATCCTATTCAAATTCATATTAGGGGATATGAGTTATCAATAAGAAAAGAGGATGCCGATTATATTGAAGTAGGTGATTCTAAATGAAAGTAGCTCTTGTTGGTAATCAAAACTGTGGTAAAACTACCCTATTTAATGCCTTAACGGGTTCTAATCAACATGTCGGAAATTTTCCTGGTGTAACGATTGCGGCTAAGATCGGAGTTATTAAAGATGATAAAGAAAAGATTGAAGTAGTTGACTTACCAGGAATTTATAGCCTATCACCTTATTCTAATGAAGAAATTGTTACACGTGATTATATTTTAAAAAATCAACCAGATATTATTTTAAATATTATCGATTCCACAAATATTGAAAGAAACTTATATTTAACCCTTCAACTAGCCGAGCTAGATGTGCCGATGGTTTTAGCACTTAATATGATGGATGAAGTTAGGAATGCTGGTAATAGTATTGACATTAACCTGCTTGAAAAAGAACTAGGTATTGAAGCTTGTTCAATTTCGGCTTCAAAAAATGAAGGGGTAGCCGAGTTAGTAGATCACATTAAAAGAATAGCAGAAGAACATAGTTTACCTAAAGTCACGGATTTTTGTGAAGAAAATAGTCCGGTGCACCGGGCCATTCACGGGATGATGAATTTAATATCTGACCATGCTAAAAGACTAAACTACCCGCTAAGGTATGTCGCCTCTAGATTGGTTGAAGGAGATAAGATCTTAGAAGAAGAAATAGCCTTGTCTGAAAACGAAAAAGATATGTTAAATCATATTGTTCTTGAAATGGAAACCGATACGAAACTTGATAGAGAAGCTGCCCTTGCTTTGATGCGTTATGACTTTATTGATAAGGTTTGTAGTAAGTGCGTTCACCGAGTTAATGAAAAAACGAAAGAACAAATTAAATCTAATAAGATTGATAAGATCTTAACTAATAAATACCTAGCTTTCCCGATTTTTATTGTCATTATGGGACTTGTATTTTACTTAACCTTTGGCTTAATTGGTTATTACTTATCCGAATGGTTAGGTATGGGTATTGATGCCTTAATTGAACTAATTAGGACAGGTCTTACTAATGTCAACTTTAACCCTGTCGTTATAAGCCTACTTTGTGATGGCGTCATGGGCGGAGTTGGTAGTGTCTTATCGTTTATACCGACCATTGTGGTTTTGTTTTTCTTTTTATCAATGCTAGAAGATTCTGGCTATATGGCCCGGGTGGCCTTTATTATGGATAGGCCTTTAAGAAAACTAGGATTGTCCGGTCGTAGTTTTGTCCCGATGTTAATAGGCTTTGGTTGTTCTGTCCCAGCGGTGATGGCTAGTAGAACCTTAACTAGTGATAGAGATAAGAAAATAACCATTTTGTTAACGCCTTATATGTCTTGTTCCGCTAAGTTGCCGGTCTTTACATTACTAACGGCGGCTTTCTTTGGGGTTAACGGTACTTGGGTTATGATTTCACTATATATAATTGGAATAGTTGTTGCCATACTAATTGCCGCAATTATTCACTTACTTGTTAAAGGTAAGCCAACTCCCTTTATGATGGAATTACCAACTTATCGCTTACCTGGGGCAAAAACAACCGTTTTACTAATGTGGGAAAAAGCCAAAGATTTTATTAAAAAAGCTTTCACGATTATCTTTGCCGCTAGTCTTGTTATTTGGTTCTTACAAAGCTTTGATACCCATTTATTTTACGTAACGGATAATGAAAATAGTATTTTAGCGGTGATTGCAAAATTTATTACCCCAATCTTTAAGCCAATGGGTATAACAAACTGGAAAGTTACAGCTAGTGTTATTACTGGCCTAACCGCTAAAGAAAGTATTGTTTCTACCCTTGATATGTTATTTGGTAGTGTGCCTCTTACTACTATTATGACAAGCTTTAGTGCTTTTTGTCTTCTTTTATTTATCTTACTATACATGCCTTGTGTAGCAACGTTTGCTGCTATGCGAAGAGAATTAAAATCAACCTTAACAGCCGTGTCATATATGGCTTGTCAAACCATTGTGGCCTACATTATCGCGGTTATAGTTTTCCAAATAGGGAGTTTGTTTTAGATGCACTGGTATGATTATTTAGTTATTGCGATAATTTTAGTTTTATTTATTATTGTTTTAATTTATTTAATCAAAAATAAAGGTTGTCCTAGTTCAACTTGTAAGACATGCCAAAAGTATCCTAATTGTCACAAGAATAAAAAAGATATAACAAATAGTTATAAAGAATAATAGCAAATAAGCATTTTATCTTTCTTATGTTTCATACTATAATCACCTATGAGGTGATGCATATGAAACAAACAGCAGGAAGAGAAAAACTTGGTAATTTAGCCCCTGAATTTGCTAGGTATAATGATGATATTTTATTTGGGAAAGTGTGGTCACGAGAAGACAAGCTTTCCTTACACGCTCGTTCATTGATAACTATTGCGGCCTTAATTGGTGCTAAAAATTTCCCGCAAGTTAAAGACCATTTACAGCTTGGTAAAGCTAATGGCATAACTAAAGAAGAAGCAGTTGAAATAGTTACCCAATTAGCCTTTTACACTGGTTGGCCAAGTGCTTGGACTGTATTTCCTATGATAGTAGAAGTATATGGTAACGATTTAGATAACAAGAAGTTTAATCCTATGTTTGGGCTTGGCAAGCCTAATGAGGTTTATGCTAAATATTTTGTTGGTAAGTCTTATCTTAACCCACTAAATGAGAATGGCCTTTATTTAGCTAATATCACTTTTGAACCAGGAGCAAGAAACAATTGGCATATTCATAAGGCTACTAAGGGTGGCGGACAAATCTTGTTATGTACAGATGGGAAAGGTTTTTATCAAGAGGATGGAGAAAAGGCTCGCATTTTAATGCCAGGGGATACGATTTATATAGCCCCTGGTGTCAAACATTGGCACGGGGCTAGTAAGGATAGCTGGTTTAGCCATATAGCCATTGAAGTTCCAGGGGAAAATACTAGTACTTGTTGGTTAGAAGCAGTTAGTGATGAAGAATATAATAATTTATAATTTTTAAAAATTTTAAAGTTAAGTAATAAGTGTCTATAAAAGATATCCCCACTTATCAAAACTAGTCATATCAGCTAAAATAT
>C._urophasianus_2_cecum__coassemble_198_pt1 | contig 13923 bp, 15 predicted proteins | sample C__urophasianus_2_cecum__metabat2_low_PE_014 | metagenome-assembled genome bin C | reverse complement strand
GGTAGTACTATGTGCAAGAGTAGGAAGCTGCCAGGCTGTCTCTTTTAATTTTATAGATGGAGATTTAGCTCAGTTGGGAGAGCATCTGCCTTACAAGCAGAGGGTCGGCGGTTCGAGCCCGTCAATCTCCACCATTTTTTGCCGAAATAGCGCAACTGGTAGAGCAACTGACTTGTAATCAGTAGGTTGAGGGTTCGATTCCTTTTTTCGGCACCAGTTTATGTCCCGTTAGCTCAGTTGGTAGAGCACTTGACTTTTAATCAAGGGGTCACAGATTCGAGTTCTGTACGGGACACCATTTTACATTTGATGCCCTGGTGGTGGAATAGGTAGACACGTGGGACTTAAAATCCCATGGCTGATGAGGCCGTGCCGGTTCAAGTCCGGCCCGGGGTACCATTTTTTTATAATTGGGGCTATAGCTCAGCTGGGAGAGCGCCTGTTTTGCAAGCAGGAGGTCAACGGTTCGATCCCGTTTAGCTCCACCATCTAAGAATTAAATATGTATCTGGTCGGATTTATGGCGGTGTGGCTCAGTTGGCTAGAGCGAGCGGTTCATACCCGCTAGGTCGGGGGTTCGAATCCCTCCGCCGCTACCACTTAAAGGACCCGTAGCTCAGTTGGTTAGAGCCACCGGCTCATAACCGGTTGGTCGCAGGTTCGAGTCCTGCCGGGTCCACCACTATTTATATATATCGCAACACGGAGAAATACCCAAGCCCGGTTGAAGGGATCGGTCTTGAAAACCGACAGGGGATGAAAGTCCCGCGGGGGTTCGAATCCCTCTTTCTCCGCCATATCGCGGGATAGAGCAGTCTGGTAGCTCGTCGGGCTCATAACCCGGAGGTCGTAGGTTCAAATCCTGCTCCCGCAACCAAGTGGTTCAGTAGTGTAGTTGGTTAACATGTCAGTCTGTCACACTGGAGATCGCGGGTTCGAGTCCCGTCTGAACCGCCATTTATTTTTTGCCTCGGTAGCTCAGTTGGTAGAGCACAGGACTGAAAATCCTGGTGTCGGCAGTTCAATCCTGCCCTGAGGCACCATTTTTAATACCTGAAATTTAAGCCACTATGGTGGTTTTTTATTATTTATTATAAAATTTGATATGTTATTAATTAGCAAAATGTGTAAAATTTTTGCAAAATTGTTTAATTGACTGGTTTTAAAGTAAGTGATAAAATTACGTTGTTATGTGGTTAACATAAAAAAATTGGAAGTAAGAAAATGCTTATTAATTTGTTGTTTTCAATCTTGTTAAGCACAGCTATTCTTGGTGTTAGTTTTAATACCAGTACTAAAGAAGCTAAAAATGAACTACAAGTTAGATATTCAATCTTCCTTGATTCATTATCAATTTCCTTTGGCCCTATTGGTGCTAGTATTGATGTCAATAGTAAATTAGTAGATACTATCGAAGGTACTCCTATGACCTTAAAAGGTTATAGTAACCAAATCGAACCTACTACATATACGGTATATCAAGCTGAATGGGGTTTTGATGCTAGATATTACTTTTCTAATGAAGGCATTAAAACTAAGACCTTATATGTTGATGATTTAATAATAGACACCAAGAGATTAAGATGTGGCTATATTGAAGATGAATACATTAATTTATCACCTAATAGATATGATGCAGGTGATGCTTATTTAGAACTATCTTTTAATAAACCTATCTATGAGTTAGATACTTATATGTCGTTTTGGAGTGCTAGTGAAGGCTTAGATAAATCTTAAGGCGATTATGCCTATATTATGTATTTAGATGCTGATGGTAACTTTGTTATTGGGGTTGATTTACTAGAAGAAAATCTACTAACAAGTAGAACGACCCAAAAACATATTTCTTTAGACACAATTGAAGGTACGTATGATATTAAATTTGTAGCTCACAAAGAAGTTCCTAACACCGATAGAAATAAAGGTAGAATTTGTATTGGTGAAATGGACTTCATGACATATACACTAGTTAGGTAGAGGTGATTGAAATGACACGAGCAGTCCTTGTTTTTATAGTGTTTATATTAGTTGGTTTTATTGTTTGGTCAATAATTGATATGCGTCCATCATATCAACAAGAAACCTTTCATTTTTGCGCTTTATTTGTGGAAATAGCTGCCTTAGGTTGTATGATTTATTATGAGGTAAGAAAAAAGAACAACGACAAAAAATAGTTAATAGGTGATTATATGACAAAGGCAATCATTTTTTTTATTGTTCTATTAGTCTTAGGCTTTGTTTTCTTTGAGGCAATTGGTGCGCAAAATTTAGGAACTAGTACTTCCCTATATTTTTTAGTTATATATATTGAAATAGCTATTTTAGGGTGCCTAATATTTTATATATGTTATTTAGTACTTTTAGAGATTAGAAAAAAGAACAACGATAAAAAATAGTTAAATGATATAGTATCTTGATAAATTTGCATATTTAATTGATTTACGGACTGTCTTAAGTTTTTGGACAGTCCCTTTTGTTTAAAAATAGTACTATTTTTTGGCGCTTTTTATCAATATCAGAGGAACTAATCAAAAGTCAATTATATTAAGCCGTCTTTTTATTTTAATTAAAATAATATTATGGTATAATCTAACAAAGAGGTTGATAATATGGAATGGTGGGAGTATATTCAAAAATTCTTTGATGACAATAGTTGGTTAAAGATTGTTTTAAATACTTATTTTGTCTTCATACTAGTATTATTACTAGTTTATTTAATTGCTCATAGTAGAAGAGCCCTATATTTAGTGATTGCGATCGCTATTATTTGTATTATTTATTATGTTTCTAGCTTTTTAGGACTTGGAATTAGTGAACAATTGTATCGTGGGGCCCTCTTTATTAGTATTATCTTTGCGGTATTTGTTTTAGCTCCTGATCTTAGAAACATCATGAACTATAAACAGGACCTAAAAGAAGGCTTTATTTCTTCAAGTGATAACACGAGAAACCAAATAGCAGATGCCGTCATGTATCTTTCTAGCAAGAAAATTGGGGCTTTAATCACGCTTGAACGACATAACTCACTCGATCAATATGCTGAAAAAGCCATTCAATTAAATGCGGATGTTTCAAAAGAATTATTAATAAATATCTTTATTCCTAATACTCCTTTACATGATGGGGCTGTTATTATTAGAGGGAACAAAATACGTTGTGCTGGGGCTTATTATGTCTTAACTCAACATAACGAAATCGATAAAACGACCGGTTCGCGCCATAGAGCGGCTCTAGGGGTATCTGAAGTTACAGATAGCTTGTCAATTATTTGTTCGGAAGAAACTGGCCACATCTCTTTAGCAACCGAGGGTTTTTTAATTAAGATTACCGATCGGGATAAGTTAATCAGCTATATTGATATGTTTATGGATAAAAAGTAGGTGAAAGTATGAAAATTTTACTAAAAATCTTAAAGTGTATTTTTAACCCCTTATATATGATTGTGACAGCTAATGAAGAAAATAAACCAATTTTTAAACACATTAAGAAAAATGATTTATTCTTATTTATTATAGCCGTTATAATTACCGCCATTATCCTTATAATTTACTATCATAAGGCTATTTTTGGAGTTTAATATTATGCTAAATGTAAGTCCCTTAATACCATTAATATTAGGACTTTTTTTAGCTATTATAGTTGTAAGAGATAGTATTACGAAAAAGGTCTTTTTAAAATATCGGATGACACTATCCTTTGTTTTAATCTTTGTCTTTGCCCTTTTAAGCATCTTTTACGAGGATTTAACTGCGACTTCTTTAAGTCTTGAAATCTTCAATTACGCGATGCTTATATCTACAATTATCATAGCTATTTTAATCCTCTTTAATGGTCTATATAATATTAATACCAATGAGTTAAATAGTAAGATTTTAACCGCCTTTGATAAGACAATTTATTATCTTCATATCAATAAAAAAGGCAAGATATTAGCTATTTCGGATGAACTAAAGAAAAGCTTTAATATCGATAAAAATGTTACTAGCGTTAAAGAAATTCTAGATTCTTATATTACAATTAAAACAATAAACGCCGAAGACGTTTCTAATAGTGACTTCTTAAAATACCTTATGACAAAAGAAGAAGATTCTAGTACCTCTGATTTTGACATCAAGTATTATTTAAATGATGGTTCTTTAAAAGATATTAAATTAGTTGAACAAATAATCTTTGTTAAAAACAAGTACCTAGGTCGCATCTTTGTGGGACAGACTAAACAAACCTTGGATGCCCCTAGTGAAGTTGATAACGAGGTTATTACTAACCGGCTAAGCGCCCTTTTAAACACCAAATTAACTGGACTTTTCTTACATGACTTAGAACATAATAAACTATGGGTAAATGATTACCTGTTTGATAAATTAAATCTTGATAGTAATAATTTAGACTATGAAGATTATAAAAAGTTAATTAATAAAGATGACTATGATGCTTATCTAAATGAGCTTGAAAACTTAGATAGTGATGAATATGAGGCTATATACCGCATCTCTAATGGGCGTAAAATGGTCTATTTAAAAGAATATGGTAAATATATCTATGATGGGAAAAAACACGTAGAAACACTAGCTTATTGCCTTATTAGTGACACCCGTAATTTTATGGTTACTAATACCATTTTAGATACCTTAGAAGAAGAAAATGACCTGCTTATTAAAATTGATGATTTAGCTAATCACAATATTAATTATGAACTTGTTATTTTTGAGATGGAAAATATACCAGATATTAATAAAAAGTACTCTAGACAAATTGGAACACTCGTCTTAGAAGAATATGTTAAGACCTTTGATAAGATTTTTGCAGATCAAATATACCGGATCTCAGGGATACTATTTGGTATGGTTATCACAGATATTAGAAAAATGGAGTTATTTAAAAAAACCTTGAGAACGGGGAAAATCTTTAACCCAACCCTAAGTTATGGCAGTATTAGCTGTGATCTAGTGGTAAGACTTGGAATTGCGTTTTCAAATGACGCGATAAGGCCTAAAGAAGTTTATGCTTCAAGTATGTATGCCTTAAATAAAGCAAGAGAAAGAAACGAATACTTTTTATTCTATAAAGAAATCAATAAATAAGGTGAAATTATGTATAGAATTGGTCATTCTTGGGATACTCATAAATTAGTAGATAGTAGAAAGCTTATCTTAGGGGGCGTAGAGTTTAAAGACTCTAAGCTTGGCTTACTTGGTCATAGTGATGCGGACTGTGTGTTGCATAGTTTAGCGGAAGCCTTACTAGGAAGTCTTGCCCTAGGGGATTTAGGGGATATTTTTCCTGATAATTTAGCTAGCACGAAGGGTCTTGATTCTAAGGTTATCTTAAAAACATGTTATGATTTGGTTTTAAAAAAAGGCTATCACTTAGTTAATGCGGACATTATGATTTATAGTGAAAGTATTAAAATTAGCCCTTATAAGAAGGAAATGCGGGAAGTGATAGCGGGTATTTTACAAACCGATATTACAAATATTAGTATTAAAGCGACAACTTATGAAAAGATGAGTTTTATTGGACGTAATGAAGCTATAGCGAGTGAGGCGGTCGTTTTAGTCAGTGATTAGGAGGGAAAAGCTTGTTACGTTTATTATGGGATAAGGTTAAGGAAGCCTTAACCTCGATTATCCCGATTACTTTAATTGTTGTTATATTGAATTTTACGCCGTGGTTAAATTTAACTACTTATGAATTAGTAGTCTTTTTAGGTTCCGCCTTGTTATTAGTGTTAGGGACAGGCCTATTTAGCCTAGGGGCCGATCTTGCGATGCAGCCGATGGGAGAACAAGTCGGGGTATCCCTAATGAAGTCTAAAAAACTATTAATTATCGTTTTAGTTTGCTTTGTGATGGGCCTCCTACTAACGATTGCCGAACCAGATTTATCGGTTTTAGCGGCTCAGGTAAGTGACGTTTTAAATCCTACCCTTTTAACGGTTATGGTAGGCGTTGGTGTTGGGATCTTTTTAGTTATTGCTATTTTAAAAATCATTTTAAAAATTGAACTAAGAAACCTACTCATCTTTTTTTATCTAATTATGTTTGCCTTAACTAGTCTTGTTGTCTTAAATGATAATATGAATTTCTTGCCCCTATCTTTTGATTCTGGTGGTATTACGACAGGGGCTTTAACCGTTCCCTTTATTATGGCCTTAGGAGCCGGGGTGGCCGCGTCAGTTGGGGGCAAAAACAGTAGTGAAAATAGTTTTGGCCTGGTCGCCTTATGCTCAATTGGGCCTATTTTAGCGGTGTTAGTTTTAGGACTAACCTTTAGTGGTAATATTAGTTATGATACACCAAACTACGCTATTTCGCCTAACTTTTTTAGTGATTTTTTTAGTAATATGGGAAGCGTCTCAAAAGAAGTAGGAATAGCTCTTGTTTTAATTGTCGCCTTTTTCTTAATAATAGAAATTATCTATATCAAATTACCAAAAAGAAAACTTGTGCAAGTAGGAATTGGGATTATTTATACCTTCCTTGGCCTTGTCATCTTTTTAACGGCTGTTAATGTAGGCTTTATGCCAGTTGGTTATAAGATGGGGGTCGAAATGGCTAATAATAAGACCCTCTTACTAGTCTTTAGTTTCTTAATTGGGGTAGTTGTAATTTTGGCTGAACCAGCAGTTCACGTTTTAAATAAACAGGTTGAAGAAATCACTAATGGTGGCATTAGTAAGTGGCAAATGTTAATTGCCCTAGCAGTAGGGGTAGGGCTTGCCTTAGTTCTATCAATTATAAGAATAATTTATGATTTTTCAATTCTTTACTACATTGTTCCATTTTACGTTTTATCGCTTTGTCTAGCCTTATTTGTTCCTCAAATCTATACGGCAATCGCTTTTGATTCAGGCGGGGTGGCAAGTGGTACCTTGGCCTCTTGTTTTATCCTACCTTTCGCAATCGGGGCCTGTATGGTGATGCAGGGAGAGGATATGGTATTAACGGACGCCTTTGGTATCTTAGCGATGGTTGCCCTAGCACCTTTAATTACTATTCAACTTCTTGGCTTTAAAGACGTTTTAGCGAAACGCTTAAGATATAAAGCAAGAATCAAAAAGATTGACGAGGCAAGTGATAGTCAAATTATTAATTTTAGGAGGAAGGGCTAATGTTAAGAAATAAGAAGGTAAATGATAGCCTTGAAGCCCCTATTAATTTAAAACTATTAGTTACCATTATCAACCGTGATAAAACGAATTTATACCTTGATACCCTAGAAGGTTTTGAAGTAAATTTACAAGCCGTTATTTATGGTCACGGGACGGCCAACAAAGAAGTGGCAAGTTTTTTAGGCCTAGGTGATCAAAAAAAGACAGTCATTTTAAGTATTGTTAAAGAAAATAAAATTAAAGACATTTTAAATACTTATGAAGATAAGTTATTTAAAACTAAAAATGGTAAAGGGATTGCCTTTACCATTCCTTTAGACTCCTTAATTGGGGTTTTAGTCTATAATTTTTTAGCCAATAATAAGGAGTAAGCGATGGAATACGAATTAATTTTATGCATAATTAATAAAGGCTTTTCTGATAACGTGATGGAAGTAGTAACAAAAGCGGGTGCTAGAGGCGGGACCGTTATAAACGCCAGGGGTACCGCGAAAGAAGAAGCCGAAAAGTTATTTGGCCTAGCCATAAACCCTGAAAAAGAAATTGTGTTAATTGTCATTAATAAGGACCTTAAAGATGACATCTTAAAAGCTATTTATACTAATTGTGGCTTAGATTCGGCAGGTCAAGGAATCGCGTTTGCGATGCCTATTGATGAGGCGGTAGGTCTAAATCCTGTAGACCTTGTAAAAGAAGAAGACAAGTAGAGCAAAAAAATAAGCACTTACTAAGGTAAGTGCTTTTAATTTACTTTAAGAAAAATCTAATAGCTTTTTCTTTTAATTTAGTATAAGGAGTGTATCTAAAAGGAAGGTCAAGCCAGGTAGCCTTTTTAACAATAGAACGGTAATGCGAGAAAGTACTAAAACTTAGCTTCCCATGGTAAGCTCCGATTCCACTATTACCAACTCCGCCAAAGCCTAGGGTGTTACTTGCAAGATGAATAATCGTATCATTGATACAACCGCCCCCAAATTGCACTCTTGTTAAAACCTCTTTTTCTACCGCTTTACTGCTAGTAAATAGGTAAAGTGCTAGCGGGTTTTTATAGTTATCAATAATTTGGTAAGCTTCAAAAATATCATCATAGCCGTATATTGGTAAGATGGGCCCAAAGATTTCGTTAGTCATTAAGTCGCTTTTAAAGTTTGTGATATTAACTAGGGTTGGTTCTATCTTTAAAGAGGCTTCGTCGCTTTTACCACCATAAATAATATCTTCATTTTGAAGATAGCCTAATAGACGATTGAAGTGTTTAGTATTAATAATTTTACCGTAATCTTTATTTGTTAAGGCATCTTTATATAAGACGTCTATCCATTTAATTAAGGCCTCGATTAAAGGCTTTTTTACTTTATTATCGACTAAAATATAATCTGGTGCGACGCAGGTTTGACCACAGTTAACAAACTTGCCAAAGACAAGCCTTTTAGCGGCTATATTAATATTTGCAGTCTTATCAACAATCACAGGACTTTTCCCCCCTAACTCCAAGGTTACTGGGGTTAGGTTTTTACTTGCCGCTTCATAAACGATCTTACCAACCCTAGTACCGCCTGTAAAGAAGATATAGTCCCAGGTTTCTTTAAGTAAGGCATCAGCTACTAAGTAGTCACCTAAAATAGTACTGACGTATTCGCTACTAAAGGTTTCGTCTAACATTTCTTTAATAACGGCACTTGTATAAGGACTATATTCTGATGGCTTTAAAATAACCGTATTTCCAGCCGCGATGGCCCCGGTTAATGGTTCAAGAGATAATAAAATTGGGTAGTTCCAAGGCGAGATAATTAAGGTATTACCATAAGGATGAGGAGTTTCAAAACTTACCCCTTTAAACTGGGCAAGGGGAGTTTTTACTCTTCTTTTTTTCATAAACTTTTTCAAGTGTTTGATTTGGTAGTTAAGATCACTTAAAACAAGTCCAAACTCCGTCATATAGCTTTCCGTGCTACTCTTATTTAAGTCTTTATTTAGGGCGTCTAGTATTTTAGTCTCATATTTTAAAAGACTCACTTTGTATTTTTTTAAAGCTTCAAGCCTAAAGTCATAAGTTAGGGTCTTACCACTCTGATAAAAGGCTTTTTGTTTTTCTAAGATTTCGTTCATTTTTGACCTCTAATAATAGGATAAATTTGTGCCAATTCCTTTTGGTTAAATAACTTAGGACATGGATAAAGTGGATTAGCCTCGTGGCTCGCGAACGTAGACATCTCAACAATATCTTCATCTTTAATCATATCTAAATATCTTGGAATATTCATCTCTTTATTAGCTTCATAAATCCAATTAATAAAAGCTTTAGCGGCTATTTCATCGGAACTAGAATTAGAAACCCCACTTTCACGAGCTAAAATAGCTAGCTTTTTATAACAAGAATCACCATATATTTCTAGCATAATCGGCATAATAACCGCGTTCGCAAGTCCGTGCGGTACCCCGTATTTCCCACCTAGCGAATGGGCAAGTGCGTGAATATAGCCAACATAACTTATGGTAAACGCGACCCCGGCATAGTGGGCGGCGTATAACATATTTTTTCTGGCTTCTAGATTAGTTGGATTGTGGTAACACTCTTTAATGTTTTTGACAATTAATTTAGTAGCCTCAATGGCTTTTTCTCTAGTTTTTTTAGTAGTAGAATGTCCAATAAAAGCTTCAACGGCGTGGGTTAAGGCATCCATCCCCGTCGTAGCGGTTAGACTTTGGGGCAAATTAATTGTTAGACGCGGTTCTAAGATCGTATAGTGGGGGATTAGACAAAAGTCATTTATTGGGTACTTATGGTGGGTTTTAGCGTCGGTGATAACCGCGGCTAAAGTAGTTTCACTACCTGTCCCGGCCGTTGTCGGAACCGCGATTAATGGTGGTAGTTTTTTTCTAATTTTTAATAAGCCACCCATTTTTTCTACCTTTTTATTAGGCTTAACAATACGTGCCCCACATACTTTCGCTAAATCCATGACGCTCCCGCCCCCAATAGCTAAAATGCCATTACAGTTGTTAGCTAAATAAACACTTTTTGCATCTTCAACTTGATCAATTGTCGGGTTAGGCCTTGTTTTGTCATAGATAAAATAAGGAATATTAATAGCCTTTAAAAATAAATCAAGTGTGTGGTTTTTGGCTAAGTTTTCATCGGTTACGATAAAAACTTTCGTCACATTTTCTTTTTTAAAAGTTTCATTTAGGTCACTAATTTCAATGATTTTTGGACTACGATAAGGAAGTAAAGGTATCGCTAAATGAAAGACTTGTTGATAAATTCTCGCATAGATTTTATAAAATAAATTCATATTTTCACCCTTTCAACTTTAAAGTATATCATAAATTGATATAACTTACTAGTTATTTTTGTTTTTTCTGCGCGTTTTAGTTAATTAAGTGCTATAATTAACTTATAAGGTTACACTTGAAGAAAGGAGAATATAATTATTTTAATAATTATAGGAATTTGATATGACAGATAAAGATTTTAGTTTTAAAAACCTCACGAAAGAAGAATTTGTGGAGTTAGTATTTAGCCTAGACTTAGATGTAATTAATAAGGCTTTTAAAGAATTTGATAGTGGTTTTAAAGGAAAGTCCCCCATTACCCACTTTTGGAATGGCTTTCGTAAAGGAGCCCCTTTGCCTAAAACGAAGGTCACAATTGATCTAGGGGAGTTGTATGATAATGATTTTTTACCTCTTGAGTTATTTTTACTAGATTTAGTTGTAGATAAAGAAGCGGGTATTGATCTAGCAAAAGAAGAGGCTGAAACTATTTTAGCTAATGTTAAAGACTTAAAAGTAAGTATGTTGTTACATAAACTCTTTAAAGTAGAGAAGTCTTTTAATATGAGTGAGATGAATGATAATCTTACTAAATTAGCGACCAAAAAAGACGAAGAAATCGAAAAAATAAAAGAAGATTATGCTAAAGATAAAGAAAAGTTAGTAGAAGAATATGAATCAAGTATTCAAGATTTAAATGATAAAATTAATAATTTAACAGTAGAAGTTAATGCGATTAACACGAAGTATACGTCGCTTAGTAATGATTATGATATCTTAAAAAAAGAAAAAAATAAACTAGAAGAAAAAATTAAAACGGAGGAAGAAGAGAGTGTTTTAAAGGCCGAAAGTAACTACGATACTCTAAACGTCTTAAAAGATTTTAACCGCTTTTTATCGGAAGAAGGGCTAAGCTTTAAAAAGGAAGATGTCTATAATTTTCACTTTTCTTTAATCACCAGGAAAATCACTATTTTATCAGGTAGACCAGGGATTGGTAAAAGTAAATTAGCCCTAGAATACGCCAAATTCTTTAAGCTAAGGGAAGAAGATAAAACTATGTTATTTTTGCCTATTTCCCCATCTTACACGGAGCCTTCGGATATTCTAGGCTTTTTTAACCCTAGAACTAACATGTATATGCCTAGTGAGACGAATCTAGTAGACTTTTTAATCCACGCCGAGTCCCATGAAGATCAAATTCACCTCCTCATCTTTGATGAAATGAACTTAGCTCAAATTGAGTATTACTTTGCCCCCTTTATTTCTAATCTAGAGCGGGGAGAAAAAACGATCACACTATATGCGGATGATATCGATTGCCTAAACAAAGATAAGTATAAGAGTAAGATCAAAATTAAAGACAACTTATTAATATGTGGGACAATTAATACAGATGAAACTACCCAGGCTTTATCTGAACGTTTAACAGACCGGGTGATTTTAGTAAAATTAGAAGAAATAGACTTCTTAAAACACCATAATAATTTACTTATCTATAAAGGAATTAAAACCCATTTTAACTATGATATAAATAAGTTTATTCCCGCCCTACCTAAGACCAGCTTAAGTGATGTTTTAACAAATAAAGAGCTCACAATGCTAGATAATTTAAATAAGCTATTTAAAGAAGGTCAAGTTAACTTTAACGTCTCTTATCGGAACTTAGCGAATATCGAACTACTTATCTATTTTATGAAGGGTAGTATTAAGCACGATGAGGCCTTTGATATAGCCTTAAAAGAAACCATGTTCACGAAAATTAACGGTCCTTCCTTAATCTTAGGTGATATTATCAGTAAAACCATTACTTTACTAGAAAATAATAAAGATATCTCTAGTTTTATAAACTCACTTGATTTATTAAATAATAAACAAAAGGAACTAGATAAATATGGCTACATCCGATAGTTTAGTTGTTTATTATGCCTTGCAAAAGAAAAGGCAAGTTATCCCTATTAGTATTGCCTTAAAAGATGATATCATTTTTAGTTTTAATGAACACGAAACCATTATTTTAAGCCATCAAGGAACAGAATACCAGGTTAGGATTGAATGTTTTAACTACATGTTAAATAACACCTTACATGAAACAACTAACACTTTACTAATAGGTAAAGATAACTACGTTATTGCGGATGCTAGTGTTAAAGAGCTTGGGTATAACCCCGATATTTATAAGATAACTTTTTTAAAAGGACGTACGAAATTTGATGCCTTCTTTAACGTCACGACTAATAGTGCGGTCTCAAGCCTTGGCCTTACGCGTATTAAAGAAGAACTAGAAAACTTAAAGCCTGGGATTACCTACGATCGTTTTAGAAGTGGGAAAACGGTAGTTTTAGTTAATAATTATATCTCAACGATTTCTCTAATTGATAACTGGGAAAAGATTAAGCTAAATCTTATTAAAAGAGAAGCTTTTAACAACATTAAAAACTACTATCTTTATCAAAATAAGCTAGGTAAAAGTAATTATAAAAGTTTAGTTAAAGAGCTAATTAAACCAACTGATAAGTTTTTAAATGTCATAAAAGTAATCTCTAAAAGTAAAAACAGGTCTAGTTATGTTACTAAGATTTTAGAACAAATTAAAGAATATGAAGACTATCTAACTAATACCATTGCCGTTAATAAAAAGTATTTAGAAAGCTTAGAAAGTGTTTTAGAAGATGATAAGACTAGTGACATCTTAATTGCTCATATTAACGAAAATATTAATAATGAGGCCGAAGCTAAAAAAATCAGTCATGAAATTAAAAAAATGGCAGAAAGATTAATTAAAATAAGAGAGATAAGCCTATTTTTTAGAAAAGAACATGAATATGACGAACTACAGTTAGCTAGGATCTATACCAATATTATAAGTAAGAGTAAAATTAAATTATCAAGTAAAAGTTCATCCCTACTATTTGAGTTATATGGTTTTGTCATTTTAAAAGAAGTCTTAGAAGATCTAGGCTTTACTTGTCTTAACTTAGCTGACTTTAAGAAGCTACAAACTATCACCAATGACACCACGCTTTACTTTAGGAAAGACACCTTTTTAGTTAAGGTCATATATGAAGGTTTTATTAAACACTACACTGAGGCAAATCCTAATAGTCTAGCCTGCGTTATTAGTAAACACAATAAGCCTGATTATAGTGTGATGTTTTATGATAATGATACTTATTTAACATCAGTCATATTAGAAATAAAATATCGTAATCTTTACTTTTTATTTAACAATAAATATGATCAAACTGTGGAAAATTGTGATAATTACGCCATTTTACTTTATAAAGATAAAAATGGTCAGATGCTTAGAAATGCCGTCAAAGAAGTTATTTTAATCAACCCTGATAAAGAAGAAAGAAAGTTAAATAAGGGAGTTAATTCTATTTTCTTAGGCTATAATTTAGATCTTTCGATTAAAGATACAGCTTGTTATAAATACCTTAAAAACAGTTTTAAAGAAGTTTTAACGCATAATGTATAAATTAAACAATTCCCAATTTTTACCACTATATACTAAGTACCTCAGCTATCTCTTT
>C._urophasianus_2_cecum__coassemble_185_pt1 | contig 14448 bp, 14 predicted proteins | sample C__urophasianus_2_cecum__metabat2_low_PE_014 | metagenome-assembled genome bin C | reverse complement strand
TATTTTAGCTGATATGACTAGTTTTGATAAGTGGGGATATCTTTTATAGACACAAAATTTTTGGTGAAATTGGATTTTCATGTTATATTTAATTTTTTAACTTTTTACTTTATGGACATTATATTAAATAAAGAGTGATAAATTATCACTCTAAATATTCTTATAATAGATAGTAATTAATCCTTCTAAAATTAAATCTGGTAATATTTCAATTTGATTTTTAGATTGAGGAATAATTAAGGAAGCTAGTCCCCCGGTCGCGATAACAGGTAAGTCAGGCTTGTTTAATTCTTCTTTGATCTTTTCAATCATCCCGTCAATCATGGAACTAAACCCATAGATAATTCCTGACTGCATACAAGGAATAGTTGAAGTATTTAAGACTTTCTTAGGGGCTACAAGTTCAATATTAGGTAGTAAGGCAGCATGCGAAATCATAGCCTTAGTTGATACTGCTACCCCGGGACCAATCGCCACCCCAACAAGAGAGTGATTAGTCACGTATAGATATTTTGTAGCTGTCCCTAAATCAAGGATTAGGCACTCATCGTAGTGATTTAAGCCTGCCACACTATCAGCAATTAAATCAGAACCAACCGCTTTAGGATCATCCGTTTTAATATTTAGATTAGTCTTCATGCCAAAACCCATAATCTTTGGTTCAAAAGAAAATAAAGTTTTAATCGCTTTTTTAATAGTGCTCGTTAAAATCGGGACAACACTACAAATTAGACAAGCCTCAATTGTATATTTTTTTAAAAAAGGGGCCATTGTAAGTAGATATTCATCAGCTGACTTATTAACATCACTATTAATCCTAAAGCTTTTTATTATTTTTTTATTATCTTCAATTCCTAAAAAGATACTTGAATTACCAATATCTATTAGTAAATGCATAATATCACCAGCTTTTATGAAAATAAATTATCACTATTAACATCTTTAGTGGTTAAAGATTCATCTTTTTTAGTTTCGATATTAAACTCTTTTTGAAAACCTAGGTTCCTTTGTTTAGCTAAAACTTTAGTTAAGTAAACAAGGGCTGGGCTGGCGACAGCACTTATGATGAATTCAATCACAAAATTAATCGTTAAAGTAGCCGCAACAATCGCGCCTAAGGCTTCTCCTAAGTTACTTGTATCAGAATAAAGACCCGTAAATAAGAAAAGTGCTCCAATGATAAAGATACCCGTATTAACAATTGGGGTAACAAGGCTTGCTACAATAATAGAGGTTTCAAACTTGCCTTTTTTAAAGGCTTTAATTTTCATAATGCCTTTAAATAAAAGCCCACTTATAAGACCAGCTAGGCCAGACTTTACTAAGCATAAAAGAATAGTAAACCACACATTGTAGCTTAAAAAGAAACTAGTACTTGGGGCTACTAACACCATCGCACCCATCACTAAGCCTAAAAATAAACCAACTAAAGGTCCATATAAAATAGCTCCCATCGAAATTGGTATTAAGGCTAGTGTAATACTAATAGGGCCAAATTGTACATAGTTAGATAGTAATTGTAAGACTACTACTAAGGCTAGCAAAGAGGCCGCACCTACTAATTTTTGAATTTTTACTTTATTATTCATATTTATCCTTTCTCTTGAGGCCGTAAAAGGTCCCCATAGCGGCTTCTATTATATAATAGTTCAAAATCAAATGTAAAGAAAAAGTAACTAAAAAGTTACTTCGTTACGTTAAATTTAAATAAAATAATGTCGCCGTCTTTGACGATATAATCTTTGCCTTCTTGTCTAACCAGTCCTAATTCGCGCGCTTTTAGATAAGTACCAGACTTAATTAAATCGTCATAAGAAATAGTTTCTGCTTTAATAAAGCCTTTTTCAAAATCAGTATGAATGATACCCGCACATTCTGGCGCCTTCATGCCTTTTTTAAACGTCCAAGCCTTACATTCATCAGGTCCCGTCGTAAAGAAAGTTTGATAGCCAAGTAAATTATAAGTTTCTCTAATTAAGCGATGGAGTCCTGGTTCTTTTACCCCCAGTTCACTTAAAAATTCAGTTGCTTCTTCGTCACCAAGACCAGCGAGCTCAGCTTCAATTTCGGCACTAATCGGACAAATGGCTGATCCTTCTGCTAAAGCATAAGCCTTAAACTTTGTATAAACTTCATCTTCATCCGGGTTAGCTAAAAAATCATCTTTGATGTTCGCAACATACATAAAAGGTTTAGCGGTCAAAAGCGCATAATTTTTGACATATTTTTCTTCTTGTTCCGAAAATATTAGACTTCTAACCGGTTTTTCTTCTAAGAGACAAGCTTCAATTTTCTTTAGCAATTCATATTCAAAAGGGGCGTCATCGGTTTTAGCTTGGGCCTTCTTTTCAAGCTTTGGTAACCTCTTAGTTACGGTGTCTAAGTCGGCTAAAATTAACTCTAGATTGATAATTTTAGCATCCCTCACGGGGTCAATACTTCCTTCAACGTGGACAACGTTTGGATCAATAAAGCATCTAACGACTTGTAAGATAGCATCACAATTTCTAATGTTAGCTAAAAATTGGTTACCTAAACCTTCCCCTTTACTAGCCCCCTTTACTAGACCGGCAATATCTGTAAATTCACAGGTCGCAGGGGTAGTTTTTTTGGGATTATACATTTTAGCTAAAACATCAAGTCTTTCATCAGGTACGGCTACGATGCCAACATTTGGTTCAATGGTCGCAAAAGGGTAGTTAGCAGCTAATACCTGAGATTTAGTTATGGCATTAAATAAAGTTGATTTACCAACGTTAGGTAAACCAACTATGCCGGCGGTAAGTGGCATAATTTCACCTAGTTCCTATTTATATATAATTCATTATAAGCTTTAATAGAGTCATCAATTATCTTGATGGCTTCTTGGCGTCCAAGGACGTCTAAAATACTTGTTTCCTTGTTTTCTAATTCTTTATAAACTTTAAAGAAATGTCTTATTTCGGTTAATATATGACTTGGTAAATCCGTAATATCTGTGAAACTGTTATAAGATGGATCCCCAAAAGGTATCGCGATAATTTTTTCATCAACTTCATCATTATCAATCATTTTAACGACCCCAATTGGGTAACATCTGACTAAAACAAGGGGATCTAAAACCTCACTTGACAAGACTAAAACATCAAGCGGGTCATGGTCTTGAGAGTAAGTTCTTGGGATAAACCCGTAATTAGCCGGATAATGGGTCGAAGTATGTAAGATGCGGTCTAAGATAATTAGGCCTGTTTCTTTATCTAGCTCGTACTTCTTTTTACTCCCCTTAGGTATTTCTATACAGACAATAAAATCTTCTAATTTTATCCGGTCATTATCAATAGAATGCCAAATATTATTCATAAAAATCGTTCCCTTCTTTTTATGTATTTTAGCATACTAACTAGCTATTTTAAATATAAAATGGCAAATTGTTTAGCTTTAACTTCTTCGTATCTAGTGAGTTCTATTTCATTAAGTGTTAACGGACCGTCTCCTACATACCCATCTTTATTAACATAGACAGGCCTTGAAGTATATATTAATTTATCTTTATACATTATCGGAGCTGATAAAGGTAATTGTGTCTTATCTTCACTAAATAAAGCCTCAATAATATATGTAACACAACTTGCAATCCCGTATTCTGTTCTGTGTTTAACACTAAAAATATTAGAACCGGCTAAAGTAACTTCTTTTTTAAAAACTTCTTCATTAAAAGTTAAATTGTTTTCTTTAAGATAGGTAAAAAAAGGTAGGTTATCAATTGTTGTAGTGCTAAGAGCTAAAATAAGATCACTACCATGCTCTCCCATCGCTAAAGCTTTAACGCGACTAGGCTCTACATTATAGATACTACTAATTGTTGTTTTTAGACGAATTGAATCAAGTAGGGTCCCCGTACCTAAAACTCTAGAAGGGCAAATATTGGTTTCTTCGGTAATTAAACAACTAATAATATCACAAGGGTTAGAGACATTTAAAATAAGACCTTTAAATCTAGTTAATTCTTTAAAGATATCTTTAACAACAACCCTGTTACTACTAAGTTCTTGTAAGCGATCAGGGGACAAGACTTTCGCAGAGGCGGTATTTACTAAAATATCACACTCGTTTAAGTCTTTTAAAGATACCATTTTAAGGGTGACTTTCTTTTTGTTTAAAACGGATGCTTGCAGCAAATCTAAGTATTGAGCCTTTAGCCAAGGTGCGTTGATGTCATATAAATAAAGCTCATCAATCATCCCTTTATCTATTAAACTATGACATACAGCGCCCCCGACAAAGCCAAGGCCAATGACCCCTACGCGCTTCATTTAAGACTCCTTACATACTTATTAATCGCATTAGCGGCCTTAGCCCCATCACTTGCCGCCTTAACAACTTGTTGCATGCCGCCTATTACATCCCCAGCGGCAAAAACACCCGGAATATTGGTCATATAGTTTTCATCTACTACTAAATCATTATTAGAAAGGGCAAGCCCTAAGTGTTTGGCAAGAGTAAAGGCATTTTGACTACCTAAAGCGATAAAGAGGCCTTCTACTTTAACACTTTGGTCACCACAAACAACTTCTTCTAGTTTATCAGTACCTTTTAGGTCCGTAATTTTAGAAGTTATTACTTCTAAATCTTTAGGAAGTTCTACTTCTAGTTTATTACCATTAGTAAAAATCGTAATATCACTTGTAAGGGGTAATAAATATTCTAATTCATGTAACATATAGGAATTATAACCAACAAGACCTATTTTTTTCTTGCGATAAAAAAAGCCATCACAGGTTGCGCAATAAGATACGCCTTTGCCTTCATATTTTTTAGCTAAGCTAAAGCTATTACGAGCCTTACCGGTCGCGATTAGAATCGTTTTAGCTTCAAAGGTATTAGTACTTGTTTTAACGCTAAACCCTTTTTCTAAAAAGTCTAGCCCTATTACTTCTTGGTGATTTATAGTAACGCCTAAATTAAGCGCGTTTTTAAGCCCTGCCATGGCAAGCTCATTCCCACTCATTTTCGGAAGGGCATAGTAGTTTTCAATATCTTTTGCTAGGCTTAAAGCGCCTAAGTCTTTCCCTAAAACAAGGACATCAAGACCGTATCTTTTTAAATAAATACCAGCTTCAAGACCAGCTGGTCCTATGCCTATAACTAGTGTATCTAACATTTTTCCTCCTTGAACTTATCAATAAAAAACTCGCCTTTTAGGCTATTTGGTTCGTGACCTATTAAATTCGGGTTATCTAGTTGGCTAGAAGCTAAAAATAGCATAATGGCAACACAATTTGATAAGTTTAAACTTCTAATTTTATCAGTTGTGGGAATACGGTAAGTATCAGCTAAGTGATTGGCAATAAAATTATAAGGAAGACCTGTTGATTCTTTGCCAAAGATTAAATAAATATCTTCTTGTGCTTGCTTAAAATCAATGATACTAGGGCTTTGATGTCCGTAGCGTGATAAGATATAAAACTTACCTTTATTTTTCGTTAAGAAATCATCAAGACTTTCATATTCTTCATAAACTAAGGATTTAAAATAATCTAGATGGGCTCTTTTTAAATGCTTTTCGTCTAAGCTAAAACCATAAGGTTTAATTAAATGTAGTTTCGCGTCAAACCCCACACAGCTGCGCATAATGTTACCGGTATTTTGGGGGATTTCTGGTTCAAATAAAACGACGTTTAATTTCATATTTCTTCTCCGACTAAACTATAAGGATCCACATCTTTTATCTTTACCTTAACAAGGTCACCAAGCCCGTGCTCATCTTTTGCCGCTACGTAGATAAGGCCATCAATATCATCCGGGGCATACATGTAGTTTCTAGCCGTATACATTAAGTTTTCCTCGTCATAACCCGTGATAAAACAATCTTCTAAAACTTCATTTAAGTATTTTTGTTGATTTTCTAGGGCTATCTTATTTTGGGCTGACATCACTTTATTATAGCGGGCTTTTTTAACACTTTCTTTAACTTGACCTGGCATTTTAGCCCCCGTCGTTCCTTCTTCTTTGGAGTAGGTAAAAGCGCCTAGACGGTCAAACTTAATATCTTCCATAAAGCTAATTAAATTAGTAATATCTTCTTCCGTTTCCCCTGGGAAGCCCACAATTAAAGTTGTTCTAATAATTGCCTCAGGGATTAGTGTTTTAATCTTTTTTAATAAGTTAATTAAAAACTCTTTATTCCCTCTTCTATTCATGCTTTTAAGTAAGTGATCTTCACTATGTTGAATAGGAATGTCAAAGTAAGGCATGACTTTAGGGTTATCTTTAATAAAATTAATTAACTCGTCACTAATTATATCAGGGTATAAATAAAGAAGTCTAATTTTAAAGTTACCAGGTATCTTAACTAATTCTTCTAGTAAAGGCACAATCATATTTTGTTTAGCATAATCATAGCCATAACGGGTCGTATCTTGACTGATTAAGTTAATTTCATAGGCCCCTTCACTAACGGCTTTTTTAACCTCTTCTTTAATCGATTCAATAGAGCGTGATTTTAAGTTACCGCGAATTAAAGGGATAGCACAAAAGGCACACCGGTTTAGACAACCTTCAGATATTTTAATATAACGCATATAATTAGGGGTAGATAAATGTTTATTAAGAAAAGACAAACTTCCTTTATAGTCAGACTTAAATAGATTATTGATAATATTAATAAAATTAGGGTAGTCTTTAATACTAATAAAAGCGTCAACTTCTGGCAGTAATTCCGCTAAGTTATCATAACGTTGCGGGAGGCACCCGACCACTACTAGTTTTTTGTTGGCGTCTTTATAATCAGCTATATCTAAGATCGTATCAATAGCTTCTTTTCTCGCACTTTCTATAAAGGCACAGGTATTAACCACAAGTAAATCAGCCTCTTTAGGGTCATCTACTAAAGTTATTTTATTTTCTTCTAACAAGCCAACAATAAGCTCACTATCTACTCTATTTTTTGCACAACCTAAACTTATTAAATATACTTTCATCGTTTTCCTTTCATAGAAAAAAGGAATATTGCTATTCCAATTTTTCTAAATATTCTTTATATTGTTTTTTTAAGTAAGCTTTAATATCAGCTGCAAGAGCCTTTTTAGCATCCTTACATTCTTTCTTCGTTAATAAAGGATTACTTGCCTTCTTAACTTCGTCTTTATAAGCAAGCTTATCTAAGAATTCTTTATTAACTCGCATTTTTCTAAACTCTAAATCAAGGGCATAATCATTAGTTTTAGGAACTAATAGATTTAAGTCAAAGGCTCTAACTAAGAAGTTATAGAAATCATAATAGATTTGATTGTCATCAAAAGTTAAACTAGCATTCTTACCAAAGCGTTTAGCTAGCTTGTAGCCCTTACTCTTAAGCTTTTTCGTCACACCTTTAAAAGTAAAATTCTTATAGTATTTATTAACCATAAAGAAATGACAATGCATACCACTATCCGCGATCGTATCAAGCGGAATAGAAATATCATCTTTAAGTGCTTCTAATACAGTATAAGGAGCATTAGAAGTTTTATATAGGGCTAAAATCTTATCAATGCCATAGTGATGACATAAGATAGCTTCAAATTCATCAGAATAAAGTAGTTCTAAATACTTAGTAAATGGTTCTTTATCAGAGGTTGCTAAAATCAAATAGAAATCAAGTTTCTTATAACCATGAACATCTTCTTCTTTAAAACGCGTATCATAATATAATTGAAAATATTTAACAATGGCCGGAATGTCAATATTATTTTCAATTTCAATAATGTCAGGTAAACTAGTATCTTTTAACGCTAGCGTATGACTAATCGTATGATCTTTAAAGAGATGAATACAAGCCTGGCGACAAGTAGGATCTTCTAAGGCATCACAAACATCGTGATAAGTTCTTAAGTTTCTCCCACTTAAAACAAGGCCTTGACTAGGATCAAGTAAATAGATAATAGCCGCAAAGGCACTAGTGGCGTAGTACGCTCTTTTTTGTTCAGCTAGTAAACGACCTTTAAGATAAGAATCTGTAAATTGATCTAAAAATTCTGGTTGGTAGATAAAGTTTAGGCCATCCGCATAGTTATTAGCTAAGGCCGCAGCATAATCTTTTAGATTATCATAATCTCTCCCTAAAAAATGATAAATGGTCTTATTTTCCATAAATGTCCTCCTTAATATCTTGTGAATCTAGTATGATAGTCACAGGACCATCGTTTGTAAGTCCTATCTTCATATCAGCCCCAAAGACTCCTTCTTTAGTTTCTACTACTTCATTTAATAATTTATTGAATTTGAGATATAAAACATTAGCCTTATCATAGGCTAAAGCCTTCGTGAAAGATGGTCTATTACCATTATAAGGGTCAGCATATAAAGTAAATTGACTTATTGATAATATTTTACCACGAATATCTTGAATTGATAAGTTCATTTTACCAAAATTATCACTAAAAATGCGCATTTTAGTAATTTTTTTCACGAAATAGGATAAAATCTTCTCATCATCCGTATCTTTAAAGCCTACAAAGAGTAATAAACCATCTTCAATGCTTGAATAAATCTTATTATCAATGATACATTTAGCATTTTTAACGCGTTGGATTAATACTCTCATAGGCCCTCTCTTGTGATCTCATGAATGGCTGAAATCTTATTTAAATTAACAATCACATTATTTAAGTCCGCGAGGGATGAAACAATGATTTTAATTTTAATAATTGTTTCTAGAGTTCTTATATTATTTTTAACATTTAAACTAGAAACATTGATATTAAAACTAGACAAGATACTCATCACATCGCCTAAAAGACTCATATTATTATTAGCCGTAATCTTTAAAGATACCGGGTACTTTCTTTGGATGTTTAGATCCCACATTAGATTAATTAATCTTTCTTTTGGTAGACTTATGATATTCTTACAATCTTTGTGGTGGACAACAATTCCACTACCCTTAGTGACGTAGCCTACAATTGGGTCCCCTGGTAACGGGTTACAACAAACCCCTAGTTTAATTTGCGGGTTAGAAAGACCGTCAACAATAACACCCGTTTCCGATATATGTTTCTGGTTTTTGTTAAATTTCGCAATTGATTGTTGAATGATAGATTCTTGGTCCTTTTTAACTTCCCCAAGGTATTTGCTGACGACGGTTTTTTCGGATAAGGTACCCTTACCAATTTCAATATATAGTTCATCAACGGTATTAATATTATTACGACCAAAGGTCTTGCTAACAAAGTCATCTTTTAAGTCATAGCTATAAATCTTTTGAAGTTGAAATTCTTCTTCTAGTTGCCTCTTCCCTGATTCTAGTAAGATATCTTTGTTCTGCTTATTTAAGAAAGTTTTAATTTTATGTCTAGCATGGGTTGTTTTAGCTATTTTTAACCAACTAGCAGTCGGGCCCTGGGAGTTTTTATTAGTCCTAATCGAAACAATATCCCCGTTTTGGAGTTCATAGTCAAGGGGAACAATCCTTTTATTAACTAGGGCACCAATCATCGTGTTACCTAGTTCTGTATGAATCTTATAGGCTAAATCAAGTGGGGTCGCGCCCTTAGGTAGGTCTATAACATCACCAGTTGGGGTATAAACATAAACCGAGGTCGTTAAGATATCTTTTCTAATACTATCGACGAAGGTTTTAGGATCGGAATCTTCCTTATCTTCTTCATTAAATTTAAGTAATTCGGCATACCATTTTAATTTAGAAGCTATTTCAAACTGTTCTTTTTCTTTCGAATAAATAACGTTTTCTTTATAAGCCCAGTGCGCCGCAATCCCTAGTTCTGCTACCTCATCCATTTCTTTTGTTCTAATCTGAACTTCAAAAGTGAGGCCATCAGAAGAAATAACCGTTGTATGTAAACTTTGATACATATTAGGTTTAGGTACAGCAATATAATCTTTAAATCTTTTTGGAACCGGGGTGTATTTCGCGTGGATTAGACCTAAGACCCGGTAACAATTATCAATTGTATCAACAATTATTCTAATCGCTAAAACGTCATAAATATCTTCAAATTCTTTATGTTGATTAATCATCTTTTTATAGATAGAATAAATATTTTTAACTCTACCCTTAATATCGAAGTCGATGACATTTTCTTCTTTTAAATATTTTTTAATCTCTTCAATGATGTGATCAATATTTTCAATTCGCGCTGAATTAGTAGCTGAAATATCTTCTTCAATCTTTTTAAACATCACGGGATCGGTATATCTTAAAGACCTATCTTCTAATTCGGCCTTGATTTTAAACATACCAAGTCTATGGGCAAGAGGGGCATAAATTTCTAGGGTTTCCTTACAAATTCGCTCTCTTTTTTCCGGTTTTTGGGCATCAATCGTTCTAATATTATGTAAGCGGTCAGCTAATTTGACAACAATTACTCTAATATCTTTGCCCATCGCTAGTAACATCTTTTGATGGTTTTCGGCTTGTTTTTCCTCGAGGGAAGTAAACTTCATTTGGGTTAATTTTGTAACCCCGTCGACCATCCCAGCCACGTCTTCGCCAAAGCGTTTCGCTATATCTTCTAGTTTGGTATTAGTATCTTCTACCACGTCATGTAAGAGCCCAGCAATAATCGTATCCGGCCCGACGTGTAGTTCGGCTAAAATAAGGGCGACATGTAAAGGATGGGTAATATAAGGATCCCCTGATTTTCGCATTTGCCCTTCATGTTGTCCTTTAGCAAACAAATAAGCATCTTCTATTCGTTTTAAGTCGTTAGGATTATGAATATATGTGCCTACTTTTTTCTTTAAGTCATCAAAGCTAACATTATCCATAACGACCAAACTCCTTTCTAAAACTCCTCCTTACAAGCAAGTAAAGACATAATATCATATTTAGCTAAAAGACTGCGTCCTGGTAAGTCCGTAAGTTCAATATAAAATGCACAGCCGACAACTTCGCCGCCTAAGGCTTCTACTAACTTCGCACAGGCTTTAACCGTACCACCAGTCGCTAAAAGATCGTCAATTATAACGACCTTATCACCTTTTTTTATCGCATCTTTATGCATACACAATGTATTTGAACCATATTCTAAATCATATTCTTCAGTAATTACTTCTCTAGGTAGTTTACCAGGTTTTCTAACTGGTACAAAACCTAAATTAGCCTTACTAGCCACCGGACAGCCAACCATAAAACCTCGAGCTTCCGGAGAAACGATAACGTTGGCATTTTTACTTTTAACATAGTCTACTAAAATATTAGTAGCTTCTTCGTAAGCATCTTTGTTTTGTAATAAAGGTGTAATATCTAAAAAGACAATCCCTTTTTTAGGAAAATTAGGGATTTTAGCTATATATTGTTCAACGTTCATAATGTCAACTCCGTTCAAGTAATTATACCACGAATGATTTAAATAATAAATAAATTATGCTATAATTTTAATATGTTTAGCTTGTTAAGGAGGTATTATGCAACCACTTGCTTATAGAATTAGACCTAAAACGTTTGAGGATGTCATCGGTCAAGACCATTTAGTTGGTAAAAATGGCATCATTACCAATATGTTAAATAAAAATAAACTTTTTTCTTTTATTTTGTATGGACCCGCGGGTTGTGGGAAAACCACGATTGCTAACATTATTAAAGATAAATACGGCTTACAGGCCTATAGTTTTAATGCTTCAACGGACGCCAAAGACAAACTTAAAGATATTGTAAATGCCCGTGGTTTTTATGATTTTGTCATCGTTGTAATTGATGAAATTCACCGGATGAAAAAAGATATCCAAGATTTCCTACTTCCCTATTTAGAAGATGGGAGCATAGTTATAATTGGCTTAACGACCGAAAACCCCTACCGCGTTATTAACCCCGCTATTAGATCAAGGCTTCACATTTATAAAATGCATGAACTTGATAACGATATGATTATAACCTTGTTAAAAAAAGTAGCTACTAAGGAAGACATCATAATTAGTGATGAAAACATTTATGAATATATCGCTACGGCTTCTTCCCTTGAGGTAAGAACCGCCCTCAATATGTTAGAAGCCATTTCTTTAATTGATCCTGATAAAAGAGATTTAGCCCATGCTAAAGACGTAATAGGTATTAAAACACTTGCTGTTGACGGAAAGGGTGAAAACTACTACGATATCTTATCCGCTTTAATTAAATCAATTAGAGGATCGGATGTAGATGCGAGTCTTCACTACTTAGTGAGGTTTTTAGAGTGTGAAGATTTATTAATGATAACAAGACGACTTATGATTTCTTCCTACGAAGATATCGCGATGGGTAACCCTAATGTAGGTCCTAGAGTCTATGCCGCCTGCGAGGTGGCCTTAAAAGTAGGGCTCCCCGAAGCCAGGATTCCTTTGGCGTTTGCGGTAGTGGATTTAGCTAGTAGCCCTAAATCTAATTCTACCTATCTTGCTTTAGAAAAAGCTAAGGAAGATTTAGCTAATTTAAAAAGTAAAACAATCCCACCTCACATCCTAAATAAAGAGATTAAAGGCGGGGCTAATTATAAATACCCGCACGACTACCCAAATGACTTTGTTAAACAACAATATTTGCCAGATGAGTTAAAAAATCATACTTATTACCTCCCGAAAACTAATAGTAAGTATGAAAAAGCCTTAAAGGAATACTTAGATAAGATTAATAAGGAATTAAAAAGCCTCTAGATTATTCTAGAGGTTTTTCATATTCAGTTGAAATTAAAACAGGGATAATAATAGGACTTCTTCTTGTTTCCTTATAGATTAGAGAAGCTATATTTCCTCTTAATTCTGTTTTAAACTCCGACCAATTAACAAACTTTTGTTGAAGATAATTAAGGGCTGTATCCGTGAAGGTTTGTTTTATTTTATCAAATAAATTAAGATCTGAATTATCATACATAAAACCCTTACTTACAATATCAGGGCCAGTTAAGATCTTCTTCGTTTTCGCGTTAATATTAGATGAGATAATAACAACCCCGTCGTTTGCGAGTAATTCCCTATCATGCATAACGACGTCTCCTATATCCCCAAAGGCCTTCCCGTCAAGCATAACCTCGCCAAAAGGAACACTTTTAGTTATACCTATATACTTGCCATTTTCAAACTCGGCCACGTCACCTAGATCCATGATGATGGTGTTGTTCTTATTATAACCGACACAATCTGCTACCACGGCTAGCGCGTATAAGTGACGATATTCACCAATAACTGGAATGATATATCTTGGTTTTAAGATATTAATCATTTCTTTGATTTCTTCTCTTGAGGCATTGACAGGCGGTAATAATTCTTGTTTAAAGGTATAAACTTTACTTGTAACTCTATAAATGATATCAAGGGTCCGGGCTGACATTTTTTCGGTTCCTAAGATTGGGTTAGTTAAAACGACAACCGTATCACTAGGCTCCATATGAATTAGGCGGTCAATCTTTTTACTCATTCGCTGTAACATGAAAAATGGTTCATGGCGTTCTCCGGTAACAAGGACAACTAAATCTTTGTCATTATTGTCGTTTTGTTCGGAAATATAACGTAAGTTAACATTATATTCGTCTGGAATATGTAGATAACCTAGTTCAATCGCCTTAGCTAAAAGACGCTGCGTCTTCTTACCTAAAAGGGCAACTTTTTTCTTGTTGTCAATCGCAATGTTAATTATTTGTTGAATTCTTAAAATATCTGAAGAATACAAACTAAAGATAACTCTACCCTCACTAGAGGTTAAAATTGAATTCATTCTTGTTTTAAATTCTAAAATAGTCCCTCTATTTGAGGCATTAGTAGCCCCTAGGGATTCTGGTAATAAAAGTAAAACTTTTTCTTTCGAGAAGACGGCTAAGTTCCTATACATCGCCGCAAAATCAATTGCGACATTTTGATCAAAGTTAAAATTACCGGTATAGATAATATTACCATCCGGTGTTTGGATATCGATACCACAACAATCAGGAATATTATGAGCTAATTCAAAAAAGCGGATTTTTAAATAATTTATTTCAATAGTTGAGCGGGATTTAACCGTAATTAAGTTAGAAGGATCAAAAGTAACCCCGTCTTTAGTAAGTTTATCTTTTAACACTTCCATTGTAAAAGGTGACCCATAAATCTTAGGGTTAATATCTCTAATTATGTGGTAAACGGACCCAATATGCTCATCATGGGCATGCGTTAAAAAGAGGCCTGCTACTCTTTTTTTATTTTTAACTAAATAAGAGATATCAGGAACGATTAAATCAACCCCGTGTAAATCCATAGACGGTGTTTTTGAACCTGCATCTAAAATGTAGATATTTTTATCAACCTCAACACAGTATAAGTTTTTCCCATCTTCTTCTAAGCCACCAAGGGCATAAAATAGTATTTGAGACAATTATTATCACTCCTAAAACGTTTCTTTTTCTCATTATAATAAAAAAAGGTATTAATTGCAACAAAAAAAGCCATTAGAAGATGGCTTTTATGTTATCTGTGTATTGTAAAATGAAACTGGAATTAAGAAAGTTATAATTATAGATGAAAAAT
>C._urophasianus_2_cecum__coassemble_184_pt1 | contig 14730 bp, 17 predicted proteins | sample C__urophasianus_2_cecum__metabat2_low_PE_014 | metagenome-assembled genome bin C | reverse complement strand
ATTTAGGTGAAGAAGGCCTACTAGATAAAAGAGGTCGCCCTTCTTCTTTAGAACCCCAAATAGAACTTACTAACGAAGAAAGACAAGCTAAAGAAATCGAAAAACTCAAAAGGGAATTAGAACGTTCTAAGATGGTTATCGAAGTATTAAAAAAAAAACATCGAAATACAGGAAAGAATGGAGCGAGATTTCTCACAAATTATACAAGCCGACAAATACGAAACCATAGATGAATTTAGAACTAAACCTGGTGCTAGACCCATCTTTCATAATGATAGGGGGGGTTCCAATACACATCTAAACAATTCAAAATGAAGCTAGATGAGGCTCTAATGATTCAGTCAATGTCTAAAGTTGGCAAGTGTATTGACAACGATCCTATGGAGGCATTTTGGGGAACATTAAAATCAGAGATGTTTTATGGTGTTAAATATAATGATGAAGAATCATTAAGAAATGATATGATATCTCCAAAGTAGACAAATAAAATAATCAAAGAATAAAGATTCCTTAATTATTGAAGTCTATTTTGGAGTTTTTATATTTTATAAAGACTAAAAGGGAAAAGATAGCTTTTACCATACCACCTAATACTGATAATAACTTTTATTAAACCATCCTCAAGCCTTAAAACAAATTGCTTAATATATCTAGCCGCTTTAGCTTCTACATATTAGCCTTGCTATTTACTAAAATACCTATCTGATAGCTTTTTGGTAAATAGAAAATTAAGCGGGCTTATTATCCAGCATAAATTTTTAATTACTCAGCAAAAAACGAGCGCACAACTGCGCTCGCTTGATACTTTAAGATGTTTGATTTTATATCTACTGCTATAATTCTTTATATTCAGCATCTAAAACATTATCAGCTTCTTTAGCTTTCTTATATTCGAGATAAGCTAAATATAAGTTGTATAAGGCATAGATAATAACTAAGGCACCAGCAATATATCTAACAATCTTAACAATATCACCGATCCCAAATAATAAAATGAATATTCCTAATAATATTGGTAATATTTCAGAATTAATAGCTTCTTTCTTGTCGTTAGCTATAACAATTTTAGCAATAGACACTACTAAAATTATAGCCCCAATAACAATATCAGCCACTCCGCCTCTAAAGATTAGTAACAAAATACCTAAAATAATTTGTAAAATAGCTATTACGTATTTATACCACTTTAAGTTAGTATTATTACTACTATCAAAGAGTAGGGTAAGCGCCCCACTAATTAAAAAGATGATCCCAAAAATGATAGCCATAATTGGTATTAAATTTTCAATTGGTAAAAAGAATAATAAAACACCAAGTAAAACACCTATAACAGCACTTACAATCTTAGCTTTAAAATCATCTTTATACTTTTTTTCTAGTTTTACAGCCATTTTTTTAACCTCCTTTACTTTCCGTTTAATTTTTTAATTTTAAAATAGAAAACAATAAATAAAATAGCACCACAGGCAAAAATCACAAGACCAATCGTAATTAAAGTTACCATGCCAACATAGTATTTATCGCCCTTATATTCAAATAGGGCACTTAAGGCCGCGATAATTAAACCTGCTACTACTATGATAAAACTTAAAAGTTCAATCCTACGATATTTAATATATTTTTCCGTCTCACTAGACATTACTTCTTTTTTCATGGGAACCCCCTTGGCTAGATTTTACCATATATTAAGACAAAAAAGAAGGGACTTTATGACTAAACAAAAAAACTAGAGGTAAGACCTCTAGCTTATTCTTCTTTTAAAAAGACATAGGATAGATACATCTTTTCAATGTTGTTGATTTCTCTAATGTTTTCTTTAAGATCAGATAGTCTCTTATAAGAACTAGCAAGATTACTAAAACTAGCAAAATAAATTTGATCAGGACGCAATAGTTGCATAATATGAGTGTTGTGCGAACTAAAGATTAATTGAATTTCTTTTTCATTAGCTAGTTTAATAATTCTTTCTAGAATAAAAGGGTGTAGGTTACTATCAAGATCATCAATAAATAAAAGGGAGTTACTAGGACTTGTTAATAATAACGATAAAATTAGGCAAATATTAAAAGAACCCTTAGATAAATAAGTTACAGGTAAGTAGTTATTTTCAAACTTCAACTCATATTTAAAGTTCTTCTTAACAATTTCAAAACTTGGAATTAAAGGAAAGTCTTTTAAGATGTCAACTATATCTTTTTGATGTTCTAAAAATAAATCATATAAGTTGTGGTTGGCCAGGACTTTGGCAACTGTATTTATTCTATTATCTAAGACCACACTTATATTACTTAAAAAATCATAAACAAGCGGCATAATGCTAGAAAGTTCTAACAAAACAGACTTATTAGGGTTTTTAACCTTATTCATTTCCTCATGATATAAATAGGTGGTATAAATATCATTGATTCTAACAAGTAAGTGCTTATTATTTTCATCTAGTTCTTCTTTAATAAATTCATGATTATATAAAAGATTATAGTTATAAACTAGATTAGCTATTTTAAAAGTTAGTTTAAAGCTTGAAAATAGATAATTACTTTGTTTTTCTTTGACAGCTTGTTGTTCTAAAAGGTAGTTAATTTCAAGCGGGTAATTATCACCTTCTAGAAAGAAACTAGCTAAAAAGGCCATCGCCTTAAAGAGACTTGACTTACCACTACCATTATAGCCATATAAAACAATTGGGTTAACAATGGTATCATTATAAATCATATCACTACGGTAAGCATAACGGGCTTTCGTAAAGTCTAGTTCTAACTTCTTAATGCTGAAGGCATTTTCTATCGTTAGTTTTAATAACATCGTATCACCTCTACAGTTATTATATAATAAGTGTATAAATTATACAATAGTATATTAGATAAAAAGAGAGAAGTTTTCACTTCTCTCAAATACTTATATAAGTATAAACTTGCCAAATAGTAAATACCAAACTAAATCGACCCAGCCAAGAATAGAGAGGCTTATAATAGCGATTACTAGCATGATAAGAGTTTGCAAGCTAGGTTTCTTTAAAAATTCACTACCCCTAATAATAATATCAGTTATCCAGTTGATTCCTGGAATTAAAAGTAAGATAACCTGTAATAATAAAGGAAGTTTTAAAAATGACTTATACATAAACACACTCTCTTTAATTTAATGTTTTATAAACTTTCTTCTAAGATGTGATAAATATCATCTTTAGTTAGGGTCTTATAACCAGTTGTCTTAATAAAGGTAGCCTTAACGATATCATCAAACATCTCTTTTGTTACCCCTAAGTCCGTGATATTCATCACAAGACCTATTTCTTTCATCCAAGCTTCTAGGGCATTTATGCCAGCTAGGGCTTGTTCTTCTACTGTGCCCTTATCAGCTAGACCAAAGACATTTTTACCAAGTCTAGCAAATTGATGAGCACCATAAGGCATAATGAATTTGAAATACGGAATAGATACAGCAGATAAAGTCATACCATGAGTAGCATCAGTAACAGCCCCGATGGCTTGACCGATCATGTGGACTTCCCAGTCCGTCGTTTTACCTTTTTCAACGAGGGTATTTAAAGCCCAGGTTGCGACCCACATAATATTTGAACGCGCTTCATAGTTAGTTGGGTCCTTTACGGCAATAGTAGAAGAGTGAACTAAAGAACGCATTAAGCCTTCCATAATGTAGTCAGAAGTATTATCATCAGTACCTGATAGATATTGTTCTAAAATATGACTCATCGTATCAAAGATACCGGCCACCATTTGATACATTGGCACGGTGAAGGTATATTTAGGGTTTAGAATAGAAAACTTAGGGTAAACCTCATAGCCAAATACCCGGCCAATCTTTAAGCCTTGGTCTTGGTTAGTAATAACAGAACCACCGTTCATTTCACTACCTGTCCCGACCATAGTTAAGACACTACCAACTGGCACAATTTTATTATCCGGATTTTTAGATTCAACGTAGTATTTTTGCCACGGATCTTCCTTGCAGTAAGCAGAGACAGATAAACCTTTCGCGTAGTCAATTACACTACCGCCGCCGACTGCTAAAATTAAGTCGGCCTTACAAGCTCTAACTTTTTCGCACCCATCGTATAATTTTACGACCGTTGGGTTAGGCATAACGCCCGCATCTTCAAAGATGTTTTTATGATTAGCTTTTAATATCTTAATAACTTCATCATAAATACCGTTTTTCTTAATAGAACCACCGCCATAAACAAGTAAGACATTGTCACCATATTTAGGTAGTTCCTCATTTAAATACTTTAGACTGTCATCCCCAAAATAAAGTTTAGTTGGGTTACAATACATGAAATTTCCTAACATTTTGTTTTTTTCCTTTCTTTAAAATCTACGTCTATATTTTATTACAAATTTATCTTCTTAACAAATACCTATTTTTAATATTTTGTTATAATTTTTTAACATAATAAAAAAAGGCCGAAGCCTCTTTTTACATATTAAAGCTAATTGCACCAAAGACAATTAAACAAATAGCACATACCCAAAATAGGATTTGAATCCACATTTTTTTACCGCGTACAAAACGCCAGCCGGGAATGACTACGGCTAAAACTAACAAGATAGTTGAAATAGTGCTTAAAATACCAGGACCAAAACTAATATTCAACAATCTTAAAATACCACTAATAATAAAGATAAGCCCAGCAATCACAATGGCGAAAAAAGCACAAATCCCTGTAACTTTTGACCAATTAATGCTGCTAGAAGAACTCTTTGTTGTCGTTGTTTTTTTAGTTGCCATTTATATCCACCTCACGTATAAAAGTATAATCCAACTCATTTTTTTTGTAAAGTATCAACTTTGATTTTTTCTAACATTTTTGCCTCTTCATCAGTTAACTGATACTTTTCAAGTAAGTCAGGTCTTCTTAGGTAAGTCGCCTTTAAACTTTCGTATAACCTATACTTTCTTATCTCTTCGTGATTCCCATTTACTAAGACTTCAGGGACCTCCTCCCCTAAAAAGCTAAAGGGTCTTGTATATTGCGGGTACTCGAGTAAGCCCGTTTGAAAACTATCATCTAAAAAGGAGCCTTCTTTAATGACGCCTGGTAGTAATCTAATTACACTATCAGCGATTACCATCGCGGCAAGTTCCCCACCCGTTAAAACAAAGTCCCCAATTGATACCTCTTCGTCAACGTAATTTAGCACGCGTTCATCAAAACCTTCATAGTGCCCGCATAAAATAATTAATTCCTCTTCCTTGCTAAATAAATTAGCCATTTGTTGGTTGTAGACTTTACCACGTGGTGAAGTTAAAATAATCTTGCTGTTAGGCCCTTTTATATCATCAAGAGCTCTTTTACAAACGTCTACCTTAATAACCATCCCGTTTCCGCCTCCATAAGGCGTATCATCTACATGGTTATGCTTATCTTGCGAATAACTTCTTAAATCAATTAATTCGACTTTAACTAAGTTATTCGTTAAAGCTCTTTTAATAATAGACGTTTCTAAAAAGGGAATAAACATTTCTTTAAACAAGGTTAATATCTTAATTGTCATAATAAACCATCAATTTCGTTAATAATAATCTTATCTTCTAAGACATCTTTGATAAAGTAACTATTAAAGGGAATTAGTTTCTTTTTTCCATCAACTAGGCATAATAAATATTTAGATTGAGGTAGTTCTCTAACATCTATTACCCTAGCTCTTAAAACGCCATCTTCATTATAGATATCTTTACCAATTAAATCACTATAATAATATTCATTTTCTTTTAGGTCGTCTTTTTCTCTTTTAGCATATAAGTCCTTTCCCACAAGAGGTAAGATCTTATTAATATCATCATATGTAAAAAAAGAAACAATTAGAGGCGTACCCTCTTTTACTTCTTTTATCTTTAATGGGAGGTACTCCCCTTCTAATTCATAGTAGATGACTTTACCTGCTTTAAAACGATTAAAATCACTACTATTTAAAACTTTGACTTCCCCTTTAAGGCCATGAGGTTTTAATATTTTACCACAAACATTCAAATTCATTTGTTAAATCTTTAACCTCCAATCGCATAATACTTACTAAATAAACAAGTATTTTTTTATTTGTTATACTTCTTAAATACTTATAGTATACTCCTAATTGTCTAACATATTCATCTTTATCAAGATTAGCTAATTTATAATCAATTAAAACGAAGTGATCCTTAAACTCAAGTAGTAAGTCTATAATCCCATAATAGGTTTTATCAGCCTCAAAATAAAACTCATATTCTTGATAGATCTTAGCTTCTTTTATATCTTTAAAAGGCGGTAAATCTAGCATATCTTTAATCTTTTGTTGGTATTTTTGGGGTACTAAGTCATAATCTGGTTTTTTTAGATCAAGTGAGGCTAGTATTTCGTGAATACTGGTCCCTAAATCAAGGGCGTAACGCACATCATCACTAACGATATTTGTTGTTTCTTTCGAAATCTCCCCCTTAGCTAGAACTGAACTATGGTAATCTAGGTTAATGTATTGTGGTATAAATCCGCCTTTCTCCTTTAGATCTAGCATCTTACTTTGTTTATAAAGATCGGTTAAACCAAGTGTATTTAAATCAATATCTACAATGTTTTTGTTTAAGGCCTTACTAAAGACTAACATATCTCTAAATGTTTCTGTGTTATCTCTAGTTACTTCTTTTTCGGGCTTTTCCCACAATAAAATCATCTTTTCTCTCGCTCTTGTAAGGGCGACATATAAAAGCCTAATTCTTTCCGAAACTAATTTTTTGTCTTCGGCATAATTTTCTAAAATTGAGACGATTGATTTATTTCCGTAAGCATCACTTTTCTTTAAATAAATCCCGTATTCTTGACTTATATTACAATTTTTCTTGTTGTCATCCTTATTTATTTTCGAATTTAAAAAAGGAAAGATAACGTAAGGGTATTCTAGACCCTTCGAGTGGTGGATCGTCATTAACCTTACTTCATTAGAAGAAGTAAGACTTGAAGTATATTCCATCTTATAATCAGTCGCTAAAATGTCATTTAAAAAGATCGTACTTTTTTCGAGATCATAGCCTAGCTTATTATAACTTAATAATAAATTGGCCACATAATCAATAATAGTTAAGCTATCAAGGACGTTGCCAATTAAGCTTAATTTATCATAGATATGAACACTAGCAAGTATTTCGTAATAGGTGTCAAAAACGTCAAGATTACTATCTATTTTAGCTAAATCATTAATTAAAGGGATGTCATATTTTTCGTTTGTAATAATATCATAGATTTCTTCATCCTTATATTCACAAATAAAGCTACGTAATACACTAACTAGAGCATGTTTAAACTTCGTATCATATATTTTAGTTCTTACCCCATTTAAAACAAAGAGTAAAGAAATTAGGGTTTTAGTTAGGCTATTATCTTTAATATCTTGTTTCTTTTCAATTGATAGAGGGATGCCTAAATATTCAAAAATCTTTTTAAAAAGGGAAAAATTAGGGCTTTTATCAACGATAATCGCGATATCACTATACGTAGTTTTGCGGATAGTGTTATTATCAAAAGTATAGGTATTATTAACTAATTCTTTTACCTTTTTCGCACAGGCAAAGATTTCAATTTCTTCTTTTTTGTACTTAAAGTTTTCTGGCACCTCATACTCTAAAACTTCGGTGTCGTAACTTCCCTCTTTATAGGTATCATAACTAGTTAGGCCGTAGCTCATTCTACCTTCTTCCAGGTAGTTCGCGTCCCCATAATCTTTAGTCATTAAGGTGTCAAAGATTTGATTAATGGAATTTAAAACCTCCGGACGGGACCTAAAGTTTTTGGTTAAATCAATCTTAAGGCCACCAAGACCTTCCTTATATTTTTCATACTTATCTTTAAAAATATACGGGTTAGCGTTTCTAAAGCGATAGATTGATTGTTTAATATCCCCTACCATATATAAGTTATTATTGGTAATATAGGATAAAAATAACTCTTGTAAGTCGGACGTATCTTGATATTCATCGACTAAGACTTCTTTTAAATTTTGACTTATGAAGTTTCTAACATCAGGGAAGTCTCTTACTAATTCAATCGCCATTTTGGCAATATCCGTATATGTATAATAAGAATACTTATTTTTATAGGTATTAATCTTATCAATTAAAGTTAAATTAATATCAATAATTAAAGACAACTCTTCTTTATAGCTAGCTAAATCTTCTTTAATTTCCTCTTTACTTTTAAAGCTATCTAAGTACTTATCTTTAAAATCTCTAATACTTTTAGTAACAGCATTTTTCTTCTCTTTTAAGATAGGACTCGTCCCTCTTTGTAAGCTACTTAGCTTAAATGAGGCCAAGAAATCTTTCACTTCTTCATAAGTTTTAAGGCGACTTCCCTCATAGATAAGGCCCTCAATTTCATAAGCGAGGTCAGGATCTTCTTCTACTAAAGCCTCCTTTAACTCGTAAAGATCTTCTAAGTATTTATTAAAAAGTTTTAAAACGAGGCTTTCATATTCTAAGGTTAACCTGTCTAAAAAACCTTTGGTATAGTAGTTATTAAAATAATCTTTTAAATAGGCTTTTGAATCAGGTAAAAGATCAAGTTTATTAGATAGGTCCGCTATAATCTTTTTAAAGTCTTTATCATCTTTAAGGTTAGCCTTTTCTAAATACTTAAAAAATCTCTTATCTTCTTTAGCATATAAGTCTTCTAATATTTCTTCGATTATTTTTTGTTTTTCTTCTGCAATAATATTTTGATCAGCAATCCCAATATTAGGGTCAATATTTAAATAATAGTAATATTTTTTAACGAGGCTTAAAGAGTAGGCATCAAAAGTCGTGATATCAGCATTTAGTGTTAATTTTGCTTCAGAGACAAAACCGTTATCTTTTAGCTTTTGATAAATCCTTTGCTTCATCTCTAAGGCGGCCGCCTTCGTGAAAGTTAAAATTAAAAGGTTAGAGACACTATTACCCGCTTTAACGTACTCTAAAACTCTTTCCGATAAAACGGCGGTCTTCCCGGAACCAGCTCCCGCAGAGACTAAGATATTAGAACCTTTTTTAGTGATAGCTTCTTGTTGTTCACTTGTCCACGCCATTCTTTTCATCTCCTTTAAAAGGGACATCTTCTAAATAAACTTCGTCTTGGTATTTCTTATAACAAATATTAGAGTAAGGACAGTTCGTGCAGGCATTAAGCTTATTAGAAATAATTTTAGGGTTAATCTTAAAATCACTATTAAGATAAGCTTCCTCAACCTTCTTTAAGTTAGCCTCAACTAGTTCCATAATTTGTTTAATATCATCATTATCAATTAATTTAGCCTTCGAGTCAAAGTTCCCATCTTTTTTAACTCTTAGGCCTTTAATATACTCACTTTCTTGATAATTAGGATCTAAGTAATCAAGCAGTGAAACATTACTAAACCCGAGTAACCTAAAAGGTGTGTATTGTTTATTTTCATCTTCCTCTTTTAAGGTGTCTAGGGTTACCTTTTGGATAAACAAGCCACATACTTCAACTGCCTTATCACTAAACTTATTACTAAGAAGGTAAAGATAGGTTGGTAATTGCATATTAAAGCCGTAATTTAAGTTATCAAGAGAAGGTGTGTATTGCCCCGTTTTATAGTCGTATACGGCTAGATATATTTTATCATTCTCTTCTAAATACCTAAGCTTATCAATAAAGCCTTTAAGTGTTAAAAAGTCATGTTTAATCTCAATTTTTTCTTCCGTCTTAACGTTATTTAATTTCATCTTTTCTTCAAAGAACTGATTAAAATTTATTAGTCTTTTTAAAACGATATCATACCTACTGGCAAAAAACCTAACTTTAGGCGTCATATCTTTTTTAGCTTCTGCTATTTCTTCTGCAAAATCAAAACCTGGCTTATAACTTTTTTCTAAGATACCATGAACGTAGGTCCCTAAGAGGGTATAGATCGTATCTTCATAGTCACTTAGTCCTAAAATATAGTCAAGGTAATAATGAAAAGCACAGTTAAAATAGGTATCAAGACTTGTATAAGAGATGTTTATATTATCTTTTAAAGGCATTTTAAAAGGGATAAATCTATTATCATAACCTTGATAATTTAAGTGACTAGTATCATATTTGTCTAAGACCTCATTAGATACATTATAGTTAGCAAGGTTATCTAATAATGACGTAAGCACGATATCATCAAGGAGCTTATTTTGGCCTAGTTCTAGGCTTATTTGGTTAGTGCTAAACTTCATTTCTTCTTCTAAAATAGAAGAAAAGTTTTCTTCGCTTAAGCAGGTTTTAGGTCGCGTTATCACAAGATTTTTAATTCTGCTTAGTTTTATTAAAGCCTCTTTTCTTTTAAGATCATTTTTTAGGCTATCTGGAGACAAGCCAAGTTCATTTGTCTCTTCACTTGTTAAAAAGTTTTCGCGAGATAACGCCGGGAAATTCTGATTAAAGTTTACTAAAAAGACGTAATCTGTATCACTAAAATAATCAGTTAGGCTACTTAGCTTAATAGCCTCGCTGTAGTTATTATTTTGATAGGTGGTATTTCTTAAAAAATAGATAAAAAATTCTTTTAAAAACGACGTGTCTTTAATCTTCGTTAAGTCATACTTATTAATTAAATTAATAATAGTTTTTCTTAAAACATCATCTTTAATGTTTATGGCAGCATCACTTAGATTATTAAGACCTAATAAAAAGTCATTTACTTCTTTTTTATCAATTAGACTAGAAAGACTTTTAAGGGCAATATCTACCTTAAAAAAATAGCTTAATCTTTTAAGCAAGGGATAGTAGTTATTACTAACATTTACTAGATGAATCTGGCTAGGTTTTATACCTTCTTGTAAGAGCCTTCCAATTTGCAAAAAAACAAAATACAATTCTTCTTGTTCGTCTTTAGCTAAGTTAATTTGATACGTTTTGTCCGCTAGGTTTAGATTTATAACTTCATATTTAATATCATTTTCTTGTAAAATAGCTAAAATCAACTCATTTTCTTTGGAAGGCAATAGGTCATAAAATTTAAGATCTACTCTTTTTAAATACTTTAAAAATAACAAGTCTTTATTAAAGTAATTTTTACTAATTAAATCTATCTTAATATTTTTTAGTTCTTCTAGTTTTAAAGAATTATATTTAATATCTTCATTAATATAAGGTAAATACTTAGCTAGGTTTAAGACATAAGGAATATTATAGTGATAATTTTGATAAATATAATAGAGAGCTTTTTGGTCTAATTTACCTAGTATTTTATCTTTAAAATCTTTTAGGGTAAAAAACCTTCTTTCTTCTAAAGAAGTACTGTTTTTTAAGATTGTCATTTTATTATTGTTAGATGTAACTAGTATTTCCATTTTCTTCACCAAAATATATTATAACAAAATAAAAACCTTTAGACAAAGCTAAAGGTAATTTATTTACTAATAATATCCAAATGGATCTTTTTTCCTTCTTTAGAAGCACCTGCATATAAGATTGTTCTAATAGCTTGGGCGATGTGACCACCTTTACCAATTACCCGGCCAAAGTCTTTTGGGTTAACTTTAGCTTGGTAGAAGGTAGTGTCCTCATCTGACAAAAGCGTAATTTCTACATCTTCTGGGTAAGTGACTAAAGGAAGAATTAAACTTTTTATTAACTCTTCAAAATTAATCATCAAGTACCCCCTCTTATTCTTCGCTCTTGTTGATGCCTTCTGCTTTTAATAAATTTTTGACAGTAACAGTAGGAATAGCGCCATTATTTAACCATTTTTGAGCTACTTCTTTATTGATAGTAACGGTAGCTGGGTTAGTTTTAGGGTTATATGTACCTACTATTTCGATAAATTTACCATCACGTGGACTACGTGAATCAGCAGCAACGATACGATATTTTGGGTCTTTATGAGAGCCAAATCTTTGTAATCTTAATTTAACCATTTTTTCACTCCTTTTTTATGACGTAGGTATTATACCATATTTTAAAGGTGTGTCAAGTATTATTTCTTGACATTTAAAAGTGTTAAATTAGATCTTCGTATAACTCTTTTATATCCGTATTAATTAGATCTTCTAATTCATGTTGTAAGAAAAAATACTCTTTTACTTCTTCTTTTTCGTAAAGCTTAATTTTAGCTTCTTGGTATTTGGTTTTTAAGACTTCATAATTAGGATAATACTTATTAGCCTTAGTGAAATTATCTTTAGCTATAATAAACTCACTTAAAAGATAGTAATACTTATCTTTAATAAGTTTATAAGTTTTAATTAAGTCTTGATAAACCTTATTATCTTTAATAGTATCAATATATTTATCAATTTCTTGTTGCCAAGTTAAGGCGTCCATAATATTTCTCCTTTATTTCTTTAGTAATGCTTGAAATATCCCCGATACTACAAATCGTAAAGTCACAGTGTTCTTTAACATCTTTAAAGATAATATCATCGTTTTTTACACGTTTACTAATCATGTCTTCTTCGTCGCCTCTTTGTTTCATTCGCCTGGTTAAGACATCTCTTGGGGCATCAATATAAAAAGATACGACGTTTTTAAGTTTCTGATATTTTAATAAGCCTTCTGGCTCAACTATTAGGTAGGTGTTTAAGTCATTTAGAGAAAACCGACTTGTACCGTAAAAGTTATCATTATAGTTGGTATATTCAAAAAAGAAGTCGTCTTTTATTTTTGTTTTAAATTCAGCTAGCGTAATAAAGTTATAATCTACCTTGTCTACTTCGCCAATCCTAATGGGTCGCGTCGTATAGGTTACGATTTTTTTGAAGCCCTCTTTTTCAAGGCACTTACCAATATAGGTCTTACCACTAGCTGACCTTCCTACTAATATAATCATTTTCTCACCATCTCTTTGATATAATATCATATTTTTAAAAAATATGGTATAATGTGCTTGGTGATTTTAATGTATTTAGATAATGATATTTGTAAAGAAGGTAACCCCCTTTTAAGGGTTAAATGTAGTGAAGTTACTATACCTTTAAATAGTAGTGATTTAGATTGTTTAAAACAATTATTACAATATTTAATAATATCTGAAAATGAAGAATTAGCTAAACAATATAATATTAGACCAGGGGTTGGCATCGCGGCAAGCCAAGTTGGGGTAACTAAAAGAATGTTCGCAATGAATTGTGTAGATTTTCTTGATGAAAAACAGACTAAATATACCTACTGTCTAGTAAACCCTAAAATTGTAGCCCATAGTGAAGAAATGACCTATCTTCCTGGCGGGGAAGGTTGCCTAAGTGTCATAAGAGACACGAGTGGTTACGTCGTACCGCGGTACTATAGTATTAAATTTAAATCTTATGTTTATGATTTTAAAGCTAATAAAGTTAAATTTGTGACAAAAGTCTTATCAGGCTACCCAGCTATTGTTTTCCAACATGAATATGACCACTTAGATGGGATCTTGTTTGTTGATAAAATGGTTAAGGTAGAAGACACAAAGGCCTTGCCTTTATATGAAGTTAAAGAGGAGGATGAGGGCAAATGATTATCTTAAAAAATTGTAACTTGTATACGATGTCAGAACTTAATAATGTTTCAGGTAGTATCGCGGTTGATGGTAAAAAGATTGTGGAAGTTAGCACGTCTGATTTAAGCCAAAAATATAAAAACGCCACAGTAATTGACGTAAAAGGTTTATTTACGATGCCGGGGATTGTTGATCCACACTGTCATGTTGGGATGACAGAACAAATCTACGGCGCCCCGGCTGATGATACGAACGAAATAACAAACCCCGTCACCCCGGAACTCAAAGGGATTGAAGGAATTAAGCCCTTTGATAGCAGCTTTAAAGAAGCTCTTGAAAACGGGGTAACAACCGTTTGTACAGGACCCGGGAGTGCGAATATTATTGGCGGGACTTTTTGTGCCCTTAAAACTAAGGGTAAGACAATTGATGAAATGGTCGTTAAAAAGGAACTAGCGATGAAGATGGCCTTAGGGGAAAATCCTAAACGTTGTTATAAAACGAAGGGGCCTTCAACAAGAATGGCGAACGCGGCTATTTTAAGGGATTCCTTAGAACAGGCTAAACGTTACAAGGAAGAGCTTGATAGCTACAATAAAGATAATACTAAACCAAAGCCTACCTATAACGCTAAATGGGAAAGCTTAAAAAGAGTCTTTGAAGGAATGCCCGTTAAAATACACGCCCATCAAGCTGATGATATTGTAACAGCTGTTCATATTGCCGAAGAGTTTAACCTAAACTACACCATTGAACACTGTACGGAAGGTTATTTAATTCCTGAATTTTTAAAGGAACACAAGGTAAGATGTATCTTAGGGCCAACTTTAGGTGATAAATCTAAATATGAATTAAAACATAAATCCTTTGTTTCGGCTAAAGTGTTATATGAAAATGATATTTTATTTGGCATCATGACCGATCACCCCGTTATCACGCTTGATACGACCTTAGCCCAAACTGGACTTTTTGTCAAAGCTGGTCTTCCTTATCTTGAAGCCTTAAAGGCTAATACAATTAACGCCGCTAAAGTGGTAGGGCTTGAAGGCATTGTTGGTTCACTTGAAAAGGGAAAAGACGCTGATATCGTAGTCTATGACAAAGACCCGCTAGCTTACGATTCCCATATTTTTTTTGTCATGTTAAATGGTAATATTGAAATAAATAAATTGGCTTAGTTAAGCGTTTATTTAATTTAAAAGAGGCATCACAAGATGCCTCTTTTTACTTAAATAAATAGTGAGTATAAAAGATATCCCCTACATTTTTTTACGATACTCTTCCGGTAAATCCG
>C._urophasianus_2_cecum__coassemble_169_pt1 | contig 16222 bp, 15 predicted proteins | sample C__urophasianus_2_cecum__metabat2_low_PE_014 | metagenome-assembled genome bin C | reverse complement strand
AGGTATAAAATGACATATCAAATTATTGTCGATAGTGCAGCTGATATTTTAAGTAAGGAATTTGAAAACGCCAAGTGCCCGATTAAAGTAGCACCTTTAACGATTAAACTAGGACACGAGGAATATGTTGATGACGAAACTCTTGACCCGATTCTTTTGTTAGAAAAGATGGGAGAAACGACTGATAAACAAACGACGTCTTGTCCGAGTCCTGATGTTTTTGCGAAACTTTTTAGTGAGGCGGATTACACATTTTGTATAACGATTTCAAGTAAACTTTCAGGTACTTATAATGCGGCACTTTTAGCTAAAGATATTGCAAGTAAAGACGGGAAAAAAGTTGCTGTTCTTGATAGTTTAGCCGTGGCCGGAGTTGAAAGACTAATGGTTCTAGATATCTTAAAATATCTAGATGAAGGCAAAGAATTTAGTGAAATCTGTGACTTAATTAAAAAGACTAATTATCAGTTGTTATTTGTCTTATCATCATTCGATAACCTCGTTAAAAACGGGAGAATGAGTAAGTTTACGGGGATGGTTGCTTCCTTACTTTCTATTAGACCACTCTTTTGTGCGCATGAAGGGGAAATTAAGCTCGTTAAAAAGATTAGAACCATCACCAAAGCGCTTGAACATTTAGTTGATGAAATGCCTAACTTAAAAGCTAAATTTAGTGATGTTGTCATAACTTATTGTGCAAACTATGAAGTAGCTAAAAAGTTAGCTGATAAGATTAAAAATAAGTATGCTGATGTTAATATTTACTTAGTCCCGACCCGGGGTTTAACAACTTTTTATGCCAATAAAGACGGCATTATTGTTTCTTTTAGATAGTATGTTTAGTGTATATTTAACAAAAGAAGCGAGCCTTAAACGTGATACTTTTATCCCTTTTATTTATAATAATGAGGTTACGAGTTTTAAGGGTGAGATTAAAAGCGGGGAAGTTTGCGAAATTAGATCAAATGAAGATAAGTTTTTAGGCCAAGGCTTTTTTAATTCTCAAAGTAAAATTATGATTAGAGTCTTAACATTAAAAGATGAAACAATTGATTATGATTTCTTTAAGAATCGTATTCAAATGGCTTTAACTCACCGGGCTAATCTAGCCTTTGATAACACCAGCCGTTTAATTTTTAGTGAAGCTGACCTACTACCAGGCCTTGTAGTAGATAAATACGCGGACATTTTAGTTTGTCAGTTTACCTCCCTTGGGATGTATAATAGGCGTGAACTTATTAAAGACATTTTAGTCGAACTAGTGCGTCCACGCGGGATTTATTTAAGGGACGATATAAATATCAATCTAAAGGAAGGGATACCTTTAGAAAAGGGGTATTTATATAATGAATTTCCGACGAAAGTATTAGTTAAAGAAAATGATATTTTGTTTTATGTAGATGTTGAAAACGGCCAAAAGACAGGTTATTTTTTAGATCAAAAGTTAAATAGAGACTACCTTAAATACTTTGTTAAAGATAAGGCCGTTTTAGACTGTTTTTCCCATACGGGCGGCTTTGCCTTAAATGCGGCAAAAAACGGGGCTAAAGAAGTGTTGGCCCTTGATATTTCAAGTCTTGCCTGCGAGACTATTTTAGAAAATGCGAAGTTAAATAACTTTTCTAATATCAAGTCTAAGTGTGTTGACGTGTTTAACTATCTTCACGAGGAAGATATTAAAGATAAGTTTGACGTCATCATTTTAGATCCGCCGGCTTTCACCAAAAATAAAGAAACAGTTAAAAAGGCTTATCGAGGTTATAAAGATATTAACTTAGCGGCCTTAAAGGCTTTAAAAAAGGGTGGGTATTTATTTACATTTTCTTGTTCCCAACATATGAATTTGAATTTGTTTTTAGAAATGTTAAATGACGCTATTAAAGATAGTAAAAGAATCTGTCAGATGATAGACTTTAGAATTCAAAGTCCTGATCATGTGACACTTTTAAATGGCTTAGAATTATATTTAAAATGTGTAGTTTTACGGGTTTTAGAATAATGGAGTGATTTTATGATTGAGGTTAAAAACTTATCATTTTCCTATGACGAGGTAGATGGTAAGAAAGACGAGGCTATTAAAGATCTTAACCTAGTGGTTAGGGATCACGAATGGTTAAGTGTTTTAGGACATAATGGTAGTGGTAAATCAACTTTATCGAAACTTTTAGTGGGACTCTTAGAACCAACTAAGGGGGAGATTTATTATGATGATATCTTACTAAATAGTGAAAACCTACCTAAAATTAGACAAAAGGTGGGCATTTTGTTTCAAAATCCTGATAATCAATTTGTGGGGGTTAACGTTAAATATGATGTGGCTTTTGGGCTAGAAAACCGGAATACGCTCCGTCCTTTAATGCATGAATTAGTCGAAAAATGGACGAAAGAAGTCGGGATGTATGAGTATTTAGATAGGGAGCCTAATACCTTATCGGGCGGGCAGAAACAAAGAGTTGCCATTGCGGGTATCTTAGCTTTAAACTGTGATGTCATCATCTTAGACGAGGCTACCTCGATGTTAGACCCAGAAGGGGTTAGAGATATAACTAAACTAATTGTTGATTTAAAAAATACCTACCACAAAACGATCATCACGATTACCCATGATCTTGATATGGCTAAACTATCAGATAGAGTCATCATCTTAAAGGAAGGCACGATCATCGGGGAAGGAAGACCTGAGGACATCTTTAAAGAAAGAGCTCTACTTCAAAGCTCTAATTTAGATATGCCTTTTAAACTTCGTATCTACACCGAAGTTATGAATGATGAAGTTCTAAGTAAAAATAAGAGATTAGGGGAAGTATTATGGCAATATCATTTGAAGCAGTAGAACATGATTATAAAGGTGTTAGAAAAATTGATGATGTCCAAGCCCTTCATGATATTAATTTAGAGATTGCCGCTAAAGATGAGTTTATCGCCGTGGTAGGTAAAACAGGAAGCGGTAAATCTACCCTAGTTAGCCATATGAATGCCCTACTTTTACCCACCAGTGGCAATGTTAAGATTTTTGACTATACGATCACCCCAAAGAAACGAAAAAACCCGAAACTAAAGGAAATAAGAAAAAGAATTGGCTATGTTTTTCAATTCCCGGAATACCAATTATTTGAAGAAACTGTCATTAAAGATATTATGTTTGGCCCCAAAAACTTTGGCTTTAAAGAAGACGAGGCAAGGCAAAAAGCCCTAGAAGCTGCCAAGCTTTTAGAGATTAGTGATGACTTACTTGCAAAATCCCCCTTCGCTTTATCAGGCGGGCAAATGCGAAAGGTCGCGATTGCGGGAATCCTAGCTTATAACCCAGATATTTTGTTACTAGACGAACCAACGAGAGGTCTTGATCCTAAAACGGCGATTGAAGTTATGCAAATTTTTAATAAGATTAACAAAGAATATCATAAGACCATTGTCATGATTACGCATGATATGAATTTGGTTTATGAATACGCCACTAGAGTCGTTGCGATGAAAGATGGTAGAATTCATTTTGACGGGAGTCCACTAGATTTATTTAGTACAGATGCTTATAAAGAGTGTCATTTAGTTAAACCGGATTTATTAAATTTAGTTGATTATTTAAATGAAACCTTAAACCTAGGTCTTGATTATAATATCCATACGGAAACAGACTTACTTTCTAAGTTAAAGGAAGTTATATTATGAACGGTATTACGATTGGTCAATATATTCCCGGTAATAGCTGGCTACATAAGCTTGACCCGCGGATTAAAATTTTATTAACAATTATTTGGATTGTCCTTATCTTTATTATTCCTAATATCTATGTGATGGCTGGCTTATTAGTACTTTATATCGTACTTTTAGTTTCAACAAAACTACCGGTCCTAAGAGTTATTAAAGGACTTAAAGCTGTCTTGTTTTTACTAGCCTTTACCTTTGTTTTGCAGGTAATATACGTCAGAAGTGGAAACTTACTTTATACTTTTAATTTTCACTTTGGCCTTTATCACATCTTAATGATTGTGGGAATTATCTTAATTTATTTATTTACTAGTAGATTTGTTCCGTTTAAGTTTTTATATTTCTTACTTGCTTTAATTTTATGTTTTGCTGTGCAGTTAATTAACTTTGATAGCTTTATCTTTGCCAACTACAAGCTAGACGTCTTTGATGGGGGCTTAGTCCAAGGATCTTTCATCTTTTTAAGAATGGTTTTAATGATAGGTATTACGAGCCTTCTTACTTTTTCAACAATGTCAACAGATATTAATAACGGCCTTGAATCACTCTTAAAACCCTTAGCTAAAATAAAAATCCCGGTTGGGGTTATTTCCATGATTTTTTCCCTAACGCTTCGGTTTGTCCCGTTGTTATTTGATGAAACTAATAAGGTAATTAAGGCCCAGGCTTCCCGCGGTGTTGATTTTAGTGAGGGTAGCCTAAAAGAAAAAGTCACCCAAATTGTTTCGTTATTAATTCCGATGTTTTTTATCGCCTTTAGTAAAGCGGAGGACTTAGCTAACACGATGGAAACAAGAGGCTACGTTGTTGGGGCAAAACGTAGTAGGTATGACGAACTAAAGATTAAGCCGCGTGATATTGTAGCTCTTACCTTCACCCTAATCGTCTTAGCGGGAGTGATAACACTAAATGTCTTATTTTAGATACCTAGCCGTCTTGGCTTATGACGGCTATAATTACTATGGTTTCCAAAGACAAGATGACTTGCCTACAATTGAACTAGAGCTAAACGAAGCTTTTAAAAAATGGCTTAATGAAGAGATAAAAATTGTAGGTGCTGGTAGGACGGACCGTTATGTTCACGCTATGGGGCAGGTCATTCATTTTGACCTTAATAATGAAATAGATACATCAGCCATTAAAAAGGCCCTAAACAGTTTTTTACCTCTAGATATTAGAATAAAAGAGGTTAGTGCGGTAGATCCTAACTTTCATGCTAGATTTAGTGCTAAGAAAAAAGAATACCACTACTTAATTAACTTAAGGGAAAATGACGTCTTTAGAGAAAGGTATTCTAGCTTTTACCATGGTCTTGATCTAAACTTAATGAAGGAAGCAACGTCTTTTCTAATTAGTACCCATAACTTTAAAAGCTTTTCTAGCGTTCATACGAATATGTTAAAAGATTTTACCAGAACTATTTATCAAATAGATATTGAAACTAAAGATGATTTTATTATTTTCAAGTTTTTAGGTAATGGCTTTTTAAAGTATCAAGTAAGAAGAATGATGGGCCTTATTATTGAGATTGGTAAAAAAAGATTTCCTCCAAAATATCTCAAAGAAATCTTAGAAAAAGAAGACCCGAGGGCTTCCCAATATATCGCACCTGGTAAGGGACTCTATTTATATAAAGTCTATTATTAAGTAGTCTTAAGACTACTTTTTTTCTTGTCAAGAAAACTAATTTTTCATATAATAAAATTGCAAGGGGAGGTGTAATATGTTCACTTATAACCCGTGGTTAGGCTGTCATAAGTTAAGCCCTGGTTGCCAAAACTGTTTTGTCTTTTCCTTTGATAATCAAAAGATTGATTCTAATCACATTATCAAAAACAAAAACTTTGACATCTTAACGAAAAAAAACCGTCAAGGGCACTATCTAATTAGAGGCGGACAAGACGTTATAGTTTGTCAAAAAAGTGATTTCTTTTTGGAAGAAGCAGATATTTATAGAGATGCCGTCTTTAAAATGATTAAGGAAAGAAAAGACTTACACTTTATTTTACTTACGAAAAGAATTGAGCGGGCTTTAAGCTTACCTTCTAATTTTTTAGATGAGTTTAACAACATCACGATAACCGTAAGTTGTGAAGACCAAAAGACCTTTGATGAAAGAATTAGTATTTTACTAAAGCTAAAAGTAAGGTCTAAAACCATAATGCTTGCCCCTCTCTTGGATGAGATTGATATAACGACCCTCCTTAAAAACAATCACGATATTGAATATATTAATTGCGGAGGTGAAAACGGCAAAGGTGCTCGTCCTTTAGATTTCTTAGCGGCCAAAAAGATAAGTGATGACGCCTTAAGACTAGGTATACCATTTTACTTTTTTGATACGGGAGCCTACGTTATTAAAGATAATAAAAAGTATTACATCCCCTATGAGAAGCGTTACAGCCAAGCTTTTTTAGCTAATATATCCCATAACTAGTGAGGTAAATTATGAATATTTTATTTTTCTTAACACCAAAAAAAAATCTTGATTATGTCTATCGTGATAACACCGTTAGACAAATTATTGAAAAGATGCAGATACATCGCTTTAGTGTAATTCCTGTTTTAAATGAAGACGGTACTTATTATTCGACGATTTCTAATGGGGATATCTTAAGGTTTATTTATGAATGTAACTTTGATAAAGAAGTAGCTGAAAGTAAGCACTTTAAAGATATTAGTTTACATAGACCATATAAAGCCTTATCTATTGATGCCAAAATCGAAGAAATCTTAGAAGAAGCTACGAATCAAAACTTTATACCGATTGTTGATGACAGGAATATCTTTATTGGGATTGTAAGAAGAAGAGATATTATAAAGTATTATATCGAAATGATTAATAAGAATGAAAAAAGCGCCAAATAAGGCGCTTTTATTATAACTTTTCAACAAGTATTTTCTTTAATCTAGCAAAACGAGGTAAGCCGTCTTCAAGTGGAGCTTTACAGTCTCCTTGAATTAAAGGTAAGACGTATTTGATATAATCGTCTGTCATACCTGTGTGATCTTTTTTAATCCATTCGAGTGGTACTTTCTTTTCGCCGTTCGCGACTAATTCAAGAGGGATTAAAATGTAGTTACATTTGTAGTTTCCTTCATCATCGTAGGCTCTTTCAAAGCCAACCATGTAATCAGTCTTGCCACTTAGAGCGGCTTTAACAGCTTTTTTACCAGCAGTAAAAGCTTCCGTAACATCAACTTTACTAGCTAGGTGTTGGGCGCTTCGTTGCATTAAACTAAACTCAATACCTCTAACTTTGGTCCCAAATTTTTTCTTTAGCTCATTGGCTAAAATAGTTGAAGAACCACCAAGCTGGGAATGGCCAAAAGAGTCTTTTTCTAGTTCTTGGAACATTTCTGGGATGTATTTACCTGACTTATCTTTAACACCCTCAGAGATACATAGTAAGCATTTGCCGTTGTTTTTCGCAAGTACTTGTTCAACTTCTTTAAATAACTGTTCCATATCGAAGGTTTCTTCTGGTAGATAGATTAAATCAGGGCCAGAACCTTTATAGGTGGCAAGGGATGCAGCGGCGGTTAACCAGCCGGCATTTCGTCCCATAATTTCCACAACCGTAATCATTGGCGTATCATAAACATTGGCGTCTTTGGCTAGTTCCATTAAGGTTGTCGCGACATACCTTGCCGCACTTGCATAACCCGGACAGTGATCTGTTACGCATAAGTCGTTATCGATCGTTTTAGGAACCCCGATACACCTACATTCATAACCGGAATCTTTAAAGAATTTAGAAACTTTATTACAAGTATCCATAGAGTCGTTACCCCCATTATAGAAGAAGTAACGAATGTTATATTTTTTAAAAACTTCAAGTAGTCTTTGGTATTCGGAATCATCCTGTTCTAAGGGTTTTAACTTGTATCTAACCGAACCAATTTCGGAAGCTGGTGTCGTTTTTAATAAGTTTAATTCTTTCTTATCTTCCTCATTGATATCATAAAATTCTTCGTTTAAAATGCCTCTAATGCCGTGTTTTGCCCCGTAAACATGAGTAATGTATTCAGGATGATTTAGTGCTTCTAAAAAAACCCCGGCAGCTGAAGCATTAATAACGGATGTTGGTCCTCCTGATTGACCTAAAATAGCTGCCCCAACTAATTTTTTCATATTAATTTATCTCCTTATATTATTCATTAACTCAATTTTAATTATTTGGTGATTGTTTGTCAATATCAAAACATAAAAGCGCTTTAAAATCTATCTAGAACGAATAAAAACCGATTATTTACTTGAATGCTACCTAAATTATGATATAATTTATTTCGGAGTGATTTTAATGAGAATTGGTGTTTTAACATCAGGTGGCGATGCTCCAGGTATGAATGCGGCAATCAGGGCAGTAGTTAGAACTGGCTTGTCGTATGGGGACCAAGTTTTTGGAGTTTTCGATGGCTATAAAGGCTTAATCGAAGGTAAAATTGAAGAATTTAATCGTAAAGATGTAAGTGAAATCTTAAACAAGGGCGGGACCATCTTAGGGACGGCTAGGTTAAAAGAGTTTGTCTACCCTCAAGTAAGAGAATTAGCTGTGAAGCAATTAAAAAATCATGACATTGATGCTCTTATTTGTATTGGTGGAGATGGGACTTACACCGGGGCTTTAAGGCTTTGTGAGATGGGTGTTAAATGTATTGGTATTCCCGGCACGATTGATAATGACATTGCGTCTAGCGATTATACGATTGGCTTTTCCACAGCCTTAAATACCGCGTGTGATGCGATTGATAAGCTAAGGGATACGTCTTCCTCACACCAAAGATGTTCAATAATTGAGGTTATGGGAAGATATTGTCCAGATCTAGCTTTGTATTCTGGGATTTGTTGTGGAGCCGAGTATATAATTACGAGCCAAACCGGCTTTGATAAAGAAAAATTATTACGGGATTTAAAGAAAAACCGTTTACAAGGAAGAAGACATGCCATAGTGGTAATATCCGAAAACTTAACAGATGTTTATCAACTTGCGAAAGAAGTTGAAGAATATTCGGGCTATGAATGTCGGGCAACTATATTAGGTTATATTCAGCGTGGGGGAACCCCAACACCAGAAGATAGGTTACTAGCTTCGCGTTTAGGTTCTTATGCGGTTGATTTAATACATGAAAATATTTCAGGGGTCGCAGTTGGGATCATGAAAAACGATCTCTGCTATACGAAGTTAGCTGACGCGCTTAATATGACAAGTAATAGAGATTTAAGTCTTGAAAATATGTTGACAAAAACACAATAAAGGAGAAAAACTAAAAATGAAAAAAACTAAAGTTGTTTGTACAATTGGACCAGCTAGTGAACAAAAAGAAACACTAAAGAAATTAATTGGGGTTGCTGGGATGAACGTAATGAGAATGAACTTTTCTCATGGCGATTATGAAGAACAAGGTTTCCGTATTAAAAATATTAAAGAATTAAATAAAGAAAATAACTGGCATGTTGGGATGATGCTTGATACTAAAGGCCCAGAAATTAGAACAGGTTATCTTGAAAATGATGAACCAGTTATGTTACATAAGGGTGATACAATTCGTGTTACGATGGATTATTCTTACCTAGGTAACAAGGATAAAGTAGCTATCTCTTATGCTGGCTTATATGATGATATTCACGTGGGTGGCCAAATCTTAATTGAAGATGGTAACTTAACATTTACGGTAATTGAAAAAGATGAAGCCAAGAAAGAATTAGTATGCCGCGTTGAAAATGATCGTAAATTAAAGAATAAACGTAATTGTAATGTTCCTGGGGTAATTTTAAATATGGATTATATTTCACCTAAAGATAAAGAAGATATTGAATTTGCCTGCGATCAAGACCTTGATTTTATCGCTGCTTCCTTTGTTCGTCGTCCTCAAGATATTGCGGATATTAGAGCTATTTTAGCTGCTAAGGGTAATGATCATATCAAGATTATTTCTAAGATTGAAAACCAAGAAGGTATTGACAATATGGCTGATATTGTATCTTTATCTGATGGTGTTATGGTCGCTCGTGGGGACCTTGGTGTTGGTGTTGATGCTTGGGACGTACCTGAATACCAAAAAGAAATGATTTTCTTAGCTCAATCACAAGGCAAGATTATTGTTACAGCTACCCAAATGCTTGATTCAATGCAACAAAATCCACGTCCTACAAGAGCGGAAGTTAGTGATGTTTATAACGCTGTATTAGATGGGACAGGTTGTACAATGTTATCAGGTGAATCTGCTCAAGGGGACTATCCTTTTGAATCAGTTTGCTATATGTCAAAGATTGATGAAAAAGCTGAAGAAGCTATTGATCACGATTTAATGATTGACAATGTTTTATCAGCTAGTGAAGAAGTATCTGATGACTTTGTCGTAGGCCTATCTGCCGCTACAATTTGTTCTAACTTTGATGTTAAGGCCATCGTGGCTGAAGGTGATTTTGATTTTGCTTCTGCCTTATCTACTTACCGTCCAGCTGCTGACATCTTCTTTGCTGCACCAAGTGAAAGAGATTGTCGTTCTTTATCTATTCTTTGGGGTGTTCAAGGCTTAGTTGGTAAGATGTCTGATGCCCTAAAGGCCGCTAAAAAAGCTTTAGACCTAAAAGAAGGAGACAAAGTCTTAAAAGTAACAGCTACTACCCTTGAAGTAGTTACTTTATAATTAAGATTATAATAAGTATTTTAAAGGATGATAGTTTTATCGTCCTTTTTATTTTTTTCGTAAAACTGCTTTAAAATCATTATTTATTTTGCTTAATAATAAAAAAAATAGTATAATGAAGGCGGTGATTTTGTTATGGAAATAAACAACTTTATTAAAACAATAATGGAAAATGATTTAAAAGAAGGCCGGGTTAAGGAAATAATTACGCGTTTTCCTCCTGAACCTAATGCCTATTTACATATCGGCCATGCAAGAGCCATCATTACTAATTTTGAATTAGCTAAGGCTTTTGGTGGCTATACTAACCTAAGATTTGATGACACTAATCCCGCTAAAGAAGGTCAAGAATTTGTTGACGGGATTATTGAAGATTTAAAATGGTTAGGCTATACCCCTAAAAATGTATTTTTTGGATCTGATTACTTTGAAAAGACTTATGAAAAAGCCATCCTTTTAATTAAAAAGGGCCTCGCTTATGTTGATGACCTGTCTCAAGAAGAAATGTCTAGAATGCGGGGGACGCTAACGACTCCTGGTATTAATTCACCATGTCGGGATAGAAGCGTTGAAGAAAACCTAAAGTTATTTGAAGAAATGCGCGAAGGTAAATATAAAGACGGTGAAAAGACCCTAAGAGCTAAAATTGATATGGCTCATCCTAACATGAATATGAGAGACCCAGCCATGTATAGAATTATGCATATTAAGCATCATAGACAGGGTAATAAGTGGTGTATCTACCCAATGTATGATTTTGCCCATCCTCTTCAAGATAGTTTTGAAGGTATTACCCATTCTTTATGTTCCCTTGAATATGATAATCACCGGATTTTATACGATTGGTTTATTGAAAACTGTGAAATGGAACATGTTCCTCATCAATATGAGTTTGGTAGACTAAATATCACGAATACTATCATGTCTAAGCGCTATATTAAACAATTGGTTGATAGTAAAAAAGTTAGTGGTTATGACGATCCAAGAATGCCTACTTTAGTGGGCCTCAAAAGAAGAGGCTTTACCCCTGAAGCCATTAAAAACTTTATTTTAAGTACGGGCCTCTCACGGGTAAATAGTACAGTTGATAGTTCGCAATTAGATGAAGCTTTAAGAGAGGACTTAAAACTTAAAGCTTTGCGTAAACACGCGATTATTCACCCACTTAAGGTTGTAATTGATAACTACCCTGATGGTCAGATTGAATATTTAGATTGTCCTAATAATGCCGAAAACGCGACCTTAGGCACCCGTAAAATAGCTTTCTCTAAGTATTGTTACATTGAACAAGAAGACTTCATGGAAGAAAAGCCAAACAAGAAGTGGAAAAGACTTGCCAAAGATGTCGAAGTCCGTTTTATGCATGCCTACTTTGTGAAGTGTAATAGTGTTGTTAAAGATAGTGATGGTAATATTTTAGAAATACATTGTACCTATGACCCGGAAACTAAATCAGGAAGTGGCTTTGATGAGCGTAAGCCTAATGGTAATATTCACTTTGTCGAGGCTACCACAGCCTTACCGGCAACCTTCAATTTATTTGAGCCTTTAATGTTAGATGAAACCGAGAAGAATAAAGATTTAGATTTTATGGAAAAATTAAATCCTAATTCACTTCATACTTATCAAGGTTATGTCGAAGAATCATTTAAAGATGACCCTGTTGGGACACACTACCAATTTGTTCGTAATGGTTATTACATTTTAGATAAAGATAGCACACCTTCTAATTTAGTTTTTAATAGAAGTTGTGAACTTAAGTCATCATTCAAATTATAATAAGTGGATACCCTCCACTTATTTTAGTTTAAGAAAGGATTATCTATGCAAGAAAATTTTATTAAAGAAATTATTCCTAAAATCTTTTTAACGGATTCCCCTAGTGGTTATGATAAATTTGTTAATGAAGTTATAATTGATATCTTGAGGGAGATTGGTTATCAGGTTGAAACTTTAAATAAAAACACCCTTTTAGTTAAGGTAGAAGGTAAAGATAATACGAAAGTTGTCGGTACCTCCGCTCATGCCGATACCCTTGGCCTCATGGTTAGAAGTATTAATAGTGACGGGACGCTTAACGTCACAAATGTAGGGGGTCCTTTAGCCCCTACTTTAGATGGTGAATATTGTAAGATTCAAACCCGTTTTAATAAGTGTTATACGGGGACTATTTTAGCTAAGAGTCCGTCTGTCCATGTGTATCCGGATAGTAAAACAATGACCCGCGATTTTGATCACTTAATGGTAAGAATAGACGAAGTAGTTAAAACCAAAGAGGACGTTTTAAAACTAGGTATTAACAATGGGGACTACATTTTTATTGACCCGAAGACGGTTATTACAAAATCTGGCTTTTTAAAATCCCGTTTTATTGATGATAAGGCTTCTGTATGTTTATTACTCGGGGTTCTAAAAGAGCTAAAAGAAAAGAATGTAAAACCTAATTACATGACTTATTTTTACTTTGTCCATCAAGAAGAAGTAGGGCACGGCGCTAGTACGCTTGCCAAAGAAATCAGTGAGTTTGTCACCTGTGATATGGGCTGTGTTGGGCTTGATCTTGCTGGGAATGAATACGCCGTAAGTATTGCCGCTAAAGATAGTGGCGGTCCTTATAGTTATGAATTAACCACTAAGTTAATTCATTTAGCTAAGGAAAATAATTTAAATTACGTCGTTGACATCTTTCCTTTTTATGGTTCTGATGTCGGGGCCGCTTGGCATGCTGGCGTGGACTGCCAGGGCGCTTTAATTGGACCCGGTGTGGGGGCTAGTCACGGAATGGAAAGAACGCATCTTGATGCGATTTTTGAGACGATGAAGTTATTATATTTATATTTAACAAAGTAATGGACGTGCTAAGATGTATGATATTATAGTAGTAGGGGCGGGGCATGCCGGCTGTGAGGCCGCCTTAGCTAGTGCTAAAATGGGGCTTAAGACCTTACTTGTTAGTGGAAATTTAAATATGTGTGGCTCCATGCCTTGTAACCCCTCAATTGGGGGACCGGCTAAAGGGGTTGTGGTTAGAGAAATTGACGCTTTAGGTGGGTATATGGGTAAAAATGCCGATAAGTGTCAAATTCAAACCAAACTTTTAAATAGTTCGAAGGGGCCAGCTGTCTGGGCTTTAAGATTTCAAGAAGACAAGTTACTATACGTTAGAGAAATGAAAAAACATTTAGATAGCACTCCTAATTTAGAACTACTTGAAGGAATTGTCGAAAGCCTAATTATTGATGGTAATACTGTAAGTGGTGTTATTTTAGAAAACGGGACTAAAATTGAAAGCCGGAAGGTCATTTTAACGACTGGTACCTATCTAAATAGTAGAATTTTACGTGGTAAAGTCGTTACTAACGAAGGCCCAGATAACCAAAAAACAAGCTACGGGATTTCACGTCAATTAAATGACCTAGGCTTTGAAATAGAAAGATTAAAGACCGGAACCCCAGCTAGAATTTATACTAATTCCATTGATTTTAGTGTGACAAAACTTGAACCAGGGGACACTATAACCCATCACTTTTCTTTTGATCGCGGTTATGATAGTATACTTGGGGTTAATATTCCTTGTTATTTAACCTATACTGATAAAGCACTTCATAACTATATTTTAGAACATTTATCTGATAGTGCGATGTATGGCGGGGTAGCGAAGGGGATTGGGCCTAGATACTGTCCGTCGATTGAAGATAAGGTGGTCCGCTTTAAAGATAAAGATAGACATCAAATCTTTTTAGAACCGGAAAGCTTAGAGTTAGATGAAACCTATATTCAAGGTTTCTCAACCTCCATGTCTGTCGAAGTTCAAGATAAGATGATTCATATGTTAAAGGGCCTTGAAAACTGCAAGGTTAAACGCTATGCCTACGCGATTGAATACGACGCGATTAACCCGCTTAATATTTACCCAACCCTTGAAACGAAGATTGTTAAAGGCTTATATACGGCTGGTCAAATTAACGGTACTTCGGGTTATGAAGAAGCCGCGGGCCAAGGTTTAATTGCGGGTATAAATGCTGCGAGTGCCGTTTTAGGCAAAAAACCTTTAATCTTAAAGCGGGACGAGGCCTATATTGGCGTCATGATTGACGACCTAGTTACTAAAGGAACCCGTGAACCCTACCGCTTGTTAACATCAAGAGCGGAATATCGTCTTCTTTTAAGACATGATAATGCCGATTTGCGTTTAAGAGAATATGGTAGGTATTACGGTTTAATTGATGATATGCAATACGACCGTTTCTTAAAGAAAAAGGAAGACATTAAGGCCTATTATAATCGTTTTAAAGAAGATAAGATTAAGCTTACTTTTGTTAATGAATACTTTAAAACTAAAGGTCTTGAACCAATTAAAGAGTCTAACACTATTTATAATTTATTAAAAAGACCAGATATTAACTACCTTGATATATTGAATATATGTAAAGAAAATAATATTTATTCTGAACTACTAGACTTAAATACAGAAGTCTTAGAACAAATAGAAATCAGTATTAAATATGAGGGTTATATTGCTAAAACTATGGCTCAAGCAGAAAAAATGCGGTTTTATGAAAATAAAATTATTCCAGAAACCATCGATTATGACAAGGTTTCTAACCTAGCTTTAGAGGCTAGAGAAAAGCTTAAAAAAATTAAGCCCCAAACGATTGGGCAAGCAACCCGTATCAGCGGGGTTAACCCAGCTGATATTACGGTTTTAATCATTTATCTAGAGGCTTACTATGGCAGTTAAAGACTATATTTTAGAATTATTTCCTAGTGCTAGCCAAAAACAATTTAGTCAATTAGATCTATTTTATAATTTATTAGTAGAAACTAATAAAGTTATGAATCTAACTAGCATTACAAGCTACGAAGAAGTCTATATTAAACACTTTTATGATTCGCTTTTATTAACTAAAGTTATTGATATCAATAACAAGACTTTATGTGATGTTGGTTCAGGGGCCGGTTTCCCGGGAATTCCTCTTTCTATCTTTACTAGTGCTAATATTACTATTATTGATGCCTTACAAAAAAGAATTAGCTTTTTAGCTGGTGTTATAGCAAAATTAGAGTTAAATAACACGAAAGCTCTTCATAAAAGGGCTGAAGAATACGTTAAAGAGGTTCGTAGTAGCTTTGATGTCGTTACGGCTAGAGCGGTAGCTAAGCTAAATATCTTAGCTGAGTTATGTCTACCTTTAGTTAAGGTAGGAGGTTACTTTGTCGCTATGAAGGGTAGTAACGTTGAAGAACTAGAAGAGGCAAGTAAAGCAATTAATATTTTAGGGGCTAAACTTATTAATACTTATAGTTTCAAACTGCCTTTAGATATGGGAAGTAGAAATATCTTTTTATTTCAAAAGGTAATGGAATGTCCTAGTAAGTACCCTAGAAGTTTTGCGAAAATCAAATCTAATCCACTTTAAGAGGTAAAAATGTATAAGTTAAATCAAATTGTATTTACGAAGAAAAACCATGTCTGTGGGTCTAATAAATGGAAGGTTATTAGAACCGGTGTTGATATTAAATTAGAATGTCTAGGCTGTGGCAGAGTTATAATGTTATCTTCTTATGAATTAGATAAGAAAGTTAAACCAATCTTAAGTAAAAAAGAATTAGCCTACTTAGAAGAAATAAAAGAAGAAAGTAATTGTTAATATATTATTAAGATATATAAATATTGAACTTATTTATTACTATTATAATTTTTATGCTGTTCATAGATGTTGTCTCATACGACATCTATGAACATTTTTCATCTATAATTATAACTTTCTTAATTCCAGTTTCATTTTACAATACACAATCAAAAAAAGTTCCCGAATTGCAAGCAGAAACTGGAATTAAGCTAGATAAAATCTAGTCT
>C._urophasianus_2_cecum__coassemble_101_pt1 | contig 24086 bp, 19 predicted proteins | sample C__urophasianus_2_cecum__metabat2_low_PE_014 | metagenome-assembled genome bin C | reverse complement strand
GGTAGTACTATGTGCAAGAGTAGGAAGCTGCCAGGCTGTCTCTTTTAATTTTATATATACAAAGATACTTTATAATGTTATAATAGCATTATAAATTTATCATATATACGCCTACGTAGCTCAGTTGGTTAGAGCATCTGACTGTTAATCAGAGGGTCCTTGGTTCGAGTCCGAGTGTGGGCGCCATTTTTTATTTTGTTTATTAAGCTATAGTTTTATAGCTTTTTTTATTATCTAAGTTTAATAATTATTAGTACAAGTAACATTGTGCCAGGCATTAAATACATAGTTACATTTGTAACATTTATTTTTTTATTTATATGTTAGCGGTAGATGTTTTAATCATATTTACAAAAGATATATTATTAGTGTATAATTGAAAGAAAAAGTAAATTTAATTTATTTTTATACTTATGCAAATCTTTAATGTCATGTTATATTTATAATTATAAGTTTAAGGAAGGAGAGTGGTAACTTTATGAAAAAAGTGATTGCCTTATTTGTTGTTATAATTTGCCTAACACTATCTATTTCGGCCTCAGCCTTTTATACTTTACCATCTGGTATCGAATATGCTAGCTTAGATGATATCCCAGCTCCTCTTTCTGATTTTAATGGTGGTAAAAAAGTCCAAGGACCGGCAATATATTCTAGCCATCCTACTAATGATAAAGAATTTATTGTCTATGAAGGAAATCTTAGGGTTTCTTTACCATATGCTATATTAACTGAATTAGATTTTAAACAGAATGGTGAGATCACCTATTCTCTTACCTATGAAGATAATGAGACATATACTTATGAAGAAGAACTGCTAAAAACAATAGGTTTAACAACCGGCTATGAAATTGGGTATAAGCTAAATATACCGTTATTAGCACTTTCTAATACGCTTAATCCCGAAATATCTGATTCTCTCAGTTCTGAAATAAGCAAAACTACAAGTTTTTCGTATACTAAAGGTCAAACAATAGCCTCAACAGAATTTATCAATGAACCAGGTTATTACCGCTTTGAACGAAGAGGGATTTTTAAATGTTATATAATTCAAGAACGCGCCACTATTTATGATGTTAAATACATCAATAAGGAATATGTTAGACAGGGTGGTAAGAGGTACTTCTTAATTAAAAATACCTTAAAATTTGTTTATGATGGTATTAGTTACATTGGTCTTGTTAAATATAATTATGAAAATAATCGCTTGATTCCTGATGTCTCATATAATAATCCTGGTGGTAATCTTTTATTTTTGTAAAAGTTAAAATAAAGATTTAACAATGTCTATTTTAATTCTCCCTTTTTCTAGTTTTCCTAAGTAAGGAGATGAGTTATGATGAAGCTTATTAATATATCTAAAAGCTATGGAAAAAATTTGATTTTAAACAATGTTAATATTACCTTTCCTAAAACGGGACACTTTGTTTTATTAGGGGAAAATGGTTCTGGTAAAACAACTTTATTAAACGTGATTAGTAAAAGACTTAGTTATAAAGGCCAAATCATTTATGATGATGGTTTTAATATTAAAGATGACTTATTTTATCTATATAGTGAAAATAATTTTTTTCCTAACCTTACGGTAGAAGAAAATGCTAAATTATTATTAAATAAAGAAGAAATTAACATTTTTACTGACTATCTTTTAAAACTTGAGGTGTCTTATATATATAAGCGTCTATTTAAGGCTTTATCAGATGGTGAAAAACAAAAATTTGGCTTAATACTAGCATTTACTAAAAGAGCTAAACTAACTTTATTAGATGAACCACTAGCCTTTATTGATAAAGAAAGTAAGCCTTTGTTTAGAGAGGAAATTAATAAATTAAAGCAGTATTCACTAGTAATTGAATCAGCCCCGGTTTTAGATATGTCGGCTGATTTTGTTTATCGTTACGATAATAAAAATTTTGTCTTAGTTAAAGAGAACAAAGATTTAGCTCTAAGTGCTAATTGGGAAGCTAGAACTAAGAGTAAAAAATTTGGTTTTATTAATACAATAAATTTATTTAAAAGAAAATTTAGTTTAACTATTATTTTAATAAATGTTGTTGCTTTAATATTTGTCTTAGCTATTACCACTTTAACTAGACTTAGCCAAATTACAGAAAATGATATCTTTTCATCTTTTTATGATAGCTACAGTGGAACTATACTTTATGATAAAACAAATACTTTGTCTAGTGATTATAAACGTAATGTTTTTCAAAGTTCCGATATTAAAACCTTACCTTTAGAAATCAAGTATAGCACTCTTCCTGAGAGCTACCCCTATGACATGTCTACTAGCAATAACTACATCGAAATTTCTAATTTAGTAGAATCATCAAATATTTTAATCGATGGCAAAATTCTAGATATCAAAGAAAATGAAATCTATATTTCGGATTATTATTATGCGGTAGCTTATGCAACATCTAAAAACGATACATATGAACTTGGTCAAGATGATGTAATTATTCCTAAAATACTACCAGAAACTTATGATCCAAACTATATTAAACTTCCTAAATACGATTATTTTACCGATCAATTTAAAATAAAAATATATAAAACCAACTTTGAAAAGTATTTGCCAAATTTTAGCTTGACAGAAAAAGAATATAAGAAGCAGGTAGAAGTCTTTTCTAATATGGTTAAAGAGTATTTTAGCTTTGCCTTTATGACATCGCACACAATAACCTACTTTTTAAATGACTACTATGTTGATTTTACTGACGATTTGGGTAATTATTTTGGCAAGGGCTTTACCTTTGACGATTTTTCTGCGGCTCCTAGTAATACGGGTAAAAAGCCTTTAGCAAGCGATGAAATGGTGGCGACTGCTCCCTTCGCGTATAATATTTTAGGTCTTACAAATAGCCTGGGTGAACCTATTAGTGATGATTGTTTTGATAAGTATTACCCTGTTGAATTTAAATATAATGGTAAGAGTATAGTTAAAAATTTGAAGCTTATAAAGGATGACTATCATGTTTATAATGACGAGATATATACTAGTTATGTTTACATTTCTAATGATTTAGTAAGAGAACTATATGATTTTTTTGATTTAGGTAATATTAATTCCTATCATTGTTCTAAAGATATAAATATTATGCTTGATAAGCAAATTGAAAATTCTAATCTCGAAAATTATGAGTTTGTGTGGCGCGATGACTATCTTGATAAATTAGACTACCAAGATTTCTTTAATAAGATACTTGTAATATCCTTAATTATTATCGCTATAATTTTTGTTGTTATAATTGCCTTGTATGCTTGGTTTAATATTAGAAATGAAGCTAAATTTTTAGCTAAATTTAGTAAAAAAGGTTGTCATTTAGCGCTTTTAACTATGTATAATTATTTAGTAAGATTTGTATTAATCTTGCTTGTTATTGGGCTAGGGATAGTAGTAGGAATAGTAATAACGTGGCCACTTGCCACTTGGTTTGGCATCTTGGTGTAGGGGTGACTTGATATGTTAAAAGTTAGTAACCTCGATGTTAAATTTAGTGATCTAACCATATATCAAAACTCTTCGTTTACAATCTCTCGAAATGGCATCTATTTTTTAAAGGGAAGAAATGGTTTAGGTAAGTCGACCTTATTAAAAACCCTAAAAGGCTTGTTAAATACTAATATCAGTATGGAAGTAGATGGCAGGAAGAATCCTTTTAATGACATCACCTATATTACTAATGAGTCCATCTTTAATAGGCATTTAAGTATTAAAGAACAATTTAGCTTGCTTTCAAATGATGAAAGACTTATTAAGCAAATGGTTAGTGATTTTAATTTACAACAAGTATTAGAAAAAAAGGGTTCTAGCTTGTCTAATGGGCAAAAAGCTAAAGTAGCTTTTGTTCTTGGCGTTTTAGAAGGTAATAAAGTTATTTTGATTGATGAAATATTTAATCACCTGGATCTTGCGGGTGCTAAAATGGTTTTAAACTATTTAGAACAAATGCGGCAAACTAAAATTATCATTTATACAACACACCAAGATAAGGTACCTATTAAAAATGACGGCATTTTAGAGATAAAGGACAAAACTATCAAAGTAACAATGGAAGAGCCTAAATCTTTTGTTAGCAGGAAGCTTGACATAGTACCAAGTCACATAAACCTTAAGATTTTACGTAAATTTTTTAATTTTAAACCGCGTTTCATCATATCTTTTTGTTTGGCCTTAATAGGCGTGGTACTACTATATTTAGTTGAGTTTAGTAATTTGAGTCGTGATAAAATTTATCAAACTTATTATGAAGAATCTAATTTGTACCCATATATAGTATCGGAATATTCGGTTGGTGAAAGTAATAGTTATACTACTAATAGTGAAATTTATAATCTAGCATTTGAGGGAAAAACTTACGAAACGGTTAGTAAGAATATGCCTTATAGCTTTTTTGATTTTTATAAGGCAGGAATTGAACCTATCTATGAAAACTTTACCAAAAATATGATCATTACCGATCATTTTAGAGACATTACCTTAGAAGATAAGACAATCGTTATAAGTGATTATGTCGCAAGAATTTTTGCAAATTTAATTTATCAAGTAGCGGATAAGCTGTTTATTGATTTTTATGATATTCCCTTAGAAGTTAAAATATTTAACACGAAATATGAGGAATTAGTAGATAAGTATGAAGACTATGCTAATCCGTTTTTAATACTTAGTGATGAAGAGTATGTTAATGACTATAGTGCCGTTTATTACAACATGTATTTAAATGCGAATACTTTTGCCTTAATGGAAGAAGCCCGGGGTGCCTATCTAAAACAAAACTATGAAAAATATAATGATATTAAATTAGAAGTTACCAGAGATAGTGAAGGCATCTATGGTAGGTTACCAGAAGCGCCAGGAGAAGTAGTAATTAGTGCTGACTTATATCATGGGAGTAATTTAGAAAATCTAGGAACCTACTTTTTGACTCTAGAAATTTATCGCGAGGATAATTTGACAAGTTTAAGACTAAACAAAATGTATCAGGTGGTTGGGATCGACTTTAATTCAAGTCAAACGGTCTATTTCTTTGATGAAGCTACGCTAAATGATTATTTTTATAAAACAGCTGAAGAAAGAACACTCGCTTTTGAAGGGAACAATATTTATTTAACAGATCTTGATTTACTAAGACAAAAGGGTCTTGCTTTAGCGGATGATAATTATTATTTAGCCTTAGATACCTATGATTTTTATCAAACTATTAAAGACAAGCTTGATATTTTAATTGTAGCAGTTGTATTTTTAACTATTATAGCCCTTGTTAGTTACTATGCAATTGACTTAAAGAGTCAGTCAAGAGATATTAAATTAATGTTTAGCAAAAATATTAGTAAAAAACAAGTTTTAAAAGCTAAATGGTTGCCGTTATTATATAATGTTTTAGTTGTATTTGTGGTTTTAGTTTGCCTTTACTGCAGTGTTTATTTTACAGTAATGGACCAAATAAATATGTTTTTGCTTGACCTTTTAATGCCGCTACCTTTTATTAAAATAGATTATATTTTTTACCTCTTTATTTTTATATTACCTATAGTATATGCTTTAATTATAATTTTGTTAGAAAGACTATTTTTAAGAAAATCTAAGCCAGAAATAGTAAAATAGAATGGGCATGATAAACTTGAGTTTGAGAGTTTAGGTTTAGCCATTCTTTTTTTACTTTAGACTATTTACTTTAAATGAAGAAATATAGTTTATTTTTAATGTTTGTTCAATATATTTGCTTTAGAATAAACTATTTACTATAATACAAAATGGATGTGATTTTATGCAAAAATTCTTTATTGAAGAAGCCTATTTTAATGATTTTACCTTGCCAGAAGATCTAATATATCAATGCGAAAAAGTATTACGTTACCATCTAGGTGATACTTTTATGGTGGGCGTTTCTAATAAAAATTACTTAGTTGAAATAACAAATATTACCTTAAAAGCACTAACCTATAAAGTTATTAAAGAAGTGCCGTTAGATACGGAATTAGATATTTTTGTTTCGATTATTCAGGGTTATCCTAAGGGTGATAAGTTTGAAAGTATTATCAAACATGGAACTGAATTAGGAGCAACTTCTTTTATTCCCTGTTTACTAGAAAGATGTCAATTTAAAACTGACAAAGAAAGAATGGCTAGTAAAATATGTCGGTTTAAGAAAATAATTAGGGAAGCTAGCGAACAATCATTTCGTAATACTATTCCTAGTATATCTAATTTTACTAAACTAAAAGACCTTGACCTAAGTTTATTTGACCATGTTTTTGTCTGTTATGAAGAAGAGGCAAAACAAAATAATTTATCAGGTCTTAAACAAACACTAAAACAACTAAATAAAGGCGCTAAAATAGCTTTTTTAATTGGACCTGAGGGTGGCATTACAAGTAGTGAAATAAGCTATTTAAAAGGCTTTAAAAACACGAGTTTTGTAAGTCTTGGTAAAAGAATCTTAAGAACCGAAACGGCCGCGCTTTATGCCTTAAGCGTCGTATCATATGAAAGGGAACTGATATAATGTTAAAAGTAGGATTTATAACTTTGGGTTGTAAAGTAAATATCTACGAATCAAATGCCTTAGAAGAATTATTAGTTAAAAATAATTACCAAATTGTTGAACCATCGGAAATTTGTGATGTCTTTATTATTAATACCTGTTCCGTAACTAATACGGCTGATCAAAAATCAAGACAGATGATTTCAAAATGTCGTAAGTTTAACCCTAATGCCATTATAGTAGTTATGGGTTGTTACGTCCAAACTAGTAAAAACACCGACTTAGATGCGGATATTATTATGGGAAATGGGAATAAGTCAGATCTTATCCCAATGCTTGATAAAGCCCTAAAAGATAGACAAAAACAAGTAAATATTATTGATATCATGAAAATGAAAGATTATGATAATTTACTAGTATCAACCTATGATCACGCACGGGCGTTTGTTAAAATTGAAGATGGTTGTAACCAATTTTGTGCCTACTGCATTATTCCATACGCTCGTGGCCAAATAAGATCTAAGGCCGCTGATACTGTTATTAGTGAATTAAAAAACATTGTAGATCACGGCTTTAATGAAGTGGTTTTATCAGGTATTCATACGGGGAAATATAATGATCACGGGACTAAACTATCTGATTTAATTGAAAGAGTCTTAAAAGAAACCTCTTTAAAAAGACTAAGACTATCATCAATTGAAATAAATGAAATAGATGATAAATTATTAGATTTACTAGCTAAAAGTAAAGTTTTATGTAATCATTTCCACCTACCCCTTCAATCAGGTTCAGATACGATCTTAAAACTAATGAATAGGCCCTATGATAAAGCCTATTTTCTTGATAAAGTTAAGAAAATTAGGGCGATTCGCCCAGATGTTTCTTTAACAACTGATGTTATTGTAGGCTTCCCTTATGAAACCGATGAACTCTATGAAGAAAGTAAAGAGTTTATTAAAGAAGTTAACTTTTCTTATATTCATGTCTTCCCTTATAGTAAAAGAAATGGCACGAAGGCAAGCTTAATGCCTCAAGTAAATGGTCTAATTAAAAAGTTAAGATCTAAAGATTTAAATAAATTATCTCTAGAATTAAGAGAAAATTATTATAAGAGTCAGTTAGGTAAAGAAGAAGAGGTTCTTTTTGAAAGAAAAGATAATGAATATTTATTAGGACATACGTCAAACTTTATTGAAGTTAAAGTTAAAACTGATGACGAAAGTTTAATTAAACAAGTCAAAAAAGTTAAATTAGTAGCTTATGATGATGATTTAGTTTTAGCTACTTTAATCTAATATTTATAGGATAAATATTTACTTTTACAAATAACTCGCCAAAGAAAAATTGAATTTTCTATTTACAAGAAAACCATTTTTATGTATAATATCAACTGGAATTCGTCCTTGGAAGGAGGCTTAGTATGCCAAAGACTGTGGTTCATGAAAAAGAGAGTATTGAAGATGCCCTACGCCGTTTTAAACGCGATGTTTCAAGATCTGGTAACTTACAAGAGGCGAAAAAACGTCAATATTATCTAAAACCTAGTGATGTACGTAAACAAAAACGTCAAGAGGCTCGTAAAAAATACAAGTAAAAATTAATATTAGGGGCTAAGCCCCTTTTATTTTTGTAGGAGGACTCTATGAAAATCATATGTATGGGTGACTCAACGATGCAATTTAATAACATTTATCGTTATCCACAATTTGGTTGGCCCCAATTATTACCTTTGTTTCTTAAACCTTGTTATCCCCTTTTAGATCTAGCGAGAAATGGTAGAAGTACGAATAGTTATTTAAAACAAGGCCGTTTTCTAGACTTACTTAAAAGACTAGAACCGGGGGACTACGTTATTTGTGAGTTTGGTCATAATGACGCCGTTAAAGATAACCCCGAAAAATACGCTGCTCCTTATGGTGCTTATAAAGATAATCTTTTATATTTCGCAACCGAAATCGAAAAAAAGGGTGGCCACATTATTTTTGCCACCCCTATTTGTAAACACGTCTTTAAAGACGGGAAATGTGTTGAAAGTCATAAAGATTACTACGAAGCCATGGTTAGTTTATGTAAGGAGCATAACTTCCCTTTAGTTGACCTAGACTTACTTACAAGGACTCTTTATACCAACATTGGGGAAGAAGAAAGCGCGAAGTTTCATATGATTTTACCTCCTAATACCTATTCTAATTACCCGTATGGTTTAGATGATCACACCCACTTACGTTTTGAAGGGGCTTTAATGGTAGCTGGCTTATTTGTTAAAGATGTGATTAGACAAAAATTACCTTTAGCTGATGCCTTTTTAAAGCCTTCCGAAGTGGATGATTTTGATAAATTTATGAATATAAAAACGAAGTAAAATACATTTTTGGAGTGTTATAATGTTTAAAATTGAACCTTTAAAAGAAGATGAATTAACTATTATTTATGATTTAATTATCGAAATGGCAACTTTCGAAAAGCTAACAGATAAACTTAGTTTAACGATAGACAAATTAGATAAGTATATTTTTAAAACTAATTTAGTTAAGGCTTCTTTATTAAAAGAAGATAATATCGTCGTTGGCTATATAATTTATTACTTGACCTTTAGTTCTTTTACAGGTGCCCCTAGTCTTTACCTAGAGGATATCTACGTTAAAGAAGAATACCGGCATAAGGGTTACGGAAGTGCTTGTTTTAAATATTTAGCAAGAGTAGCTATTAAAACGGGCTGCGAAAGAATTGATTTTGTTTGCCTAAATTGGAATAAAAATGCCCAACAATTCTATCAAAAAATTGGGGCGGAGGCGCATCCAGAATGGCTTTTAGAAAGAATGGAATTAGATAAGATTAAAAAGATTGTTGGTGAAGAATGAGCGTACTTGAAGTAGCTAACTTAACTTTTTCTTTTGGTAATAAAATAATTTTAGAAGACGCTAATTTCGTGATGCAAAAAGGGGAACATATTGGTCTCGTGGGAATGAATGGGGAAGGTAAGTCCACCTTTATTAAATTAATCACAAAACAAATAAGTCCAGACGCTGGTAAAATAGTGTGGGCTAAGAATTTGACTACTGGTTATTTAGACCAATACCTAACCCTAAGTAAAGGGAAAACTATTAAAGAAGTCTTAGAAGAAGCTTTTAGTAAGATGTTTTTAGAAGAAAAAAGAATGTACGAGCTTTATAACGAAATTAGTGATAAACCAGAAGAAAAACAAGCTGAAATCTTAGAGGAAATAGGCGAAATTCAAGCTTTTTTAGAACAAAATGATCTCTATAACTTAGAAAATAAAATCACGGAAGTAGCGTACGGCCTAGGCTTAAAAGAAGTAGGCCTTGATAAAGACGTCTCTGAGTTATCCGGGGGACAACGTAGTAAGGTTTTATTAACGAAACTTTTATTACAACAACCAACCATTTTAATATTAGATGAACCAACCAACTTTCTAGATGAAGGGCAGGTTTTGTGGTTAAAAGATTATTTAATTAACTACCCTAATGCCTTTATTTTAGTAAGCCATGATAGAGCTTTTTTAAATAGTGTTATTAATATAGTTTATCACATCGAAGCTGCCACGTTAACTCGCTATACTGGTAATCTTGATAAGTTTGACCAAATGTATGAAATAAAAAGAAGAAATCAAAACCAAGCCTATTTGCGTCAACAAAAAGAAATCAAAAAATTAGAAACCTTTATAGCGAAAAATAAAGCAAGAGTAGCGACCACTAATCTAGCTAAATCAAGACAAAAAATCTTAGATAAAATGGAAATTATTGATAAGGCTAAAGAACAAGTTAAACCCGTCTTTATCTTTAAAAAAGGTGCGTCTTCGGGCCGTTTTGTAATAAGCGCCAACAATTTAGTTATTGGCTATAATGAGCCCTTATCAAGGCCAATCAATCTAAATATTGTTCGTGGTAAAAAAGTTTTAATTAAAGGGGTTAACGGTATTGGTAAAACAACCCTTTTAAAAACCTTGTTAGGCTTAATCCCTAGTCTTGAGGGCGAAAGTACGCTTGACTATAATATCAATTATGCCTACTTTGAACAAGAAGAAGAATTTAAATACATCACGGCCATTGATTATGTGTGGCAGTTTTATCCGGATTTAACTAATAAAGAAGTTAGAGGCCTTTTAGCGGGTGTTGGGATTAATAAAGATAAGGCAGAAAGCCTAATGCCTGTTTTATCAGGCGGGGAAAAAGCTAGGATTAGGCTCCAAATTTTAGGTAATAGAGAAACTAACACCTTAATTTTAGACGAACCAACTAACCATCTAGATGAACTGGCAAAAGTTGCTTTAAAAGAAGCTTTAGAGGAATATAAAGGGACGCTTGTTTTAGTGTGTCATGAAAAAGAGTTTTATTGCGACTTAGTTGATGAAATATTAGATTTAGAAGCATATAGTACGAAAATAATCTAGCATTACTATATGCTTTATTTTATAGAGGGGAGGTATAAAATGCGTTGTATTGATAATGATGTTAAAGGTAATGGCATCTTTAAGATAGACGGGAAGACCGTCTTTGTCCCGGGGGTTTTAAAAGATGAAGAAGTCGTCTTGCAAAAAAATAAGCATTATGAATTAGTAAGTATTACGAGACCTAGTAAAGACAGGGTAAATGTCATTTGTCCGTCTTTTTATTTTTGTGGGGGCTGTCAATATTTACATATCAGCTACCAAAAAGAACTAGAGATAAAAACTAATTACTTACGTCATTTATTTAACCGTCAGGATTTAAAGGCTTTAGGAATGACAAGCCCACTCTATTATAGGAATAAGATTCAATACGCAACCCAAAAAAAGAAGACCCTAGGCACTGGTTTTTATAAAGAAGGAACCCATGATTTTATTAAAGTTAATAAGTGCTATTTACATAATGAGACCCTTGATGAGATTGCTGGTTTTTTAAAAGAACTACTTATTAAATATAAAATAACAGCTTACGATCCGAAAACTAGAAACGGTCTTGTTAAACATATCTTATTAAAAGGAAACAAAGATATGAGTGAGGTGTTAGTAGTACTGGTTTTAACAAATAATGTCTTACCTAAAAGAAAAGATATTATTAGAGATTTAGTAGGTAAATACCAAAACGTTAAAACAATTGTGGAAAACTATAATTTTAGACAAACTTCTATTATCTTAGGGGAAGACTTTAAAGTAACCTATGGCAGTGGTTTTATCAAGGATGATATTTTAGGCTTTAAGTTTTTAATAGGGGCTGATACCTTCTATCAAATTAATCATGAAGGGGTAGAAAAATTATACGAAAAAGCTATCTCTTTATTTAATCCAAATAAAAATATGACCGTAGTTGATGCTTATAGCGGCGTTGGGACAATTGGCCTCATTTTAAGTCCGCAGGTTAAAAATGTTATAAGTATTGAGCTAAATAAAAATTCTATTTATGTTGCCCGTGAAAATGCGAAACTAAATCATATTAAAAATATTAATTTTATTAGTGGGGACGCGACAAATGTGATTTTTAATTTAGCTAAAAATAAGACAAAGATAGACGGCCTCATTATGGACCCACCCCGCAGTGGCTCGACGAAAGGTTTTATTAAAACTGTGGCTTCTTTAAAAATAAAAAAGGTTTTATACATTTCTTGTGAACCTGTAACTTTAAAAAGAGACCTAGAAGAGTTTAAAAATCTAGGTTATAACGTAGACGAAATGATATCAATTGATATGTTTCCGCGAACTTTTAATATGGAAACCATAGCTCTTTTATCTTTAAAATAATTAGTAACAAATATCAATAAACCTGGCATTTACTAAATTAGCTAGGTCTTTAGGGTCTATTTTAACTTGATAACCAATTTTCCCAGCTGAAACATAGATATAGCTTAAGTTTTCTGCCGATTTGTCTATAAAGGTGGGGAAGAGTTTTTTCATACCAATAGGTGAGCAGCCTCCTCTTTCATAACCAGTTAAGGGAAGTAACTCTTTTGTAGGTATTAATTCTAAAGCTTTTTGGCCTATATTTTTAGCGGCCTTTTTTAAATCAATTTCTTTTAGAACGGGTACTACTAAAACAAAGTATTTATTTTGGTTATGACAGACAATTGTTTTATAAGCTAAATCTGGATTTAGATGAAGTGACTCTATGCTATCTTTCCCACTTACAAACCTATCGGCCTCGTAGGCTAGTTCCTCATATTTGATTTTATGCTTGACTAAGATTCTAATTGCGTTTGTTTTTATCATTTTATCACCGAAAAGATTATTATAATATATTTTTTTAAAAAAGCAAATTATATTTGCTATTTTTTTCAAAAAAGCGTATAATCAGTATGTAGAAGATAAACATTTTTTAAATTAGGGGTGATAATTTGAATAAGAATCAATTGTTTAAGGGAGTCGATTGTGCCGCTGTTTTTTCTCAAGTCTTTCCTGCAGCTAACTATGTGGTTTTAGATGTTCCGGCTAGCATTAGGCTTAATGATCTTAGTAAGATTAATCTAGATAAGTTACCATTTAATGCGGGTCAAGACGACACTTTCTTAACTAACCTAGATAAATTTTATTATATGTTTTCTGCTTTAACTCATGCGAGTCCTGACATCTTAAAGCATTTAAACTTAATCATGTCACCAAGCTTAAAACACTGTGATTTAACAGCTGATTATTTAATCATTAGACATAATAGAGTCATGTTAATAGAGTTTTGTTATGACCTAACTAGCAACAAAAATGACGACATGAAAGAAGCTAAAGTCACTTATACGATGAATAAACTAGAATCAACCTTAAAGAAATATTTACCATTTGATACAGTAGTTAAGTCCCATTTGTTTTATATCCGTAAAGGTAATAATTTGTTTGAAGTTGAAAGACTTGCTAGAGATATTGATGATTTTTACTTAAGAACAACGAATAAAGATTTAATAAAGTTAATCAAATAAAAGGCAGGTGCTGCCTTTTTTTGTTTTTACATGCTATAATATTAAAAAACACTTATGAGGTATAGATATGAAATACTTATATCAAGAAGATTTTAGTGATTTTCCCTTAGATGAATTCCCTTATGATAGGGATCATAGTGCCTTAGGCGAGTACCACACGTTTACAATCCCTGGATATTATGGTCATTTTTACGATCCGATAAGTCTACACCAATGGCGGAGTAAGGGTGGAAGTTGGCTTGTAACAAGTGATGGTTTAAAGAACTTTATGGAACAAAATCGGGCTAACGAAGTAAGTGGGGCTTTTAGTAGTTGTTACCCTCTTTTAGTACTAAATGATGACATATATGCTCCTTATATAATGGAATCTAGCTTTATGTTTTTTTCGCTAGAAGAGTTTGGGGGTCTTACCTTTTTATACCAAACCTCAAGAAACCTATATGCCTTACTTTTTAAAGAAGGGTGCATCGAGTTAATTTATAGGTATGACGAAGACTTTAAAACTTTAGCTAAAGTATCATTTGACGTAAAACCCCTAGTTTTTTATCACGTTAAAATAGAGGTGGGTTATAATCAGACTCTAGTTTATCTAGATGATAAACTTATTATGAACGTGCCCATTAATTTTAGGGTTGGTAAGTCGGGCTTTATGAGTAAGGTTAGCATGAGATATAGTGATTTAAATATCTTGCTTACGGATGCTATGTATGACATGCATTTTAGTTTAAAAGAAAAAGAAGAGAAACGACTTCTACAAAAACAAGCCGCTTACCCTAAACTCAAATTAATAAAGAAATTTTCACTAGGCGATTTTGCCTCAGGAAGACAGTTGAGGATTGCGAGATTTAACGGTAAGACCTATTTTCTTTTAGCCCAACATCAAAAAAGAATCATGAGGGATAGTTTTGCAAGACTCTCTTGCTTAACTTGTTTTGATGATAATGGTCATGTTTTGTGGCAAAAAGGGAAGCCCAAAAATGACATAGAACATACGCTTATTAGTTGTGACCTGCCTTTTCAAGTAGCTGATTTTAATAATGATGGCAAGTTAGAAGTAATTTATAGTATGGATTTTAAAATTTACGTGGTTGACCTTTTAACGGGAACTTTAGTAAAAGAAGGCTTGCCTCCGGTTATTTATAAGGACCCCCTAGTTAAAAATGAGCCCTTTTATTATCTAAACTTAGATGGGCTGAGGGTAGCGGATTTTGAAGGTCTAGGCTACCAAGGTAATTTAGTTTGTAAAGACAGGTATCAAAACGTTTACGCGCTAGATAACAATTTTAACATCATGTGGCGCTATCATCATAAAAATACGGGGCACTTCCCCTATATCTATGATTTTAATAAAGACGGATTTGACGAGATGCTTGTCGGCTATGACTACGTTTCATCAACTGGCGAAATTATTTGGTCTGCCCCTTATAATAGCGATCATACGGATGAAATTATTTATACCAACCTTGAACCTAACGGACCTTACTACCTCGTTTTAGCTTCCGGTAATGAAGGTATGAATATCTTAGATATGGAAGGTAAGGTTTATAAACATAACGAAATAGGCCATGCCCAAAGAATAAGTGTAGCGGATTACGACATAAATCGCTATGGCTACGAAATCATTGCGACCGCCTTTTGGGGATCCCCTGGCATAACAAGGACTTATGATTATAAGGGCAGTATTATTGCCGAAAAAGAGTTTTTTACAAATGGCAATCTAGTTTCCCCTGTGATGTATGACGGTTTAAATTCTCTATGTCTTTTAAATGCGGGCGAAAAAGGTGGCTTAATGGACGCAAGTCTTGATATCGTAGTAAAATTTCCAGATGACAAGCACCCAAGTCTTTGTGCGGAAGTTTATGATATTGATAATGACGGGATTGACGAAATTATTTGTTGGGACCTAAAAGAAATGTGGATTTATAAAGCTAGTAGTTATACGATCCCTACTAAAAAATATAAAAAGTATAGCGATAATGCCTTTAGTAATTATCGCGGGGAATTTTTAATACCAGAAGGAGAAGAAAATGAATAAGATTCGAATTGATTACGAAAAATATAAAGAAGATGCCATCCAACAAGCCATAGATGAAGCTTATAGTTTTGGTGGTGGGGTGGTAGAAATACCAAAAGGTATCTATATTTCTAAACCTATAACCATTAAAAGTAATGTCTGTTTGAAGACAAAAAAAGGTGCCCTTATTATTTTTAAAAAGAAAAAGGAGTGGTATCCGCTTACCTTAACGGAATACGAAGGGGTGAAGCGAATTAGGGCTATTTCTCCGATTAATGCTTATTGTGCTAAAAATATTAAAATTGTTGGAAAAGGTATTTTTGATGGGGACGGGTTTAGTTGGCGCCCTTTAAAAGAGTTTAAAGTAACACCGAAGTTTTTTAAAAATTCTTGTCTAGCTAAATCACCTAATACCTTTATTGAGACCAAAGAAGGTAAAATTTGGTACCCAACAGAGTCTAGCTATGCCCTAGCCGTCTTAGGCGACGAACCAGCCCCTACTAAAGAAAACCTAGAAAAATATCAGGATAACTATGATTATTTTAGGCCGGTCTTTGTATCACTTGTAAAATGTGAGAACGTCTTATTAGACGGTCCTACATTTAGGAATAGTCCCGCTTGGAATATTCATCCCTTATTTACTAATCATTTAACCATTAAAAACTGTTATATCTATAATGAATCATACGCCCAAAACGGGGATGGGATTGATGTTGAGTCATGTTCCCACGTTTTAATTAAAGACAATATTATTAGTGTAGGGGACGACGGGATTTGCCTTAAAGCCGGGAAAAACCGGGAAGCTAGAATGACCCCGATCCCAACAAAGGATGTTGTTATAAAGAAGAATATTGTATATAATGCTCATGGTGGCATTGTCTTTGGCAGTGAAATGAGTAGATCAATTTTAAATGTTTATTGTGATAACAATGTCTTTATTGGTACGGATATTGGACTTCGTTTTAAAACCCAGATTGGTAGAGGTGGCCAGGTTAAAAATATCAATATCACTAATACTTATATGCATGATATAAAAGAAGAAGCTATTATTTTAACTTGTGGCTATGAGTTATTTAGAATGGCTAATGAATCACGTGATATTGTTGATGAAATTAAAGAAGATGACTACCCTGAGTTTACTAATATTGAAATTTCTAATTTAGAATGTACGAGTGCTAAAGTAGCCATTTCAATTAATGGTTTAAAGGATAAGCCTATTAACAATATTAGATTTAAAAATATTAAGATATCGGCTAAAGAAGGCATTAAAGAAGAAAATGCCATTAATATTACTTATGAAAATGTAGACATTGAGGAGGAAAAATAGTGAAACCAACTTTAGTTATTTTAGCGGCCGGTATGGGGAGTAGATATGGCGGGCTAAAACAAATGGATTCTGTTGATGCGGCAGGCGATAAAATAATTGATTTTTCCATGTTTGATGCGTTAAGAGAAGATTTTGATGAAGTGGTCTTTATCATCAAAAAAGCAATTGAAAAAGATTTTAAAGAACAGGTAGGAGAAAGGGTCGCTAAACATATGAGTGTTAAATATGTTTACCAAGAACTAGATAAACTACCTGCAGGTTTTGAAATAGTTAAAGATAGGGTAAAACCTTGGGGAACAGCTCACGCCCTACTTTGCTGTAAAAACGTTATCAATAAGCCATTTTGTGTAATTAACTCAGATGACTTTTACGGCAGAGAAGCCTTCAGAAAGATCCACGATTTTTTAACACAAACAAAGACTACTGATAAGATGCATTTCGCGATGGTAGGTTACGAATTAAATAAAACTTTAACTGATAACGGGACTGTTACTCGTGGTGTTTGTATAGCTAATAAAGATGGTTTCTTAACTGATATTAAGGAAACCAAAAACATTAAGAGAGACGGCACGGACGGCCTTTATGAAGAAAACGGGGTGTGGAAGCACATTAAAGGTGATACTTTAGTATCAATGAACTTTTGGGGCTTAACTCCTGATATCTTTAAATATTTAGAAACAGGATTTATTGATTTCTTAAAAAACACTAAAGATATCTTAAACGATGAATTTTACATCCCTACCTTTATTGATACTTTAATTAAAACTAATAAATGTGATGTTTTCGTTTTATCAAGCAAGGCTAAATGGTTTGGGGTTACTTATAAAGAAGATAAAGAAAGTGTTGTTAATTCAATTAAGAAATTAAAACAAGAAGGTATCTACCCTGAAGTTTTATGGAACTAAAAAGGTGAGTTTTAAAACTCACCTTTTAAAATCTTTAAAAATAAAAAAATGGTCTTCAACAAGACCTAAGATTTCGCTAACAGCTTATTTGCACTCTGTTTGTTAGACATGAGTAGTTTATACCTTTTAACAAGCCATGTCAAGAATTTCTTCTAAAAAAAATCAAAAAAAGTGTCTCTTTAGGTTGACACAGGCTAAAATTAGGCTTATAATCGTCTCATAAAAGGCTTATATGTCATATTTATGAGGAGGATTAAACAATGGCTGAAAAAATCTACACTTTAGGACTTGATATTGGTACTAATTCAGTTGGCTGGTGTGTGGTCGATCAATTTAATAATATTGTAAAAAAATTAGGGCATAGCTTATGGGGCGTTAGAATGTTTGATGAATCAGAGGCGGCCGCTACAAGAAGAAAAAATAGAACGGCTAGACGGCGTCTAGCTAGAAGAAGAGTAAGAATTAATTTATTACAGGAACTATTTGCCCCGGAGATTAATAAAATTGATCCAACCTTCTTTCAAAGATTAGATGATTCTTTCTATCGTTTAGAAGATAAAAAGATACCATGTAATGACTTATTTGTTAATGGCTTAACTAATGCCGAGTATTACGATAAATACCCGACTATTTGGCATTTACGTAAACATTTAATGGAATCTAAAGAAAAAGAAGATATTAGATTGGTTTACCTAGCCTGTCATCATATCATTAAATATAGAGGGAACTTCTTAACCGAAGGTGAGTTTAAAAAGAGTGATTATACTAACTTACTTAATATTTTAAATGATTTTGAAAGTATTAATCGTGATGTTTGTGAAGCCCTTAATGAAGAAGATGGTGAACAAGGTCTATCTGATTACTTTTTAGCTAATGAAGATATGAATTTTGATGAAGCTTTTATTAGAAAGTTAGAAAATATTATCTTACTAGATAAAGTAACTATCGATGGCAAAGAAGTTGATAATAGGACTAAAAGCGAGAAAAAGAACCATCTTTCAACTTTGTTTAAAAAAGGCAAGGATGATAATATTTATACGAAACTATTAGTACCTCTTTTAAATACTGGTAAAGTCGATATATCAAAAATAAAACCGGTTGATGCTGAAAAAAAGGAAAAACATGAAATAGACTTTGAAAAAGAGACCTTTTTAGAAGATTTAGAGGTTGCTAGTAAAGACTTCCCTGCCTTAGGCAAGATTATTGATTTTATTCCTAAGATAAAAGAGATTAAAGATTTTTTCTATTTACTAAAATTATTAGGTGAGCATGATAGTATTAGTGAAGCCTTTGTGGCAAGGTACGAAGAACATAAAAATGATTTAAAACGACTAAAGAAATTAATTAAAGAGTACTTGCCAGAAAAATATAATGAAGTATTTAGAATAAATGATGATAAAATCCATAATTATGCTGCTTATGTTGGTTCTACCTTTTATAAGACTAAAAAAGAGAACTTTAAGCACTGCAAGAAAGATGAATTTTATAAGTATATCAAGAGTATTTTAGAGTTGATAGAGGATAGTAGTGCTACGGAAGAAAAGAACTATGTTTTAAGCAAAATTGAAGCTAATAATTATTTATTAAGAATGAATTCGACTGAAAATGGTTCTATTCCTAAACAACTTCATTTGAGTGAATTAAGAATAATATTAGACAATCAGGCAGAATACTATGACTTTTTAAATCAAGTCAGTGATGGCTACACCACAAAAGAAAAAATAGAGTGTATTTTCGATTTTAAACGTCCTTATTATGTAGGTCCTCTAAAGGGTGATGAGACTTATAACTGGGCTATCAAGAAAGAAGAGGGTAAAATCTACCCTTGGAACTTTAATGAAAAGGTCGATCTTCACGAAAGTGCGAAAACTTTCATTACTCGTATGCAAAATAAGTGTACCTACCTAAAAGGTCCTGAAGATTATTGTTTGCCAAAAGCTTCTTTGACTTTCTCTGAATACAACTGTTTGTCATACATCAACAAAATTAAAATAAATGGTAGACCTATTGACGCAGAGGTTAAAAAATACGTTTATGAGAACATTTTCTTAGAGATCTCAAAACCTACTAAGAGCACTATCAAAAAATTACTTGAAGAAAGATTTAACGGCATTGAGGTAGGAGAATTACCTGATTGTAATTGCACAATGAATTCATATATCAAGTTTAAAGACATTTTTGGTGACTCCTTCAATGATAATTATCAAATGATTGAAGATATAATTAAAGATATCACTATCTTTGAAGATAAACATATCTTAGAAGATAGACTTGTTAATATCTATCATCTAGGTGAAGATAAGGTTAAGGTTATTAAAGGACTAAGCTATAAGGGCTATGGTAGCTTATCGAATAATTTACTAAATAAACTAAAAATTACTAATCGTAATACAGGTGAGGTTTATCATGGTATACTAGCTATCATGAGAGAAACCACATTAAATCTACAAGAAATCTTATTCAGCAATGAATATGACGCAATGGATAAAATAGATGAGTATAATGCTAAATACGTAGTAGATAAAACAGAAGACCTTACCGCCTTCTTAGAAGAAAATGTAACAGTATCACCGGTATTTATTAGACCACTCATTCAAACATATAAATTAATTGAAGAACTAGAAGATATTTTAGGCGAGCCTATTAAATATTATAGTGTTGAATGTACAAGAGAAGACCGTAAGAAAGAAAAAACAAAGTCTAGACTAGATAGAATAAATGATTTATATAAGGAAGCTGAAAATATTAGTAAAGAATTGAATGTTGATTTAAAACATTTAAAATCTGAACTAGACTCTAAGGGTGAAGCTGTTAATAAGGCTGATAAGTTATACTTATACTTTACCCAATTAGGTAGGGATATGTATACCTTAAAACCAATTGACTTAGATGATCTAGGCAGCTATGATATTGATCATATTTACCCACAATCACTTATTAAAGATGACTCTATCTCTAACAGAGTTCTTGTCAGCAAACAAGTTAATAACACTAAAAGTGATAGGTTCTTATGTGAAGTCCCAGGTCTAATTACAGAAGAACATAGAAAATTTTACAGACTATTACGTGAAAAAGATCTAATCTCTAAAACTAAATGTGATAGACTTTGTGAAAGAGAAGTAAATCTCGAAAAATTAGATGGTTTTGTTAACAGACAAAAAGTTGTAACTGACCAAGCGGTTATGGCTCTAATCACAACCTTAAAACTATATAAGGGTGTTGACCCTCAAGATATCATCTACTCTAAGGCTGGTAATATCTCTGATTTCCGTCATAATAACAATCTTGTTAAATCAAGGGTAGCCAATAACTATCACCACGCTCATGATGCTTATTTGAATGCGGTTGTAGGTAAAACATTAAATAACTACTTTAATTCTTTATCATTTATAAGATATAAAAATATTAAAGATATTAAAGATATCTCTCAATACTTGTATGACAATTATATAACGGTTAACCCATCTAAAATATTAAGTAAAGACAGGTATAATAGAAAAACAGGCGAGATTATTTGGGAACACGATAAAGAACTAGCTAAGATCAAAAAGAATATGTATAACAACTTTGATGTTAGAGAGACCTTTAGAACATTTAAAGGTAACATCATGTTTACTAAAGTTTCCATTGGTGGTGCTAGAGATGGCGATTTAATCCCAATTAAAAATACAACACCTAATGGTAATCCTTTTGATACACTTAAATATGGTGGTATAAAATCTCCTTCATATACATTTTACGTTATAGTAGAAGCTTTGACTAAGAAAGATGTTAAAGAATCTTTCTTAATCCCAATCCCTAAAACGGCTGAAAACAATGTTGATACATACGTTGAAAAAGTATTATGTGATAAATACCATGATATTACAGTAGTTTTTGATGACATAAGAACGAATGTTATTATTGAAGATGGTAAGATTAATTATATGATTTCAGGTGTCACAGTAGATAGTTATTTACTCACTAACTTCATGGATAGAAACTTCAGCTATGATGATCTTATAACTATTAAAAAGATTGATAAATACAATAAACAAAAACTATTAAATTATAATTTTGAAATCTCTGATGATGCAATAACAATACTTAAAGCTCCGACGCCTGAACAAAATGATATTAAGTTATCTAAAAAAGAACTATTAGATTTATATATTTCTATTAATAAAATGTATCACAAAGATATTTATTCATTTAATATTATTATAAAAATTTGTAAAAACTTACCTCAAACATTAGATGACCTTTTGGGTGGTTTCGCATTAGAAGAAGTAGATAAAGCAATTGCGCTAATAAATGAATTATTAAAACTACTTAAAACAAATGAAAGAACAACTGCTGATTTAACATCTATTGGGATGTCAAAAAATTCTGGCACATTAACTATAAATAAAAAATTACATAAAGGTATGAAATTTTATTCTTATTCAGTTACGGGTTTAAGAAGAAAATTGCTTTATGAGGTTAAATAAAAGTGGCATTTAGGAATATAATTATTGATTCACGTTGTAAACTTGAATATAGCATGAATTATTTAATTTGTCGTAAAGGACTGGATGAGAAAAAAATCTTGTTAGATGAGATTAAATTAATCGTTATTAATTCAACGCAGTGTTCTATTACGACCACATTAATTTCTGAGTGTTTGAAGAAGAAAATAAAGATTATTTTTTCGGATCAACAACATAATCCTTGTGGTGAACTAGTCCCTTATAAAAACAATTACTATTCATACCGAAAAATAAAAGAACAAATGGCTATTTCTGAAGATAATAAGCAACAATTATGGACATTAGTTGTTAAAAACAAAATCTATTATCAAATGAAAAACTTAGAACTAAGCGGAAAAACACGGGAAGCAACAATGCTAGAAAATTATCTTTCTAGCATTGAGCTTAACGATAAGACTAATTGTGAAGGCATTGCGGCTAAAGTCTATTTTCAAGCTTTATTTGGCAAAGAGTTTTCGAGGGATTTAGTTTGTAAAGAAAACATGTATCTAGATTATGGCTATTCAATTATTTTAGCGACTTTTAACCGGGTTATTAGAAGTATTGGTTATTTTACGGAACTAGGGATTCATCACATTGGTGAAAGTAATTCCTTTAATTTTTCCTGTGACTTAATGGAGCCATTAAGGCCATTAGTTGATAACTATGTGATTAGTGGATACGTTAATGATGATAATTACCGGTATGAATTTGTTAATATGTTAACAAAAGAAGTAAGGTATGATGACCACAAGACATTCCTTGATAATGCGATAGAAGAATATGTTGAAAATGCCGTTTTAGCCCTAAAAACAGGGTTTATGAATAGGTGTAAGTTTATCGAGTATGAATTATAGATATATGAGGACATTATTATTTTTTGATTTACCTACCTTAACATCAAAACAAAGAAAGGCCTACAGGGATTTTGTCAAATTACTTATCAGAAATGGGTTTTACCGCATTCAAGAATCAGTGTTTGTCAAAATGTCAATAAACCCCCAAGCCGCTCAGGCAACTGTTAAGTATATTGATAGTAAAAAGCCTAGTGAAGGGAATATTATTACCTTAACCGTAACTGAAAAACAGTTCTTGTCGATGCAAATTTTACTTGGTGACATTAAAACAGATGTTGAAGTCTCCGATAAGAGAGTGTTAGTTTTATGATTCTAGTACTTAAAAGGACTAATGAAGAATTTAGTGTAGAAAGTGGCTTAAATTCCTTCTATTTTGAAAATAAAGAATATTATAGAAATGTCTTATATAGTTTAGAAGAAGAAATATCTCTAATTGATCATTCTAATTTAATTAGTTTTTCTAAATGCTTGGTTATTAAAAATATCTTAGATATTGATTTAAATGATAAAAAGAATGTAGGCTTTTTGTATAAATTACTAACAAAAAAGATTAAATCAGAACATTACGATGATTTTAAAAGTGTTGTTTCTAATTTCTATAAATTATTTGATGATTTATTGTTTGAAGTTGATTTACCAGTAGAATTTAATGAAGAAGATATAACAAAATTACTTCAGTCATTTGATTTTAAATTTAAATCTTCAAACAATTATTATGTTAGTGCTTTAAGTGACTATTTTAGGACTAGTATGTTAATAAATAATTTTAATGCTATTATGACTTTTAATTTGACTAATATGTTAACTAATAATGAGATATTTTTGTTAAATGAAGAACTTAAAAAGAGCCAAATTGCCGTTATAGATTTTGATGTTTTTGCCGGAAATAACTTACCGAATAAAATTATTGTAATTGATGATGATTTATGTATAATATAAGTGTATTTGGTCTAACAACAAAATTATATGCAAACCACTAGCGACCTAGAGGTTTGCGATGTTTGTTGGATCAATTGCGCTGAATACAGTGATAGTTATTACTTCTCAATTGATGGGGTTTGCGATGTTTGTTGGATCAATTGCGCTGAATACGGGGGTCTTAAAATCCCAC
>C._urophasianus_2_cecum__coassemble_99_pt1 | contig 24189 bp, 11 predicted proteins | sample C__urophasianus_2_cecum__metabat2_low_PE_014 | metagenome-assembled genome bin C | reverse complement strand
TCATCTATAATTATAACTTTCTTAATTCCAGTTTCATTTTACAATACACATTTTTAAACTTGGTTTCAAATAATAAAAAAAGTGCTTGCCATTTACTTAAATATTTGCTAGAATAATATGGCTTTTGTAAGCAAATCACACTATTCCGCTGATTAATAAACACTTGAGTTCATGAATAGTGTTAGGTAAAGGAGAAGACATATATGGCAAAAGGTCAAGCTTTAATTAATGAAATTACTGCTCAATATTTAAAAGACCGTCCTGCTTTCCGTCCTGGTGATACTTTAAAGGTTTATGTAAAGATTATCGAAGGTGACACTCACCGTATCCAGGTTTTTGAAGGTTTAGTAATTAAACGTCAAGGAACAGGTATTGCAGAAACATTTACAGTAAGAAAGATGTCTAATGGTATTGGGGTTGAAAGAACATTCCCTATTCATTCACCTAATATCGATAAGATTGAAGTATTACGTAAAGGTAAAGTTAGAAGAGCTAAATTACACTATATTCGTAACTTATCTGCTAAAGCGGCACGTATTAAAGAACGTCGCTAATTTGAGAAAAAGAAAAAGGAAAGAGTCTAAAACTCTTTCCTTTTTCTTTTAAAACATTTTTTAAAATACCATAATTTAACATAAATTTAAGACATTTGTGAGATATCTATTTTATATAATACTCTTGTCTTCTAAGGAAGGCGATCTATTATTCCCCTAATAATGATAGATATCTTTTTCATAAACAAACTATAACTCTCCGAAGAAAGAGCGGCTCTTAATAAGAGTCGCTCTTTCACTTTACCAAGATAATAATTGAGGATCTAAAGGTTCAGGATTAGTATAAGTTTCACTAATCATCCCGGATTTTAGTTTAATCACCCGATCAGCTACCTTAGTGAAGGCTTGGTTATGGGTTACTAAAATCGTCGTCATTTGATGTTTTTGATTTAAGTCGCGTAACAAACTTATAATGTGTCTACTATTATCATAATCAAGGGCCCCCGTTGGTTCATCACATAGTAGTAGTTCTGGTTTTTTTACTAAGGCTCTCGCGATCGCGACTCTTTGGTTTTGGCCCCCACTAAGTTCAAGAGGGAAGCTATCCTCCTTATTTTCAAGACCTACCTCCGCTAACATTTCACGTGGCGTGGCTAGGTCTTTTTTGATGTCTTTCATAATCTCAATGTTTTCTAAAACAGATAAGTTATTAATTAAATTATAGTTTTGAAAGACAATACCTAAAGTATTAGCCCGGTAGTCATTAAGGGCCCTATATTTAAGTTTATTGATATTGATATTATTAACATAAATATTTCCACTACTAGGTTTATCAAGGGCCCCAATTAAGTTTAAGATTGTGGTTTTGCCACTTCCACTATCCCCAATGATGACGACAAACTCCCCTTTTTCAATATCAATGGAAATGTTATTTAAAGCCGTAGTCGTGAGCTTTTTCGTTTTATAGACTTTAGATACATTTTGTAAACTGATAAAAGCCATCTTATTCCTCCTTTAGAAGTTTAGCAAGGTTTAGTTTCTTAATCTTTTGATTGATTAAGAAAGAAGTAATAGAAATTAAGATTAACGCAATCACAATGATTATAAACATTGATAAGTAGTTAGGGTGTAAGACCATGTTTACACTTGCGATCTCATAGATGTCATTTAAGATAGAGTTCGCAATTAAGATTCCGATTGGGATACTAATAAGACTAGCAATTACGACAACTACTAAGTTTTCAATGCTTAAAAGATGTTTTAATTTCCTGTCTTTTAAACCAGCTGTTTTAAAGACTCTAATATCAAGCAAACGGTTATTTAGACTAATAGCCCCAATATTATAGACAAGTAAGACAAAGATAATGGCGGCTAGTATTGTTGATATATATTTAGTAACAGTTATTAAACTATCAATTACCCCTAGTCTTTCCCCAAAGGTATTAATGTCTGTGATGGTATAAGAATTATAAACGTTATTATTTGAAATAGCTTGTTCTAAGTCAGGAATCTTAGAAGTATCTTTAATTTCGTAGTAAGTAGAACCAATAGACGTATCAAAGCCTTTAATAGTTTTAAGATAGGTAAAAGTAGCATAACAGGTATTAGTAGGAACAAAGTCTATGACATTTAAAGTAAAAGTTTTCTTATCCGTATAAATAGTTATTTTACCATCCTTAACACTATCTTTTAAGCTTTCCGGTAGATAAATACCATCATCCCTTATGTTTTCTCTTAGGCCTGGGCTCGATATATCAAGGGTTAAAATGTTAAGATCATTATTTAAAATAATGATTTGTTTAGAGGTGTGATCATAAGTATTTATGATATTATATTTGCTTAAATCAAACTTAGAAATATCGGCATTAGTTTGGTATAGGTCACTAATTCTTTTAATTTGTAAATCCTTGTTTTCACTACCAAGTTTGCTAACTTTACCAACAAACTTATAGTTTTTATGAATATAGTTTTCAAGATCTTGTTTCGTCTTGCCATCTTTTATTTTAATTAAAGGTGGGATATTTTGTTTAGCTACGTTAATATAGTTTGTTAAATTAGGATTAATAGAGGTAAGTGTCTCTAAAGAAATAGCGTATTTAAAGATACCAACCTCTTCAAAGAACCCGGCAATCGGAATATTTAGGCTTTCGGTAAAACCAAGGCGGTTTGGCCAAATGGTTATGGTGTCACCTATTTTATAGCCATCTTCTAAGTACTTTGTTGAAACATAAATACCGTCTTTCGTTAAATCAAGGAGGTTCCCTTTTTCATCTTTTAGCTTAATGGATGGGCGCTCTTTTTCAAAGATATAAAGGGTTTCATTAGTACCATTAAGTTCGGTTTTGATGCCAAGACTCGTGTAGAAGTAAGTGTCTTCGATTAAATCACTCTCTTCAATAGGCTTAAAATCAGCAATATCTAAGATAAATTCTCCGTTAAATGTTTCTTCTGCTAGCGTTTCGGCCGAATATTTAAGGGAGTCACTGATAAAAAATACCGCAATCACAATGCCTAAAAGGAGGCTTGAGGCAATGATAAGACAAATATTTTTTCTTTTTGAAGTAATAATATTTCTGACAACTAGCTTAAGGTGATATGGTAGTTTAACGCGTCTTAAAAAAGTTCTACCAAATTTAGATTCAGCCTTGGTTTTTAAGAGGGCTACTGGCTCTTTATAAAGGCTTAGCAAAATCGGAATAGAAATAGTAAGTATGGTTACAATGATTAAAACAAGAAGAGGTAACACGACAGATAAGAATAAGTTAGAACTAGTAATAGGCGGTAAAGCGTAGTAAGCCCCAATTATTTTAATATACAAATTAGGAATTGTCTTAACCCCAATAAAAGAGCCAATTAAAGCGGAAATTAAGGCTAAGATAACCGGAATAATTAAAAGGGAAAGATAGATTTTAAAGAGACTAAACCCGTTCGCTTTTAAGATACCAAGATAGGGCTTTTGTTCCTCAATAATCTTATTATAGTTAATAAATAAAATGATAACAATTGAAATAAAACAAGCTAGCGGGAAGATAAATAAGATCGAGTTAACAAGGGCTAGATCGTTTTTAACTCTTTGATAGCCATAGTCATTTGTTTGGTAGGTTATCGTGATAATAGAAGGGTTAGTAAAAGAAGTATTAACTAAATTAGTAAGGTCTATTTCTGACATATCACTATCAAGATAGATGATATTAAACTTAGTTAAATCTTCTTCATAATTTATGGCGATAAAAGAAGTCTTACAATCTGGGAAGTAGTTCCCTTTAAAAATGTGGTTCGGGAATTTAGCAAGCCCGACAATATGATAAGCCTTATTATTAATGATGATATAATCATCAACATGGTAGTTATTAGCATTAGCGTAATCATAATCAAGCAAGATATCTCTTTTGTTAGTAGTTAAGTCACTACCTTTAACTACTTCATATCTATTCGTGTTAAAACTATTCCTATGGTAAAAAATGTCGGTCGAAGAATAGTTCATTTCGTTATAAACAAGGTCATAACTACGCTCATCAAAATTAGCAAGAAAGCGCTCTAATTCGCTGTTTTTAAATGTTGAAGGTGTCTTAATAGTGTAGGTTGCGAGGTTTGCTTCTTGATAAAACTCAGAAATCGAAGAAGAAATATCATTTTTGGCTGTTGCAAACCCACTATAAAAAACCATACCGACTAAGATGATTAAAAACAGGGCTATGTAAAGTAAAATTTTATGCTTTAAGTCATAAAGTTGTTTTTTAAATAAGAGCCACATAGTCTCACCTCTAATTTTTTTAATTTATTTATATCACCATTTAGATATTTTGTAAATATCAAATGAAAAATGTAAAGTATGCTAAACTTTTATGGTTGATTTTTTTAAAAAAACTCTTCAAAACCTATTTTTTTTTTTTTTTTCGTTTATAATTAAGCCGTAGATATTTTTGGAGGTTTTTTATGATACTAGATGTAAAACAACTAGCTAAAAGATATACCAAAAAAAGTGACTATACAATTGAGGGCATTAGTATTAATGTCAGTGACGGAGAGATTGTTGGTATAGTTGGGCATAATGGGGCTGGTAAATCCACAACTATCAAATGCATCTGTGGGATGCATCCTTTTGATGAAGGGGAAATTAATATTTGTGGGTATGACCTAAAAAAAGAAGCCCTTGAAGCTAAGAAGTGTTTTGGCTATGTGCCTGATGAGTTTAGTTTATATGAAAAAATGACAGGAACGGAGTTTATTAACTTTATGGCAGATATCTATAAAGTTAGTAAGGAAGAAAGAGAAGAAAGAGTCGAAGAGTTTCAAAAGCTCTTTCAACTAGGTCCTAGTATAAATAAGGCGATTAGAACCTATAGTCATGGGATGAAACAAAAAATATCCATTATGGCGGCTCTAATTCATAACCCAAAGTTATTTATCTTAGATGAACCAATGGTAGGTCTTGATCCCTATACGGCAAGCGAAGTTAAAGAATACTTTAAAATACATGCTAAAAAGGGTAATGGGGTATTGTTTTCTAGTCATAACTTAAATGATGTTCAAAAGTTATGTAATAGATGTTACGTCATTGACCAAGGCAAAATGATTGAAGAAATCGACATCAAAAAGTTTAATCAAAGTGGAGAGGATTTAGAAGAATACTTTTTAAAAATAACGAAAAGAGAAGCTAGAGTATGACAAGTTTTTCAATTTTGTTAAAGAAAGAATTAAAAGAAAACCTTTTTAGTAAGGGCAAGGGCGAAAAAAGAGATTTTTTAAGCTTATTATTTACTTTAATTATTTTTTTATGTGTCGTAGTAGGTCTTATTTACATTGCTTTATCAATTGCCGAAAGCTACGTTACCCTAAGTTTTGAAGGGATAACTGATAAAACCCTTAGAAGTTTAGAACTTTTAAACATTTTATACTTAGCTTTTGGTGTTTTTTTACTTTTCTTCATTCTAGAAAAAGAAAGGAAGATTATTGTTGGTGCTAAAGATAAGGCCATCATTTTAAGACTACCAATTAGGTCTAGTTCAATCTTCTTGTCAAAGTTTTTGGTCACTTATTTGTTGTCTTTATTTACAACCTTGTGTTTTATGGTACCTGTAAACATTATCTTTTATGTAGCAATAGGTAATTTTAAGGCTACTTATTTAATTGGGCTTATAGTTAATATTTTAACTTTCCCTATGTTACCATTTTTACTGGCAACAATTTTATTAGTACCTTATATTAAGATACTTAATTTCTTTAAAGATAAACAACTATTAACTTTAATTGTCTTTGTTATTTTAATAGGGGCTTGTTTTTACCTCTATAGCTTACTATTAGATGTTTTTAGAACCTTGCTAGAAACAGGTAGTATTAAATTCTTGTTTAATACAGATAATATTAGAGTCTTAAATAATATTTATAAGTATTCATACCCACTTAATATGTTTGCTAGTGTTTCTTTAGGTTATGACATGCTTTTGTCTTACTTAGTCATTTTAGGTGTAGTTATAGTAAGTATTTTAGTAACTTACTTTTTGTCTCGCCTCCTATTTTACCAAACTCTTTATAGCAATATGGGGACTAAAGATAAGCTATATAAGACGCGTCTTAAACAAAGAAATCCCTTTGTTTCCCTTCTTAAAAAGGAATTCTTATTAACATACAGAGATAACAATAACTTATTTAGTTATTTTGCGATTGCGATTGCGATGCCTTTAATGATTTATGTTTGTCTAACCTTGTTTAGAGATTTGATTTATAACGCGATAGGTCTAGAAATGGATTTTGTTTTAGCCATCTTCTTATTATTTATCTTTATTGTTTTAACCAATACTTATGCTTCAACTAATATCTCGCGGGAAGGAGAAGCTTTCTTAAAAAATAAGACCTTCCCTTATTCCGCTAAAAAAATCTTTTTAGCTAAAGTTGTGTTTGCTTTAATCATTTCAAGTTTATCTGTTATTGTAAGTGTTATTGTAATAACGACTCTTGCTGATATTAGTGCTATCGAATGTATTATTTTGTTAGTATGTGGTATTTTATTCTCTTTAAGTCAAATCTTGCTAGGGACAAAGATGGATTTAAATAAGGCTAATTTAAAAAGTAGTAGTTATGAAGCTAGTCAAAATGAGCAAAAAACTATTTCTAAATTAGTCTTTAGTGGTTTAATTGTTTCCCTTATTTTAGGGGTGTTACTAGTAGTAACTGATGTGTTATTACCTAGTGTTAGTGTTAATTTACCTATTAATTTAATTTTAATAGGTCTTGTTGTAATAATAACTGTTATTTATTTAGGATATGCTATTTTCTTTTATTTACATAAGTTAGAAGATAGATTTGTATCGTTAGTTTTATAAGAGGTAATATTATGGCAAAGAGATTAATTTTACTTATGTTATTTATACCATTAATTATCATGGTTAGTTTATACGCTACGACTAAAACTGTGAGTTTAGCGGTTGATATCGGGGTAACAGGTGTCAAAGTTACAAGTGATAAATACTTATATTTTGATATTGATAACCCGCACACAGAAGAAATAACTTATACGGTCTACCCGACTAATGCCAAAAACCAAGAAGTTACTTTTACAAGCGAACCTTATGAGGACGAACCTCAATGTGAACTTGATATTGAAGGTGGCCTTATTACTCCTAAATCTACCGGGGTTGCAAGAGTAAACGTCGTAACTAATGATGGCGGGTTTAAAGATAGCGTTATTGTTTACGTTTCATCAAACGAAGTAGAAGATATTAAGATTACGAATAAAGAAGAGTTAGCTCAACTATATGTTGGGGATAACAAAAAAATAAATATTTTATTTACCCCAAGTGAACCAAATGATAAGACGCTTATCTACACGTCAAGCGATGAAGATGTCGTTAAAGTTGATAGCCTTGGTAATATTAGAGCGGTAGGTAGAGGAAAGGCTATTATCACGGTAAGTTCTGAAAAATACGGCGTTTCGGATAGCCTTGATATTACGGTTTTAAATAAAGACGTAATTGATATCGATATCAAAGATAACGTAATTGATACGTTTAACCAAAGCGGGCAAATTAATATTAGTATTGATACTATAGAATCATATACTAAAGATAATTTTGTCATTACTTTTAAAGAAAATAATAAGGACGTGACCTCTGATTTTACATATAGTTTAAAAGAGAATGGGAATGCCTCAGGTCTGGTCTTAGATTATACGCTAAATAAACCGATCACAACCGACACGACTTATAGCTTAGAAATAATGTTTAGTTTGCCTTCTGGTTTAGTTAGAATAGTTAACGTCACCCTAAATTTTAAGGCGGATTTTGACTTTAGTTTTCTAGATGATGTTATCTATCTTTATGAAGGTCAAACTGAAATGACCCAAATCATTTTAGATCCAAGTGATATTAAGCTTGATTATGAAATTAAATCAAGCGGTCCTATTTGTATGGCAACAGGTAATACCCTTATTATTGGGGCTGACAAGATAGGAATTTATGAAGTAGAAGTTACGGGCTCTTATGAAGGACTAAGTAAAACCCATACCCTAACGGTTTTAGTCGTACCGCGTAATATCAACATCTTAGAAGCAAGTAATTATTATGGTATTTCAAATCAACTAGTGTTTGGAGAGGGTCAAAATCATTTATCTTTAGCGACAACAGAAGACGTTATTAATACCTTTAAAAGCAATCTAGTCTTAGTTCCTTATTATAATGACAAAGAAACAAAATTAGTAACTTGTACCTATAACGAAAGTAAGGAAGCCTATGATATTAATATTGATAAGAGTTTTAAAGGCGATGTTACGTTTAAGTTAGTCTTACAGTATGAAGATATTATGATACCTTACCAAGCATTTAAAGTTAAGTGTTTAGGTAGTGCTAAAAATGTTACAAACTACGAAGAGTTAAGAAGTGCGATAGATAGCAAGCAGATTGTGGTCTTACAAAATGACATTAAAGACTTCCCGTCTAGCCCAATAGAGAATGTGGATTACACGGAGATTCCTACAACTTATGATTGGACGTATTATAAAAATCAAGATAAGACTCAACCAAGTGTCAAAGTCTTTTTTAATGTTAAGAATGATATTTATGGGAATGGCTATGAGATAAATGGCCACAGTAGTCTTTATGAAGGTAAGATTGATGAAAATGGCTTATTGCTAGATAATGCTATTTTTAGAGGACCACTTGATTTTGTGGGGATTGGGAATGGCAGTGGTAGTACCGCTTCTGTTAAAGCCCAAGATAATATCTTTATGGGTCTTTATGATAATGTCAACTTATATGACGTCACGATTAAAAACTGTAATGATGTCGATGACCTAACAAAATTAAACTATGCTGGCACGACCGTTGAAATGTTAGGGGATAATATCACCATTAATTATAGTAGATTAAGTAATGGTAGAACCGTTTTAAGAGCGTTTGGGGATATAAGTGACAGTGCTAAAGTTTGTCATATTGACATTAAAAATTCCGTTTTATCTAATGGGAGAGATTTTATTATTAGAATGGGTTCTAATTTATTTAAAGACGGGACTACTAAAGATGGCAAGCTTGATTTAGATTCTTTATATCTAGATTCAAATGACAAATTCCCGATGCCATATAACAACACAAATAATAAAGCCGTTCAACAATATTACGAGTCTTTAAATGATGAAGATAGGGCAAAATATGATGAAAAGTATATTAAAACCTACGTCAAATTATCAAATGTGGCTCTTTATCAATCTGGTATTTTTTCAATCGGCCTCGATAGTCACTTTGCCGGGTCCGCTTTAGCTGGAACGAGTGATTACAACTCTAGTCAAGCGGGAATCTTGACTTACTGGCACGACTTAGCTAAAACAAGTTACGGGGCTAAACTCATACTTGATAACACGGTTAATATTTATGACTGGAAACCACTTAATATGGTTGATAGTTCAACTCTAATTGAAGTAGTCGGGGATGCCTTTAGTGCCTTAAAGTTTGATGTGGCCGGGATGGTTAAATATATAGCTAGCCAACCAGGTTTTACTGATATCTTATATAATGATGAAACATATCAAGACTACGTTCATGGTGGCATTGCCTTTTTTGGCGGGGGCTATAATTATGATGTCATCACTTACCTAGATAATTATAATAGCTTTAAACTATATGGCTATCAAATAGGTCTTGATGATGTCGCTAGCCAAAGTGGCAATTTATTTGGCCAAATCTTACCAGCCGCGGCCGGTAATACTGATTTTTATTTCTTGCTTTGTGACAAGAATACCATCACCTTCACCCCACATAGACAACAAGAATTAATTGATTCTGGTGAAGCATGGAGTTTCTTATATCAATAGGAGGGATTTATAATGAAGAAAGTAAGTATAATATTTACCTCGCTTATCTTTGGCCTTTTAGTTTTAGTTGGTTGTCAAAAAATCAGTACTTATAAGTTTATAAGTGATGGTTTTGATGACCAGGTGATTTATGACGAAGATAACGAAAAAATATCTTTAGAAGGCTTATATGTCGAAGACGCCAAAGAACATAGGACACCTATAACCTATGATATGGTTATAAGTGGTGGGGACACTAATAGCGTAGGTGTCAACGATCTAGTAGTAAGTTATGCCGGACTTACCTACACCTTTAACTATAGTGTTTACTACGAAGTAACCTTTACTGTTAATGGTGAGGCCTACAAGAAAGAATATGTCTTTGATGTTAGTGAACTAACGGTGCCTGAAGCACCTGACGTTATTGGTTTTGTTGCCTGGGAAGAAATACCAAGCGTTATTACTTCAAACCTTGAAATTAAGGCCAAAATACAAAAAGATGAAACCCCAGATACGCCAAACCTAACAACGATTTCAGCCACTTATGGGGACACTTTAGCTGACTTAGCTTTACCTAGTAATGATTTAGGTAAGTGGGAGTTTGTCTTGCCTTCAACAACTAGCGTTGGCGAAGTTGGGACTCATGCCTTTGACGTTTTATTTATCCCAAATGACCCGCTAACTTATAACGAAGTAGAAGGAACAGTAGAGGTTGAAGTTGGTAAAAAACATGTTGAAATAACGGTTCCTGAAACCAGCTTTGTTTATACAGGTAGTGAAATCACTTTGCCTTACGAGCTAGATGTCGAGGAAGATTTAAAAGTAGACGCTATCGGGCTAACTGGTACTAATGCTGGCACTTATAACTATTTTATTCAAATAGATGATCCTAACTATGAAGCTAGTGCCTTTGGTTCGTGGGTGATTACCCCAAGAAAGATTACGATTACCGTCGAGAGTAATGTAGTTGAATATAGCCAGATTGGTAGTTTAGAAGACCCTAAATATACGGTTTCTCCTGATATTCCGGAAGCTGATTTAGAAAAATTAAATATTAAGGTTAGTAATCCGCAGAGTGCTAATAATGTAGGTACATATGAATATGAAGTCACTTATGACGAAAACCCTAATTACGAAGTTGAAATAGAAAACGGGACGCTTGAAATTGTTAAATCAGTTTATGACGCTACTATTCCGACGCTTACTAGCGACGTTTATTATGGTGATACTTTAACAAGCGATGATTTAAGTAGTGTTGCCGGCGGAACCTGGGTCTTAACGGAAGATGAGGTTTACCTTGATAAGGCCGGTATGACTAGTGTAAGTATTACCTTTATCCCAAATGATGATAAAAACTATGATGGAATGACTACCACTCTAACATTTGATGTTAAGAAGAAAAAACTTGAAATCAAAGTTACTAAGAGTGAATTTACCTATGATGGTACATCGCATTCTTTAGAGTATGAAATTATAGGCCTAATTCCGGGAGACGAAGTAAATGTAGTGGGTAATAAGAGCCTTGTTGATGCTGGGGTAGTTAATGATATTAACTTAGTAGTAGAGTCCGAAAACTATGAAGGTAGCCTAACAGACCAAAGACTAGAAGTATTAAAAGCTAACCCAACATACGACGTACCTTCATTAAGTGCGACTTACCTAGATAAACTTGGTGATGTCCTATTACCTAAAGGCTTTACTTGGAATAACCCAGACACGACTATTAACGAGGTTGGGGAGCTTTCTTATAAAGCTACTTATACCCCAGAAGATACGAATAATTACAACATTCTTACTAATATTGATTTAAAAGTAGTAGTTAATAAAATGCAGGGGGTTATTACTACTATAAATGATAGTTATGCCTTTATGTTAGGGGATAACATTACCCTAGGACAAATTACAAGTAACCATAATGAAACAAGTATTATAACTACTATTAAATATAATGACAATGTAGTAGAAGACTATGCTAAGTCTGGTTATTATGATGTTACTTATACCCAAGAAGAAAGCGAGCATTATTTAGCAGCTACGAAGACTATTAAGGTTTTAATTGTAGATAAACTAGATTCAATAACCTTAACTTATGAAGAAGGAAGAAAGTTATCAGATATTATCTTAACAGAAAGCCCTTATGGTACTTATCAATTTACAAATCCTAATACCTTAGTTTATGCGGGCTATGGTCAAGCATTTGATGTGACCTTTACAAGTAACGAAGGGCTAGAAGTTAAGACAAATATTACTTTAAATGTTGGCAAGAAAACTTTAGAGTTTACTATAACACAGGATACCTTTACTTATAACGGTGAAGAACAAAGCGTAATATACACTTTACCAGTAGAAGGCTTAAAAGTTTCAGAATCAGGTACCAGCATGACTAATGCCGGAACGTCTTATTATACTTTAACAATCGAAGATAACAACTACCAAGGCACTGCCCCAGGTACGCTTAAGATTTTACCAAAAGACGTAACTATTAGCGCAAGTGATACCACAATGAATTACGGCGAAACAGTGCCTAAAATTACACTTGTTGTTGAAGGCTTAGTTGGTAGTGATACCTTAAATGCATCTTATAAAAAACCAGAAATCACAAGTATTGGTGATTTTACGTATACTATTACATATGACGAAAACAGTAACTACAACGTAAAGGTACAAACAGTTTATGTTCATGTCAATAAAGGTAATTTAACAGCGGAAGACGTCACCCTACCTACAGTTTCAAATATTACTTATGGTGACTATCTAAATAATAGTATATTAATTGGTGGAAGTAGCGGTACATGGTCAATTGATGACACAACCCCTTTACTTACTGCAGGAAGTCACGAAATAGCAGTAACCTTTATTTCAAGTAATGCAAATTATAATCCTTATCATACTAAAGTCACAGTTACAGTTAATAAGAAGACATTAACAATAACTATTACTAATTGTGAATTTACTTATGACGCTACAAGTCATGAAGTAACTTATGAAATTAGTGGTAAAGTAAATGAAGGTGACGAAGTTAAAGTAAGTGGTAATGAGAGTCAAGTAAACGCTGGCAGTTACAAAGTTACTTTAACAATTGAAGATGATAACTACGAAGGTAGTAAAACAACTACTTTAATAATTAATAAAGCAACCCCTAAACCAAAAATGCCACAATCTATGATAATTACTTGGGGACCAAACTTAACACTAGAAAGTGAAGAATTAAAGTTAACTAGTGATGATAATGCAGGTACCTGGGCTTATGTTAACGGTCAAACACTTGAAATGGGTACAAAGACCTATAATATTAAATATACTCCTACTGACATAACAAACTATAATGAAGTAACTGACACTATTTCTATTACAGTTAACAAAAAAGCTTCAAGTATTAGTTTAAAAGAAACCTCAATTACCTTGTATTATAATGGGCAAGATAAAATGAGCGAGTTAATTAGTAATGTTACTAAATCTAATGATGAAGGATACGAAAGTGAAGGCGAGCTTATATTCATTGTTAGCGATAGTATTATTACGGAACTAAAAGATGTAGGTACGTATACGGTTAGTGTTTATCAAGCAGAGTCAACACACTACCAACAAAGCGAAACTTTAACATTTACAGTAACCATTCTAGAAGGTGAGGTAAATAGTTATCCATATGAGGGCTATTACGGCCAAAAGCTTGGTGATATTTATGTTCCTGGTAGTTCTCAAGGTACTTGGATGTTTAGTAACCCTAATCAAGTATTAGAACAAATTGGCAAAAATAATTATACTCTAGAGTTTACGCCAAATGGTGGAACTAGTGTCACGGAAACGATCTCTGTTCATGTTACAGTTAAGAAGCGACCTGTAAAGATTGAAGCGGAAGGTAAAACTTATACCTACAATAAAGAAACATATAGTCTAGATAAACCTAGTGTGGTGGTGGATGCCTTAGAAGGTGCTAGTGGATACACAGTTGACACAACAAAATATGAGATTACTCCAAGTGGCACGTCAAGCGCTATAAATGCCGGAACTTATGAAGTAACTTATACGCTAAATTCTGACGTTTATGAGGCTAGTGAGGTAACAGTAAAACTTGTTATTAATCCTAAAGAAGTAACAATTAGTGGTAGCGATCAAACAGTAAAATACGGCGAAACTGTCCCTGAAATTACCCCAACTGTAGAAGGTGTAGTTGATGGTGATGATTTAAATGTTACAGCCACTAAACCTACATTTGATTGTATTGGTACATACAACTATATTATCAATTACGATAAAACTAACACTAACTATAACGTAACTGTAAATCAAGTTAAGTTAACTGTTATTAAAGGTGATTTAACAGGTATTGAAGCCCCTTCACTAAGTGTTACTTATGGTGATAGTTCTAGTAGTATTAATATAACTAACAGCTATGAAGAAACAGGCCACTTTGAAATTACAAGTGCTATAAAAGATGTTATCAAGGCTAACTTTACAGATGGTAAGTTTGTTGTAGATGTTAAATTTGTTCCTACTAATACTAACTATAATGAAATAGAATTTAGTGGTATTGAGGTCACTATAACTAAGAGACAACTTACTATTAATATAACAAGTGATTTATCTATCACTTATGACGGACAAGAACATAGCTTAGATTATACTGTTTCAAATCTTAAAGATGATGAATATAGTGAAGTTACTATTACTGATGATAATAAGTTTACAAATGCCGGAACTTACGAAGTAACATTTACAGTTGAAAGTGAATACTATGAAGGTACTGAGACTGTTACATTTGTAATTAAAAAAGCTAACCCAAGTTATACAATGCCAGAAAATATTAGTGCTACCTATGGTACTAAACTAAGTGATGTGCAACTTCCAAGTGATACAAACGGTACTTGGTCATGGCAAAACGAAAACTTAGTAGTAAGTAGTCAAAATAGTAGTACTTTTGAAGCTACAGCTATTTATACACCAACTGATACTCAAAACTACATCACGCTAGAAGCAACAATCACAATCGAACAAATTCCAGCTGAGAATAAAATTATTTCTAGTGAATACTATATCTTTATGTTTGCCGGTTCTGATATTACACTTCAAGAACTAAAATTATCTAGTACAAGTGGTAGTTTGCAATTTACTATGAAAGAAAATGGTAATATAATCCCTTCGATTAGTACACAAGGTATTCATCATATTGTAATTGAACAAGATGCTACGTATACTCATCAAGCCGCAACTAAAGAGATTGTGGTTATCTTAATTGAGTCTCAGACTACACAAAATGTAACTTATGGTGACAAAATGCCAAGTCTTACAAGTAGTTATGGTACTTGGAGTTGGGAAGATAATTTAACAATTGTTAACTTTACAGGCAATCAAACTAAAAAAGCTATCTTTACGGCAACTGAAAGTGGTAAAACTTATACAAAAGAATTTGATATAACATTTGAGGTTAACAAGCGTCTTTTAACGGTTAAAGATATAACGGATCATTATACTTATGATGGCCAAGAACATAAAGTTACCTTTAATGTATATAACCTTGTAAGTGGTGATACTGTAGATATTAAGCCATCAATTAGTGCTCAAACTAACGCTGGTTCATACGAATATGAGTTAACATTAGATGATGATAGATACGACATTGAAGAAACGAAAGGTACTCTAGTTATTAATCCAGCTACAACAGATGTCACGATTGAATCTGAAAGTGGAAGTCAAACAGTAAGTTCAGGTGATACATCACCAATTACATTTGTTCAAAAATACTATGAATATGGTAAAGCTGGTGCTCAAGATAAGTTTGGCTTTAGTTTTACTAATAGCTTAGTGAAAGGATACACAGTAACAGTTAATGAAACGGCTGTTACAGGTTCAAGTTACGATATTGATTCTTATGGCCATTATGAATTTAAGGTAGCTATTACTGATCCTAACTTTGTAGAATATAGCTTCACGGTAACATATGATATTTATATTGCTGAAGTTACGACTAGTACTACATATAGATCAGAAAGTGGTAAAGGTTATACCTCAATTGATGATGCGATTGTTGCATCTCAAAATGCACAAACACCAACTTATATCTTCGTTTATGGTAATGGGGTAATTGGTGAGAAAGAAAAGAATCTTACTCTAGGTCAAAATGTTGAATTATTTATCCCAGCAAGCCAAAATGAAATATATTATTTATATGATGAAAAAGCCGGTTTTGATGATAATGATGTGCAAATCAAAAAAGAGGTCAATGAGTATCTAAATATTACAATTTCTGAAGATACAACCTTAGAAGTTGAAGGTAGGATAACAGTTGGGGCTGATCGTGGTCAAAATCATGTAGGCGGTACTGGTTCAGGTTCAATTGAGGCTGATGTTAGATCAACTTATTCAACGCTAACTTTAAATGGTAATATAAGCTTATCAGGTGAATTATTTGTGGTAGGTTATGTTAAGGGAACTGGTACTATTGATACAGCATCTGGAGCAGAAATATATGAACCATTTATATTAACTGATTGGCGTGGTGGGCAAAACGCCGCTGCAGCATATTTACTTGCACAAATTGTGCCTTTTAATCAGTATAGCATGCATCATATTGAGACAAGGTTAATAGTTAGATATGGTGTTAATTATATTGGCTTGGCTGGTATTTATACATCAATGATTAATGTAGGTTGGAATACAACTGATTATCCGGTAATTGGTGCTGGTGCTATTTTTGAATTACAAGACGCTTCATCATATATCGTTAAGTCATATGATAGTAAGAGTGAAAAATCAACAATTGAAATTCACGGAAATGTACAAGATAACTATGGAACACTAACCATAGATATACTTGGTAATGCTTTCCCTTTATCAACGAAAGACTTATATTTCTCTATCCCACGTAATGTTAAAATTGTTGTTACAGAAGGCTCTACCTTTACGGTTAGAAATTATTATAAGATGTTGCCAGGAAGTGAAGTAATTATTAAAGAAAATGCCACAATGAATCTAGAAGGTAACCTTATAGTTTATAAGGATTATGTTGATAAAAATAACGCTTATGGTGAAACAGTATATGGTGATCCGGATTATGGTAAAGCGAAATACCCTACTGGATTAGAGGAGCCAAAATTAATTGTTAATGGTACACTTAAAGTAACGGGCTCATTTGCCGGCATTGCAAGGTCAGAAGGTAGTGGTATACTTGACTTATCAAATGCCAGTGCACTAGAATTAAAGACAATAGAAGGATATGGAGATTTGTTTAACACATCTACCTTAGCAGATTTTGTTACTTCATATCAACACCTAAAAGCCTATAATGTTGGTGCCCTAGGTGTTACTGTTACTTGGGAACCTGATACAGCTAATAATTATCTATTAAAATCTGAATTAGAAAGTTATGCACTTGACAAGAAGGTATATGTTTGGTCTAATGACAAATGGGTAGAAAAGACAAATTAAGTAAGTTGGCAGTCTTATGGCTGCCAATTTATTTTGTGTTCTAAAATGTATGTTTTCAAACTTTTTCATAAATGTAACCGCTTGCACTTGAAGTTTTTCGTGTTTTGTGCTACAATTCTAGACGAATTGGGGTGATTAATTATGGCTAATACGACGATTTATGATGTAGCTGGAGCGGCTAAAGTTAGTCTAGCTACAGTTAGTAGAGTTATGAATAATCCAGAAAAAGTAAACCCAGAAACACGGGAAAGAGTTCTTAAAGTAATAAAAGAATTAGGCTATAAACCTAACGCTATTGCGAGAGGACTCGCTTCAAGAAAGTCCACCACGATTGGTGTTATTATAGCAGATATAACAAGAGCCTCTGTTTCCGAGTTACTTGGTGGGATTATTGATGTGGCTAAAAAGTATGAATATTCAATGAAGATCTTTTCTTCTAGTAATGTTGAACTTGATGATTTGATGCGTAGCGTCGCTGCGGAACAGGTTGATGGTGTTTTATTCTTAAATGAGGAATTAAATAAAGATGAAATGGAAAAAGTGTTAGAAAAAACTAAAGATGCGGATATCCCTCTAGTTTTAACTAACGTTAGTTTTTCTGATAATAAGTTACCTTACGTTATTGTTGATTATACTAAAGGAACCTATGAATTAACGAAAAGAATGATTGAAAAAGGTAGAAGAAATATCTATTTATTTTCAACTGTTAGACATTATTTTACTAACGACCTAAAAGAAGAGGGCTATATTAAGGCGATGAATGAAGCTTCTTTAGAGCCTAAAATCTTTAGAACGAGTGGGGACGTTAGTGTTAATAAGATTCACTTTGAAGAATTCTTTAAAAATCATTCCATTGACGGGGCTATTTCAGTAAGAGATAGTATTGCCGTGTCTTTTATGAATGTGGCGATTGAAGCTGGCCGTCGTATTCCTGAAGATATCTCGGTAGCTGGTCTGCAAAATACGAAATACGCTTTATTATCAAGACCTACATTAACTTGTCTTGATACCCCGGTCTATGACATTGGGGCCGTCGCCATGAGATTACTTACAAAACTTATGCGGCACGAAGAAATAGAAAGCTTGAATATTGTTTTACCACATAGTATAATAGAGCGAGAAAGTTTATAATTTGATGATAATATCAAGTAGTTTTAATAAATTAACTAAAAGAGAGTTTATGGCGGGTGGAAATAAACAAATTTATTAAAATGAATTACAATATTGGAAAAAATATTTTAATGAGGGCTAGATTATATCTAGAACTAAGGTGGTACCGCGAAAATTTCGTCCTTAGAGTTGTTCTAAGGACTTTTTTAATGGAGGAAAAATATGCGACTTATTGATGAACTAAAAGAAAGAGATCTATTATTTGACACGACTGATCCTAAACTAGGGGACGTTTTAGAAAAAGAACACCTAACCTTTTACCTAGGTACGGACCCAACTGGTAAAAGCCTACATGTGGGGCATTTAGTAACCTTTTTAGTAGCGGAAAGACTAAAAAGGCATGGACACAAACCCATCATTTTAGTAGGCGGGGCAACAGGCTTAATTGGGGACCCCAAAGAACAAGGGGAAAGAAAGATGTTAACTGAAGAAGTGGTTAACGAAAATCTCCTTTCTCTAAAAGAACAAATCAAAAATATTTTTGGTTTTACCAACATTGTTAATAACTATGACTGGGTATCTAAGATAAACGTGATTGAGTTTTTAAGAGACTACGGCAAAAATTTTAACGTTAATAACATGATTAATAAAGAGACCGTTAAAGCACGTCTAGAAACAGGTATCTCATATACTGAGTTTAGCTACCAAATCTTACAGTCTCTAGACTGGCTTTACCTACTTACTAATTACAACTGCCAGCTCCAAATTGGCGGCCAGGACCAATGGGGTAATATTACGGCCGGGACTGATTTAATTAGGAAAAAACTAGGCTTTGATAAAGAAGTATACGGGATGACTATTCCCCTAATTTTAAAATCTGATGGAACGAAGTTTGGGAAGTCTGAAGGTGGCAAGTCAGTTTGGCTAAATCCTAATATGACAAGTCCTTACGAATTCTATCAGTTTTGGATTAATATTTCGGATGACGAAGTTGAAAAGCGTTTAAAACAATTTACTTTCTTATCCTTAGAGGAAATTAAAGAAGTAATAGCTAAATGGAGTTTAAACAAAGAAGAAAGACTAGCTCAAAAAGTTTTGGCTAAAGAAGTCACAACCTTTGTTCATGGTAAAGCTAAGTGCGAAGAAGCGATTAACGTTTCTAATGCCTTATTTAGTGGTGACTTATCTAATTTGACTGCCTCTGAAATTGAGATGGGTTTTTCTGACCTAGATAAAGTAAATGGCGCCAACAAGCCTTTAATTGATTTAGTGATCGAAGCTAAATTAGCCTCAAGTAAAAGAGAAGCAAGAGAATTTATTAATAACGGGGCTATTACGCTTAATGGCAAGAAAGTTAATGATATTAATCATATCTTAACGAAAGCGGAAGCAATTGAAAATAAATACGTCTTACTTCGTAGAGGTAAGAAAAAATACGCTTTAGTAAAATTATAATGTAAAACAAAAAGACCAGCTTAGAGCTGGTTTATTTAATATGATGAAAACTATAAAGTTAGAAAGTTCTAATATCTATTCTAATACAATTATTAAAAATAGACTAGTTTTTGCCTATAGATAAGGTAGAAGTTAATAATATTAACTTTTAGTGATTAAGACTTTAAAAAGGGGAAGATAAGCTTGGCGTCTAGTGCTATAAAAGAAATAATAAGACAATTAAAGAAAAACGAAATAAGTATTTTTGAGGTGCCTGAAGTATATATTACCGACCCCAAACTTCTAGCTTTTGAACGAAAGAAAGGCCTTAGGAAAACCGGCAAGAGAGGCTTTGATGTTATTGCAAATTCCTTTTTTGTCGAAGAAACCTTAATAGATCTAGCTGGTCTAAAAGATGAACAAGACATATATTTAACATTCGATGATTTTGACACTTATACTAAATATTTAAATGGGGATATTTATAAAGACGCTTGTTATAGCCATTGTCCTCGGTCAAAAATCGCACTTCCTAAAAGAAAAATAAAAAAGTTAACGAAAAGGCTCTCTTTTATTAAAGATACGATTGATAAATATTCTTTAGCAAAAGAAGAAAAGGATAATTATGAAGACATTACTCACGAAGTAGATAAATATTATTACAATGGAAACTTTTATGTCGAAGAGAAGTGGCTTGATAAGTCGCAAAATATAGTTAAAGAATATAGACATCAATTTAGGTATTTTTTTGATTTTGTTTACTTCCTTAATGGTGACTTGTCTAAGGCTAATTTAATTTTATGTGACGGACTTAAAAACTTAATTAAGTGGGACGAGATTAATTTTAAAGATGCTAAAATGCGAAGCACCTTATGTGAGAAGTTTGGTCTAAATTATGAGACGTATAAGATTAAGGGAACTGGCTTAATCACCTTTCCTTCAACGGAACAAAATGAGTCTGACACTGCTTTAGTTTTAAAACAAGAAAGAGATGTCGTGTTAGAGGCAGCCGAAAGAGGTCTAACAGAGGCTGACTTAGCCTTTGATGGTAAATGCCAAAGAGTTCACTATATTACGGACCTTCATCTAGTAACGCGGATAAAACACTTTGGCTGTCGATCAGTTGAAGATATAATCTATATAATTCAAAAAATGGTTGATAATATGACAAGTGTTGATGCTAGCCTACTTTTAATAGGTGGGGACGTTACTTCAGATTTTTTCATCTTTAAGCTCTTTGTTAAAATGCTTTCAAAAACGTTGCATTTGTTAGAACGACACACCAATGTAGTTTTTATTCTTGGTAATCATGAATTATGGAGTTTTCCGGACCTTAAATTAGCTGAAATAGTAGAAGAGTACCGGGCATTTTTAGACAAATATAATATGTATTTATTACATAATGATATTTTATATAAAGACGATTATAGTATTGATGCAATTAATAATACGATCTTACATTTAATAAAATATAATGAACTAAAAGAAATGGACACTACCGAAATTAAAGAACGCTTAAAAAAAGCAAGATACGTTATTTTAGGTGGCATGGGCTTTTCTGGCTATAACACAAATTTCAACGCTAATGATGGGGTTTATCAGAACATAATTAATAGAGAAATGGAAATAAAAGAAACGAGGAAATTTGAAGACCTGTATTATCAAATACGACCTATTTTAAAGAATAAGAACACGATTATTTTTACCCATATGCCAAAATCTGATTGGTCTAAGGAAGAAAAGTATGACGAAGGCTTCGTCTATGTAAGTGGACACAATCACAGAAACTTTTTCTATGATGACGGGAAATATAGAGTTTATGCCGATAATCAAATAGGCTATCATAGTGAAAACGCCTATTTAAAAAGCTTTTTAATAGATAGTGATTATGATATTTTTTCAGATTATGAAGATGGTATATATAATATTACTGGGGAAGAGTATAGTGATTTTTACCGTGGTAAGAATATGCAGGTATCCTTTAAAATGCCTGTTAATATCCTTTATATGCTTAAAAAGAAGGGTTATTACTGTTTTATACATAAATCTATGGGTGGTAATTTTACCATCCTTAATGGCGGGGCGAGAAGGACGCTTGGGGTAACAAATATAAAGTATTATTATGATAATATGGATACCATGATTTCCATACTTCAAAAGCCAATTGAAGACTTTACTAAATTCGAGGAAGAAATAGCTAGAGCTATTAAAAAGATTGGGGGAAGTGGCAAGATTCACGGGGCTATCATTGATATTGATTTTTATAGTCATATCTATGTAAATCCGATAGATTTAAAAATTACTGGCTATTATGCAGAAAACATGGTTGATAAAGTTGTTTACAAGTCAATCCCAGACCTACTTGCCGAGCGCTGTCCTAAATTGTTTTTAAATTACGTTAAGCTTTTTAAAAGTAATGATGAAGACACTAAGGCCTTAAAACAAACAACGGACGTTAAAGTATTGCCTGAAACCTATCTAGATACAGATATCTACAATGCTTCTAGGGAACTTAAGAAGATGCAAAAACTTAGCTCTAATATTTTAACCTTTTGGTATGATGATGTCCTGCTTAAAAAGAAACAAATTGAGTATGAAAAGAGAAAAGAACTTGCTAGCGAGATAGAGGTGTCTGATTATTAAAATTTTATTTGTTTGTCATGGGAATATTTGTAGAAGCCCGATGGCAGAATTCTTAATGAAGTATAAGCTGAAAAAGCTTAATTTAAGCGATAAATTTATCGTTGAGTCACGGGCTACTTCAAGCGAAGAAGTAGGTAATTCCATTCACATTGGCACCCGTAAAATATTAGATAAGTTTGGAATTGATTATAGTAAAAAGAGAGCCACTAAGATAACTAAAGAAGACGTCTTAAACTTTGATTTAATCATTGGTATGGATAGTAATAACATAGCTAATCTTAAACGAATGTTTGGGAAAAATAAAAAGTTTAGATTATTAAACGAGAAAGATATAGCTGATCCTTGGTATACATGGGACTTTAATACTACTTATATAGAAATAAATGAAGGGCTAGATAACTTACTAAAAGAATTAATTTGATTGTTAGAAAACTTTTTTAATGGTATAATCAAAGAAGAAAAGCGGTGATTTGCAATGGGTAAAATCTTAGATTTAATTAAACAAAGAGAATCAGATAAACTAGAGTTTAAGACGGCTAAAGGTGGACTTCCTAAAGATATGTGGGAGACCTATTCCGCTTTTGCCAATACGAATGGCGGTACTATTGTCCTAGGTGTAAGAGAAAAAGATGGAAAAAACATGCCTGCTGGTTTAACGGAAGATGAGGCACAAAAACTTGTTAAAAATATCTATGATTATATACATTCAAACGCTGTTAATGCGAATTTAATTAATGATAAGGTTTATATCGATAATATTGATGATGACTTTTTTGTTATCATTGAGGTTAAGAAAGCCCTAAATTACCAAAAACCTGTTTATGTAGGTGGACAAATCTTAAATGTCTATAAACGGCAAGGTGAAAGTGATTATAGATGTAGTATTTCAGAAATCCAGGCCATGATCCGTGATAGAGACACCTTATTTAATGATGCTAAGTTAGTAACTAAATTTAGTGTTGATGCCATCAAAACTGATACCTTAAATGACTATATCAATAGATTTAAGTCAGTTTATAACGAAACCCATGTATTTTTAAGGGATGGTGTGGACATTTTTTTATGCCGGATTGGGGCAGCTGGTTATAGTGACACTAATTCGTTACATCCGACGGTAGCGGGACTTTTAATGTTTGGGAATGAATATGATATTATAAGTGTTTTACCAGGCTATATGTTGGATTATCAAAATTTAAGAAATCTAAGTGGTAATATGAGGTGGTCATCACGTATTAATTCCGCCACTGGTGATTGGAGTGGTAATTTGTATGATTTCTTTTTTAGAATAATAAATAAACTTACGGAAGATATCGACGTACCGTTTAAAACATCAGGAATTTTTAGAGTCGATCAAAGTGAACTTCATATCGCTATTAGGGAAGCTTTATGTAACACTTTAGTAAATGCGGATTATTATATGAATTCTCCAGTTGTAGTAAAACAATATACTGACAAATTAGTCTTTATTAATAGTGGGTCTTTGATGGTACCGCTTGAAACGATGTTAGTAGGTGGGATATCTAATCCTCGCAATAATAATGTTTTCAGAATGTTTTCTTTAATTGATATCGCTGAGCGGATGGGGTCAGGGATTCCTTTAATATTTGCCGTAGCTGAAAGTTTTGAACTAAAAGCTCCAACCATTAATCAGTATTCAAATCCAGTTAGAACGGAATTTTCTATTTATCTATCGAAAGATAGCATAAATGGGCCGCTGAATAATTATGAAGCGGCCCCTAAAGAAGAAAAAGCGGCCCCTAAAGAAGAAAAAGCGGCCCCTAAAGAAGAAAAAGCGGCCCCTAA
>C._urophasianus_2_cecum__coassemble_95_pt1 | contig 24663 bp, 17 predicted proteins | sample C__urophasianus_2_cecum__metabat2_low_PE_014 | metagenome-assembled genome bin C | reverse complement strand
CTATAAAGACTAGATTTTATCTAGCTTAATTCCAGTTTCTGCTTGCAATTCGGGCTAAAATTTGTATATTTTTAAATGTGACAAAAAAGAGACCCTAAGGTCTCCTGCAATATATAAGCCATGTTTTGTCGAGGGTAATCATCTATCTTCGTCATTAAACGACCAAAACCTAACTTCGGTTCGTCGGTTTTAGCTCTCCTACCAAAATTTGGATTTCTAGCTTGAGGGGTTTACCGCGTTTCATTTATAGGTTTCCCTATAACTCGTTTCTGTGGCACATTATAGACTACGTCATATCTAAGACTTAGACTTCATCCGCCGTCACCTAAAAGGTGCCTTAAGTTATTTTTTCCTTAAGCACAAACACTACAATCATCACAGATTGTGCTAGCATGGACTTTCCTAACATTACTGCTCGATTACCATATTGCCTAACTATTTTAGCAATATTAAGTTGTTTTTGCAACTAATTCTTTTCGATTATATTAGTACCTTCTAAATAGCGATAGGCATCTTCTTCTTGTTTAGTCATTGGCTTGTTTTTACTTATATCTTTCTTTTTTACAAACTGATATTTAGGCTTATCAAGATTATTAGTACTTGCTAGTTTAATAATATTATCTAGCCTTAAAATAAAGTATTCTTTTAAATTAGCAAGGTTAACTTCTCTTTTATAGTCAACTAATTTATCAAGACTATCAATTACTAAATTTAAGTCATTTAGGTTTTTCTTGATATCGCTATATACACTATGTTTTTGATTTAAACCCTTAAAAAGGGAATTAATATTAGTTAATTTAATCTTTAAACTAAAGAAGATTTTATTTGGCTTCTTATCTTTAATAAGGGCTTGCCTTAAATTAAGAACAGCCTTCATAAATTTTTTCGTGTAATTTTTAGGACTAAATAAATAAACTAAATAAATAATTATTACTAAAACAAAGAATATTCCTACCCCAAGAACAATATAATAAGTTATATCACTGATATTACGCTTACTGGTGGTATAGATAGTTGAGTCTTCATATTTTAAAGAGACATTATTACCTGAAGCCCGGTAATCTATAACATTTTTCCCATCGACTACAAAATTAAAGTCGCCATAAAGGATTTCATCTTCGTAAAAAACATAGTAGTAATTATCTTCCGCTTGTCTTAATGATAAGAGACTAGGTTCAGGGGATACAAAGTTTAAAGAAATAAGGGTGCTGTTTGTCTCAGGATTAATTAAAAGTCTCGTATTAGTAGGGGTAATGATGACAAAGTTAAGATTATCGTTAGTGTATAAAATATTTTTGTCATATATGACGTCTTCTGCTTTTTCATCTAGGCTAAAAGATGTTGTATCAGAGAGTATATTATACGTAGCGTTATTCGTATCTAGGCTAAAAGCTTTAGCTTGATAGCCGGCAAAAAAGGCACAAAAAACTACTAGAAAAAAAACTATTTTTTTCATCTTAAGAGTTCCTTATATTTACATCAAGCTTATTATAAGGGATTTCGATGTTTTCCTTTGTAAAGGCTTCCATAATTTTTTGATTTAAATCCCATTTAAGTTTTGTATAATCACTACTATTAACCCAAACTCTTAGGGTGAAGTTTAAGGATGAACTAGCTAGTTCATCTAGCTCAAAAACCGGGGCGGGATCAGTTAAAATTTTACTATCACTAGCAATAATTTTATTTACTACGTCTCTGACTTTATTAAGGTCACTGTTATAAGCTACACTAACAACCAGGTCTAAACGCCTTGTCGTCATGGCATTGTAGTTAATGATATTATTAGCTAGTATTTCGTTATTAGGTATTGTTACCATTTTGTTATCAGATGTTTGTAAGACGGTTGAAATCATATTAATAGAAACGACAGTTCCTTCCGTGCCGTTAATATTTACGAGATCTCCTACGTTAAAAGGTTTAGTTGTAACAAGCATGATCCCGTTCGCGATATTAGATAAAGAGTCTTTTAAGGCAAGCCCAATGGCGACGCCTACACTACCGATTAAGGCAATAAGGCCCGTTGTATCAAGGCCAAAGGCATTTAAGACAATTAAGATATAAAGTAAATAAATTAAGGCTATTAAAATACTGTTGGCAAAACTAGCAATCGTCGTGTTAATAGGGAGTCTTGTAAAGATTCTTTTAAGAATAAATTTTAAAAACTTAACGACAATAAATCCCACAACTAAGGCAATTATACCACTTAGGATATTAAAGATAGTATCACCTAAAAAAGATCTTAAATTAAGCAAAAAATCATTCATATTTCACCTACAAAAAAAGGGGATTTTCCCCTTATAAAGTTAGCGCATCTTTTCGAGAAAGATCAATTTGACCTTTTTCATTGATGCCAATACATTTAACTAAAATCGTATCACCTAAAGAAACGACGTCTTCACATTTACCAACCCTTTCTTTAGCGAGGCGTGAGATATGACATAAGCCTTCACAACCTGGCCAAAGTTCTACAAAGACACCGTATTTTTCGATTCGTTTAACCTTGCCTTCATAGATTTTACCTACTTCAGCTTCTTTAACTAGGTTAGTAATGTATTCAAGACAAGCTTTCGCAGTAGGCATATCACTATGCATAACGTAGACTCTACCATCTTGTTCAATGTCAATTTTAACATTATCAAATTTTTCAATAATTTGGTTAATGATTTTACCACCACTACCAATAACGTCTCTGATTTTATCTGGATTAATCTTAGCTGTGACAACTTTAGGAGCGTATTTTGATAATTCAGTTCTAGGTTTTGAGATTGTCTTAGCCATATGATCTAAGATTTCTAAACGACCTTTTTTAGCTTGAGCTAAGGCTTCTTTTAAGATTTGGTAAGTAATACCTTTAATCTTGATATCCATTTGTAAGGCCGTGATGCCATCACGTGTACCCGCTACCTTAAAGTCCATATCGCCTAAATGATCTTCCATCCCTTGGATATCAGTTAAAATTGTGTAGTGTTTTTCGTCTTGCATAATTAAGCCCATCGCGATACCAGCTACCGGGGCTTTGATCGGGACACCAGCGGCCATTAAGGCAAGCGTACCAGAACAAATCGTCGCTTGGCTAGAGGAACCATTTGATTCTAAAATTTCTGATACTACTCTAATTGTATAAGGGAATTCCTCTTCACTTGGAATGACGTATGATAAAGCTCTTTCCCCTAAAGCGCCGTGTCCAATTTCTCTACGACCTGGAGAGCCATATCTGCCGGTTTCCCCAACGCTATATTGCGGGAAGTTATAGTGTAACATAAATCTCTTAGTTTCTTCAAGGCCTAGGCCATCAATTATTTGATTATCAGATAAGGCACCAAGCGTAACCGTTCCTAAACTCTGGGTTTGACCACGGGTAAAGAGGGCACTACCGTGCGTCCTTGGTAAAACGTCTATTCGACTTGATAGTGGTCTAATTTCATCTAGCTTACGGCCATCAGGTCTAATCTTTTCAACAGCAATCATGTATCTTACTTCTTCGTGCAAGATATTTTCTAGACTCTTTTTAACATTTTTTAAATACAAAGCCTTAGCTTCGGTATCTAAAACTTTAATCCCACCTACCTCTTTAATAAAGACTTTTTCATCAAAGTGGTTAACTGTTTCTTCTTCGACTTCATCAATTGCGGCGTATCTCGCTAACTTGTCTTCAATTCTGATAGCTTTTTTCATTTTAGCTTCCGCATAGTCTCTTACTTCTTTATCAATTTCGGGATTTAAGACAAATAGGTCAACAACTAATTTCTCTTTTGCGCACTCTTTAATAATCGTATCTTCAAAGTCACATAACTTTTGAATTTCCGCATGCCCAAACTTTAAAGCTTCCCACATCGTATCTTCATCAACGAAACGGGCCCCGGCTTCTACCATGTTGATCGCTTGATGAGTTCCGGCCACAGTTAAATTTAGATCAGATTTTTCCATTTGGCTTGGGGTAGGGTTTATTATAAACTTACCATCAACAAGACCCACAATAACCCCGGCAATCGGTCCTTCAAAAGGAATGCTTGAAATCATTAAGGCAATAGATGAACCAAGCATCGCAGCCATTTCCGGCGTACAATCAGGGTCACTTGATAAAACAGTATTAATTACTTGGACTTCATTTCTAAAACCTTCTGCAAATAAAGGTCTGATTGGTCTATCAATTAAACGGGAAACCAATGTTTCATGTTCACTAGGACGACCTTCTCTTCTTAAAAAGCCACCAGGAATCTTACCAGCAGCGTATAATTTTTCTTGGTATAAAACCATTAGTGGAAAAAAGTCTTGGCTAGATACTTCATCAGAGTAACAAACACAAGATAAAACGGTACTTCCACCATAAGTTACCATACATGCCCCATCAGCTTGTTTAGCAACCTCACCTATTTCAACAACTAGTGGACGACCCGCCCACTCCATTTCAAAACGTTTTACTTCACTCATTAACGTTCTCCTATTCTTCATTTTTCTTATTAATCACAAGATTGATTATACCATATTTTTTGAAAAAATAACAAGGTAAGTCTTATTTTTAAAGACCTTTTTCAAAATAATCAATAATTTTGCTGACAAGCGGGTGACGTACGACGTCAATACTTGTGAAATTAATGACTCCAATTTCAGGTATTTCTCTTAAAAGCTTAGCCGAATAAGCAAGCCCCGAAAGCCTGCTATCTTTTAGATCGATTTGACTAGGGTCCCCCGTTATAACCATTTTAGAGTTAAACCCCAGTCTTGTTAAAAACATCTTAATTTGTAAGATGCTCGCGTTTTGGGCCTCATCTAAAATAATAAAGGCATTTTCTAAGGTTCTTCCTCGCATATAAGCTAGCGGGGCAATCTCTATGATATTTTTACTAATTAAACCTTCCGTTTGTTCTGAACCTAGGGTGTCATATAAAGCATCATATAAAGGCCTTAAATAAGGGTCAACTTTTTCTTTTAAGTCACCTGGCAAAAACCCCAAGTTTTCTCCCGCCTCGACGGCTGGTCTTGTTAAAATAATTTTCGTGACTTCCCCTTTTTTAAGTAAATTAACAGCGTAGGCAATCGCTAAATAAGTCTTCCCTGTCCCAGCCGCTCCTAAAGAAAAAATAATATCTTTTTTCGTTAAAAGGTCAATATATTCAATTTGTTTAATCGTTTTAGGAAAAATTGGTTTATTATTATAGGTATAAACGACCGCCCTCTTATTGCTATATAATTTAATAAACTTATCTTCTTCGTGATTTATTATTAAGTTATTTAAATAGACAATATCTCGAGGTTGGACTTTATAACCTAGATTTAATACTTCAACTAACTTATTAAATAACTTAACTAAATTTGTGTTTACTGCTTCATCACTTGCATTAAAATAAATAGTATCATTAACAAAATTAATTTTTAAATTATAAATACCTTCAATTGTCTTTAAATTAGTGTTATTAGGACCAGCCAAATTTTTAGAAACTTCAATATTATTTATCTCTAAATCTAGCTTCATAAAAAAGCCTCCACTCCTTTGAAATAGCCTTTGTTATCAAGTTTAGTAAACGTCAAATTTTCTTTGGTGACAGGGTGTCTAAAACTAAGTTGATATGCTTGCAGGGTCGGGTAAAGGGCCTGATTTTTTGAGCCATATTTCTTGTCCCCATATAAGGGGTGCCCGATACTTTGAAACTGGCATCTAATCTGGTGAAAACGCCCCGTTTCTAAGATGATATCACAAATAGTGACTAAAGTGCCTTCAATCTCTTTTTCTAATAGACTCTTATAACTTAATCTGGCGTATTTCCCATCCTTGCTAATATAGCTTATTTTCTTTACTTCGTCTTTAGCTAAAAAGCTGGTAATAACACCTTTATTTACCCTTCCTTCGACAACGGCTAAATACCTTTTTGAAAACAAATTATTTTTAATATCTTCGCTTAATCTACTAGCCGCCTTACTAGTTCTTGCTAAAACCATAATGCCTTCCGTATTAATATCAAGACGATGCACAAGGCCTAAATAGACATTCCCTGGTTTTTGATATTTTTCTTTTAGGTACAATTTAGAAAGCGTTAAAATATCAGGTTTAGAACTGCCATCAGCTTGAGCTAAAATACCCCTGTCTTTATAGACGACCAATAAATGATTATCTTCATATAATACTTCCATTTTATTCCCTTATTTCATCTAATAAATTATTTAAAATAGCTAATTTATTCATATCATAATTAATCTTATTTCTAATTAAATAGATTGGAATATCAATACTAGTTTCTTTTAGTATTAAAAGTTCACCTTTTTTAAGGAGGCTCGCAATATTATTTTTATAAAAAACTCCAATCGAATTATGGTTTAAAACCATATTTAACCTTAAATCAAAGTTATTAGTTTCAATCACATTTTTAAAGTTTTCTTCCGTGAGCTTATTATTAATAAAATATTGTTCTAACGAATTATAATAATTATCATTAGGCGCTAGAGTAGCAAGATAATACTTCTTTAAACTCGCATTTTCCTTTTTAACAAGTAAGTGACCCTTTTTAACGGCTAAGACCAGTTCATCTTGATAGATTTCATCAACTGTCAAATTGTAATTATCGGTTTTAACATTAGTAAAACCAAAATCAATCTTCGCACTCATTAAAGCTTGATTTAAATCCGTCTCTGACATGATGCATATGGCAATTCTATTAGAACTCGTTCTAATTAAGTTATAAAAAAAGCCTGTTTCTTCTAGTGAATAATAAATATCTTCGCTTAAGCCAATATTGATCTTCTTTTCTAATTGCAGTAAGTTATTAATGTTCGTTAAAAATAAAGTATGATTATAATTAACCTGTTTAGCATATTCCCACAACATCTTTCCGGCGTTCGTTAAACTGAGGTCTTTCTTAAATATTTTGATGTTGTATTCTTTTTCAAGCGACTTAATATGCTGGGTTACGGTCGGTTGGGTGAAGTTTAGTTCTTTAGCCGTTTTCGTATAATTTTTTAAAACTACTAATTTTAATAGTGTAACTAGACGAATATCATACATCTTAAGACCTCCTTTTTCATAAATTTATTTTATCACACTTTACTTAGGATGTCACTTTCTAATAAATGATTTTAATTTATAGTAAAGTATGGTAAAATTAAGCTTAAAGGAGGCTTTTCCCATGCAAAATAACGAGATTGTCCTACATAAAAAATTTGGCTTAGGTATTGTCACCGCGACGGATACTGAGGTCACGAAAGTTTGTTTTATCACGGATGGCTTTAAAGATATCCATGCCCCTGGTGAGGTCTTAATGATTATCCCCAAAGACTTTGTTAAAGCTGTTATAAATTTAGACATTTCAGAAGAAAAAATTAAACCCTATACTTCAAGTTATGACTACTACATTGACCCACATGACCCCGAAGTTTTAACCTTTCTTTTGTATAAAAGACTTGGTTTAGCTTACAAGATTGATATGGAAGACCTCGATTTTTTAAGTCGCAAACTAAACAAAGATTGGCAAACAGTTTTCCAAACGATTAAAAGAGACTTCAACAGGTGCTTATCCTTCTTAAAATATGAAGATGTAGATTATGATTTTAGAAAAATCTTAGCTTTAATTAACAAATATAACAACAACTACTATAACATCTCTTATATGGAAGAGATCAATAACTATTTTTCAAATAATGAATTTGATGTTAAAAAAATTTATAACTTAATTGAAAAAGGAAGCTATGAAGTTACCAATATTATAGCGGAAGTCCTAGCTAATAACGAAAAGTTTGAAGAAATTAGAGAAACCCTTAAAACAGACGATCCTTTTGAGGAAAATACCTCCATTCTTCTTTTTACTAACGATTATCACTACTATAGCAATGGCAGGTTTTTTGAACTTAATTTTACCCCGCGCCGCAATTTTCATTCTTATTTAGCTGATAAATTTGATGAAATTCTTTCACGTGCTATGCGTGATTATCATAATGATAGGAATAAAAAAGGTGATTGGGAAGCCATTTTTTTAGAATTAATTCAAAAAACTAATGACCTAAACAAAATATTAGAAACTATTAAAGACCTTTATAATAAAGCAAGTCTTCCTGCTTTTTTTAGTTCTTTATTTAAGGTCTACCCTTACCATGATTATAGAGATACCTACATCAAGTATTTAAAATACTTTAATTCTACTAACTTTAATAAATATGCAGACCAAAACGACTATTTATATACTTTAACTGCTTCAGATAGTGATCACAAAACCATTTTAACCCACTTAGAAGAATATATGGCCCGGGATAAAAAATATGTTTACGGTGCCTTATTTGACTACTATAGTGTTAATTGGGTGCGAAATGTTGATACTACTAGTCCTTTAATTAATGATACTTTTAAAGAGGTTGTAGGTAAACATCATAGCTATGCTAGGTCGCGGCAGCTAGGTCTTGATTCCGCCTTTGTTAAAAGTGGCCAAACAGATCCCCTTAAAGTTTTAGAACTTGATGAATTCATTAAGATTAGCTATAAAATAGGGAAGGCTTCTGTCCTCGATCATAACAACCAGCCATTTACCTATGATATTATTACTCTTTATTTAAATATAGGCGACTCCCCTGTTTGTATTATTAATATTGACCTTTTGAAGGTAGAGGCAGAAATTAAAACAGCTAATGAGTATTTTGATGACATGCATGTCTATAATTACGCGATCACAAAAGCGCATAAAGACATACCAGGTTTTACTAAGCTATATGAAGATATGGCAGTTGAGGCTGATAATTTAGAAAATGAACTCATTACAGCTTATTTAAAAAGTGAAATCACAAGTTTTAATAAAGAATCCGATAAAATAACCGGACTAACTTTTTCGAAAGACAATTTAGTTATGTTAAGAGTCTCTATTGAAACATCTAGAGAAGGTATCTTCTTATCTCTTGAAATTGGGACTAATAATAAGATGTATGTTGTAAAAGACCTTAATAAGTTCTTGCAGAGTTTTACGACGCACGAAACGAAAAGATACGGGAAGTTTTTAACTTTTACTCATATCACTAGCAATTTAGCTAGTCCTTACGATAAAATAGTTAATTACTTACTTCATAACTTTAATGGGATAAATTCTTACCAAGAAAATAAGATTACTTCTCCTGATTTTTATAATATTATTTTACTTTTAGAAGATAACTACATCTATTTAAATAATAACTATTATAAAGTTTTAAGTGAGCGGTTTAAACCAGAAATTTCTATTACGGATGGCTATATGCTTATAATTGATAATCTTGATGGTTACCAATCATATTATGTTCATCATAAATTCTTCGTAGTTAATGATGAATACCATACTTTATCCCTTGTCGAAGATACGCCGTTAAATAACTTTGCTATGAAACATGATGGGGAGGATTTTAGCTTAGTTAAAGATGACTTAATGTATAACATTTATGCTAGATATGTTGATAAAATCAAAATTTCAGATGAGTTAAAACAAAGTCTTAACTTACCAGAGGTTTTAATTAAGGCTTATTTTGACTATGAAAATGATCGCATTGTTTTAAGTACGAAATATGAAATTGAAGGCCTAAGTGAGACTTCTGACATCAGGCAATATGACTATGCCCATACGATTGATCGTTTTGAAGATTATATTGCTAAACTAGGTTTTAAAAATAATGTTTTAAGTAATTCGGATGCCATCATTAACTTTTTAATGTTAGATTTTACTTATTTAAAAAGCCTAGCGGAAGTTTATTTATCGGAAGCCTTACAAAATAAGACTGTAACGGTAGCAAGTTTACCGCAGATCAAAATGAATTATAAGTCAGGCCTAATGGATGTTTTTTTAGAAGATAGTACTTATTCTACGGACGAACTTACTGCCATCTTAAAGGCGATGCGGAAAAATAAAAGGTATGTTTTATTAAAGAATAACCAAATACTTGCCTTTAAGGAAGAGGACATGAAGTTTGCCGAAGTTATTGATAACCTAGGACTAACTAACGACTTAAATTCGCATAAACAAGTACCGTTATATCAAACTTTTAAAAACTTAGGCTTATATGATAACATTTCTACCGATGATTTTATTAATGAGATGTTAAATGACTTAACTAATTATAAGAGACTTAATTTTAGGCTTCCTACCTTAAATGCTGAATTGCGGAATTACCAAGTTGATGGTTACAAATGGTTAAGAGTGTTAAACAAATACCATTTAGGTGGTATTTTAGCGGATGATATGGGTCTTGGGAAAACTTTAGAAATTATATCTTTACTTGCTAGTATCGACATAACTAAGCCCGTCTTAATTGTTTGTCCGAAATCATTAATATTTAACTGGATTAGTGAAATTAATAGGTTTGCTGAAAACTTATCAATTACAAAGATTTACGGCACCCAAACGGAAAGAAAAAATATTATTGGTGGCATTAATAGTAATAATAAGATGATCTATATTACTTCTTATGATTCTTTATTAAGAGATTTAGAGTTGTATAAAAATACTTCTTTTTCTTATTTAATCTTAGATGAAGCCCAAGCCATTAAAAATGTTTTAGCCCAAAAATCAAAAGCGGTTAAACAAATTAAAGCGGATAACCGTCTAGCTTTAACCGGCACCCCAATTGAAAATCAATTACTTGATTTATGGTCTATCTTTGATTTCTTAATGCCTAACTTCTTTCCTGGTATTCATGACTTTAAAAATAACTATAAAGATGAAGAAAATATTAAAAGTCTAGCTTTAAAAGTAACGCCGTTTATTTTAAGACGAACGAAAAAAGACGTCTTAAAAGACTTGCCGGCTAAATACGAAACCATTTTAACCGTAGAGTTAACACAAGACGAGCGGAAAAGATATGATGCCTTTATCTTAGAAGCTAAACAGATGTTAGAAACAAGTAAAAACTTCTTTGGCATCTTGCCTTATTTATTGAGACTAAGACAAATTTGTATTTCTTCAAAATTAGTTGATAAAGACTTTACGGAAGTTAGTAGTAAACTTAAGGCTTTGCTTGATATTGTCGTAGATTATATTAGTAAAAATCATAAAATTTTAATCTTCTCTGCCTTTGTTGAGGTCTTAAATTTAATAGAACCCCTACTTAAAGAAAATAATATTAATTATTATATGATTACCGGTAAAACGAGTGCTGAGGATAGAATTAATCTCGTTAATGACTTTAACGGGAACCGTAAAGTAAATGTTTTCCTAATTTCTTTAAAAGCGGGCGGGGTTGGTCTTAACTTAGTCGGAGCCGATACCGTCATCCATGTTGACCCGTGGTGGAACGTTGCGGCGGAAAATCAAGCGAGCGATAGAGCTCACCGGATTGGGCAAGTTAATAACGTCGAAGTCATTAAATTAATTTGTGAAAATACCGTGGAAGAGCGTATTATTGAATTACAAAACATGAAGAAAGACTTAATTGATAAAGTAATTAGTGATGACGATAAAGCTCTTACTAGTCTCTCTAGAGATGATTTAAAATTCATTTTGAGCTAAAGAAAAAGGATTTTAGTTTATTTAATTAATACTAAAATCCTTTTTTATTTTTATTAGAAGATTCTGCTTAATAAATCAGAAATATTTTTAACCGGAATAATTTGAAGTTTTTCTTTTACTTCTTCAGGTACTTCATCTAAGTCGCGTTCGTTTTCTTCGGGGATATAGATGGTTTTAAGACCGGTTCTAACGGCCGCGATAGATTTTTCTCTTAGGCCGCCAATTGGTAAGACACTACCTCTTAAGGTGATTTCCCCAGTCATCCCAATATTAGCTGGAACTGGTTTATTAGATAAGGCACTTACTAAAGCGGTAATTAAGGTAACCCCAGCGGATGGGCCGTCTTTTGGCACGGCTCCTTCTGGAACGTGGATATGAATGTCAATACTTGAAAAATCGACATTTTCAATACCTAATTCTTTCGCGTGAGCTTTAACGTAAGAAAGTCCAGCTTGGGCAGATTCTTTCATGACATCACCAAGTTTACCTGTCAATATTAGACCGCCTTTACCAGGATAGGTCATTACCTCAATATCAAGGGTATCGCCACCAAATTGGGTGTAGGCAAGACCCGTTACGACGCCTATTTGACTGGTCTTTCTACTTTCGTTATTAAAGAAACGAACTTTACCGACATAATCAGATAAATTATCGCAGGTAATCACGGTTTTTTCCTTGTGTAAGATTAAGATATCTTTAACTGTTTTCCGACAAATTGCGGAAATTAAACGATCAAGCTCTCTGACTCCGGCTTCCCGTGTATAGCCTTGAATTAGTTTTAACATGGCATCTTCTTTAATCTCTAAGGTGCCTTCTTTTAGGCCGTGATTTTCTAATTCCTTTGGTAATAAATGTTTGAAAGCAATATTAAACTTTTCATATTCGGTATAACTAGATAGTTCAATTATTTCCATTCGATCTCTTAACGGACCTGGAATATCTCCAAGGTTATTTGCCGTTGTTATAAATAAGACTTGAGACAAATCATAAGGTTCTTCTAAATAGTTATCAGAGAAGTTGCAGTTTTGTTCAGGATCTAAGACCTCAAGCATCGCTGCCGCTGGGTCTCCTCTATAATCAGAAGCCATCTTATCAATTTCATCTAATAAGAAGACGGGGTTAACTGTGCCTGCATCCTTCATCCCTTTTAATATACGACCAGGTAAGGCGCCAACGTAGGTTCTTCTATGTCCTCTAATTTCAGATTCATCCCGAACGCCACCTAAACTTTGTTTAATGAAGTGTCTACCTAAAGCTTCCGCAATACTCTTAGCGAGACTTGTTTTACCAACACCAGGAGGACCCGCAAAACAAAGAATGGTTGAAGGGTTTTTCCCGGTCATCATTTTAACAGCTAGGTATTCAATAATTCTTTCCTTAACTTTAGTTAAGCCGTAGTGGTTTTTATCTAGAGCTTTTTCAACTTCGGTTAAGTCTTTTGTATCTTCTGTCGCCTTATACCAAGGAAGGGCAATTAAGAAATCAAGATAAGAGCGAATAATCCCAGATTCAGCCATTTGGTTATTCGTATTAGCGTAACGTTCAAGTTCTTTTAAAGCTTTTTCTTCAATGTGTTCAGGCATTTTAGCCGCTAAGATTTTTTCTCTTAACTCGTCAACTTCTTCGTCTTGTCTAGCCTTATCGCCTAACTCATTTTGAATAGCCCGCATCTTCTCTCTTAAGTAGTATTCCTTTTGATTTTCATCAATCGACTTTCTGACGTCTTCATTGATTTTATTTTCAATTTCAATGATCTTCCGCTCTTTTTCGGCGTCTTCAAGTAACATTTCAAGCCTTTTAGCGACGTTTAGTTCTTCTAAGTATTTATACTTATCAATACTTCTTAAATAGTAAGCCATCGTATCAGCTGTTTCTTCGGTTGTTAGGCCTTGTTGAAGAAGACGCGCTACTTCATCGGGGGCGATTAAGAAATTCTTACCTTCTTTAGAAAAAGTATCAATAACTTTTCTAATTAAAGCTAGCTCTTCTTCGTCGTTATTGACAATAGAATATAATTTTTCATAGCTTACTACTAAATAAGGATTTTGTGATTCATAACTTAAAATACTTACCCGGTCTAATACTTTAAATTTAACTTTATAGTTACCATTAGGCATCTTAAGTTTTAGTTGAATCTTCGCTAAAACCCCAACAGGATATATATTATCAATATTCACATCTTGCGCATTAGGATCCTTTTGGATAACTAAGATGACATTACCGCTATACATCTTTTCCGCTTCTTCTAAAGCTAGAACGGAAATTTCTCTACCAACTTCAATTCTAAAGTCGATATGCGGTAACGGTACTATCCCACGGATCGCAATGGCTGGCAAAATTAATTTATTTTCTTCCATACATTCTATCGATCAAATAAATGATCGTTCTCCTTTCTAGAAATTTGGAGGAACATTCTCCACGTTTCTATATTATAGCATTTTTTGGCACTAATACAAGTAGTTTGCCAAAATAAGTTAAAATATGTAAATTAAAAGGACCTAGTGGTCCTCTAATTTAATTGTTTACTTCGTATAAGTAGCGTTATCTAATAAGAATTTAACTAAGTTATTATAAGCTAAGCGTGAAAAACATTGCTCAAACTCTTGTTGAGTTACTTTCTTCTTATTTTCATCTGTTATGCCTAAATCAGCCTTGATTTCTTCATCAGTTGGGGCAAGTTTTTCTTCTTCAATAATCTTTGACATTACTTCAGAGAAGATGGCATTACGTTTACCTTGATTATAAGTTTCAGTTTCAAATTTTTCGTTATCAATACCCATTAATGATAAGAAGGTATCAAATGGGATGTTATACATTTTAGCTTGTTGCCTATATTGATTTCTAAAAGCTTCAACTCTATCATTAATTAGACTTTCTGGCATATCAATAACGGTATTATCAATGATCTTATTAATTAATTCATTAGTTTGACGATTCTTTTCCGCTTCTTCTTTACGTTCTTTTAGTTCTTTTTCTTTATAAGCCTTTAATTCATCAACCGTATTAACATCTTTAATATTTAGGGTTTTAACAAAATCATCATTTAACTCAGGTAAAATTTCTTTACTTACCTTATGTACAGTTACGACAAACTTAGCTTCTTTACCAGCGAGGTCAGCTGCTTGATAGTTTTCTGGGAAAGTAACAACGACGTCTTTGGTTTCGCCTTCCTTCATCCCTACCATTTGCGTTTCAAAGCCTGGGATAAATTGGTTTGAACCAATCTTCAATTCGTAATCATGAGCTTCGCCGCCTTCAAAAGCTTCGTCATTTAAATAGCCTTTAAAATCAAAGGTAGCATAATCACCTAAAGCGATGGTCTTATCTTCTTTTGCCTCTTTTTTAGCCTTTGGTCTTAATAAGTTGTTAATAGCGTTATCTACGTCTTCTGTGGTAACAGTGGTGTCAGCTTCTTTAACTTCCACACCCTTATAAAGAGGTAGGTTAAATTCAGGTCTTACGTCAAAAACAATGGAAATCTTAAAATCAACCCCACGTTCAATCTTCGTATCCTTATCAAGTTCTGGGTAGATACCACCAACGATTTGTTTACCTAAAGTTTCATCTTTATAGATTTCCATTAACTTGTTATTTAAGATGTAGTCAAGGGCATCTTCATATAGAGATTCCACGCCGTAATGTTTCTCAAAAATATCACGCGGAGCCTTGCCCTTTCTAAAGCCTTTAATTGTTACTTTGGCATTATTTTTATTAAATGAATAATCTAAAGCAGTTTCAAATTCTTCTTTAGTTATATCAAATGTAGCCTTCATCCGGCTGTGATCTAATTTTTCAGTAGTCATTTAAATCAAATCCTTTCATACATAGCGAGATTATAGCATAACTAAAGTTAAATTGCAAATTAAAATTAATATTATGACGTTAACAAAAAAGAGTGTTTAAAACACTCTTAATTGACGTAGGTTTGATCGTGACTTTCTTCTTTATTAGGTAAAATGATTTCTTCTTCGCTAGCTTCATTATTTTCTTCTTTTTTCTCTTCTTTTGCCTTATTTGGCTTTTTACCAATTGTCTTACGATAGTTATAATAAGAACCACCAGACATACCAACTAGGAAAACAGCACAAATTAATGATAATATCGCAATTAATAAGGCGAGTTTTGTCGCGTCAAAATCAGTGGCGAAAATCACCACAGCTAAAGTGATAATTAAAATATGTAGCCAAAATTCTAGTTTAGAGGTCTCTTCTTTTAAGAGACTAGAATTAATAAAATAGAAGACGGCTTTCGCGTAAAAGACAAAGCCCAAAAAGAAACGATAGTAAGTATTAATGAAATTACCAAAATCGGTCTCTTTACTAATTTGAGTCGCCCCGTAAATTAAAAAGATACCAAGCAAGAAATTAATAAGTATTTCAATTAAGATCACAAACTTACCTAGAGCGGTTTTGCGTGATCTAACTAAGGGAATAATTCTTACAAGGGCAAAGATAATAATGACAATACCCGTAAATGCGACAGCTAGAGAAGCCCCAAAGCCCGCTCTATCAACTAAAATCCAAATACCAAGGACAATAAGTAAGGCCGCACCAATCGCGAAAAGCCAAAACTTAACTCCATGAATCGGATTAGTTAAGACACTTTTAACTTCCGTTTCCGGAACAGCTTTTACTTTTACTTCAACTTTTTCTTTTCTTTTTTTCATCTAGATACCAGAAATATTCATAGATTTTACGTAGATAGACGGCATAGACATCCCGCGCATTGTATAAACGTCATTCGCAATATCTTCAACTTGATTTAATAAATCTTTAAAGTTACCAGATAAAACGATTAAAGTAACTGGCTTATCAACCACGCCGTTTTTAATTAAGTTGCCAGAACATTGTAAGTTAAAATCACCACTGACTGCGTTAACCCCGGCATGAAGACCTGTAACGTCTGTGATAAGGACGCCGTCTTTTACTTCTCTTACGAGCTCACTAAAACTAACATTACCAGGTTTTAGGCAAAAATTAATAGGACTAACTCCTACCGCATCTTTAACACTTGGTTTAATGCCGTTACCAGTTGATTTCGTGTGATAAAAACTCGCTGTTGATAAATTATGCAAGTAAGTTTTTAAGACGCCGTCTTTAACGACTTCTTTCATCTTGGTGCTGACACCTTCATCATCAAATGTATCAATTACCGGCAAATCTTTATAGAAAGGATCATCAATAATCGTAATATTTTTACCAAATACTTGTTTATCAAGGCAGCCTTCTAAGAAAGATAGTTTTCGTTTAACATTAGCGGCCGAAAAATTAGCACTAAAGGCATTCATTAAAGAGTTTAAAACGTTATTCTTTAATACAACTTTATAAGTGCCAGACTTAATAGATTTAGCACCTAGTTTTTGATTAACTTTATCACTTAACTCTTTAACAAAGTCACCCATGTTAAAGTCGCTTAAATTTTTAACAAATTTAATGTTATAAGCGTCTTTCATTTCACCTTCTAATTTTAAAATTAGGGATGCCACAATTACGGCATAACTGTAAGTTTTTTTAACATCAAGACCACTTGTATTTTTAATAGATACTTCGCCTTCGATTTCTTCGTATTCCACTTCAGAATGAAGATACAAGTTATTTTTCTCTTTTAAGCTTTTAGATATATCTAGTAAAAGCTTAATTTTATCTTCTGTACTAACCGTTAAAAAATCGTTAGGTACACTATCAACTTTAACGTAATCTTTATCACCAGGATAGATAAAATAAGGTTCATCGCTTGTTAAATAAGTCGCGTTCGTTTTTAGTTGGTTAATAACCGCGTCAACTTCATCATCCGTATCTTTTTCGGTATAAACGGTCGCAAGTTGATTATTATAAACACCTCTAATGGCATAAACGGAAGTCAAGGCCTCCGTTTTTTCAGATACCTTATCATCAAAGACGCTTATATCACTGCTTTTCTTTTTCTCGGTATATAACTCGACCTCTTTAATCCCTGCCTCTAGGGCTTTTTGTTCAAGTTTTTTAAAATCCATCTTACTTACCTCCGTTTCCACCAACGGTCATATTTTTAACTCTAATAGTTGGTTGACCAACACAGGCTGGAATAGAGCCAGAAGCCGCCCCGCACATGCCGTAGCCAAATGTTTGGTTATTGCCGACCATATCAATATTTAAAAGGGTTTCATCGCCTCTGCCAATTAAAGTTGCCCCTCTTACAGGCGATGTAATTTTCCCGTCTTCAATTAAATAGCCTTCATTAACCGCGAAGTTAAATTCGCCAGTCGCCGGGTTAACAGAACCACCGCCTAATTCTTTGGCAAATAAACCATACTTAGTGGCTTTAATGATTTCGTCAAATGTAGACTTGCCGTTTGCGATATAGGTGTTAGTCATCCGAGAAGTCGGTTTAAAACGATAGCTTTGACGTCTTCCTGAACCGGTGACAGCTAAATTCATAAGAAGAGAATTCTTATAGTCAACCATATAAGATTTTAAAATACCGTTTTCAATTAATACATTCTTCTTGGTTTCGTTACCTTCATCATCAATATTAAGGCTACCCCATTCATTAGGAATCGTGCCGTCATCAATCGCCGTAACGATATCTGAGGCAATCTTTTGGCCAAGTTTACCCGTAAATACAGACAAGCCTCTTGCGACGCTTGAAGCTTCTAGCGCGTGCCCGCAGGCTTCATGGAAGATAACGCCCCCAAAGTAATTATTAATGACAACGTCATAAATACCACCTTTAATTTGCGGGGCATTTAACATGATAATGGCTTGTTTAGCCGCCTTTACACCTAGGTTATAAAAATCAAAGTCTTTATAAGCGGAAAGACCAAAGTTACCACCATAGTTAAACGAACCATTTTGTTTACCGTTTCCATTTTCGGCAATACAAGTAACCCCGTAACGCATGTTATTCCGGTAATCACTCTTATATGTGCCAAGCGTATTTGCAACTAAAATCTTTTGACAGTGTTCCGTTAACGTGGCGATACTTTGGATAATGATCTTATCATATTCTAAGGCACCTTTATTTAATGTTACTAAATTTTTAATTTTGGCATCCATATCTTCTAAAATAGAAGGTTTGTCAATAACAGTCGTTTTTTTAACTTCAGTATCAGTAAACGTAACGTCTTTAACTTTTACTTCTCCTTTGTAATAACTACTTAGCTTATGAGCTAGATCTAATAAGCCTTTTTTAGTCACATCGTTTGTATAACCATATGTCTCATCTTCGCCTTTAAGTAATCTTAAACCAGCTCCGTATAGACTTGCACTGCTGATGTTATCAACTTTATCTTTCGTCATTCTGATACTTAAATCTTTTGTATCTTCTAGGTAAAGTTCCACAAAATCACAGCCCGTCTTACTCGCTTCTAATAAAACATGTTTGATGTCTGTTTGATTTAACATAATTTAGACCTCCTTTGAAGTCAATTTTACACTTGTTTTTTTCTATTTGCAATAATTTAGAAATATTATTTTCTTCACCTCTAAAATTGTGCTATAATAATTTTGTGAATAAAATGTAAGAAGGTGATTCATGTGAATTTTATCTTTATTTCGCCCGCTTTTCCGAAAACTTATTATCGTTTTTGTCAAAGATTAAAAGATAACGGCGTCAATGTCCTAGGTATAGGTGATACTCCTTACAATGAATTAAGTTTAGAATGCAAAGATTCACTAACAGAATACTACTATTTACCAAATATGGAAAACTATGACGATATGTTTAGAGCGGTCGCTTTCTATTCTTTTAAATACGGTAAAATCGATTATTTAGAATCTAATAATGAGTATTGGCTTAGACAAGATGCAAGATTAAGGGAAGATTTTAATATTTGGGGACCTAAATATAAAAATGTCCTCGAATTTACTTCGAAATCTAAGATGAAAAAATACTACGAAAAAGCCGGTGTCCCGTGTGCTAGATATAAGTTTTCAACCACAATTTCAGACGACCTTGACTTTATTAATAAAGTAGGTTACCCGGTGGTTGCTAAACCAGATGTTGGGGTTGGGGCAGCCGAGACGTTTAAAATTAACACCTATGATGATCTAGTTAATTTTCACAACAAACATTTTACCGTACCCTACATTTTAGAAGAGTTTATTGAAGGCAATATTATTTCTTTTGATGGAATTTGTGATGAAGCAAGTAACGTTGTATTTTGTGATAATGAAATATTCCCACCTTCTATTATGGATATTGTAAACCTAAATCTAGAAGTTAGCTATTTTGTCAATAAAAATGTTCCTAAAGATGTTTATCAAAAAGGGCAAGCCGTCCTTAAAGCTTTTAACATTCAAAAACGCTTCTTCCATCTTGAGTTTTTTAGACTTACTAAAGCTAAAGAAGGCTTAGGTGAAGTGGGAGACGTCGTCGCCCTTGAAGTTAATATGCGTCCACCTGGTGGTTATACCCCTGATATGATTAATTTTGCAGCTTCTGTTGATACTTATAAAATTTGGGCAGATGTCATGATAAGTAATAAAACAACGGTTGATTTAAATAAAGAAAAATTTTATTGTATGTATGTCGGAAGACGAGATAGATTAAAATATTTAAATACCACCGAATCTATTTTATATAAGTATCATGACTATATTAAAGTTCATGACCGGATGCCAGACATCTTATCCGCGGCAATGGGTAATGAATTTTATATTGCTAATTTTAAGGATTATGACGAAATGGAACAATTTAGAAATTTCGTCTTACAAAAATAATTAAGAGATAGTTTTTAGCTATCTCTTTTTTTACTACTTTTACTTATTTTTCATATTAACAACGCCCTTACAAGGATAAACTTGGTCGTCATTTATAACCGTCGTCTTAAGGCAATTAACATAGCCATTTAAAACATTTTTAACACTTAAAATATCGCTATTAACATCAGCTTCAACGTCGCTATATTCGAAAGCCAGATCACAATCAATCATCTTACAATTGATTAATTTTAACTTCTCGCAATAACAAAATGGTTGGGTCCCTATAATTGTACAGTTAATTAAAGTTAAGTTTTTCGAATACCACGCAAGATACTCACCCTTTAACACGGTATCTTTAACCACAACATTTTCAGAGTGCCAAAAGGCATCTTTGGTGTCAAAATTAGAATTAGTAATTGTCATATTTTTAACATATTGGAAAGAATATTTCCCACTAAATTCTAAATCATTAATTTTTAGATTATTCGTTTCAAAAAAAGCATAAACCCCTACTAATTTTGAGTTATTTACTTCTAGATTATTGTTTCGCCAACCAAATTCATCACTAATAATATCGGAGTTATTAACTTTGACGTTTTCACATTCTCTGATAGCTTTAATACCGTGCAATAAAGAATTATTTATTTCGACATTTTTAGAATACCATAAAGCCGCTCTACTATTACCAGTCAGATTACAATTATCTATCTGCAAGTTGTGATCATGCCATAAAGGGTAACGCAAGTCGATGGTTGAGTTTAGTACACTTAGGTTACGGCCTTCTTTAAGGGGTGATTCGCCGTCTTTTTCTCCCGCAAACGTACAAGAATCAACCATCATATCAACTAAGTGGTAGAGACTTCTTTCTTCATCAAATTTTTCGTTTATTATTTTATTCATAAAAAAGACCTCACTTATTTAGTTCTATTATATAAAATTTAGGGCTAGTGTTAAAATATTTTATACTAATACTAATTTATAAATTCTAGTTATATTATACTCGCATGTATAAGCTTGTTAACTAAGACGCAATAAAACTTCTTTTAAGCTAGGATAAGAGGAAATAGCCCCCTTTTTAGTAGTAGAAAGACTTGCGAAGGTATTAGAAAATTTAAGGTAGCTTAAAAGTCTTTCTTCACTTAGACTAGCAAGATCTGACACTTCATCACGCGCTAGTTGGTATAAGAACGAGCCAATAAAACCGTCCCCTGCCCCCGTAGTATCAAGAGGATTAGTTTTAGGTGGGGTATTTCTAACAACACACTTTTTAGTTAAAGCTATAGTTTCATCTTTACCTGCGGTATAAAGTATTAATTTAGTGTTATCGTTTAATAAAGATGTCAATGTAGGAATTAGAGGTGCGTCACCAAATAAAAAAGTAAACTCATCATCAGCTATTTTAATGATATTTGCTTCTGGTATGAACTCTTTGACTCTTTCTTTTAACAAAAGGTCATCATTATAAATTTGAGGCCGTAAATTAAGATCAAAGGAAATAATTAAATTATGGTTTTTAGCGTAAGTAAGGGCTTTTTTATGAGCACTTAACATAGTGCCACTTTTAATGGCGACTGAACAAAAATGAAAGGCATAGGCCTCTTTAAAGTCATTCTCATTAAGATATTGTTCTTTAAAATAGTTATAACTTGGGTTATTATTAGAAAAGAAAAACTCACGGTCATTATTACGATAGGACACAAAGGCTAGCGCGGTCCTAGCTTTACTAGTATTTTTAATGCCTTTAATATCCATCTTATATTTTAATAAGTAGTTAATAATCTTGTCACCAAAAGGGTCTTTCCCAACCATGGTATAATAAATGGTCTTTCCGCCTAGTTTTTGGTAGGCGCCAAGGCAATTAAGCGGGGCTCCTCCAACTTTAGGGGAAAAGCTTTTAATATCTGCTAAGTCTTTATTTTTCTCTTGGGGAATAAAGTCAATTAGAGCTTCCCCTAGGCCAATTAGTTTTTTCATAAGTTAACCTCATAAAAAAATGCAGTTGCCTGCATTTTATATTTTATTAACAATCGCTAAGACTTCTTCGCTTAGTTTAGCAAGTTTAGTTTCAGCTTCTTTTTCGCTATTAGATTTAACACCGTAATAAACTTTTAATTTTGGTTCTGTTCCGCTTGGACGTAAGACAAACCAAGTATCATCTGGTAAATAATATTTAATGACATTAGAAGTCGGTAAGTCAATCTTGGTTTGTTCTTTAGTTTCGAGATTTGTGTGAACGCCAAGTTTAATATCATCTTTTTCTAAGATCGTAAAGTCTTTTAATGTGATATCATTGTTACGGAAGTAATCCATTATTTGATTTATCTTCTTACTACCATCTAGACCTTTTAAGACAATGTTAGTAATACCTTCTTTATAGTAGCCATATTCTTTATAAATAGCTTCTAAGGCATCATATAAGTCCATTCCCTTAGTCTTGTAGTAAGCTGCCGTTTCAGATAACATTAAGATAGCTTGAATTGAGTCTTTATCTCTGACGATTGGGCTTACAAGACAGCCATATGATTCTTCAAAGCCAAAGACGTAGGTTCCTCTTCCTTCTTCCATTTCTTTGGCTTTTTCCCCAATAAATTTAAAACCAGTAAGAGTGATCTCTACGTTCATTCCATAATGTTTAGCTATCACAACCGGAAGGCTTGAAGAAACATTTGTTGTAAAGACATAACCATCTTTAGGTAGCGTGTTTTGTTCCTTTCTTGTCATTAAAATATAATTTAAAACAATTGCCGCTGTTTGATTCCCGGTAAATAAATGGTACTCGCCGTTATGCAATACCGCAATTCCTAGTCTATCCGCATCCGGGTCCGTCGCTAGTACGATTTCGGCACCAATTTGTTTAGCTAGTTCAATCCCTTCGTCAAAGGCCTCTTTATTTTCGGGGTTAGATGTTTTAACACCACTAAAATTTGGGTCACAAGTCATTTGACTCGCTACCGGGGTAACGTCATAACCACAAGAGCGTAAAACATCAACAGCGAAAACTTGACCAGTACCATGTAAAGGAGTATAGACCATTTTGAAATTTTTTGGTAAATTAGGTCTTAAAACAATCTTTTTAACTTCGCTAATATAAACATCATCCACATCTTTACCAATAATTTGAATTAGTTCATGATTTTTACTATGATCAATCCCAAAGTAATCCGTAATCTTATTAATTTCGGCGATAACTTTATCAGCATCTTTTGGTACTAATTGACAACCTGTTTCATCATAAATCTTATAACCATTATATTCCTTTGGGTTATGACTAGCGGTAATCATAATACCGCCGACACAACCAAAATGTCTGACAGTAAATGATAGTTCTGGCGTTGGTCTTAAAGCTTCAAATAAGTAGACTTTAAAGCCTAGAGTAGCTAGTACTTCCGCTGAAATACGGGCAAATTCTTTTGAATAATGTCTATTATCAAAAGAAATAGCAACCCCTCTTTTATGGGCATCTTTGAAACTTTCTAGATATCTACCAAAACCTAAGGTTGCCTTAGCTACAATGTAGATATTCATGCGATTAGTACCAGCCCCAAGGATACCCCGCATACCGCCAGTCCCAAACTCTAAATCGGTTGTAAAGGCTTCTTGTTTAGTCTTATCATCCATTGCTAAAAGTTCAGCCTTTAAATCTTTTTCTAGTAAATCATAATTCTTCCATAAATTATATTTTTCTAAATAACCCATTTCTTTTACCTCTTTTTTCTTTAATAATTTAAAGATTCTAAGTAAATTATACAACATTATGAAAAGGCTTTCAAGTAAAGGTGTAGCCTAAATTAAAAAAGGATTAATTAAAAATTAATCCCTAAATAAAATTTTAGTCTAGCTATCTATTTTTTAAATAAATGCTACAACCACGTATGATAAATTCAACATTAAACATAAAGTCTTCTGGATTAGAACCTCTAGGAACCTCAAAACACATTAAGAGTTTCTCTCTTATTAAAGGCTGACATACTCTAGATGTTTGAAAATAACTGGGATCTAAAAGAATAATATTTTGATATTCATAATCATCTTTTGAAACGGTCACATAACTAGCCTTAAAGGTGTCTTCCTTGTCATCGGTATTAGTCACATAAAAAGTAATATCAAAATGAGTTACATCACTACCATTAGAAGACCAGTTAGATATTTTTACGCTTTCTACTTCTATTAACCAGTTTGAACACTCTACTTGATCCCCAATGTAATAACCACTTTTTGGTGTATTTTCTTTATCAGTCTTATCGCCTTTTCCATCACTTGTACCAGCACCACTACCTACACCAACTATAAGTACTACTAAAACTACTATTAGCCAAAACCACCATTTCTTATAAAATTTTTTCTTGGTAGTTTTTGGTTCCTCGTTATTATCATTATTGTTTATATCTTGTTGTTCCATATTTCACCATTCCCTTTCAAACTACGTCTATAGTAACATACCCCCCCCCGGTGTCAAGCTTTTTTGTAAACTTTTTAAGAAGTATATTGTGAGTATAAAAGATATCCCCTACATTTTTTTACGATACTCTTCCGGTAAATCC
>C._urophasianus_2_cecum__coassemble_93_pt1 | contig 25266 bp, 27 predicted proteins | sample C__urophasianus_2_cecum__metabat2_low_PE_014 | metagenome-assembled genome bin C | reverse complement strand
TCTATAAAGACTAGATTTTATCTAGCTTAATTCCAGTTTCTGCTTGCAATTCGGGTTTTTTTATAATAAGGATAAATTACTTGCCAAAAAATCATTAATGGCATTTGTTAAAACTGTTAGTTCTTCTTTAAAAGAAGCTAGTAAAGTATAATATTCTTCAACAAAAGGGAGGTCTAAAATTTTAGTTTCTAAGTCTTTTAAATCTTTATCTAAAGAAGAAGCTAAAGTAAAATTTTGGCTTACTTTAGCTTTAACTAGGTTTTTCTTTGTTTTATTCATCAAGGTATTTAACGCTTTAAACTCTTCGTTATGTTTAAAATAATTAACTAATTCTTTTAGCCTTTGATACATGGGGTCCTTATCTAAATATTCTTTTAAATTAGTCATTTACTAATTCACCTAAGGCAAACCAAGTTTTACCTTCTGTTATTTTAACTGGGACAATCTTGCCAATTAAGCTTAAATCTTTAGATGGGAAGTGCACAAGCTTTAAGTTTTCCGAATACCCACATAAATTATCAGGATTGTTTTTGCTGATGCCGTCAACTAAAACATTCACTACTTTACCTTCAAAACGTTTATTACCAGCTAAGTAGTATTTATCAACTAACTCATTTAAACGATTGAGTCTTTCGTGCTTTTCTTCTTCGGTAATATTGTCTTCCATCCTAGCGGCAGGCGTACCTTCTCTTTTTGAATAGATAAAGGTATAGGCCCCTTCAAACTTAACTTCATCAACTAATTTTAAGGTGTTTTCAAATTCTTCTTCTGTTTCATTAGGAAAGCCAACAATAATATCCGTAGTAATTGAAATGTTAGGAACTTCTTTTTTTAGTAAATTAACTTTTTCTAAATACTCAGCATGGGTGTATTTACGATTCATTTTTTTTAAAATGTAATCATCACCTGATTGAACGGGTAAATGAAGGTGAGGCATGACAGATTTACAGTCCCGCATTGCATAAATTGTTTTTAAATCGAGGTCTTTTGGGTGACTCGTTGTATATCTAATACGACTGATACCTGTTTTATCTAAATCATATAATAAATCCCCAAACGTGTAGTCACCTTCTAAGTCTTTGCCGTAGGCATTAACGTTTTGGCCAAGTAAGGTTACTTCTTTATAGCCTTTAGAAACTAAGTCTTTAACTTCATTTATAATGTCTTCTTTAGCCCGACTTCTTTCCTTTCCCCTAGTGTAAGGAACAATACAATACGTACAAAATTCATCACAGCCAAACATAATGTTAACCCAAGCTTTATGTTTAAATTCTCTATGTTTAGGCGCACCTTCATAGATGTCGCCTTCTTTAGAGATTACTTCAATAACTTTCGCTTTTGTGTCGTAAATTTCTTTTAATAGTTTTGGTAAGTCATAGATATTGTGGGTACCAAAGATTAAATCAACAAAAGGATAAGATTCAATTAATTTGTTCGTGGCGTTTTCTTCTTGGGGCATACACCCACAAATACCTACTAACATGTCGCGTTTAACTTGTTTAGCCCCTTTTAAGTTACCTAAAACACCCCAGATTCTATTTTCCGCATTTTCTCTAATCGCACAGGTGTTTAAAATAACTAAATCAGACTTGTAAGGATCAGTTGACAATGTATACCCTAAGTTTTCTAAGATCCCTGCAATAACTTCACTATCCGCTTCGTTACCCTGACAGCCATAAGTAAAGATATAATAAGTTTTCCCTTCGCCTAAGTTTTTATATTCATCATCTAAAACATAGCTATAGGTTTTTGTGTCTTTTTTTAGTCTTTTTCTAGCATCGCCTAAATTAGGCATTGATAGCTTAATTTTATTCATATATTTTATTTAACCTCCTAATTGTTCGTTTATCTAAATCAAGTATAACGCCGTTTATTATAGTTTTACCTTCCGCTACCTTAGCAGGGGTATATACACCGGTTATAAAACGACTTGTAATTGCCTCGATATCATCACCAATAATACTATCTAGAGGCCCGCACATCCCAACGTCAGTTATATAAAGGGTTTTACCAATCAATCTTTCATCCGCTGTTTGAACATGAGTGTGCGTTCCTAAGACGACGTCTACCCTGTCTTTAAAATAATAGGCTAGGGCTAGTTTTTCAGACGTTGCCTCGGCGTGTACGTCTAAAATGATATAGTCACTTTTAAGCTTAGGTAATAAGTTGTCGAGTGTTTTAAAAGGACAGTCTAAGCTCATATTCATAAAAACCCGCCCTAAAACGGAAATTAAAGTAAGCGTCTTATCATTATATTTAATCGTTAAAAAGTCTTTCCCGGGGGCAAGCGGCATATTAGCAGGTCTTGCAATATTAGCCTCATTAATAAATTCGAAAATGTTCTTTTTCGAATAGGTATGATTACCCATAGTTAAACCGCTAATGCCCGCTTTTTGTAAGGCGATATAAGAGGTTTTACTAAGGCCCTTGCCGCCTTCTACATTTTCGGCGTTCGCTAAAACTAAATTGATATTATTTTCTTTTTTAAGGGTTTGGATATTATTACAGATAACTTCTAAAGCCTTTTTACCAACAATATCACCTAAAAATAAAATTCTCATTTTTATCTCCATAGATTGCTAAGAAAGAGTGTGGAAAACCACACTCTTATTTTGCAACATCTACTGCTCTTGTTTCTCTAATTACTGTTACTTTAATCGTACCAGGAAAAGATAGTTTATTTTCAATTTCTTCTTTAATCTGTCTAGCAATTGTGAAGGTAGATAGGTCATCAACCTCTTCTGGGTTAACAATAACACGAATCTCTCTACCTGCTTGGATGGCATAAGAAGATTGTACACCTTTAACAGAATTAGAAATTTGTTCTAAACTTTCAAGACGTTTTGCATAATTTTCAGCTAAATCAGATCTAGCACCAGGACGCGCTGAACTTAAGGCATCAGCGGCGGCTACTAAAATCGCGATAATTGTTTTAGGAGCGACGTCTTCATGGTGAGAAGCAATGGCGTCGATTACTTCTTTTGGTTCATGATACTTAGTAGCAAGTTCAATCCCAATTTCGACATGTGATCCTTCTACTTCGTGATCAATAGCTTTCCCAATATCATGCAATAGGCCAGCTCTTCTAGCTATTATTTCGTTTTCCCCAATTTCAGCAGCTAATTTACCAGCAATCATGGCTGTTTCGATACTATGACGTAATACATTTTGCCCGTAGCTTGTTCTATAATGAAGTCTACCTAATAAACGGACTAAATCAGGGTGAATTTTACCAATACCGGTTTCAAAAACGGCTTCTTCCCCTTTTTCTCTTAAATCCATTTCTACTTCATTACGGCATCTTTCCACAACTTCTTCAATCCGACCTGGATGGATTCTACCATCACTAACTAAGATTTCTAAAGTTTTCTTCGCTACTTCTCTTCTTACTGGGTCAAAACTACTAATAACGACCGCTTCTGGCGTATCATCAATAATTAAATCAACCCCAGTTAAAGTTTCAATCGTTCTGATGTTTCTACCTTCACGACCGATAATCCGGCCTTTCATTTCTTCAACTGGTAAAGAAACTGTAGAAACAGTTGTTTCACTAGCCGTTTCACCAGAATATTTTTGAATGGCTAACGCTAAAATATTTTTAGCTTTATTTTTAACTTCTGCCTTAGCTTTTTCTTCTTCGTCTTTAATATATTGAGCTATTTCATGAGACATATTGTCTTTAACTTCCGTCATAATGATATTAGATGCTTCATCTTTTGTAAGTTCAGCAATTTCTTGTAATTTTTCTTCCTGAGCTTTTAAGGTATCATCAACTTTAAGAATTTTCGCATCTAATTCATCTTTACGGGTATCTAGGCGTGTCTCTTTATCATTTAAAATTTCTTCTCTACGATCTAAGTTGGTACTTCTCTTATCTAAAGAATCTTCCCGTGAATTAAGTTTAGTCTCTAGGTCGATGGCTTGTTGACGGCGACTTCTTAATTCAGTTTCGATTTGTTCACGATACAAATCGACTTCTTTCTTGCCACTTATAATGGCTTGATTTTTCTTTTCTTCTCCCTCAAGATTAGCATCTTCAATAATTTTTTTAGCTTTGATAGCTAAAGATTCTAAATTATTTTCACCTTTTTTAACTTTTATAAAATAGTAGATAAAATATATTAAAGCGCCAAGAGCAAAAACTAATAAAACAGCAAGTATTACCGCAAAAACGGTACTTACACCTACATTTAATATCATATGTTTTCTCCTGTTCTTTATTGACTTAAGATAAGTAATGAAAATTACTTACATCAAATGAATTATACAAAAATTAGCCCCACTAGTCAATAAAGATGAATGAAAATGCTTTACAAAGTTAACTTTAAAGTTTAAACTTCTTTACTAAAATTACATAACACTTGACTTTAGTATAGGCCCTAATTTAGGGTGTTAAAAATTATATGGGAATATAACAAATTAAAAAGGGCTATCTTAACTGTTAAGTTAAAATAGCACCTTGTTTTGTTATCTAGTCATTCTAAATAAATTAAATATTATTTAACAAATGATTTGCCAAGTGGAGCTACTGCGAAGTGCGCAATTTTAAAGTGTTGTCTTCCAAAAGGAATCCCGATAATTGTGATACAATAAAATACCCCAATTATAAACTCAAAAATAACTAAGATAAAGCCACCACAAATAAAGTAGATAACATTAATGATTGATTTGTATAAAGCCGGTTTGGTCTTTTCAACCTTCTTGCCAAATGGCCATAAAGTGAAACGAGCTAACTTAAACTCTTGTATACCAACTGGAATGGTCACAATTAAACAGCAATATAAAATTCCTGCTAAGAAATAAACTATTGCCATTTCTACACCACCTAGAATAAACCAAATAATGTTTCCTAATGTTTTCATCTTTTTCCTCTCCTTTCAGCAACCATTTTACAGTTATATATATATATATATCAACATGCATATGTTACTTTATAGTAAAAACACTTAAATAGTATCTCATTTCATTCAGTTTTATTTATAAAAATTTTACTATACATCGATATGACTACTTTTGTTAACTTTTTTCATAATTTCAGCAACATTAAGCGTCATTCTAAGCTAAGTCATATCCAGCAAATACCTCTAGCCTTATCTTGCAAAAAAAAGGAAAATCGCTATAATATTAGTAGATTTTTAAAAAGGGGATAACTATGAAAAAAATTCCACGTAAGTTTATATTTTTATTTATAATTTTAGCTATTATCATTATAAGTATTCCAATTTATTATATAACTGTTTACTTTAATACAAAGATTGATGTTGTAGATAAATTGGGAGTTACGGAAAATGTTAGAGAAATCAAAAACGAACTACTTGCTGATTATGATTTAGAGGTAGAGTGTTCTTCTTTTGATATTACTGATAAATATAGTGCTAGTTATAAAGTTACCATATCAGAACAGCGCCTACCAGGGACTCTAGTTGATAATGCGTTTAGTGTTAAACTAGCTTTAGCAAGTAATTGGATAAATGCGGATGCGTTTAAGAGTTCTACTTCGCATACGATCAGTATGAAATATAGCGATACACATTCCCAAAGCTATACTATAACAGGTCTTGAGGTATTTAGTGATCAAACAATTTTTTTAGTACCTTTCCAAAAGCCTACTTTATATGTCTTAGTAAGTTATAGTTTGCTTCAAAGTGGGGTTACAACTAAATATAACGATATCATTAGTTACCCGTATGGTGACTATAAGGTTCTAACCGGCGGATACGATGCCAATTAAAAAAGATGGTTTTAAAAACCATCTTTTTCTTTCTTTGTTAGTTATTAATATGCATAGCTTCTTTTAGCTTCGTTTCAATTTCCGCTAAAACTTCAGGGTTATCTTTTAAATAACGTTTTGTAGCTTCCTTGCCTTGCCCGATTTTTGCATCATTATAGCTAAACCAAGCCCCGGCTTTTTTAATAATATCATAGGTTACCCCTAGATCAACAACCTCAGATAAATGGGAAATACCTTCACCATAAATAATATCAACTTCAGCTGTCCTAAAAGGCGGAGCCACCTTATTTTTAACAACTTTTACCACTGTTTTGTTGCCAATAACATTCGTGCCATCTTTAATTTGTTCACTTCTTCTAATATCTAGTCTAATAGAAGCGTAAAACTTTAAAGCACGACCCCCAGTTGTTGTTTCCGGGTTACCAAACATAACCCCTACTTTTTCTCTTATTTGGTTAATAAAGATAGCGACACAATTTGTTTTCGCAATAATCCCTGATAACATCCGCATGGCTTGACTCATAAGTCTAGCGTGTAAGCCCACATGACTATCTCCCATATCGCCGTTTAATTCCGCTTCTGGGACGAGGGCGGCTACACTATCAACGACGATTAAATCAACACTACCAGATTTGATTAAAGCTTCTGCAATTTCAAGGGCCTGTTCCCCTGAATTAGGTTGAGATAACAACAAATTATCGATATCGACCCCTAAGGCCTTCGCATAAATGGGGTCAAGGGCGTTTTCCGCATCAATAAATGCGGCATACCCGCCTTGTTTTTGCACGCTTGCGATCGCGTGAAGGGCAAATGTCGTCTTCCCTGATGATTCAGGACCATATATTTCTACAATCCTACCACGTGGGTAACCACCAACCCCAAGAGCCTTATCTAGGGCATAAGAACCCGTTGGGATAACGTCATATTTTTCTTTTACTTTATCGCCTAAGCGCATAATTGAGCCTTTGCCAAAATCTTTTTCTATTGATTTTAAAGCTTGTTCTAAGGCTTGTTCTCTACTTTCTGCCATAGTACCACCTCAATATTATAATAGCCTAAAAGCATATATTTTTTACATTGATTCAAAAATTTCTTTTCGATTTTTATATAAATATTCAATTCCAGAAATAATTGTTAACAAACAAGCAAGATAAATTAAAACTTGCCCAATAATATAAACGACGTCATGCGCCCTGCTAAAAAACATAACAATTAAGGCAAGCATGGTACAAGCTGTTTTATATTTGCCTAGTTTAGCCGCCGCAATCACGACCTGTTTATCAGCTAACACCATTCTAAGGCCTGAAACCATAAATTCTCTAACTAAAATAATGACAAAAACCCAAAGTGGCATCAAACCATCCGCTAAAAAAATGGCCATCGCCGTAAATGTTAGCATTTTATCAGCTAGAGGATCCGCAAACTTGCCAAAGGTCGTAATTAAATTTCTACTTCTTGCAATATGCCCATCTAAAAAATCGGTAAAACTAGCTAGGGCAAAAATAATAACTTCAATTAAATATAAAATAGAAACACCAGCAAAAACATAGTGTTCTTTTAAAAAAGGTATAAAATATAAGATGACCATAATAGGTATCATTAAGATTCTTAAAAGTGTTAATTTATTAGGTAAAGTCATAATACCGCCTCCTTGCTATTATAGCATATAAATATTTTTTTTCACATTATTTTTTTATATTATTGAAAGTAAATATTCTTTTTGCTATAATTAGATGCATTCAAAATAGTGGAGGTGAAACTATGGCTAATATTAAACAACAAATCAAAAGAGATCTTACGAATGAAAAAAGTAGAGAAGCTAACTTTTCTTTTAAATCTAAATTAAAATCTGCCTTAAAGGATGTTAGAGTGGCAGTAGCTGCTAAAGATTTAGCTAAAGCTGAAGAATGTTTAAGTGTAGCATATAAGGCTTTAGATAAGGCTGAAGCTAAGGGAATTAAACATAAAAACTATGTTGCTCGTAATAAAGCAAGCTTAGCCGAAGCTGTTAATAGTTTAAAATAAAAAGAGACGAAACCGTCTTTTTTTATTTTCTATAAAGATAATAGAAAACTTGTAAAGGCCACCTTGGGATTTAAGGTGCCTTTTTTTATGCCATATTCTAAGTCATTTAATTTGTTTAAAGTCTTCTTTAAAGAACGACTAGAGACATTTTTAGCTTCTTGTAACATATAATAAGCCCTACCTAATTTAACATTATTAATCTCGGCTAGATCACTTTGCGTGTACCCATTAGCTATTAAGATATTGTTATTATATATTTCCTGAAACTTGCTAATTAAAAGTCCTAGTAGATAGCTAATTTGGACATTGCTTTTCATTAAATCACGATAAATTTCATAAGCCTTTAAACTGTCTCTTTTAATAACTGCATTAGATAATAAATAGACATTATCTTCAAGGGGTGGTTCTAGTAAAGAAGAAATATCTTCTTCTTTAATTTCTTTTTCTTCTATTTTATAACAAACAAGTTCATCTAAGATATTCTTTATTTTATTTAGGTCATCCGCATATTTTTTAAGTAGTTCTTTAGCTTCTTTGCTTATAGTAAAGCTATTCTTAGCTAAATATGTATCAATATATGAATCAAGGCTTTCAACTTTAGAATCTAGATCGTAATAGATACAAAGCTTTTTAATATCTACAAATAAATCATTTTTAATATCCGTAAACCATAAAATTAAGATGCTAAAGGAAGCGGGATTAGCTAGGTATTTAATAAAATAATCATAGTATTTTTTACTTGCATTAAAGATATCTTCTGCATTTCTAATGATAAGGCACTTCTTATCACTTAAAAAAGTTGGGGTATTTAAGGCACCTAGGATTTCGTTAACCCCGTTATCTTTAAGGCTATAATATTCATAATCAATAGATAGTCTTAAATCAGCTAAGATTTCTTTAACTTTTTCTTCTACTTTTATTTGTTCGCTTGTATAGATAATAAAATTATTATTAGTCATATTACCACCTGTCCCATTATACCATAACTAGCGATAAGTTTTAATCTTATCTTTATAAAAAGTAATGTTACCATTTTCGTAGGTCAAATAAATTAGAGCGTAACGTTTAAGGTTAGTTAGGGTTATAGCTTTAGGGAAATTATATCTATTTTTATAACCACATGAAATTATAGCTATTTCAGGCTTTACCTTAGCTAAAAAACTAGGTGAGGTTGAGGTATCAGAGCCGTGATGGGACACTTTTAAAATATCTATATCGTGGAGATAAGGTATTATATCTTTTTCAACAGTCTCAGAGATATCACCCGTAAACAAAAAGGTCTTACCTAAAAAGGTGATTTCCAAAACAAGGGAGTTATCATTTTCATTATCGTACTTTTTAAGACCACTTAAAACTTTGACGTTCATATTATCTAGGCTTAAGTTTGTTAAAAAACTTAGGGCTTTAGTGTTTACTTTTACCTCAGCAAGGCTATCTTTCACTTCACTTGCATAGGCAGCATAATAAATCGTATTGACATCTAAACTACTACATATTTCTAAGACATCCCCAAAGTGATCACTATCTGCATGAGTAATAAAGATACCTTCAATTTCTTTGATTCCTCGTTTTACTAAATAGTCATAACTATTATAACAATCAATCATATAATACTTATTATCATTTTTAATAAGACAACAGTCTCCTTGCCCACAATCTAAAAAGATTACGTAATTCCTACCTAGAGTTGGTATAACTAAATTAATAATTATTACAAGTACTAGTATTAGGCCACCTTTAAACATTTTCTTCTTCATACTTAAAAGATAAAATAAATAGATTAGGACAAAATAATAAATTAGTTTTAAATAGTTATTCATATAGGGCAGACTTATTACTAAAATGTTAGAAACAGCCTTAATGTTAGTACTAAAACCTATTAATAAAAATGATAAATAATGGCTTAATTGAGGGAAAATTAAAAAAGAAAAACAAAGGGGAATAAAAATGTAAGAAATGATGTTAGTAAACAAAAAGGAAAGTAAAGAAAAGATACTTAGCTTATTTGTCATATTAGTCATAAAAGGTAGGCAGACTAGTAAAAATAAGAGACCTTCTAAGACTTGTCTTAAGAGCTTATTTTTCGTTTTTAAAAATGAATTTAAATAAAGGAGTAAAAAGCTAGATAGCTCGGAGAAAATAAAACCGGTGTTATAAATAGCTAAGGGATTTATTAGTAAGATTAAAAAATTAAGGGAATAAAGGTCAAGTTTAGTATATTTTAGATTTAGCCTTTCGTTAGCTTTTTTTAGTAACATACTAAATAAAGCTCGCCTTAAAGATATACTAAAACCACAAAGTAAGCTATAAATAAAAATAAGGCTAAGACAAATGTTTTGAGACATTGTGTATTTTTTAGTAAGGCAAAAGATAAGCTTAAATAAGATATTATAAATGATAACTAGATGAAACCCACTTAAGGCAAGGACATGTAAGATATTTAGCCTAGCATAACTATCAAGATCTTTAATGTTGTTTTCTCCTAAAACAAGACAGGAAAATAAGTCAAAATAGCCTTCTTCTAGCCTAGGCTTATAATAAGCTAAGATTAAATATCTTAGTCTATTAAAGCTTAAAAAATAGGTCTTATATTCGTAGCTATCAATATTATAAATATTTTTAATTAACTTTCCTCGTAAAAAGGTAAGGGTATTAAAATCACCACTATATGAAGGACCTAAAAAATCATTCAGGCTAGCTTCAATATATAAGATATCCCCAGGCTTAATATCAAGTTTTGAATAAGACATATATTTATTAAGCCCTAAATAAAAAGTAAAATAACTATCTTTTACTTCACTTACATAAATGGTGCCACTAATATATGTGGGTGACTTATTATAAAAGAAAAAGAGGACTACTAATAAAATAAGGAAAATGATTAATAAAATGGTACTAGCTTTATTTAGTAATCTTCTTTTAAATAGATAAAACAAATAGATAAATAACAAAATAAAAACTATTTTTAAATAAAGGGAGATAGCTAATAAGACTAGGGCAATAACAATAAAATGTAGTTTATCGCAAAACAGCCTTAAGCTTGATATTAAGTTTTGCTTCTTCATTTTTTATCGCTACTAAATCAAAAAACTCATCCCACGTTTGAAAGACTTTATTAGTTTCTAAATATTCTAAAATCTTATTAGCTTTAGCTTCCCCAATACCTGGTAAGCTATCTAACTCTTCGTAAGTCGCACTAGAAATTATTATAGGATCAGTTGGTGGCTCGTAAAATTCGATATAAGCCCCGTCCGTAACTTCAAAATCACTATAAATCGCATTTTCATCTGCCCCTAAAAGTTCTAAAACCTTATCTTTGGCGGTGTTTTGCGGGATTTCGTAGACACCCGGTCTCTTACAATAACCTACCGCTTCAATTTCAATGTAAGTAATAGGCGGCTCTTCCACGATGTTTTCTTCTTGCGGGCGATTAAAATAGCCAAACAAAATAGCTAAAAGAGCTAAAAAAATAAAATAGACTTTAACCATTGTATTACCCCTTTCAATAATATAATAGTCAAGGTTTCGTCTTTTTTAGCAAAAAAAAGATTGTCAAGCTTGACAATCTAATAAGAAATAATGATATTATCATTTTTATCTAAGACAACGATTTTATCTTCATCTAAGATAGCATAAGTTTTAGGGTTATTTTCTTTAGGTAGGCTAATACTACCAACGTTAATATAGGTGTGCCCTTCTACTTCTTTAAGGCTTGGGATATGGTAGTGCCCGTAAAGGATAATATTATCTTTTAAGGCGTCGTCTTCCTTAAACTTTAATAAATGACCATGACATAAAAAGTAAGTTCTATCTTTTTGATTAATAAAATGATAGTCTAAGATTTTAAAATTTAGAACCATTTGATCAACATAAGCTTCACAATTGCCTTTAATGGCAATAATCTTATCACTTATTTCATTTAATAAAGCTAAGACTTTTTTCGGAGCATAATTTATAGGAAGATCATTACGAGGTCCGTGGTATAAAATATCACCTAGTAAAATTAATTTATCAAAGTTTTCACTCTTAAACTTATCACAAATAAACTTAGCTTCGTCATAAGCGCCGTGAATGTCAGAGGCTATTAGATAACGCATATTTTACTCCTTTGTTACTTCCATCAAAACTTTAAGGGATTTATAGATCATTTCTAGGTTTTCTTTAGAAAGTGAATCAAATAAAGGCCAGGTCATAGTTTCTACGTCTTTAACTAAACTTTCCATAATCTTTTTAGATTTATCCGTCAGATAAATATAATAAACCCTTCGGTCATTAGTATCATTAACCTTTGTTAAATAATCATGCTTAATTAAACGATTAATTAAAGGGGAAATGGTATTAGTTTCCTTATTTAGGCGGGCACAAATACTAGTAATTTTCGTCCCTTCATGATGATAGACATCAATGATAACGGTTGATTGAATGCTAGAAAGGCCGTAGGGCTCGCAGAGTTTATCTTTTGATTTATCAAAAAAATAAGATAGTTGTTTAATCATTTCAATGATTTCTTTACGTTGTTCCACATTCATTATATTAACACCTCAAATCTTTATATCATTATATGATATATTTTAAAGGTAATCAATTAAAAAGACACATTTTTTTCGTAAAATGTGTCATTTTTTTATAGATACGCTCATTCCGTCCCCAATTTCATAGAAAGTGGTTAGAAAACTTCCGTTACCTTCTAAAAAAGCGCGAAAGGCTTTGATTTTCCGGATTAAAGAACGTAAATTACGAGAGTAACCGGATAAGTCACTTTCTTTGACTAGACCGTGAAATAATAAGTTGTCACAAATGACAAGGCCACCTTTTTTTAGAAGCGGGGTATAAAGATTAAAAAACTTCTCATATTGAGCTTTGGCGGCGTCAATAAAAAGCAGGTCAAAGGTTTTGTCTTTAACAAGCGCGAAACTATCTAAGGCGTCTGCCAAAATTATTTTTATTTTAGCTTCTAAGTTTAAATCCTTAATATTTTTTAAAGCTAGTTCGTACATATTTTTATCTCTCTCAATAGTCGTAACATTAGCTAAGCTACTCATCATAATAGCGGAGTAACCTATCGCACTACCTATTTCAAGGACAGTTTTTACTTCATATTTTTTAATTTGTTCTAGCAAAAAAGAAAGACCGGCTTCTTTAATAATTGGTACCCGGTTTTCTTTCGCATATTCTTTTATTTCTTCAACACTATTCATAATCCTGGCAGTCATGATTATGGCAACAATCACAATCATCATGTTCTTCGCCTGAACAAGCTCCTTCACTACACCCATCACAGTCTTCACAATGACAACCTTCATGGTGGTGATGATGTTTAGCTTGTTCATCAAAGTAATCATTAACTACTTCTTCGATGTGATCCCATTCGTCATCGTTTTCAATCGGCATTAAAGTGCCTGTTTTGTCGTCTTTTTCAACGTAGATCATCGCACTTAGTTCGTCCGTATCTCCGTGTCTAAAGACGACATACTTATGCCCAAATTCTTTTGATTCATAGGTGAAAATAATCGGACACTTTACTTCTTTGCCATCAATGGTAATAATAATATATTCTGTCATGCTTTACTCCTATCTAAATAATTTTGTAAGATGATTTCGGCCGCTAATTCATCTTTTTTAGCTTTTCTTTTTTGGCGACTTAAATTACCTTCTAACATCGCTTTATCGACTAAAGAGGTCGTTAGTCTTTCATCATATAAGATAACTTCAATATCTGAGTTATCTTCAATTAACTTTTTAAAATCGAAGCTAATATTAGCTCTAATACCCAAATCACCATTCATATGTTTAGGTAGGCCTAATACCACTTTTTTAACTTGATATTGTTTACATAAATTAATCAAGTAAGCAGATGCCTTCTTGTAGTCATCTTCTTTAAAATAGTAAGTGGTTAAACTACTAGCTAAAATACCTAGTTCATCCGAGATGGCTATCCCTAGGCTTTTAGAACCTAAATCTAAGCCAATTAGGCGCATAGCTTATCCTTAACTTGTTGTAGCGCTTCCGCAAGTTTAGACGCGTCTTTACCGCCCGCTTGCGCCATATCAGGTTTGCCGCCGCCACCACCACCAGTGATACTTGTAGCTAGCTTAATTAATTCAACTGCATTATACCTTGAATTAGTTGCACAAACAAATGTTATGCTTTCGTTTGATACGTTTGCTAAGAAACATACATCTAAATTATAATTATTAAGTAAGGCCTTAGCCACGTCTTTTAATAGATTTTTCGGCACGTCTACTTCTTTAACTAACTTATTATTAATAATATCTGCTTCATATTTAGCTAAATCTTTGATAGTATTTTCTTTACTCTTTTGACTGATTTCAATTTCTAAATCATGTAGAGCTTTAGAAATTCTAGCCTCTTCTTGTCTTAAATCTAAGATATATTGGTAGCCAGTAGAGGTTGGTTCTTTAAACTCTACTTTATTTTTGATATTTAGATTACTATGTTCTTTAATAAGTTTATCAGCTTTATTAATAAGGCCAAAAATATCCTGATAAACATTACTTAAACTATCTTTAAGTAAGGTAAAGGCCTCACTACCTGTCGTACCAGTAATTCTAAAGATACCAGACCCAATAGATTCGTAACTTGCAATCATGAAAGACTTGACCTCACTAGTGTTTTTAACATGACATCCACCACAAAGTTCAAGTGATACTTCCATATCAACTACGCGGACTGTATTGCCGTATTTTTCACTAAACAAGGCCATTGCACCCGTCTTTTTAGCTTCCTCGAGGGACATATAACTTATCTTAACCGGGTGAGCTTCTTTAATATACTTATTTACTAAACTTTCAATCTCAAGTATCTTATCATCCGTTAAGGCACTATAGTTATTAAAGTCAAAGCGCACAAACTTATCATTTACTAATTGACCTTGTTGATGAGTATCTTTTGATAAGACTTCTTGTAAGGCTCTTTGTAAAAGATGAGCGGCTGAATGGTTTTTCGTGATATTCATCCGGTAATTTTGATCGATTGCAGCTTTAACTATTTTGCCTTCTTTAAAGCTTGTCGTATCAAGAATATGTAGGTGTTGGCCATTAGGAAGTTTAACAACGTCTTTTACTTCCACACCATTGATATTCCCTTTATCACAAACTTGACCACCAGAGGTTGCGTAAAATGGTGTTTCTTCTAAAACGATACCTTCTTTAAAGACTTTAATGACTTTAGTATCAGCATCAAAAGTATCATAGCCAATAAACTTAGATTCCGTCTTAAACTCCATATATTCTTCGTTTTGACTCTTCATTGATTCAACATCTTTACGAGAATTACGGGCTCTTTCTTTTTGTAAAGCCATTTCTTTCGCAAAGCCTTCTTCATCGACACTTAGACCATAATCACTAGCATATTCTTTCGTTAGTTCTAAAGGAAAGCCATAAGTATCATATAAGGTAAAGGCATCAACGCCAGAGATATTTTCGCCTTTTTTGATGATCTCACTTAATCTTTTTTCACCGATATTTAAAGTTTCTAAAAATTTGTTTTCCTCATTTGTGATAATTTGTTTTATAATACTAGACTTGGAGATTAACTGTGGGTAAAAGTCTCCCATAATATCTATAACAACGTCTACTAAATCCGCCATAAATGGTTTATTTAGTCCTAGTTGTTTCGCATACTTCATGGCCCTTCTTAAAACTCTTCTTAAGACGTAGCCCCTACCCTCATTAGATAAAGTAGCCCCGTCCGCAATCGCGAAGCTTACCGTTCTTACATGATCAGCAATTACTTTAAAAGCCATTTGTCCGGTATATTTTACACCAGATATTTCCTCAACTTTTTTAATGATTGGTCTAAATAGGTCCGTATCATAGTTAGTATCTACTTCTTGCATGACACAACATAATCTTTCAAGACCACAACCAGTATCAATATTTTTGCTAGGTAATTCTTGGTAGTCTTCTCTTTTAACCCCGGTTTTCGCGTTATACTGGCTAAAAACAATATTCCAAATTTCAATAAACCGGTCATTTTCAATGTCTTGTTCAATTAATTCCTTACCGCGTTTATCATACCTTTCCCCGCGATCATAAAACATCTCGGTATCAGGTCCACATGGTCCTTCCCCAATTTCCCAAAAGTTATCTTTTAAAGGAATTAAATGACTTTCACTAATCCCGTGGCTTAACCACAAGTCGTGTGCAGCCTTATCATCAGTGTAATAAGTTATATATAGCTTATCCTTACTAAAGCCAAACCACTTCGGATCAAACAACAATTCACACGCAAATTCAATCGCTTCTTTTTTGAAATAATCCCCAATTGAAAAATTCCCTAACATTTCAAAAAAAGTGTGGTGTCTAGCTGTTTTCCCGACATTTTCAATATCGTTAGTTCTAATACATTTTTGGGCATTTGTAATCCGTCTATTTTCTGGGATAACTCTACCATCAAAATATTTTTTTAAAGGTGTAACCCCCGCATTTATCCAAAGTAAGGTCGGATCATTATCCGGAATCAAAGAGGCAGAAGGCTCAATACTATGACCCTTACTCTTAAAAAAATCTAGCCACATTTGTCTAATTTCTTTTGAACTTAAATGCTTCATAATTTATCTTAGTAATTAACTTATAAATAAATTAATTATTTTCTCCTTTCTCCATCTAACATTAACGAAGGTATTATACTACAAATTGATTTAAAAATTAAACATTTTTTTAAAAAAGGAGAAATAAGATTAGAAATGCCTTGTATCACTTTTGGAATGCTTATGAAGCGCCAACGCGAACGCTTAAACATGAAACAAATGGTCTTAGCACGGTTAATCTTTGCTAGCCAAAGTACTATTTCCCGCATTGAAAGCGGTAGACAAAATCCTAGTATTGATCAACTTTATTTAATCTGTAAATATTTAAAAATATCACTGGACAAATTTTTTGCTACCTACAAAAAATCATAGGGTGATAATTTTGGCTTATCTTTTAATAAATCAATTAGGGTAGTGTTTCTTAAAGGTTCATATAATTTAATTCGGCTATTAATATAGGCAAGATCGCCTAAAATAATTAGCTTCTTTTTAGCCCTCGTAATAGCTGTATAAATTAATTTACGTTTTAACATAATAGAATAAGAATTTAAAATCGGAAAAATCACATTTTCATATTCAGAACCTTGGGCTTTATGAACACTTATCACATAAGCTAGGGTTAAGTTATCTAAATCATTTTTAGTATACTTAACAATCCTTTTAGCAAAAGAAACTAAAATTGAAGTTTCATCAATATCTATCACGTAACCAATATCACCGTTAGTAATTCCCCGTTCTAAATCATTTTGTAATTGTAATACCCGGTCATTTACATAGTAGACTTGGTCTTTATATGTAAATGACTTCTCTTTTTTAGGATTATAGTTTTGTTGAATAAATTTATTGATCTCATCAATCCCTTGAGGACCGTTATAAATAGGAATAATTACCTGCATATTTTCTAAGGTATTACCCTTAGCTAAATAATTATCAAGTAAGATCTTAATTCTCGTTTTTATGCTAGTATTAGTTAAGGTATAAATATAGACTTCTTTTTTATTTTGAAAAATACTAGGAGAAATCTCTTCCTTTAAAACCATATTAGCTAGTTTTATGATATCACTATCTTTAACTTGCCGCATGACTTCTTTTAAACGGTAGGTTTTAAACATCTTAGATGCGATAATATCGTGTAAAAACTCCCCTGGTCCTACACTTGGGAGTTGGTTTTCATCACCAATAAAGATAACTTTAGCCTTATAATTTATCGCATCTAACAATCTAAAAGCCAGTTCAATATCAATCATACTAGCTTCATCTATAATAATTAATTTATAAGGTAATAAATTATTTTTATTAAAGGTAAAAAAACCATTATAGTCGTATCCTAGACCTTTATGAATCGTATAGGCATTAATATTACAGGTTTCGGCTAACCTTTTCGCAGCTCTGCCCGTCGGAGCTAGAAGTAAGATATCTTTGTTTTCTTCTTGCTTGTTGATCTTTAAATAAAGCTTAATAATCGCTTTAACAATCGTGGTTTTGCCTGTCCCCGGACCCCCAGTAATAATACTTACCTTTTCATTTAAAATGGTTAAAATTGTGTCTTTTTGGGTCTTGGTATAAGTAAAGTCTAGTTCTTTTTCAATATCTAGTAGGGCGTGTTCTAGTATTTGTTCGTCATATTTGAGGTAAGCAGTCTCTTTAATTAATTTTAAATTATTAGCTACACTAACTTCGGCGTTATATAAATTATTCGGATAAATCTTATTAGAAATTTCTTTTAAATTGTTGTGAGATTTTAAATAGTTGATAGCATCAATGATTAAAGTATCATTTAAGTCTAGGTAACTTATCACACTTTTAATTAAGTCTTCTTTTAAAATGTAGGTGTTACCATCTTTATAACATAAGTCTAGTAAACAATATAAGATAGCTTCTCTAATTCTAATAGGATTATCTTTTTTAAAACCTAGATTTAAAGCTAAGGCATCCGCTTTTTTAAAGCCATAGCCATCCACTTCGTAAATTAGTCGGTAGGGGTTTTCTTTAATGATATTTAGCGTCATTAAACCATAATTATCAAATAACTTTTTAGCCATTCTTGGCGTTAAGCCGTAATTATAAAGTTCTAGATAAATCTTATCTTCATCGGAGTTTGCTTTAACGATTTGATAAATTAAATCTTTCTTGTTTTGACTTAAGCCCTTTACTTTATCTAAGTTATGTTTATCTAAAGAAATTAAATTGAGGGCATCTAAGCCAAGAGTATCTACTATTTTTAGGGCCGTCTTTTCCCCGATTCCTACAAACTTATTGCTAGAAAGATAGGTTACAAGTCCCATTTTCGTATCTACGTCTTTCTTATAAGACATAGCTTTAAACTGCCTGCCATATTTCGGGTGCGTGATATAGTCACCACTAAATTGATAACTTAAGCCCTCTTCTAGATTGTTAAAGTTACCACAAACGACCACGTTTGTTTTAGTAACTTCTACTACGATTACCTTGTAGTTAGAATTAGGACTTCTATAGATCTCTTGTTTATAAATGCCCTTTAAATCCATTAATATCTTCTCTTTTCTGAGTCTAGATAAACCTCGTCAATAATGGCGCCACCAAGACAAATCTCGCCATCATAGATAACGGCCGCTTGACCTGGTGTTACCGCCTTAGCCTTATCTTTATAAAAGATTTCAATCTTATCATTATCTAGATATTTAATAGTAACGTTAATGTCTGCTTGACGATATCTAAATTTAGCTTGGTAAAGCTTGCCTTCTTCTGGCTTATTATAAATCCAATTACATTCGCTAGCAATTAAGTGATTTGAATATAAATAGATATTATCATCACCTTGACCAACAATTAAATTGTTGTTAGCAAGGTCTTTCCCAATCACAAACCAAGCTTCGTTTAAAAAGTTATGATTACCACCAATCCCAAGTCCTTTTCTTTGGCCAATCGTGTAATACATTAAGCCATCGTGCTTACCTACTACTTCGCCTTTCATGGTGACGATGTTCCCTGGTTTAGCTGGTAAGTAGTTTTGTAAAAACTGTTTAAAGTTACGTTCGCCGATAAAACAAATCCCCGTGGAATCTTTTTTAGTGGCAGTCACTAAATCGTATTCTTTCGCTAAGGCTCTAACATCTTTTTTTAACATATCACCAATCGGAAACAAACTATTTCTTAGTTGTTCCTGGCTTATCATACATAAGAAATAAGTTTGGTCTTTGTTGTTATCAATTCCACGTAATAAAATAGAGTGTTCTGGTAAGTGTTTAACTCTTGCGTAGTGCCCCATCGCGATAAAGTCCGCCCCTAGTTCTTTAGCCTTTTGTAAGAAGGTATTAAACTTAATATATTTATTACACATAATATCTGGGTTAGGAGTTCTACCTTTTTCATATTCCTTAATGAAATAAGTAAAGACATAGTCCCAATATTCGGCAATAAAATCAATCCGGTGAAGCTTTATATTTAGTTTGTCAGCCACCGCTTTAGCGTCTTGGTAATCTCTTTCTTGAGGACAAACGTCATCTAAAAGATCAGGGTTACCTAATATGTCATTATTAGTCGCGCTGTCCCAGTTACGCATAAACATGCCTTCAACCTCGTAGCCTTCTTTTAGAAGTCTAATGGCCGCGACGCTACTATCAACGCCGCCTGACAAGCCTAATATTACTTTTTTTGCCATTCTATTACCACCTCTTAATATCGCTTGGCATCCGGTAGTCACCCCGTGGTGCTAAAGAGACATTTAAAATCTTCGGGCCATCTGGAGTGGCTTGCCGTTTAAACTGTTGAGAAAAGAATCTAAAGAAGAAATTTTTAACGTATTTTTTAGCTTCTTCTTCTTTAATTTTAAACGCTTCTTGAAGCAAGTAAACTAATCTGTTCTCGTCATCCCCACAATTTAAGTAGCGATATAAAATAAAGTCATTTATCTCGTACTTACCAATGCTGTCTTCCGTTTTTTGATCAGTACCAGTTAATTCCGGGGAAATCGGGGTATTAATAATATCTTCTAAGGTGTCTTTTATATTTTTAAACTTCGTTAAGGCGTAATACTTAATCATAAATCTGACAAGGGTTTTAGGAACCCCTGCATTAATCCCATACATTGACATTTGGTCGCCATTATAAGTACACCACCCGAGGGCAAACTCTGACATATCACCTGTCCCTAAAACAAGACCATTATGTTGATTAGCTAGGTCCATTAAAATTAAAGTCCTAATCCGGGCTTGGACATTTTCGTAGGTGACGTCTTTTACATTTGGGTCGTGTTCAATATCTTTAAAATGTTGTAATACGGCCTCTTTTATTGGTTTAACTAAGATCGTAAGGCCTAGGTCTTCCATCATTTTTGTCGCGTTATTTTTAGTTCTTACAGACGTGCCTAAACCAGGCATCGTAACCGCAATTATTCCTTTTAAGTCATAATTTAAATGCTTAAAAGCTTCAACCGCTACGAGTAAGGCAAGCGTCGAGTCAAGCCCACCAGAAACACCAATTACTAGGGTTTTGACACCTGTATGTTTAAGTCTTTTATATAAGGCATACTCTTGAAGACTTGCGATTTTGTTAAAACACTCTACTTCGTTTTTCTTAGGCACGAAAGGTGTATTATCAAGCTTTTCTTCAAATACGTATGTATCAGATTCAGGCAAATTAAAACTAACTTCTTGAAACTTGAAATTAAGATCTACATCATCATGCATATCAGTTTGATTACGTCTATTAAACTCGATCATGTCAATATCAATATCCGCATAAATTATCTCCGAATTGATTTGAAAGTTTTCGGTCTCTTTAATTAAACTACCACAAGCCGCAATAATATTATGCCCGCTATAAACCGTATCCGAAGTTGACTCGTTAACCCCCGCTGAGGCGTAGATATAGGCCCCGCAGTTACGTCTTGAGTTTTCTAAAACACTATTTCTTCTAATTTCAGACTTCCCTAAAACTTCATTAGAGGCTGATAAGTTAATTGTCATATTAGCCCCGTATAAGGCAAGACTATTAGCCGGAGTAATACTAGCCCACATATCTTCACAAATTTCAATCCCAAAATGAATGTTGTGCTTATAGTCATGAAATAAGATTTGTCCAAGCGGGTAATATTCATCATTTATATATATAGACAATGATTTAATATTTCTAGCAGATTTAAACCATCTTTTTTCATAATATTCATGATTATTAGGCAAAGTTCTTTTTGGAACTACCCCTAATATTTTATCTTTATTAAAAACGATAGCCGCATTGATTAAAGAACCTTCACAAATTAGCGGTGCCCCTAAAACGACAATACCTTCATTTTTATTATTTTCTTTAAAATACTTAATGGCTTCATAGACATCTTTTAACAGGCTATTTTGATAAAAGTAATCCCCACAGGTATAGCCACTAATACATAATTCAGGAAAGACTGTAATACTGCTTTTCGCCTTATTAGCTAGTTTTAAGATTTCTTTAATGTTATATATGGGGTTACCTACTTCTAGCGTTGGGGTAACACAGGCTACCTTGACAAATCCGTTTTTTAACATTTCACACCTCGTAAAGTTTATGTTTAATAATATATTGATAGACCTTTTCATCTAAAAAGTCTTTGTGTTTTTTGACGTCTTCTCTTACCTTGGTTGAAGATATTTCGCTATTCATTTCAATAATCGTAAAGTTTTTTTCATAACCTTTAAATTTAGTAAAATCAATCACATCCGTTGGCCTTTTTACAACAATAAATTTAAAGTCTTTGATTAAATTTGAAAAATTGAGCCAAAGGGGCATTTGATTTAAGTTATCAGATCCAATTAAAAAATAGATATCCGGATCTATTTTCTTAAAATCGGTTAATAATTGATACGTTCCTTCATACTTTTTAATTTCAAATTCATAACGAGAAATATAAATATCTGGAAACATCAGTTTTAACATGTTATATCTGTTTTCATCATCAATTAAGTTATGTTTCCACGTGTAGTTATGTTTTGAGACCGGGACAATGATGATTTTCGCTTCTTTATACGTTTCTTTAATTTTATTTACTAGCTCTTTGTGAGCTAAGGTCGGAGGATTAAAAGATCCCCCAAAGATTATAAGCATAAAAAAACACCCACTTTTTTCTATTTTACCATATTTTCACTAGTTTTAAAATAAGTTTTATGTTATGATACGAAAGAGGTGTTTTTGTTATGATAGATGAAAAAGAGCTAGAAAAGGAAGACGAAGCTAAAGAATATCAAAATGGCTTTAAACCCCGCGAAGTTAAGCTCAAAGATAACTACCCTTTTTATAATCATAATTTCTTCTTTGTCCTAGCATCTAAAATCGTGTTAATACTAACTGTCCTTGTATGTACGTTTTCTAAATACGTCTTATGGGGTTTTAAATGTATAGATAAGAAAAAAATAAAAGGCATCAAGGGCGCGGTAACTATATCTAATCACTGTCTCATCCAAGACGCTTTTATAAATGTTCCGACCATATTCCCTAAGAAGACTTATGTCACTACTCTAGAAAGCAATATGGGTTTTGGGCTTGCCAGTCGTTATTTAAGATTTTGCGGGGCCGTCCCCATCCCTAAAGAGCCTAAAATGATGATGAGATTTTTAAAAGATACTAAAAAAGAACTTTCAAAAAATCAGTTTGTTCATGTCTACCCCGAAGGCCATTTAATTCCTTATAGTGATCATATTAGAAAGTTTATGCCAGGCGCCTTTCATATTGCCTACATTGGAAAAGTACCTATTATTCCAATATGTATTACTTTTCATAAACCTAAAGGTATTTATTTTTGGAAGAAAAAGCCAATGATTCATCAGACCTTTCTAGATCCTTACTATCCTGATTATACTTTGCCAAAAAAAGATTGTATCGATAAGATGTGTGAAGACTTACAAAAGATTATGACTGATTATTTTAACAAACATTCTGACTATACTTTAGAGAAAAAAAGCGCCTAATGGCGCTTTTCTTTTATAATAAAAAAATAAGCCTTTGGGCTTATAAGTTAATTCACATTAATGGTGGACCCTAAGAGACTCGAACTCTTGACCCACTGATTAAGAGTCAGTTGCTCTACCAACTGAGCTAAGGGTCCATAATTAACTGCGTTGTTTATGATACCATAACATTATCCAAAAAGCAAGTAATTTTTTTATTTTAACCAATCAAATCTAGCTAGTCTTAACATATTTATTAAAGTATTAAATCATTTTACTCGTATTTAATGATAAATTTAGCATTTAAGAATGTTAGGTAAACAGCTGTTAAATAATGTTCTATATCTTCTTCATTATTTAGGGAATCAGCAAGACTCATCATGTTTTCTTTAGGCAAGAATAACATATAGAATTCTGGATATGACATGTACATAACCTCAAAATAGGTTTCATAAGCACTAGCAGGTGAACCTGATTTAATTTTAGCTAAACCTAAAAAATGACTACCGTTGGTGTTCTCTTCTAAATATTTGTTAGGGATAGTATAAGCTTCTTTATTACCTAAATTAAATTCTATGTGAGGTCTAAAATCTATATTTTCGTTAAAAATTTCAAACATCTTATCGTAATACTTATTTAAAAATTTATTATACTCCATAACAACCTCTTCTTTAATCTAATATGAATGCGCCACTTCATTTAAGCAGCATAATAATGTATAAACAATTATGTTTTAAATTATAAAAACAATGCAAGAAGGAAAGCTCAACCTTACTTACATTCCTTTGCATACTTGACTTTTTCAAGCTTCACCTTTCACACTAAGGCCCAATTTAACGACGTTTACTTAGCTACTATCGAAGATGAAAACTTAGATAATTTTTTATAATAGCATCTTCTACTTTTATTCTTCCTATATATTGAAATATGATGTTTTCTCCACATAATGACATTTTTGTTTAAAATCTTTGTATTATTGATTTGATAAATCATGTTCAATTCACAAAACAAAGTCTCCCATTTTATATTGATCTTCAAAAATATAAACTACATTAGATAGAGGACTTCTACTAATCTTTACTCCACATTTTTGTTGTAAAGAATAAAGTTCATCAAAAGAATCCTTAATAATTCTCTCTTCCAGTTTATCGGGCATATCACCTGTAATAAGCACATCAATATATTCTTTAGGCATATATCTAAGCCTAATTTATAAAATCTGATTTATAGAATTTTCAGCTAAAAAAATAAAAGAAAGCGTTACCCATTGCTTAATTTACCATAATCAGTTTTCTAAGACGCTTCCTTTCAGTACTCCAGGTTTAAAGTCATATGAACGGAAGAATATTTATTTATTTTAATATTTATATTACTGGTTAAGCAATAACTTTGTTATCACTTCTATATATGTAAAAATAGCGTTTCAAATATATTTTTAATCATAATATAGAATTCCTAACAAGGCATAGCCAATTTTAATATCGCTAGAAGTTCTAAAATCTTTATATATTAAATTACCATCAAAATGTAATAATTCGTCAGGAGAAAATACTCTAGAGCCATGAATTACTATCATATCATCGCCAAGTGATTGAATTTGACTTGGTTCAATAAATTCAATAGAACCAGATATATCATGAAATATATAATAATACACATTACGTCCATCGCCTGCATTTAATACATCATTATTATCTTTTTTACAACTAGTTAAGCTAAAAATACATACTAATGATAAAATTCCTACCACTATAGCAGATAAAATCTTTCTTGTTTTAGTCATTTTTTCCCTCGTAGTTAACAATATTTTTTATCTAACAAACAACGCAAACAAGCCCGCAATTGATCCAACAAACATCGCAAACGGGTGTAAACATTACTTGCGATAAGTCTTAGTATTCAGCGCAATTGATCCAACAAACATCGCAAACAATTGACCAATCCATCAAACGCGTATAACAGTATTCAGCGCAATTGATCCAACAAACATCGCAAACAAAGCCTGTCGTAAGTTTTAGGTAAGCATAGTATTCAGCGCAATTGATCCAACAAACATCGCAAAC
>C._urophasianus_2_cecum__coassemble_89_pt1 | contig 25421 bp, 12 predicted proteins | sample C__urophasianus_2_cecum__metabat2_low_PE_014 | metagenome-assembled genome bin C | reverse complement strand
CTATAAAGACTAGATTTTATCTAGCTTAATTCCAGTTTCTGCTTGCAATTCGGGCCAAGTTTAAAAAAATTATTTGTTATTCCATTCTTCAGCTTTTAAAGATCTTTCAAGCATATTTATAAAGAAAGAATGGTTGAATTTAATAAAAGACAATTTATAAATTCAACCGGGGGCATTAAAAATGATGAATAACAATATTTACTATTTTGCAGGTTTTGTTATATGTTAAAATAAGAAGGCACTCAAAATAGAGTATCTTGTTATTCTAGTGTTAGAAATTTATGTTTTAGCAAACACCTCAAAATAGTGACAAGGTTAGAGGGTTCATAAGACCTCTACACTTATATTTTAATCAAATTAATAAAATAGTCAAGATAAAAATAGCTACTTAGGTTAACATTTAATTAATTATTTAATTCTTTAATCATACTTTTGGCGTATTTCTTATTAAAACATACCTCTACTACTATTTTTCCTTTTTTGATAAAATTTTTATTAAGCTCGTCAACAAAAACAGTTGAATTTAGTAAGAGAACATTTTATAATATCAACCGGAGGCGTTTATATGTTTAATAGCAATATTTGCTATTTTGCGGGTGTTGCTATGTTTTAGAGTAAGGAGGTACTCAAAATAGAGTATCTTGTTATTCTAGTTTTAGGGATTTATGCTATGACACTACCTGTCATAGTAGCCCTAATAACTAGTCACAAGTCTTCTAAAAAGAAAAAGAAGACGCAGTAACAAAGCAACGCCTCCAAGATAGTGAAAAGGTTAGGATCCACACAATCCTAACCTTTTCTTTTTTTAAACCAGTAACATAGTAACGCCAGAGAGCCATAAAGCTTCTCTACTTATATTTTAATCAAATTAGTAAAATAGTCAATAGAAAACTTATTTAAAGGAGACTGACGAAAATTTGATAGTTAATTAGATAGTAAGTACATTTCCTAGTAAAGCTACTATTTTCCATTTTTTGTAAAACTTTTATTTATGTTGTTAACATGATAATAGCAATATTTGCTATTTTGCGGGTGTTGCTATGTATTAGAATAAGGAGGTACTCAAAAATAGAGTATCTTGTTATTCTAGTGTTAGGGATTTATGCTATGACATTACCAGTCATAGTAACCCTAGTAACCAGTCACAAGTCTTCTAAAAACAAAAAGAAGACTAAATAGTATATAGCGTGCGCCTCCAAAATAGCGAAGAGGTTAGGATCTCCACACCCTAACCTCTTCTTTTTAGACTATATAGCATACGCCAGAGGGTCCATAAGGCTTCTCTACTTATATTTTAGTCAAATTAGTAAATTAGTCAATATAAATGTAGCTAATTAAGTTAACATTAATCATTTAATTCTTTAATAATACTTATGGCACATTTTTTACCAGACTCGCAGGCTTCTACTACGGTTTTGGCCCCAAGAGTGATGTCCCCAATCGCGTAGACTTTAGCTAGATTAGTTTTAAATGTTTCGCTATCAGTAACAAAGTACCCGTGATCACTACTAACCCCCTGTAAAACTAGTTCCGGAACATCCCCAATGGCTTCAATTAAATAGTCAACTTCTTCATATTTGTAGCTACCTGTTCCTAAAGGACGACGCCTCCCACTCTCGTCTGGTTCCCCTAGGGTCATTTGTTCAATTTTTAATTCTAGTTTACCGTTCTTTTCTTTAACTTCGACAGGGTTCTCGAGGAAGCGGAAGATGACGCCTTCTTCTATTGCTAGGTCAATTTCTTCTTTATTAGCTGGTGATTCTTCAAGACTTCTACGATAAACAATTGTAGTTTTGGCCCCTAGTTTATTAACGACGCGTGAAACATCCATCGCGACGTTCCCAGCTCCCATCACAAAGACGTTCCCACTAATACTTGGGTAGTATCCTTCATTATATTTAGCTTTTAAATTGTATTGTTCTAAAACTTTATTAGCTGGAATAATTCTTTCATGTTCCCCAAGGCCAGAAGGACGAGCTTTGGTCAGACCACAGGCAATAATAACCCGATCATATTCCTTTAAAAGCTTGTTAAATAACTCGTCTTCCACTTTAATATTTAATTTAACCTCAACTTGATGCATTTTTAAAGTTTCTTCTAAACGCCTTAATTCAGAGACGTTTAATCTAAAATCAGGGATACCATAAGACAAGACCCCGCCGATATGATTAAAAGCTTCATAAATGGTTGTTTTAATCCCAGCCTTACTTAAATCAAGAGCGGCATAAATACCAGCCGGACCCGCCCCAATAATAGCTACTTTCTTACCGTTAAACTTAATTGCTGGCTTAGGCATTAAGCTATTATGCGTAATATATGCTTCGATCGCCCCCACATTAATAGGAGTCTTTTTAGCTTTATTTAAGATACAATGTCCCATACAGGTTTTTTCATGCGGACAAACAAGACTACAAATAAAAGCTAAATTAGAATTGTCATAAACTAGCTTTTGAGCCAGCTCTAAGTTATCATCTTTTAAAGCCTTAATAAAGTCTCTAATATGATTTGAGATAGGACACCCCTTCTCACAACTTGGGGCTTTACAACTTAGGCATCTATTTACTTCCGTTTTGATATTTGTATCGTCATAACAACTTATTCTCAATCTAAAGCCTTCTTTCTTAAATAAAGGTCTGTCATAACTATTTGACAAACACTTTCTAACACGACGCCCATCCGTAAAATAATGGCGACATCATGTCTGCCCCCTATTACTAAAGGGCATACTTTATCTTCTTTAAAATTATAAGTCATTTGTGTTTTACCAATCGACGGGGTTGGTTTAACAGCCACGTTAATAACAATATCATTACCATTAGTAATACCACCGTTAATACCACCATTATTATTAGTTGAAGTATGACCAAATTTATCAATAATTAAATCGTTAAATTCACTACCCTTTAATTTAGTCCCGTCAAAACCGGCCCCAAAAGACACCCCTTTAACCGCTCCGACGCTAAATAAAGCGTGGCTTAACATACTTTCGGTAGAATCAAAATAAGGCTCACCTAAGCCAATTGGTGGGTTTTTAATTAGAATCTTTATAATCCCACCAAGGCTGTCTTTTTCTTCTTTAACTTTATCAAGTAGATCTTTAAATTTAGCTTTATCAGTTTCACAGCCTAGGCTAGTAATCTCGCTATTAATATCAAGATTATAAAGCTTTTTAGCTACTACACCCGCCGCGACAAGCCCTAGAGTTAAGCGCCCACTAAAGGCGCCGCCCCCTCTAGGGTCATTAAAGCCCTTATACTTAACTTGGGCCACCAAATCAGCATGACTTGGACGCGGGTGATTAACTAATTTTTCGTAATCAGAAGAGCGAGTGTTGGTGTTTTTAAACATAATAAATAAAGGATTCCCGTTCGTATAACCCTTATAAAGGCCGTTTATAATTTCCGGGGCGTCCGTTTCTATGCGAGGCGTGCCAAAGCTGCCAGGCTTACGTCTTGCTAGAGCGGGAAGAAAGTCCTCTTCACAAAGTTTTAGACCTGGTTTTACCCCGTCTATTAAAACCCCACAACACTCTTCGTGACTGGCCCCAAAGATGGTTACTTTAAAAATATTACCAAAACTAAACAAATAGCTCACCTACTTCTTTAATTAAATTATCGTCCGGCTTAATACCTTCCCAAATCTCCTCAGCTTTTAAAGCTTGTAGTATTAACATCAATAATCCGTTATTGTAAGAGTTCTTAGCTCTTAAAAATAAGGTTTGGCGCGGATTATAGATTAAATCTACTACTTCTTTGGCCTTATTTAAAACTTCATCACTAACCGGACATTCATTGATGTTAGGATACATTCCTACCGGGGTCGCGTTAACTAAAAGGTCAATTTCTTTATTTGCTAAATCATTATAGCTGATAAAGTGCTCTCCTTTTTTTGTTCTAGAAACGTATGATACTTCTTTAGCCATGCTTGCTAAAACGTTAAAACAGGTCTTAGCCGCTCCTCCACTACCTAAAACAAAACAGCTCTTATCTTTAAAATTGATATGATATTTTTTTAACATTTCTAAAAAGCCAAAGTAATCCGTATTATAACCATAAAGATTGCCGTTAATGACTTTAACTGTGTTGACATTTCCTAAGCTTTTAGCTTCTAGGGCTATTTCATCAAGGTAGGGAACAATCTTTTCTTTATAGGGGATCGTGACGTTAAAGCCCGCCAAATTAGCTTTAGCATAGTCAACAAAACTTGCTAAATCTAGTGTTTCTATTAATTTATAACTTGACTCAATACCTAATTTTTTAAAGATATAATTATGAATTGTAGCGGAATAAGAGTGCCCAAGATGCGCTCCAATTAAAGCATAATTATTCATCTAATAACTCCTGTTGGTACTCTTTTGATACTTTAAGTAAGGTATCTAAAACTTCTATATAATAAGGGGCTAAAGTTAAATCATCTAATCTTAATAAATTATTTTTCTTAACCTCGTCTTCTCTGCCCTTATCTAAAATGCTTAAGTTATGTTCTTTCTTATATTTAATAACTTCTTTAACAGCTATCATTCTCTTTTTAAAAGCTTCAATTATTTCTTTATCTGCTTCATTTATTAAATGACGGGCTTTTTCTAAATCATTCATAAACCTTACCTCCTAATTTAACAAAAAGGGTAAAGAAATTAGGGAAAGACTTATTAACTGGTTTAATATCATCAATTAAAACTTCTTTACTTAAAGTTGCCATAATCGCGCTAGACATGACAATTCTATGATCATTATAAGACTTAACTTCGTCTATTACTTTGTAATCAGCGGGTCCTGAAATAATAAGGGCGTTGTTTATAGCCTCAGCTTTAACATTCAGGCACTTAAGTAAGTTTAGGGTTGATTCAAGTCTATTAGATTCTTTATAAGCTAATCTTTCTAAATCTACGAGCTTAGTTTCGCCTTTAATATTAGAGGCTAAAACCCCTAAAATTGGCGCTAAATCAGGATTTTGGGCAAGCGAGATAACCCCACTATGTAAGTCTCTTTTAACGGCTCTAAACTTATCGTCAAAGGTGACCCCTAAATTTTCTAAAATGGTAATAATTTGTTCGTCCCCTTGCATATTACTTCGCCTTAGGCCCTCTAGTTCGATCTCAGAACCTAGGGCATTCGCGACTAAAAAGAAGGCCGCTTGAGAATAATCACCCTCAACATAGTATTCCGAAATATTAACTTCTTGGTCCCCTTTAATATAGTAAGTATTACCATCTTCTTTAATCTCTACCCCAAACTCGTGACAAATCTTAATAGTCATATCTACGTAAGGTTTTGATTCAAGTTTCGTCGTAATAATAATTTTACTATCACCCTTAACAAAAGGTAGAGTTAACATAAGGCCTGAGATAAACTGACTAGAAACGTTTCCTTTTAAATAATAAGTCCCGGCTTTTAGTCTTCCCTTTAACTTTAAAGGTAAGCTATCGTGATAAACGTACTCTACCTTATTTTCTTCAAACATCGGGAAATAGTCATCAATCGGACGGACCTTTAACCTATTTTTGCCGTCAATGGTAATTTCTTCATCTTGAAGTAAGGCGTAAGGAATCATAAAACGTAGAGTTGTCCCACTTTCCCCCGCATTAATATCACTAACTTTATGAATAAGACTAGGCAAAATCGTAATACTATCATTTTCCTTTATCATTTTAATACCTAGATTTTCAAGACAAGAAATGGTTGCTAAAATATCATTAGAATAATTCACGTTATGAATTTTAACGGCTTTCTTGCTGAAACTAGCAAGTACTAAGGCTCGGTGTAATAAAGACTTAGAAGGTGGTATTTTAACTTTACCTTTTAATTTATCGGCTACTAATCTTATCATATAATTCTCCTTTTGTCGTTTCATATAAGTAGGGTTTAAAGTCTTTAACAAAGACTAATTTTAAATTACCATTAAAGTTCTTTTTATCATTAAAGATATCATCTAAATATAATTTATAATCATATTTAGTTAAGCTTAAATTAAACTTTAAAAGTAAGTTCTTAAAGTATTCTTTTTCTTTCGTAACGTTAAGACCTAAATCTTCTTCTAGACTTAGGATCATATAAATTCCTTCTAGAACCGCTAGGCCGTGATGTAAGTTATGCTTTAGCTCAATCGCGTGGCCAAAGGTATGACCAAAGTTTAGGCACATTCTTAGGCCAGTATCTTTAAAATCCGCTTCTACGTACTTCTTTTTAATTAAGATACATTCTTTAATAATAGAAATTAAATCATCATAATCTAGTAGTTTAAAATTGTTATCTAAAAAGGCATATTTAATAACTTCCCCTAAGCCAGAGTTTAACTCAACCCTAGGCAATGTTTTTAAAAAGTAAGGACTTATATAAATGCCTTTAGGTTCGTAAAATGAACCTAGGATATTTTTCCTGTCATAAAAATCAACCCCGCATTTACCACCGATTGTCGCGTCGACATCGGCTAGCAAGGTTGTCGGAATCATTAAATGTTTAATACCTCGGTATAAAATACTCGCGACAAAACCTGTAATATCAAGGGTAACCCCGCCCCCAAGGCCAATAATATAGTCACCACGCGTAATATTTTTCTCTAGTAGTTCTTTCGCGATATAACAAACGGTTTCAATTGTTTTATAGCTTTCACCACTTTTAATCACTACTTTTTCACTTTCCGGAAAATATTTAGCAATGTCATTTTGATAGAGGTTATAGACATTTTCATCAATTACTAAAAAGATTTTATTTAATTTAAATTCTGCTAAAAATTTATCTAAATAGCTTAAATCTTCCTTAAAAGAGATTAGCGTATTATTAATATACATAATATCTTTCCTTTACTTAACTTAATTATTATTTATAAAAACATAAGCCTTACTATTATAACATGATTTTAACTATATTAATTAAAATAAACTCATAAATATAAAAATAAAGTAACTTATTTTTAACAAGTAGAACTAATTTAACATGTTCATAAAACAAGAAAACTATAAGCTTTTTCTTTGCTTACTAGCTAAATTATACTATCAAAAGTGCAAGTATTTTGGTGGTGGCAAGTTAAGAGTGCTTTGCTTACTAGCTAAATTATACTATCAAAAGTGCCTCTAAACAATAAAAAAAAGTAATTAGATTTGGGCTCTAATTACCTTTTTACTAGTCATGATAGTTTAGAATATAACCAAGACTTACCGTTCCCGGACCAGCATGGGCCCCGACAACTGGGGTTAGTGGGTAAACATTAATATCCTGGTATTCCGGGTGAACAGCTAAAACTTTATCTTTAATCTCTTTAATAACTTCGTCTTTCGCATTAGCGTGAATAATACAAGGCGTAACGTCTTTATCTTTAACTTCTTCTAGGAAAAGCTTAATCATCGCTTCTCTAGCTTTTTTAGTAGTTCTAATTTTAGCTAAAGTTTCGACTGATCCCATCTTATCTAAATGTAGTAGTGGTTTAATTTGTAATAGATTCGCAAGACTACCAGCTACTTTAGATAAACGACCATTTTTAATTAAATACTCTAGCGTTTCTACACAAAAAATTAAATGGTTGTTGTCTCTAATAAAATCGAGGTGCTTTAAAACTTCTGGTAAATCTTTCCCTTCATTAAACATCCTAGCCGCGGTCAAGGCCATTAAAGCTTCGGGGTACGCCAGCGTTCTAGAATCATAGACAATAACTTCAAGTCCATTGTAGTCATCCGCTACTAGTCTAACCGTTTTAGCAAGGCTTGAAAGTTTCTCAGAAATCAAAATACATAAAACTCTTTCATAACCTTTTTCTTTCATCTCATCAAAGATTTCAATCATCTTACCCGGTGAAACAAAGGCGGTATGCGGGAATGATGACTTATCAGTTTCTAAACGCGTATAAAAATCTTTAGCCGTAATTTCCGTATGATCATCATATTTCTCATTTTCATTAAATATTACGACTGATCGAAAAACGGGGATATATTCATCATGAGGAATATAATCAATGGCGGCATTAGAACATACTATTACTCCTGTTTTCATATAAGGTCTCCTCTAGCTTCGTGTTTTTCTAGATTCTAACATAAATTAGAGGAACTTGCAATTAAGGTTTACTTAGTAAAGCTTTTGTGAGTTATTATAGAAATGATTATTGTTATAACTATAATTAATTATGATTTAGTTTTGGGTGTCACTTTGGGTGTCATTTTTGGTGTCACTTTGGGTGTCATTTTTGGTGTCATCTTTTTATGACCACCTAGAAATAATTTTTAGATAGGTTCTTAATTACATAAGTTGTTATGGCTTGATTTTGCCCTAATTTTAAGATAATTACAGCTTGTATTACTATAACTTTTTTTAATCTCAATCTATATTACATCGATTATATTTAGTTTTGGGTGTCATTTTGAGTGTCATTTAGAGTGTCACTTTGGGTGTCACTTTGGGGTTTCAGTGATACCCAATTTTTATATAACTAAATTAATGTCAGTGTAGAATATTGCGAAAAAAATAAGAGGCAAGCCTCTTATTTATAATTTTTAAATTGCGAATCATACATTTCTTTATAAACAGCACAGGTGTCATATAAATACTTATGTGAGCCTCTACCGACAATTTGACCATCATCTAAGACGATTATTTCATCACAATCTTTAATCGTTGATAAACGATGGGCAATAATGAAGGTGGTTCTATTCTTACATACGACGTCCATAGCGTGTTTAATCTTAGTTTCAGTTTCCGTGTCAATATTAGCGGTAGCTTCATCAAGAACTAAAATTTTAGGGTTTCTTAGTAGGATTCTCGCAAAACTGATTAATTGTTTTTCCCCAAGGGATAAGTTTTCTCCTCTAAAACTAATAGGAGCGTAGATATCATTATTATTTTTAGCTAGTAGGTCTTCTCCACCTACTTCTAATAAGACATTTTTAATTTCTTCATCGGTATAAATATCTCTTTCCATTGTTAGATTAGATTTAATCGTCCCGGCAAATAAAGCTGGGGTTTGTAAGACAATCCCAATATTTTTACGGTAGCTTTGTTTATTATAGGTTTTAATATCAACCCCGTCTACTAAGATTTCCCCACTATCATAATCATTATAAGCTAAAAGTAGGTTCATCATACTAGACTTACCAGAACCCGTGTGACCTACAATCCCAATATTTTTACCATGTTCTACCTTAAGACTGATTCCTTTTAGGACGGGTTTACCTTTAACATAAGAAAACCAAACATCTTTAAATTCAACGTCTCCTAAAATATTATCTGGAGCTTTTTCACCCGAAAGAACACGTGTATCATTAGGCTCATCCATAAATAAGTAGACTCTATTAGCCCCAACCATACTATCTTCTAGTTCATTTAGGTTATTAAAGATGGCATTAACGGGGTTAATCATTCTAGTTAGGTAATCTGTAAACGTTGTAATTAACCCAACCGTCACGACGGTCCCGCCAAGGTCTAGGTACTCGAAGCCAAAATAAACAAGAATGGCTACTTCGGCTAGTCTTTTAATTAACATTAAAAGCTCCCAGCCAAAATAAGCCGCCACGGTGTTGGCTTTTTTATCATTATAGTTATAACGATTAACTAGAGCTTTATAATCGCCTAACATGCTATCTTCTTGATTAAAGTCTTGAATTACTAAAGCCCCCGTAATAAGTTCGTTTAATTTACCAGTGATTCTGGAACCTGTTTCTCTTAAGTCTTGGTAGTAACTATGCACGCGGCGTCGATATACCGTAACCCAAATTAATAATACTGGAACTAATACTAAAAGGATTAAGCCAAGCATTGGCTTTAAATAAATAATCCCGGCATAAACAACAATAATATTTACTAAGGCCTGAAAGATAGAAAACATAGTTTCAAAAAACACCCTAACTCCGTTTGTATCACTAGTGATTTTAGAAACAATCTTTCCATCTGGTTCAAGTGAGTAATAATCAACTGGCAAATAGTCAATTTTTTTAATCGCGTCATTTCTTAATCTTCTTTCAATATTCATCCCAGTAAGAGACATAAAATACTGCATAAAATAGCGCGATAAGACCATTATTACGGTTAAGACACCGTATAAAATTAAAAGCTTACAAATTTCGTGATATTTAGTAGTGTTATCAATATTTTCTTTTAGGATGTAGTCATCTAAAACACTCTTTGTTAAAAGCGGGGTATAGGTTTGTAAAAAGGCAATCAAAAATACTAGACAAAAGGCTACTAAGAAAGTTTTCCATTCTTTCTTAATATAAGGTATAGTCTTTTTTAATAGGTCCGATTTGCCATAAGCTAAGGCTTCTTGTTTGTTCTTCTTAGCCATAACTATACCTCCTTTTCTTCCATTTGTTGAGATAAGTATTGGTGATAATACCAACCTTTTTGAGCCATCAATTCCGCGTGCGTTCCTTCTTCAATAATGACCCCGTCATCAAGCACAATAATATGATCAGCGGCCATAACTGCACTTAACCGGTGAGCTACAATGATGTTTGTCTTATTCTTTCTATATTCCTTAAGAGAATTAATAATATTAGCTTCCGTCGTCCCGTCAACCGCACTTAAGCTATCATCTAAGATTAAAATATCACTATTTTTAAGGAAGGCTCTCGCAATCGCGAGTCTTTGTTTCTGACCACCTGATAAAGTAACCCCGTATTCGCCAACTACTGTATCAAGGCCGTAAGGCAAAGCACTGATATCTTTCGCGAAGTCTGCTAATTCAATCGCGTGTCTTATCTCATCATCGCTAGCCGCGTCCGCCTTACCTAAGGCCACGTTTTGATAAACGGACCTACTAAATAACACGTGTTCTTGGGGGACGTAAGAAACCATACTTCTAACACTTTCCTGGCTAAAGTCTTCAATATATTTACCGTTAATAAAAAGTTCACCTTTACAAATCGGAAGTTGTCTTACAAGTTGTCTTACGAGCGTTGATTTACCACTACCCGTTCTTCCCACAATTCCTAAGGTTTCCCCCTTCTTAATGGTTAAGTTAATATTTTTTAAAACATAGAAATCATCATTTTCATATTTAAAACTGAAGTTTCTAAATTCAATCTTATCAATATGCGAAATATCTTTCGCATCCTTACTATCAACAACGGCGGATTTAGCGTCATAAACTTCATTAATTCGGTCAGCCGAAATTAAGCTTTGATAAAAGTTATTTAATAAGTTACCAATATTAGTAAGCGGAGAGGCAAACATGCCCAAATAAATTGTAAATTGCACAAACGCGTCAACATCCATCCCCTTATCTAACATATAATAACTACCAACCGCGTAGGCAATAATTGTCGCGACCGCCGTGACACTATTGAATACTGGTTGAAAGACAACATTTAACTTTAAGTTTCTTCTCTCTATTTGGTAGACCCTATCTGAATACTTAATGTTTTTCTCATAGTTTTCTTCTTCTTTTGAGAAGGCCCTAATCGTTCTGACATTGGTAATACTTTCTAAGACTACATTTCCCATCTTAGAAGCTTCTTCTCTAACCTCTTTCCAATTTCTTTTAACTTTCTTCTTTAAATAAAAGTTAAAGAAGAAAATAATAGGTAAAGGAATAACACTAAATAAAGTTAGAGTTGGGGAAATAAGTAACATCGCGACAAATGTCACAACGATCGTGACAAACTCTAACAAAATATTAAGAAGTCTATTAGCCCCACTAAAGTTAACGGATTTAACGTCACCTAAAGCTCTTGTTAGTAAGTCCCCGGCTTGGAAGTGTTCAAAGAAACTCGCGTCCTGGACTAAGATATTTTCCATATATCTTACTTGTAAGGCGTAGTATAATCTAACTTTTAATCTGTTTTGTAAGACTCTTTTCGTCGTAGATACTAGATAAATTAAGAACATGATTAATAGATAGTATAGTAAGATATCTTTTAAAATAAAACTAGTAGTTATCGTATTTTTTGTAAGAGCCCCAGTTAAATTAGCTGTAATTTGGGCTGGTAAAAGGTTAGCTAGACTTATACCAATACCGACAATAACAATTGATACATAAAAATACCAATTCTTTTTGATAAACCACATCATGCTTTTAATAAATTGAAACACTATTTATCACATCCTTATCTCATAATTTTACTACAAACCGCCAATAAATAAAAGGAAAAAGTAACACAAAGATTTACTAGACTAAAGGTAATATTGTTTAACTATTTTAACCTTTTTTGATTGTTCTATACTAAGAACATATTTTTATACATTAATTCAAAAGACACCTTGAACAATTTAGCACAAATCTCTTCACCAAAACACCGCAAATCCTTTCGGTAAAATGCCACAAATCCTTTCACTTTAGCTTGTATCTCTATCTTTTATATAGCCATGTCTTCAACAATATCAATATTTAAAATGCCATTTATGGCTTAGTTAAGCTAAAATAGTATTTTAAATTTGTTGTATGTAATTTTTTTAATCTTTTAATATTTTATTCTGAAATAGTCAAGATAAGTTTTAAATTTATCTTGAGCTGTTAAAACTGTGTCACGCAAATAACCTGGTTCCTTCTTCCATTCCTTTAAACCACAATAATAGAATAACTTTAGTTCTTCATCAATTATAAATGGGACAATATTATATTTTAGGCACTCCTTAAAAAGTAGTAATCTACCAACACGTCCATTGCCGTCTTGAAAAGGACGGATGATTTCAAACATATAATGAAAGTCTAAAAGATTATCTAAAGTCTTTTCTTTCTTGCCATTATATTCTAAAAGTAATTCCTTCATTTTTTCATGTACTTCTTCGGGTTTAGTTGCCTGTATATCACCTATAGTGTTTGGTAGTTTTTTATATTCACCAACCCTAAACCAATCTTTACGAGAATCGGTTGTCCCGTTTTTTAAGGTGCGATGTAATTCTATTATAAATGGCTCTGTAATTAGCTTTTTAGCATTATCAATAACTATATCAACACATTTAAAATGATTAGCTGTTTCTACAATATCATCAACCCTAACTAACGTGCCTCCAGTCATAATGATATTAGTTTCATAAATACATTTAACTTGATCATGTGTTAAACGACTTCCTTCAATATGATTAGAATTGTATGTGAGTTCAATTTGAATTTTATGATAGATACCACCTGAAAGTTTAGCCTTCTTTTCAGCTACTAGTTCTTCTAAAAGAGTTGTAGGTAAGTTTTCTTTTTTATTTGTCCTAATAGGTTTATTTGCGGCTTTCGGAATATTCCAAGTCTTACCTGTTAAAAATGCCCCTTCTACTCTGTCTAAAGCACAGTAATTCCTGACACTGCGTTCTGATATATTCCATTTTTTAGCTATTTCACTTACAGATAAATATTTCATATGAGCCACCTCAGTTATAAGTATAGGATTTTATCGGCAATAAATGAACAATTTTAGATAGACAAATATAGTTATTTTTGCCGATATAGGAAAACTATGTCAATATTTTTTTCCTAATATTTTAGTTCATCAACTTATATTAAAAACATGAAATTGAAAACTTTTTGTAAAAACACTAAAAGTTTTCAATTTAATATTGACTTCAGTACCTTTTATGTACTATACTGCAATAAAGGGGATGTTTATATGGAGTTAATAAAAAGAAATGACTATATTAATTGGCTAAATAGTTATAAAGATAAACCAATAGTCAAAGTTATGACGGGCTTGCGTCGGGTAGGAAAGTCTAAAATATTTGAACTATATATTGATGAACTTAAGAAATGTGGTATCTCTTCCGATCAAATCATTCTCATTAATTTTGAAGAGATGGAAAATGAAAAATTGAGAGATAAAAAGGCTTTATATAGCCATATTATGTCTAGGATACGACCTAACAAAATGCTATATGTATTCCTAGATGAAATACAGGTAGTTAAAGGGTTTGAAGAGGTAATCGATAGTTTATTTGTTAAGCCTAATATTGATGTCTATATAACAGGATCTAACGCTAAGTTCCTTTCATCTGAAATCGCGACTATTCTGACTGGCCGATACGTTGAGATTAACGTTCTTCCGCTTTCTTTTAAAGAATATGTAGATTTTTATAAGTTTACTGGCAAAGATAGGCGTGAGCTTTTCATGAATTATATCACTTACGGGGCCATGCCAGGTATGACGATGTTTGATCTAGGTTCTTCAATGCAGCGAGAATATATCGAAAGTGTCTATAAAACGATTCTTGAAAAAGATGTCTTAAAAAGAAACCAAGGGACTAGTAAACAACTAGTTGAACATATTTTAAGTTACCTTATCTATAATATCGGTTGCTTAACATCAATAAAAAAAATAACTGACTATATTAACTCAAATACCACTAAGGTTACTTATAACACGGTAGCTAGTTATTTTGCTACCTTAGAAGATTGTTATTTCATTTATAAGGCCGACCGCTACGATGTGGTTGGTAAAGAATATTTAAAACTAATTAATAAATACTATGTTACTGATTTTGGCTTTAAATACTATCTTTTAAACAATAAAAACATTGAAATATCCCAAATCCTTGAAAACCTCATTTTTATTGAACTAAAACGCAGAAGATTTAAGGTCGCAACAGGTAAAGTTAAGGATAAAGAGGTTGATTTTATTGTTAAAGATACAAAAGACGAAATTAAATACATTCAAGTAGCTGTCAGTGTCTTAGATGAAGATAAATTAAAACAAGAACTTCGACCCTTTAGCTACATTAAGGATAACTATCCTAAATATATCATTACGCTTGATGACTTCTTTGTAAGAGATCATGACGGCATAATAACTATTAATGCTATAGATTTTTTACTTGGTGAAAACATCTAACTAATTAATACTATAACTTCTTCTACTCTTAACTATAATTAAAAATACCTTTAAAGCCATATAACTTTAAAGGTATTGTTTTTTAATTTTCAGAGATTAACTTTTTACTAAAGTCATCATTATAATGCATACTAAAACACTTATAAATTAAATAAATATAAGGCATGCCTAAATTAGTCTCAAGACAAGAATTAATGATAAGCGTCATAATACTACTACCGTTTAGTGGTCTAATCCCATTAACTAGTAAAGAAAATTCCCAGGCAAATTGAACACTTACTCCAATTAAGATTAAATATAATATATTTATTTTATTGCCTTTAGTTAAGAGGTTTTGAATTATTAATAATAAATAGCCTATTACTAAAATAATGGCCATAATAAAGTGATATTTAGTCGTTGTCCTATAAGTAATAATGGTATTAGTTGTATCAAAACTTGAAAGAGACGGAGCGATTAGCCACCACATAATGATTAAGATTAACCATTCTTTTAAATACTTGTCTTTTTTAAGACATAACCAGATAAACGCGAAGTTAGTTATTCCATAACTTAAGCTCATCCATAATAAGACTAAGGCGGTAATTGTTTCACTTTCTCTACCATTAAACATAATAACTCTACTATCTGAGATTAAATGGAAAAAACCATAGTCAACAATAAAATATAAGATTCCCCCTAATAGTGACCAAACGACAGTAGCGTATCTTTTTTTGACTAATAGTAAAGTAAGTAAGACTACTAGAAAAATAGAATCTAGGATAATGTAGGCTAGATTTAAGCTTCTAGTAGGGGTGATGTCATCTAAACTATAAATCATAGTTTAATTATATGATATGTCTTCTATTTGTCAAGGTAATTTATAATAAGAAAAGGGCTCTACTAATGTAGAGCTCTTTTGTTATTTAGCTTCATTGATAACTATACCAATGTTAATAGGATCTTCTACCCATCTAGCATATAAGATTAAGTCTTCATTTGGCATCGTCTTAATATTAGCAGGAAGCTCATACTTACTATCTAGGTACCACCCGGCAAAACGATAACCTAAGCGTTTAGGAGTTGGTAAGAAGACTTCTTCGTCTTTCTTACAACGCATGTTCTTAATCTTTACGCCTTTGCTGATGAAGGTAATCGTAAACTTACGTGATCTAATAACAATGATAATTATTACTTGGATTAGCAAGAAGGCAATGACTCCTAGTAAGATCCATAACCAAGTAAGAGAAACCACTTTATCGCTAATTACAATAGCGTAAGGTGAGAAGCTATTAGTATAGAATTCAATGTTGTCATTTTTAACATGAGAATCTAGATGTTCATACTCTTCTAAATTGTCACTTAAATGATATATTTGATAGTCTTTGTCACCTGCTAGTTCCCCGCTTGGTAATGTTAGGGTTACTCTAACTTCACCATTAGGTTCTAATTCCACACCGTTCCCGTCAACTAGCTTAATATCATAAACTCTAGATACGAGACCAAAGGCTTCTAGAAGCTTTTCAGCAAGTGACTTCTTATTAGTATCTTCAATTAATTCAATCTTGATTTTAGCATCCGCTTGGATACCTACTCCGTCAAGCGTGTTAATAACAACGTTGATTGTTTCCCCGTTAATAACAACACTTTCTTTTAGTTCTCTTAACTTGTATTTCGCGACTAAAGTAATGTCTTTAGTTATTGGGGTATTGAAGTCATAAACACTCTCGTCAAGATACCAATTATCAAAGATATAGCCATCTTTTTCTTCTTTAGTAAACGTAGCTAAATTGCCGTAATCAATAGTTTCTGTTCTAATCGTATTACCCTCTTCGTCTTTATAAACGACATTATATTTATTAATCTCCCATTTTGCATATAAAGTAATCGTACCATCTAAGGCATATTCTAAAGTATCAAGGGTAATTTCTAGAACTTCATCACCACTAAAGTCACTAGTTAAATACCAACCAAGGAAGGTATAACCAGTTCTTGAAGGAGCGTAAATTATTTCTGAACCACTTCTTAAGTCATTAGCCTCAATTGTGGCTTTATTTTGTTTATTATTAATACCACCATTTAAAACGTAGTCAACCGCGTATGTACCACTAGTCATCATCTCTAAGGTAATATCACTAGTATAGTTATAAATAGTATCACGACTAAATCTTACGATGTCTTCGCCGTCAACATAATACCAGTATTCAAAGATGAAACCAGAAGGTAAAACTGGTGTAGGTAAGGCATCCCCAATCTTTTCTAGGTATTTAACACTTATACTAGCAATATCAGGCCAATTAAAACTAATCGTGTAGCTTATAGCCTCGTAAACCGCATAAAGCGTAATATTATAAGCTAAGTCTTGACTTTCTAAAGTCTTAGTAAAGTCAAATTCATTATTTGTCCCTTCTAAAGACCAGTACATAAACTTATAACCTGGCTTAGTTGGATTGGTAGGAACATTAATAGTTTCGTTATATAAGATATTTTGACTTGGAACAAAGGACCCGCCATCAGTCGCAAAACTTATCGTATATACTTTTGGCGTGTAGGCTGGATCTAGCGTTATATTTGCGTTTGTTGTAGATATCATTAAATCTTTTAACAATTCGACTGGGGTTTCTTTTAGGTAGTAGTTACCATTTATTACAAACCCAATAAAGTCATAACCTTGTTTAGAAACTACTGTTAAGTTACTTAAATCAACATAGGTATCTTCTACAGTAAATGTAACACTTTGATTAATAGTATACGTAATAGGTGTGTAGAACGCATCTAACTCCACGTATTTATTTAATAAGTCGTTTTGGTCAAATAAAGCGATAAGGTATGTAAAACAATATTCTTTATTTAACTCTATTAAGTTATCACTATTTTTACCAAAGCCTACAAAGTTATAGTAAGGTCTTTCACTTGGAGGTGTAGTTAGTTTAATACCGTGATCTATATCAAAAGTAACTGGATCAAGGCCTAGATCATTTCTAAATCTTATTTCATATTTAATTGGGTCAAGCTCAAGGGTAAAGGTAAGAGAAATAATATTATCTTGTGACGTTACTTCAATGCCTAAAGTTCCCGCAATCTTTTCAAGATTTTGCATAAGGTTATTAGCAAATAACTCATTGAAGTAAACCTTTTGTGAACTGCTATTTAGGATATAGAAATGAGGGTTATAGTAAATATAGTTTTGTCCTACCTCAAAGGAAGTCTCACTACCATTTTCACTAATAGTAGGAAGGATAATCGTATCCCCTATCTTTAAGATACCAGTACAAATCGTCGTTTCATTATATTGGAACTTAATTTGATAGTTAACAGCCTGGTATCTTGCGTGAACAGTATTATCTGAATAGATTTGTTTATCAGTAACACAAATATCACCAACATACCAACCAATAAAGCTATAACCATCAATTGTCGCCTCTTTATTAGCTAGGGCTTCACCATAAGTAGTACCGTAGTTTGCCGTAACCGTATTTGTATCAGTCCCGGCTAAGTTTGTCGTGTAGGTTATAGCGAATGTTATAGGCTCATAAACTGCCTTAACACTAATAGGACTATCACTACAAGCTTTTCCACTGATGTACTTAGAAATACACGTAATATCAGCATTACTACTATCTTGCCACTTTGTAAATTTGTAGCCTTCATAACTTGGGGCTGTGATATTATAGTTATCACTACATTTCTTTAATACTACTTCTAAAGGACTTGTAACATTATCCACCCCTACAATTTCAATACTTACAGTAATGCTTTGATTTGGTTCAGATACATAACTAATAGTTATAGCAAGATCCCCTGCCGGCATGGTATTAATTACCTTATCTAATGAACCATAATAATTAGTTGTAGATACATTTTGTTCTAATAAGGTAGAGATACCAGTAAGGGAGGTATTATATTTAACACTAAAGATATAAGTTGATGTTGTTTCATTACTATTAGTACTTGTACTTGCAGATTCTATAGGTTCACCAAATAACTTCTTTAAGCTACATAAAAGGCCACTTGACGTAGGACACAAACCATTAATTGTAATACTTAAATTATATGATTTTATATTCCATACTGCTTCTAGAGTCATATCTCCATTAACAGTTAGGCCTGTTAAATTCTTACAATATTCATTACCTTGTTCATCCTTAAAGCCCGTAATTTCATAACCTGGTTTTTTCTCTTCGTAGGTAGATATGGTTAAACTAATCGTACTATTATAAGCATAAGTGTTTGACCAAGAAGTGGTCCCGTCAATAATGAAGGTTACAGTATATTGTGCCTCACTCCACTGAGCGCTAAAGGTCGTGTTAACTGGAATACTTTGGACAGGCCCTGCTAGATAACTACCATTATCATAACCAGTAAAGACATAGCCTTGTCTTACTGGGTTTTGAGGTAGGTGGTTATTTGGAATATCATTATAATTCATCGTAACAGTTGTTTCACTATTACTACCATAAGTACCACTATTACCACTAAATTTAACTTCATAAGTTTTAATCTTAAAATATACATATACCGTTAAGACATCATCTTTAGCATAACTTATAAAGTCACTATCATTTATAGTTAGTGAATTACTTGGGCTAGTCGCGTTATTTGTTAAACTATAGCCTTGGAAATTATACCCTTCTAAAGAGATGGATGCATTTATATTAACACTACTATTACCATAAGTATGATTTTGTGGTAATTCTGTATTATTTAAGCTTGGGTCATTCCAGGTCTTATCAAATATTAGTTCATAATGTATCTCATAATTTATTGGTGTCCAAATAGCGTATAAAGATACGTCTTTAGCACTAGTATATTTATCATCAACCGTAAGAATTTGCCCACTTCTATCATAACTCCAACCGACAAAATTATAACCTGGTCTAGTAGGAACTAAATTAATAATATCTCGCGTTATAACGTCATTATAAGTTAAGGTATAACCTGTATAGTCACTATAGGTATTACTATCACTTTCACTATAGTTTTGATAGAATGTTACCTTGTATTGATTTGGGGTATAAACTGCTACAATTGTGCTATAACCAGATAGGGTGTAGTTGCCACTTAACGTATTCCCACCTAAGGTTTTAAAACTATTTGCGAAGGTATAGCCTGTAACTTTATAGCTATTACTAGAATCATTATTAATTATTTGTGCTAAAGCAGATAAATCTATTATGTTATTAGTGATAGTTAAGCCATGAGTATTATCATTATCAATTGTTAAAATAATATTATTATATACATCTAAAATATCAAGCTTATACTTTGATGCTGCCCACAAGAAGGTAATAGAGATATCACTAGCCTCAGTACTATTAAGTCTTACGTTATAAACACTTAAATCATCAGGGTTTGTATCATACCCATTAAAGGAATAAACACCTAGGTTAGTTAAACTACTTCTTAAGGTTTCTAGTAAGACATTTAAATTAGTCCCATAGCTTACTTTAATATCAATATTGCCACTACTATATTCAATTGAATTAATATTATAATTTGATGTACTTGAATTAATAGTTGAAACTATTTCTTCTGTGAATGATAAATTACTATCTCCTGCCTTACCTGCCTTAATAGTTATCTCGTAAACTGTAACATCATAGTTAACGTATAAATAGAGATTCGTTCGGGTCATAGTAGCATTAGAGTCAAGAGTATGTTCTCCTTGTTCATCCGTTGATATAGACTTATAAGAGTGCCCATCATCTGGGGCTTTAATAATATTCTTTAAGGCTTCACTTAAACCAGCTAGGCTTGTCTTATACTTGATTTCAATATATCTAGCACCAGTTTGCGGATCTGAAGATATAGTGTAAGACGTACCATTAAGACATATTGTCTGGCTTGTTAAAGAGCCACCATTTAAGTCAATTAGAAGTTTGTTAGTAGCTTCTTCAAATTTAGCATATAGGGTGTAAGTTTCTGATCTATTTCCTACTGTACCACGTGAGATAACTTCTACTTTCGTATTTTCACAAAAATCTTTGGAAGTATACCAACCAATAAAGTTATAACCTAGTCTTTCAGCTGGTAAAAGACTAAATTCAGACTCAACCGTAAAATAAGTTGGGTTAGGGTTCTTTGCTTCATCCCCATCTTCCGCACTAAGATTATAAGTAATAGTAAACTCATGAGCTTCACATAACATTCTAAACTCTAAGTCCCGAAGCGTGGTCGTACCTACTTGACTGTTATTGTAATATAAGACAATAGTGTAGTTACCACTACTTTCAGTAATCTTAAAGCTATCTACTTTAATAGACTTATCTCCTTCTAGATACTCCCAGGCCACGAAGTCATAAGCCCCATTACCTAGATATGAATTTGTACCATTTAGTTCACTACTAGAAAGTAGCTTTATAGTGTCAGTATTATTTATAGTAAAGGTCTTGGTGTATTCTGTAGGTAGGGTAACTTCCCCTAACACGTAGGCATTAACATTTGTATAGTTAATGTTATATATAGTTGGTTCCCACTTTGCATAAATAGTATTATCTTCTAGATAAATATTACCAGCAAAGCTTTCCGTAAAGTCCTCATCTCGATACCACCCGGCAAAGGTGTAACCTGGTCTACTTAGTTTTTTAGCTATTTCGTATAAATCAATATAGGCATCTTTATAAGTTGCGTAAGTTACGTTGGCTATTAATTGATTGTTAGTCTTACAGTAAGTAAAGGTAATACTATTTAGGTCATTTACACTAATTGAGATACTACTATTATTTTCTAACGCAACAGAAACATATTGCCCTAACTCTAAAATAATGCTAACAATGTGGCCTGAATCAACATCACTACTACTAGTTTTGAGCGTTACGGCTTCTTTAGAAAGATAAGAAACCGCCATTTTATCTAGTTCACTAGCTAGAGTATTACCATTGCTTGAGGTAAACGTAACACTTGAGTTAACAAAACTTATAAGTTGTGGGTAATAGTAATTAGTTGTACTACTATCATTATCATAAGATAACCACGTCCAACCTGAATCAAAGAAGGTTGAATCAAGACCGTATGGTTTCGTGTTATCATGTTGACAAATTAAATGAGCTGATTGAAGTTTTAGGGCATAGTTACTATTGGCGGCATAACCTAGGCTTTGGTTAGCTCCTTCGTCCCCTATAGCTTGGATAGTTGAATCTGTATTGCCTTCATATTTGATATCCCCATCAAAGACTGAGGTACTAAAGAGATTAGCTGATACACCTAAGCCAACTAAAGCTCCCATAAAGGCATAATTGTTACTATTGGCACTAATAGTTCCTGTAGCTTTAATATTACCAACATTCATGCTGTAAGACATATCAGAATAAGCTAAGATCCCAGCAATCCCACCAACATGGGTAAACCCTTCAACACTACCGGTATTTATCGCATTACTAATAGTTTTATTACCACCCGTGTAAGTTTTATTACCACCCGTGTAAGCGATTGTTTCAACAAGTTCAAAAGACGTAACCCCCACAATACCACCAACACCACTAGCGCCTATTGTTGTAGAGCTGTCATCGCTTGTAGTAGCTTTTTCTTCTTCTGTTGTAGTTGTAAAGGTAGGAGTACCACTTGATACTTTATAGGTGCCACGCCATGAAGCTTTAACACTACCGGTATTCATGACGTTATTAATCGTCGTACCACCATATACTCTACCTGCAATACCACCAACGTAGGCACTAACTAAATAGGTCTCTTGATATTTGTGGGCAAGACCGGAGGTTCCTTCTACTTCCCCGTTATTAAAGGCTGTATTAATAGTACTATTTGACCTCGTATCATTATCTTCAGATAACATTAGGCCAATAATACCACCAACTTCAAATAAGGCACTAATCTTACCATTATTATAGGCATCAACTAAATTAATGTGGGTTGATGAACCAACAATACCACCAGCCCGAGAGCCCGCAAATACCGGAGTTACCTTATCATCACTAAAGTTTTCAACATATAAAGGGGTCGTGTTTTCTGCACCACTATAAGTTACACTACCACTATTTATAACCATCCGAATAGAATCACTATCAGTATCGTTCATATCTTCGTAGTAAGCCCCGATAATACCACCAGCACTAGCGCCGCTAAAGGTAATTGTGGCCTCATTTCTAATATTACTAAAGTTACCACCGTAAGCTAGCCCTACAAGGCCCCCAACAAAGCTTTGTCCTTTAACACTACCACTAAGTGTTAAATTAGAAATATTAGCATCTTTCGTATAGCCAAATAAGCCGACATAGTCTTCATTGCATTTTTCTATACTTAAAGTTATCTTTTTACTATTACCATCAAAATTACCACTAAATGGGTAGGAATCAGTTTCATCTAACGGCATTTTATCGCTTGCACTTAAGCTTGTCCCAATAACGTACTTAAACTCACTAATATCACTATCAAGGGTGAAGTAATAACCAGCATAAGTTTCTGGCTTATAAGTTAAGGTATTACTACATACCGCGTTATAATAACCAGTTATACCCTTAGTTGATAGGCATTCCCCTTTAACGGTTAAAGCTAGGACTTCTAGCGCGTTTGCGCACCCTATCTTAAAGGCGGTCTCTTTTGATGTCCCAACGTTATCTATCGTGTTACTTCCACCAAAGATAGACTTCCACTGAGCCTCTAAAACAAAGGTTGTTGAACCCGTTTGAGTTTGGATACTTATAATCTCATCATTTGTTAAGGTAGCCCCATTTTGTAATACGAGGTCTTCATCACTTTTAGCATTACTACTATTTTTAACATAAGTTTTAGTGCCATTATTATTAGAAATTAATATTTTCCAACCAGTAAAATAAAAACCAGTCGCGTAATATTTTAGGGTGTTAAGACTAGTTAAACTTGTATAAGTCATAGTTTGACTTGACATTTCACCAAGAGACGTCGTTAACCCCCCATTATTAAATTCAAAGGTAAAGGTTAGAGGTTTCCATACTACCCCTAAAGAAATTCGTGATATCGTATTATTATACATCGCAATTGTAACAGTCGTACTAGGTAGGTAGTTATTAGAATAAGTGCCATCTTCACTATGTAAGATAAATCTTTCTATTTCATAGCCTGGTAGGGCCACATTTTTAAGGATATTTTCTAGTTCTAGGCCACTTGTTGAATCAATGTAAAAGACTAAGGCATGATCCCCTGAAAGATACTTAATATCATAAGGGTATTTATCACCAAATAACGTAGTTTTTAGGGTAGCTAGAGCACAATTAGTATTAAACTTACTTTCATCTAAGTTGCTTTCTATTGTGTTAAGGAAAGTATCATCAGTCTCTTTTACATAACTACTACTTGTCTGGCAATACTTCCACGCATCACTAAAGCTTACCTTAATAGCTAAGACGGCATTTATAACGAGACCCTGATATAAGGCTTCATACTTGAAGGAATCGTATTCATTATGTTTGTCTAGTAAGGTAAAATACTTACTATATTGGTCGGCCGCACTACCACATTGTGTAGCACTAACATTTACAATAGTTTCATTACGTTTGTAACTAGTGTCAGCTACTTTAATACCTATACTTACATTGCCGTCACTTATAGAACTAGAAAAGTTAGTAGCGTTAATCGTCCCACCCATTTTAAGGATCGCATCAACCTTAAGGCTTGATATACTATCACTTTCACTACCAATATTTATAGTACCATTAGCTAAAAAGATATCTAGTGTAGTTAAATTACCACCAATGTCATTAGTGCCAGTAAAGGTGTTATTTATAATTTTAGCATTATTATAAATATTTAAAATTGCTTGAGGATCAGACAAATAAATAGCGCCGTAATCTGCAATATTGCCTGATATTTCACCTTTAATATTAGTTAGAGTTTTACCTCTACCAACAGACACAATAGCAGGGCTATTAGCCATACCCTTATGATTTTGTACGGTAGCACTTGCATCTAGCGTAAACGTGCCGTTATTATCTACTAGTAAGTGACCACAAGATTGGCTACTATTACCATCAATTATTAAGTTACTGATAGTAAAAGAGGCATTTTGAGCCACGGTAAACCAAGTTTGCGAATCCTTTAGATCAGGACTTATAGCTAGCATATAAGTTGTGTGCCCACAAGAAGTCAAGGTAATATTATAGCCACTTGGTATTTCGATATCAGCGTCGTCCGCAGTTAAGGTTTTATTTTGTAAAACGTATATAGTTATATTAGTTGTTTCATTAAGCGAATTTTGGGTTTGGTTACTTTGAACAGCGGCCATAAAGGCACATTTTAAATGCGCATATTTAGTTCCGTTAACACAAAAGTATTCACTACTACTATTACATACTATTTTTAGTTTTTGACTACAATCCCCACTACCTACTTCTAGTTTATAAGATTCATTATCTAGTAAAAACTTATTTAGTTGCACGGCAGTATTTGCCTCAAATTCAATAATATTAGTATTAGCACTATAACTATCTAGGCCTATTAAACCAACAATACCCTTGGCTGTTAAGACTTTCTCATTAGTATTATCTAAATTAGTATTACTTTCTAATTTACTAACGTATATTGGAGCGGTACTTGTACTAAAACCTGATAGGACAATGTTGTTAGTTGTATTAACCTCAATAGCGCCTGATAAGATTAAAAGACGACATGTAGTATTATTTTCTAACATTTGAGCCTTAGTACTAGATGTGACGTTATTTCCTGTACTATCACTCTTAATATAGATACCATCCCCATAGGTGTGACATTGTGCCTTGTTGTT
>C._urophasianus_2_cecum__coassemble_79_pt1 | contig 28067 bp, 24 predicted proteins | sample C__urophasianus_2_cecum__metabat2_low_PE_014 | metagenome-assembled genome bin C | reverse complement strand
TATTTTAGCTGATATGACTAGTTTTGATAAGTGGGGATATCTTTTATAGACACAATAAATACATTAAAATACCACCCGCTACCGCGACATTTAAAGACTCAGTATTAGAAAGCGGGATATAGATATTTTTAAAAGTTAAATCTAAGATTTCTTCTTTTACGCCGCTTCCTTCGTTACCTAAAATTAAGGCAAGCGGATATTTTGTCTCTATTTCATCTGGCGTAACGCCGTTTTTAACAGATGTCCCGTAAAAAGCATATTTATCTTTATTATTTTTAATAAAATCGCTGATATTTCCTCTTAAAAAGTTTAACTTAAAAATCGCACCTTGACTCGCCCTAATAACTTTATCATTATAAATATCTACACACCCTTCCCCTAAAAAGATGGTGTCAAAAGAAAAAGCTTTGGCGCTCCTTAAGAGGGTTCCCATATTCCCGGGGTCTTGAACTGCATCTAGCACTAAAACTTTTTTACTTAATTTAGTTTTTTCTAAAATCTCGCAAATACTTAAAACCGTCGTCGGGGTATCCGTTTTGGTAATTTTCTTCATATCATCTTCACTAATTAAGATGCCTTCATAAAGGGGAGACGTCGTATAAGTTTTAAGTAAGACTTTAGCCACTTTTGCCTCACTATTTAGATGGGGTCCTAAGGCAATAAAAGTCTTTGTTTCCTTCCGATATTTAGCTAAATATAATTTATTAATTTCTTTTATTTCGTTTTTACTTAGCTTTGTTATACTCACTTATTGCTTCTCCTACTTCAAGACCGTAACTTGCAAGATCTAAGGCCATGTCTTTACTAATCCAAATAGATTTCGTGTTGTTACAAGCTTCTTCTATAAGAGGCGCGAAATCAAAATTCTTTTCATAGTTTTCAGCCTTATAAGCTTTAGGAGCTGTCGCCGGGGCTTTCGGGACGTAGATTGTACAACAATCCTCAAACGGTTTAATACTAATATCAAAGGTTTTGATTTTTCGCGCTAGGGCAATAATATCAAGTTTATCGTAGGTCGCAAGCGGTCTTATAACCGGCAAATTCGTGACTTCATTTATTGTTTGCATACTTTGAAGGGTTTGACTAGCTACTTGACCAATAGACTCACCGTTTATTAAAACGAGATCATTATTTCTTTTAGCGATGTTAGTCGCAATCCTATACATCATTCTTCTCATAATCGTAATATTATAAGATTCCGGGATATGATTAAGAAGAGCCATATGGATATCTTTAAAAGGAACCATATGTAATAAAATCTTATTACCTAGGGCGTATTTGGCAATGATTTTAACTAGATCAACAACTTTTTGAGCAGATTCAATACTAGTTAGCGGAGTTGATTCAAAGTGAATACATTCAATTTCTACCCCCTGTTTCATCGCTAAAAAACCAGCTACCGGCGAGTCTATCCCGCCACTTAACATTAAAAGGCCCTTGCCGGCAATCCCCGTCGGGTAACCCCCAAGCCCTCTAATTTGGCCGTTATATAAATAAATCCCGTCCGTTCTAACTTCAATTCTTAGCTCTAGTTCTGGGTGATGCAGATCCGCTTCTAGCAAGGTCGTGTTCTTTAATATATAAGCAGAAACAACTTTAGATATTTCCATGCTTGTTAGAGGGAAGGTTTTATCAGCTCTTTTTGTTTCAACTTTAAAAGTAGTTTTTTCTTTAACTAGTTCATTAATATAATTTAAGGCTTCGACTTTAAGTACTTCTAAGTCCCTCGTAACCTTTTTAACTAAACTATAAGAATAAATACCAGCTACAAGGTTTAGGCGACTAATAACCTCTTTATAGTCACAATCACCTAAAATAATGTAAGCATGGTCGTGCTTTTTTTCAATTTCTACAGGTAGGCCCTGTAATTTTTCTTCTAGCAATTGATATAACTTTCTAACAAAGTCTTTTTGGTTTTTCCCCTTTAGGGTGAGGTCACCAAATCTAACTAAAATCCGGTCATACATTCTTTTTGCCTCCAATCGGCTTATTGTAGCATAAATTAAGTTAATAGTAAATTTTTTCTTGCAATTAAGTTTTGTTTGTGGTATTATTTTTAAGCATGAGTAAAAGCAGTATGTCAAATTTACCTTCATAGCTTATCTTAACCCTGCGGGGATATAAGTAATCTTAGCTGCTTGTGGTGAAAGTATTATAGATAGATAACATGAAGCGATTTGATTCCTTCCTTTTACTTAAAAAATAGAAAGGAGAAAAAAACATGTCAAGATACACAGGACCTACTTGGAAAGTAAGTAGACGTTTAGGTTACTCTATCAGTGAAACAGGTAAAGAACTTGTTAAAAGAAAATACGCACCTGGTCAACATGGTAACAAAAGAGTAAAACTAAGTGAATATGGTGTTCAACAACAAGAAAAACAAAGAGTAAGATATACTTATGGTTTATCTGAAAAACAATTTAGAAAGGTATTCGCTAAAGCAAGTAAGATGCAAGGTAACACAGGTGTTAACTTCTTACGCTTATTAGAAATGCGTCTTGATAACTTAGTTTATCGTTTAGGCTTTGCTCAAACTAGAGCTCAAGCTAGACAATTAGTTAACCATGGTCATTTCTTAGTAAATGGTAAAAAAGTTGATATTCCTTCTTACACTGTTTCTGTAGGCGATCAAATTTCTTTAAAAGAAACATCAAAAGACCTAGCTGTTGTTAAAGCTAGTCTAGAAGGTAAAACTGTTAGACCAGAATACTTAAGCTTTGATACGGATAAAAACGTTGGTACACTTGTACGTATTCCTGAACGTGATGAATTCTTACCAGAAATCAAAGAACAACTAATCGTCGAATTCTACAACAGATAATAGATAAATTAAGGGCTTTATTAAGCCCTTTTTTGTTGTTTAAATTTAAAAAAACAGGCCTTAAGCCTGTTCAAGTTGACGCATTTTTGCGTCATATTTTTTTCTTTCTACTGTATCTAAGATTTTCTTTCTTAAACGGATATGACGCGGCGTAACCTCAACTAATTCGTCATCGTTAATAAATTCAAGACAAGCCTCAAGTGACATTACTTTAGGTTTCTTTAAAACGACCGTCATATCTTTAGTGGCGGAACGAGTATTTGTTTGTTGTTTAGCTTTAACGACGTTGACAGCTAAATCTAAATCCTTATTAGCCATCCCGACAATCATGCCTTCATAAATATCTTCACCAGGATAGATAAACATAACACCTCTATCTTCTAGTTGTCCGATGGAATAAGCGGTTGACTGTCCATCTGCCATCGAAACTAAAACCCCATTAAGACGTTTACCGACGTTAACTTGTTCTTGGGGACGATAGTCTAAAAAGCTATGATTTAAAATCCCGTAACCCTTTGTCACGGTCATAAAGTCGGTATTAAAGCCGATTAAGCCTCTACTAGGAATATGATAGATAACGCGCGATTGGGTTTCGGTGTTAGACATATGAATTAAAGTTCCGTGTCTATTTCCCATTAATTCAATAACGGAGCCGATACAATCACTAGGGGCATCAATGATGGCTTCTTCGTATGGTTCACAAATGACGCCGTCTATTTCTTTTAAAATAACGCGCGGTCTTGATACTTGGAGTTCAAAGCCTTCCCGTCTCATCATTTCAATTAAAATACCTAGGTGAAGCTCACCTCTACCAGACACGATCCACTCTTCAGTTTTGGCAATTCTTTCAACTTTTAAAGAAACGTCTTTTTCTACCTCTTTAAATAGTCTTTCTTCAATCTTACTAGCGGTAACTAACTTACCGTCTCTACCGCAAAATGGGCTCGTATTAGTCCCAAAGGTCATTTGGACGGTTGGTTCACTAATATGTAGTTTTTCAAGTGGCATTTCTTTACCAGGATCACATAAGGTTTCCCCAACCGAAATATCATTAATCCCACAAACACAGGCCATATCACCAGCATCTACTTCTGGTACTTCGATTTTATCTAAACCTTTAAAAGTAAATAACTTTTGAATTCTAAATTGTTTGACAGTACCGTCAAGTCTACAACAAGAAACCATTGCCCCACTTTTTAAAACGCCTTGTTTAACTCTACCTATCCCCATTCTACCAACAAAATCGTTATAATCTAAGAGGCATGGTTGAAATTGAAGAGGGGAGTTAACATCCATACTAGGAGCCGGGATATTTTTAATAATCATATCAAATAGCGGATCCATACCTTCTTTTTGATCTTTAGGATCATATGATAAAGAACTTGTACCGTTAATAGCGGAAGTATAACATACCGGGAAGTCTAGTTCACTTTCATCACAACCAAGATCAATAAATAATTCTAAGACCTCATCTAATACTTCTTCAGGTCTAGCACTTGGTTTATCAATCTTGTTAATAACAACGATTGGTTTCAAGTGGGCTTCAAAGGCCTTCTTTAAAACGAAACGGGTCTGCGGCATCGTGCCTTCATAGGCATCAACTACTAAAACAACGCCGTCTACCATCTTCATGATTCTTTCAACTTCTCCGGAGAAATCCGCATGTCCAGGCGTATCTAAAATATTAATTTTCGTATTATTATAAGTAATGGCCGTATTTTTAGCGAGAATGGTAATCCCTCTTTCTCTTTCAAGATCGTTAGAATCCATTACTCTATCTGCCACTTGTTCATTATCTCTAAAAGTGTGTGAAAAACGTAGTAATTGATCGACTAAAGTCGTCTTACCGTGATCAACGTGCGCGACGATTGCTATATTTCTAATATCCATTATTTAGCCACCTTTTCTTTATTCATAAGTTCTCTTTTAATTGAAGATTGTTTAAACATTTCTTCTAAATTTATAATATCATCATTTTTTAAGCAATCTTTTATATTATCTAGTTTTTCCTCAAATTTTTCAATATTTTTTAGTAAATTATTTTTATTTTCTAAAAATAATTCACCCCATAACTTTTGATTAATCATGGCAATCCTAGTCAAATCGCGGTAAGAATCCCCAATATATTTAACCGTATCACTATCTTCATCCGCTAAAACTAAGGCGACCGCTAAGGCGTGGGGGAGTTGGCTCGTTTTGGCGATCATATAGTCGTGATGAGCCCCTGACATAATTGAAATTTTACCAAACTCTAAATCTTTGGCGATATTTTTAACAACGCTTATTGCTTCAACGTTAGTGAATTTCGTCGGAATAATTAAAAAATTAGCCCCAATAAAGCGGGTTTTATCAGCATATAAAATGCCTTTTTTCTCCCTACCTGCCATCGGATGAATAGAGACGTAGCTTGCCTTTAAGTCTAGTTTATTAATCTCTTCTACTAAGACCTCTTTAACGCCAGACACATCGGTTATAATTTGACCTTCTAAAAAGGTGTTTTCTTTTAAAATATTTAAAATATCACGTGGATAGACACATAAGATTACGAGGCTTGCTTTAGGTAAAAAGTCTTTTATCTCAAGACTACCCTCTTTTATCATTTTTTCTTTTAAGGCGTAACGAAGTGTTTTTGTGTCTTTATCAACCCCGTAAACAATGTGCCCTTTTTTTGCGAGTCCATCCGCGAACGCCGCCCCAATAACGCCTAAACCTACTATTAAAATCTCCATAAATATCCCTATTCTTCTTCTTCAACTTTATTTTTGATGATGGAAAATAAATCATCTGATATGATGTGTTCAATCTTACAAGCGTCATCTTCGGCGAGTTTCTTTTCGGCTCCTAAAGACACAAAAAACTTGGTTAAGATCGTATGTTTTTCATAAACTTCCTCTGCTCTTTTTAAACCAGCTTCCGTGAGTTCTAACTGACCGTCTTGGTGAAAAATAATATATTCTTTCTTTTCTAGTAACTTCATCGCCCGGGAAATACTAGGTTTAGAATACCCCATTTCCGTTGCGACGTCGATGGAGTGAACTTTTACGCCCCTTTTACTTATAAGATAGATAGTTTCTAAATACATTTCCATTGATTCATTATTTTTCATTTACTAGGCCTTCTTTCTTAATGCTTATAACGTCTACTACAATTAGTACTAATAAAAGTAGATGTGGTACAAAGATAATTTGTCTTTTTATTATATTATATTTATAAAATAATGTATAGAATATTACCCCTAAAAGAAAGGCTAAGATTATTAAAATATAAATTATACTTTTTCTGCCTTCTTCTTTATCTTTTAAAAAGATTCTATTTAACAAACTATGCATAAATAGCTTGTAGTTATTAGTCATCATCGTTGAGGTATAGTTAACATAAGAAAATCTAAAGGATTCTAGTAAAATGCCACCAACCATACTTAACATGAAAACAGCGATATAAGAGAAGTCAAAACTTGAAGTTTCACTAAAACAATAATTAGGAATAATTAGGATAAAAACGAAAGAGAGTAAAATTACATTAGTCCACTTTTCTTTTTTCTTAAGCTTTAAAAAGTAAGTTATGAGATAAGCTAGTATTAATCCGATACTAAAAGCTAAAAAGATCAAAAGACAGATGAGCACATTTTCGTAGTCACTTATAATTAGGTCTCTAAATAAATAAATTAGGTTACCTGTTTGTAAGAAACAAAATTTACCTCCTCTATACATTATGGCATATATATCTAAAAAACCGCCTAAAAAAGCCAAAATAAAAGGAGTTAGTAACACACGCTTTTTCATATTCTTACCTTCTTTTTTAATAAAATTCACTTAATTATAGCACAAGAACTTATCTTTTACTATTAGTTAATTACTTATAGCTAACTAAAAAAGGAAGGCATGAATTCATACCTTCCCTGTTTTATTTAGTCTTGCTTCTTTCTTACACGCTTTTTTATAAGCCTTTAAAAGCTTATCCTTGCTAAACGCATTACATTGTTTCGCACTCGCACAATCACCACACGGGCTTTTTTTATAAACCCTAATTAAATGGATGATAACTAGAATTGCTAAAAGTAAAATAATTAAAATAACAATTAGATTAGTAGTGTTTACATTGCTTAGAGCCACAACAACTTCTTCTCCTAAGACTAGCTTTTTTTGAGATGCGCGGTAAGATAAAGCGTAAGAAAATAACAGCTAAAACAAGTATTACTACTAGTACTACTACTATAATGTCAATCATGTTCATAATATCACTCCTACAATAAGACGCCCCAAACCCCAATTAGAGAGGCTAGAACCCAAGCAAGTCCTGTTTGGAACACTATAGCTCGCCAGAAATCTTTAGTGTTATTAAGCTCACGACGCATCGCGCCAATGGCGCCAAAACAAGGGGCACTAAATAAGGTAAACATCATATACCCCATCGCGCTAAAGCCGTTAAAGAAACTAAAAAGTCCGTTCCCGGCAAAGACGTCGCCGCCTTCCCCAACAGCCGTGATTACTTCCATGGAAGATACAACTAGCTCTTTTGCCACCAAGCCTTGGACGGCGGAAACTGAAGCTCCCCATGAAAAGTTAAGACCTAACATCGGGGCAAAGATAAAGGATATCGACCTACCGATATCAGCAAGTAAGCTCTCTTCGACATCCGTTATGTATTTAAACTCATAGTTTACATTTAATAAGACCCAAATAATGATTGAACAAATAAATATAATGGTCCCGGCTCTCTTAATAAAGGCCCAGGTTTTTTCCCACACGTCTTTAGCCACATAACTCATACTTGGGGCATGGTATTCAGGAAGTTCCGTGATATAGCTCGTACTATGCTTTTTAACAAAGAACTTATTTAATAAATAACCTGATAAAATAATAACTAGGATCGCTATAATATACATTAAGGCGGTCATATACCAACTACCACCAAAGATCCCGGCCACAAAACACGAAATAATTGGCAGTTTTGCCGAACACGGCATAAATGGTGTTAGGGTAACGGTCATTTGGTGTTCTTCTTTATCTTCAATAATACGCGTACCCATAATCGCTGGTACCGAACAACCCGTTCCGACAATGAAAGGAATAAGGCTTTGGCCAGACATCCCTAGCCTTTTAAATAGCCTGTCAAATAAGAAGGTAACCCGGGCCATATAGCCAGAGGTTTCTAGTAAGCTTAAAAGCAAAAATAAAATGATAATTTGGGGAACAAAGTTTAAGACGGCTCCGACCCCGGCAACAGCCCCGTCAGCTACTAGGCTTGCCGCCCAAGGGCTACCTCCGGCATTCGTAATAACCTCACCAAACCACGGCCCTAGACCTAGTATTCCTTTATCTAGGGTTATTTCATAACTTGCCCAAGGGAGCGGAAATTCAATCGTATCCCCACCGTTAAATAACATATCAACAAGGCCAACTGTAGCCCCACCGACAAGTCCGACACTTAAAAGATACACGACGATGATAACTACTAAGAAAATCGGAATAGCGGCCCACTTATTTAATAAGACCCTATCAATTTTAACACTAAGGGAGTCTTTTTCTTCCTTAGTTCTTTTTACCGTTTTATCCCTTACACTTTCAATATAGTCATACCTGAGACTCGCAATTAATTGTTCGGCATCACACTGATATGTTTCTTCTAAAGCTTTAATATGTTCACTAAATCTTTCTTTAGAAAACTTATCAAAATATCTTTCATCTTGTTCGATAATTTTAATAGCGGCAAATCTTTTCTCTAGGACCTCGCTATCTATTTCTTCTTTAATTTCACTAATTAAAGCCTCGATATCTTTTGGGAATATCTTATGATCCTTAGCTTCCGGGACTAATTTATCACTATTTTTGATGACATCGATTAACTCTTTGATCCCAGTTTTCTTTAAGGCACTAATCTTAACACATTTTGTTCCTAATTGCCTTTCTAGTTCTAATAAATTAATCTGATACCCTTTCTTTTTTAAGATATCTTCCATATTTAAGACGACTAAGACTTTGGTATTTAACTCCATTAACTGGGTGGTTAAGTAAAGAGCCCTTTCAAGCGAGGTTGAATCAACAATATTGATAATTAAATCAGGCCTTTCTTCAATAATAAAACGACGCGATATTTCTTCTTCCGTGGTATATGGCGAAAGACTATAAATACCCGGTAAGTCCGTAATATTAATCGTCGTCCCCCTAATGAGACCTTCTTTTCTTTCAACTGTTACCCCGGGCCAATTCCCAACTTTTTGGTTTAAGCCGGTTAAGACGTTAAATAGTAAGGTCTTCCCACTATTTTGATTGCCCACCAGGGCACAACTTCTAATCATTAGTTACTCTCCTTACAATAATATTTTCAATATCTTCTTTCCTAAGACATAGCTGATAGCCTCTTAATAAGACACTAACCGGGTCCCCAAGTGGGCTTTTTTGTTTTATTTCGATTCTTACCCCTTTGGTAAGCCCCATATCTAAAAGTCTTCTTCTAAAGGCTTTATTAGTGTTTTCAAATTTAACTAAGATCCCAGCTTCCCCAATCTTTAGACTAGCTAAAGAACAAACATTTTCTTCCATTTTCTTTCCTTTCTAGTTAGCAAAAGCTAACTTAAACTCCAAATAATATGTTAGCCGTTGCTAACTTGTCTATAGTATACACCATCATTAACATAAAGGCAAGCCCTTAACAACAAAAAAGTTATGAGGAGTCCCCATAACCACAAAATCTAGTAATACACTTATTATTACTTGTTAAAATAACTTCTAATATATTCTTTCTTATCTTTGACAAAGCAAAACTTAACCACTTCATCTAAATCCTTTTTACCTTGTTTAATTAAGCTTGAGTTATAAATAAACTTAAGACTAACATCAAGGCTATCATTACTAAATAAGATATAACAACAACAAGGAAGTAAATCACGTCCGGCCCTCCCCGCCTGTTGGATTAAGTCACTCATATTTTGGGGGAGATCGTATAACACGACTTGTCTAATATCAGGGATATCTATTCCCATCCCAAAGGCGTTTGTGGCAAAAATGACACCCGACTTACTGTTTTTAAAGCCTAAATAATTACTGTTTTTAGTCTTAGGGTCTAAGCCACCATGATAGATATAAACATCATCTCTATTACTATATTCTTCATATAACCTTTCGGTTTTATAGCGCGTTAAGCTGTAGACAATGGTTTTTAAATGCTTATTTAATAATTTATTTAAGTGATATTTCTTATAGTTTTTATAAACGACAAAGTTAATATTATCTTTTAATGGTAGGTAGTTAGTAACTAAAGGGTTAATTAAGCCTGCCTTATCTATTACTAAATTGATATCTCTTTTATTTAGGGTAGCCGTAAAACAAGCTACGACAGGTCTTTGTTTAAGTTTAGCAATATAGGCCTTAATATGGTATAAGCTCTTCCTAAAATCCGCACCCCATTTAATCGTATGAGCCTCATCTACGACAAGTAGGCTCACTTCTTTAATATGTTCTAAAAACAATAAGTTTTCTAGTCTTTCAGCGGAGACATATAAGAATTTATATCTTTCTTGATGACGATAAATATCATTAATTTCTGTGAAACTTAACTCACTTGTGATATATTTAGCTTTAAGACCTAATTTATTTAAATTTAAAACTTGGTCTTTCATTAAAGAGATTAGAGGACTCACAACTACGACAAGTCCTGGTAGTAAGATACCAGGAATCTGATAGATTAAAGACTTACCCATCCCGGTTGGTAAAATCGTTAAGGTGTCTCTTTTAGCCAAAATAGCTTCAATTACTTCTTTTTGAGGACCTCTAAATTCTTCGTAGCCATAATATTTTTTTAATACTTCTTCTAAATTCATATCTATCACCATTAATAAATAGACTCGAATTTAGTTTTTTTAATCATTTATTTTAAAAAATAATTTGGTTTTGATTAAGTACGCAGTCTAAATAAAATGATATTATTTTTTTAAGAAGTATGTTAAAATAATTAGGTTAAAAAAACATTTACGAAAGGAAGGTCTTAATATGACTCCTGAATTACTAGCCCCAGCTGGTAACTATGAAATTGGGGTGGCGGCCCTCGAAAACGGGGCGGATGCAATCTACCTAGGTCTTAACCGCTTTGGGGCAAGAGCTTACGCTCATAACTTCACTTTAGAAGAGCTAGAAAAAATAGTAAATATCGTCAATGTCTTAAACAAAAAAGTCTACGTCACAATTAATACCATTATTAAAGACGCGGAGCTTCTTGATGCATATAACACGCTAAATGATATTTATAAGCTTGGTGTTCACGGCGTCATCACGACCGATTTTGCCCTTGTAAACTACGTGATTAATAACCTCCCTGAAATGGAGTGCCATATCTCAACCCAAGTGGGCGTAAAAAGTCTAGACGACGTTAACTTTTTCACTAAACTTAAGGCTAACCGCGTCGTCTTAGCTCGTGAAGTCAGCATCGATGAGATTAAGGATATCAAACAAAACAGTAAAATGCCCATTGAAGTTTTTATTCACGGTGCCTTATGCGTAAGTTATTCAGGTAATTGTTACTTTTCTTCTTTACTAACCCTGCGAAGTGGGAACCGTGGTAGGTGTTCCCAAAACTGTAGGAGGGAATACGAACTAGTAAAAGATGGTAAGGTAGTATCAGATAAATGTTACTTGCTATCAACGAAAGACTTAAATTCTTTTCGACTTATCCCTACCCTTAAAAAATTAAAGGTCGATTCCCTTAAAATTGAAGGGCGGATGAAAGACATTGACTACGTTAAAGCTCTCGTTTTGTCTTACCGGAAAAAACTAGATCATGATAACTACGAGACTAATATTCTTGATAAAGTCTTTCACCGCGAATATACAAGTGGTTTTTTAAATAATGTTGATAAAGGCTCGCTTGTTAATAAAAATAGATCAGGAAACGTCGGCGAGTATCTAGGGGAAGTAAAACAGCTAAAAAATGGCTATTTTGTCATCAATTTAGCCACTACCTTACAACAAAACGACAGAATCCGTATTGAAAGTGATAAAGACTACTACTTTGACGCGACTACTATTTATGATAAAAACTTGAAAGTAATTAAAGAGGCCACCAAAGTAGCTTATTTAAAATTAGATTTAAATATTAAAGAAGGCAAGGCCTATATCATTAAAAATAGAAACTTAGTCTTAGAAGACGTCAAAAAGATACCTCTTGATATCTACCTTGCGGTAAAAGATAAAGACCTACTTTTAACAGCTACTTATAATAACTTATATTTTACCTATGAAGAAAAAAACATCTTACAAGTAGCTAAAAATAGAGGTCTTACTAAGGATGATTTAAGAAGGCAACTAGCTAAACTAAATGAAACTCCGTTTTACTTAAATCACTTAGAAGTTGGCCCTAACCTTTCTAACTTTTTCTTAGCCGTAAGTCAGATTAATAACTTGAGGCGAAATCTAATTAACACTATTTATCAAAGCTTTAAAAAAGAAAGAGAAATTAAAAATATAGGTCTTCCTTCTCTATGTCAAAACAATAGCACAACTAAAAACATCATTGTTACCTGTACAACCAAAGATCAATATAACGCCTTAAAAGACCTAGATATCAATATTTATTTTGATAATAATTATCTTAATTATAATGAATATAAAAAACTTGAAACAAATGATATCTTAGTATCAAATTATGGCTCTATCTTATTAAATCGTGATAAAGACTTAACCCTAAATAAAGAATTTAACGTCTTTAATCACCACGCCCTAGCTTACTTTTTAACCTATGCTAAAAACGTCACTCTAAGTCAAGAACTATCTTTTAACGAAATCAAAGACTTAGTTAGAAGTTTTATAGATGCCTATCACTTTAAACCTAATACTGATTTTATCATTTACGGCCACATGGCTTTAATGCGGTTAAAATATTGTCCAATTAAAAATATGGGCTATTGTGGGAAGTGCCACACCTCAAGTTTTGCCATAAAAGATAACACGGCTACCTTCCCTCTTCTAACCGATAAAAACTGCTTTACTTCCGTTTTAAATGGGAAGGCTACTAACTTAATTAGTGAAATTACTAAACTTAAACCCTACATTAATCGTTTTAGACTAGACTTTACAATTGAGAGTCCTGAAGAATGCGTAAGGCTTGTTAAAGAAGCTCTAGCTTCCTATAACGGACAAGACATTTCTTCTTTTAATAAAGATGCTGATACTAGAGCCTATTTTAAAAGAGAAGTTTTATAACAGTTCAAAAAAAGCTAAGGTAATCCTTAGCTTCTATTATATATAAAGGGAATTTAAGATATATCTATTATTACCTATAATACTAAACTTAGGCTCATCATTAATAATAGTAATATTATAAATTCTAGATAAGCTTCTTATAACATCATTAATCGTTTTATTATTAATGCTATCTTCCTCTAATAATAAAATATTAGCATTAATCTTATTATCTTTTAAATAACTAAATAAATCATTTAATGATCTTTTAATATCATTCATAAATAACATTAAATTATCACCATCAAGACTAGCTTCCGTTTCCCCTAAAGATAAATAGATATCTTTTAAGTTAAAAACCTTAGTCATTTGTTTAGCTAAGACACAAATACTTGAAATTGTTAGATTAGCTTTAGAAAAATTTAAGACATCATAAGTTAAATTTAATTTATTAGTAACATAATTATAAACAGGCAAGCTCTTATTATTTTGATATAAAATACTCATAAACTTATAACTACCAAATAAGCCAATTCTTTTTTTCATCTTTAAAACCTCCAACATTAAGAATTATTTTATCTAGTTTCTAATACTAGTTTAGATTATTTAGATTTTTTTGTCAATAGTTTTGATAATATAAATTGTAATATTTAATATTTAATGTTATAATACTTCCCGAGGTGTCACATTATGTTTGATATAAATGAAAGCTTAAACAATTGGTTAGAAAAATTAGAAAAATTTAATTTTATTGATTATCAAAAATTACCAGACATAGAATTATATATGGATCAAATTCTAACGATCATCCAAAGACAAATATCCGTTTATAACTACAGTTCTTTTGATAAGCTTTTAACTTCTTCCATGGTTAATAACTACGTTAAAGGTAACGTTATTCCTGCCCCAATTTCTAAAAAATATAATAGGGAGCATTTAGCCCTCCTTGAAGAAGTTTGTACATTAAAACAAGTTTTAAGTATTGCCGAAGTTAAACAGATCATTGATTCCACTTATAAACTAGGAACTAATAACGAACAAGCCTTTAATGACTTCCAAGAAAAATGCACGACAGCTAATCATAAAGCAACTGACTTCACCAAAGACAAATTAACGGACGTTCCTAATAACGATACGAATAAACTAAATGAACTGGCCTTAGAGTTAAGTTTAATTGCGAACTCTTATATTTCGATTGCGAAAAGAATTTTATATTTCACAAAACATTATGATAATATGTTAGAAGAACAAAAAGATAAGAAAAAGAAAAAAGAAGATAAAGAGGAAGAATAACTAGGTAAAGCCTAGTTATTTTCTTTTATCCTCATAATTAATTCTTTAATATCATAGGTTTTAGAATAAACTGGCCCGTAAATGTAAGAAATATTAGCTTCTTTAATATAACTTAAAGACCCTTTGTCTGCGACATTACCTAAATAAATAGTCGCGTCTAAATTATTAAGGGCAAGGCTGATATCTTTTAGTCTTTCTTTATCAAGCCGACTTAGATCTAAATAAAGGTTTGATACCTTTTTGTTTAAGACGTCATAAATATCTTTAGTGATTATTTTAACCCCCTTATCTTTTAAAAGGTCAAGACGCGTGGTATAACTATCAACAACGAGGCTTAAGACTTCCGGGGGTAGTTTAAAGAAGTTTAACTGGGTTAAAACGGATTCACTAAACTTATCGTCTATTATTTTATTATTAAAAGTAACCATGACTTCGACGTAGCCTTTAATTTCGTTATACATTTCTCTTAACTCTGTAAAAAGGGTTGTTAATTTATATTTGTGGAATAACTCTAATTTATGATGACGCTCTAAGATATCTTCAATCTCATCTTCATAAATATTTAGATTAGGCATCGTAAGACGCACCACGTACCCGTATACTTCCTGTGCTAAGACATCTACTAACTGGGTGTAGGATACTTTAATTTGACTATTTAAGATGTTTTCTCGTATTAACATATATTTTTCTTTTTCTTTAAAATAAGCCTTATATTCTTTAAAGTTATAATAACTAACTCCGTCACTTACTAAATAGGCATTATAAGCGTAATCAATTAATTCATTAGCCGCTTTCTTATCTTCTTTAATGTGGGTGTAGACCCCCATTTTGAACGCTGGCCTTACCGTGTATTTTAAATCTAAAAAAGAATTTTCTAAATAAGAAAGAAAGTTCTTAAGTAAGGTCTCTTCTTTTCTTTTATCCTTAAATTCTAAAACAAGTAAGCTAAAGACATCATCATCAATAATATAGGGGGTAATATTATAGTTATTATAAAAGAAGACCCGCATATTATTAGCTAGCATTTTCTTAAACTCGAGGTAAAACCCGTAGCCATAAAGCGTGATATATTCTTTGATGTCAGAACTAGAAAAAACGGCTAAACTAAAACGTTTATTCTTGTTATCTTCAATATCAACATATAGTTTATTAATATTAAAAAGACCAGTGTTATTATCAGTGTAAGCTAAAGACATAGTATGGTTATTTTCTAAGACAATACTAGTCTTATCAACTAAGATTGATATAAGGATATAGTCATCTTCAATCTGATAAACATAATAAATCTCTTCTAAATACTTAGTGATGCCATCTTTTTGATACATAAAGTTAATAACACTATTGTTTTTAGGAGCCTCATACAAACTTTTAATAAAATCTTTATACCTTATTAAATCTTTTGAGCTTATATGGGCTAAAAAGTCGGACTCTTTTATTTTTCTTTCTTCTAAAAACCCTAAAGTTAAGGCCGCATTGCCATTTAAAAAGATGTCTTCTTTTCTTTTTACTTTAATGCCAAAGTAAAAATTATTCTTAACATAATCAGTTAGCGTGTACTTTTCTTTTATTAAATTAATTTCACGTGTTACATTTACCTTTAGGCTTAAGACTTCAAGTATTAACTTAAATATTTCGTAATTATTATCTTTAGCTAAAAAATCACTATCCGCACAAAACTCAACAACTCCAATTACCTCGTTTCCTTTTTTTAAAGGAAAGGAAGCCACAAAGTTAGAGGTAAAATAAGCATTAGTAAAAATATCAATATTCGTGCTCGCTAACTCCTTATCTAAAAATAAGGGTTCTTTTTGACTTAGAGCCTCTTTAATAAAAGACTCCGGTAATTCATTATATTTTCTATCATAAACCTTATTATTTTTATAGGTATGTAGATAGTATTTATCCGCAATGTAGACTAAATTAAATTTAGTTATTTCATAATACTTTTCAAGCAGATACCCTAAATCTCTTAAGACATCCCTCAACCTATCTTCTTCTTTATTAAAGACCCGAAGTATTTCGGTTAAAATCTCGTTGTTTTTACTAATAACATAGGTATTGAAAAGTTCTTTTTTTTCTCTTGCCTTAATGACGACTTTTTCTTCTTTTTGAGGCTTGTCATCTATAATTTCTGGGATAATATAGATTTCTTTCTTTTGTTTTTTTGGTTTATTTAGATGGTCCTTTATTTTAGCAATTAGTTCATCATAATATTTAACTGAAACAACATTGTTAATATCTTCATATAGTTCCTTCGCACTGCTGGCAAAGTCTAGGGCTTCTTTCGATAAGTTATCTTTTAGTAGGTCTTCATAATCACTTACTAAAATACTAGCTTTCCGGTAATCATTTTCTTTTAATAAGACCTTGAGAAGTAAATTAGCCGCGCTTAATTTTTCTGGTTTAGTTAAGCTATCACTTTTTAAATAAGTAGTGGCACTGTCCTTTACTTTTTCAAAGTCTTCTTGTCTAAAATAGATAATTAGCTCTTTTAGTTTGAGTTCGCTTAATTTCTCGCTTTCTAAGTTTTTAGCATAGAGTTCTTCAAGACTTTTTGCACTTTCTAAAAAGAGCTCCGTATTATTTAAGTTAAAAGCTAGGTTATTTAAGGCGGTTAAGCCTTTTTCTTTATCAGCATCATCTAAATCATAAGCTAAATAATTTTTAAGTTCAATGACAGCCTGGTTATAATTAGTTTCTGCTTCATAATATAAAAAACGATCAAAAGAGAGTTCTTTACTATCTTTAGCACTTATCCTCGTGGCTTTAATTTCTAGATACTTTTCGTATTCATCAAGACGCTTAGCCTTTAAGACGAGCTTCATAATCGTATCACAAACTAAGACGACTTCTTCATCTTCCATTTTGTTAAAATTAGGGACGTAGGCATAAATATCTTTTAATGATTCATTAATTTTAGGACTAATTATAAGTTTATGGGTATAAGCTTTAAGATATTCGGGGGAGTCTTTTTCGGTCTTAGCTAAAAAAAGATCAAGCTTTTTAATATTTTCTTTGCTATAAGGTAGGGCTAATAAGTCGTTTAATTCCATTTTCTTGTAATCCTTTTTAAAATGTGTTTTAAAGATTTTAAGGCTTTAGCGCGATGACTGATTTGATTTTTTTCGTCTATCGTGAGTTCAGCCATTGTCTTTTTAAACTTAGGAAGATAAAAATAAGGATCATAACCAAAGCCGTTATTACCACGAGGTTCTAAGATAATATAGCCATAACACTTCTTACTTTTGGTGTAGACTCTCCCGTTTGGAAGAGCTAGGCAGATACTTGCCTCGTAATAGGCCTTCTTATTTTTCTTATCTTTCATGTTTTTAACTAACTTTAAATTGTTAAGATTATCATTGTGATCACTTGCATATCTCGCACTATAAACCCCTGGTTCTTTATTAAGGGCTAGACAACATAGTCCCGAGTCATCAGCAATTGTTACAACCTGATATTTTTTGGCGATATAAGAAGCTTTTTTAATGGCGTTTTCTTTAAAAGTTTTGCCGTCTTCTACCACTTCGTCTGTGATACTTAAATCTTTTAAAGACTTAAAATTAAGACTCGGGTAATACTTTTTAATTTCCTTAACTTTATTTTGATTAGTACTCGCAATAACGATTATTTTCTCACTTGCCACAGACTTCACCTACTTTTTTATATTCTACCACATTTTTTTTAATTATGTTATAATATATCTAATTTAAAGGGTGATTTAATGAGCTTAACTTATAAAGATGATAATCTTCTTTTTATCAATAATAAATACTTAAAAGCGATCGTTTCCATTATGGCCTATTTTTTAATTATGTTTGGCCTAACAGACGCTTTAAGTATTATACCTACTACCATCTTTAAACTAGACTTTTACCAAAGGCTTTTAGGGCTCGCAAAGCCTGGCACCTTTATTTATCAAAATGATTATAATTATACGATTTCTATTAATGTTTCTTATCAATATCTAATTTATGTAGTTGTCTTTTTGTTGTTAGTTATATTTGCCTATAACTTTATTAAAGATGATTTAAATGATTTTATTAAAAATAGACACCAAAACTATAAATACATTTGGATATCTTTATTAATTTATTATATAACCAATATCTTTGTTAATATCTTAACGATAATTCTGCAAGTAATATTTGAATCAGGGGCAGAAAGCCTCAATCAAGTAGCGATTGAATCTTTACTTAGTCCTACAAATATTTATAGTTATTTATATGTAGTGCCTATTGTTATTATAGGCCCCTTTGTTGAGGAATTAGTTTTTAGAAAGTGTTTCTTTACCCTAATTACTAATAAATATCTAGCCCTAGTTATATCTTGTGTTGTGTTCGGTCTTCTTCATACGATAAGCTATGACTATACTTTAAGTGATCTATTAATTACGACCTTGCCTTATTGTTTTAGTGGGCTTGCCTTTTCACTATGTTACCTTAAAACGAATAATTTTACCTATAGCTATCTCTTACATGCGGGACTAAATCTTTTTTCTTTTATACTTATTATGGGAGGTTTTTAAAATGAAAATATGTTATCCAGGGTCTTTTGATCCCATTAGTAATGGTCATCTTGATATTATTAGAAGGCTTGCGAAAAAGTATGATGAAGTCATTGTTTTAGTATCAAACAACATTGGTAAAAAATACAGTTTTACGGCTTTAGAGCGCCAAAATATGATAGAAATGGTCGTAAAAGATATTCCTAATGTTAAGGTAGATATTTGGGACGGGCTTGTTGTTAATTACTGCAAGAATAACAAGATTTATTTAATGGCAAGAGGTCTTAGAAATATTTCTGATTACGAACATGAGTTTAATTTATTTCAGTTTAATAGAGATCTTGCTAAAGATATTGAAACTATTTTACTTTTCCCTTCTAGTAAAAATCAGTTTGTTTCCTCTTCCGCCATTAAAGAACTTGTCACCTTTAATGCGGATATTAGTAAGTACGTCCCGGCATCTATTATTGATTTAGTTAAAGAAAGGTTTAAGGGGAAGGTTTAAAAAGCACATGTTTTTAACATGTGCTTTTCTTATACTTATTCTACTTTTCTTTGATTGTTTTTAAAAGACTTATCCGGTCTTTACTTTTTGCCACTACTGAACCTAAAATGACAATGTCAGCACAAGCTTTGACACAATCAATTGAGTCTAAATTAATACCACCATCAACCGCGATTTGATAATGATATTTCCCTTTTAAAAGATAAAGCAAAGAAAGTTTATCTAAGATAGTCGTCATAAACTTTTGCCCGCCAAAGCCTGGTTCGACGCTCATAACTAAAACTAGGTCTAGATCTTTTAAATAAGGTATGATTTTATTAACATCCGTACCTGGTTTAAGCGACAAACCTACTTTAGCGCCTAAGCTTTTAATAAGACTGATGGTTTTAGAAACATCACTTGCAGCTTCGTAATGGAAGGTTAACATGTTAGAACCAGCTTCAACAAATTGTTTGGCATATTTATAAGGGTCATTAATCATTAAATGGGTATCAAATAAGATATCGGTCTTATTTCGTAACGATTTAATAATAGGGAGGCCAAAACTAATATTAGGAACAAAGACCCCGTCCATTACGTCCATATGAAGATAATCAATATAAGGATATAAGGGACTAAGTTCTGAAGCTAGATTGCTAAAATCAAAATCTAAAATAGATAGGCTTATTTTCATTTTTTCTCCTTTTTTATATCACTAAACATCCTAAGGTAGTTGTCATACCGACTTTTTTTAATTTCTTTCCCAACCGCTTCTAAAACACTGCATCCTAGGCTAGACTCTAGATGGAGGCAGTCTTTAAATTTACAGTGATAGTTATTAAACTCGACAAAATAATCTTTTAAATTAGACGTCGTAATGTTATCGAGGTCAAGTTTAGAAAAACCAGGCGTATCACCTAAAAAGCCATTCTTAAAATGATATAGACTACTAATACGAGTGGTGTGTTTGCCTCTGCCTAAGGCTTTAGAGATTTCATTTGTTTGTAACTTAAAGCCGGGAATAATCGAGTTAATTAAAGTGGACTTCCCGGCCCCAGTTTGCCCGGCGACAATCGTTGTCTTAACGCTTAGTAAATTTACTAAATCAGTTGGGTAGTCTTTTTTACTATTAACATAAAAGGCCCTATAACCCAGATCTTCATAATAAGTCATTTCACTTTTTAAGTTAAATAACTCGTCTTCCGTTAATTTATCTATTTTAGAGATAACGATAATAGGCTCTATGTTTTGTTTTAAAATGTTAACTAAAAAAAGGTCTAATAAATAAAACGAAAAATCGGGTTCCTTAGCAGCAAAGACTAACAAGACTTGATCAATGTTGGCGACATCTGGCCTTATTAAGCTATTTTTACGGGGATAAATTTTCGTGATTAACAAGTCTTCAATCTCGACATAATCACCTACTTTAGGTGATAATTTAATATTAGTCGTTTCAATTTTAGTCGCGTATTTATTCTTTTGAACTTTAAAATCACTAGTTTTATCAACCCGGTAATTACGAAGTCTCCCACTGCATCTTACATTTACTCTTGTCTCATCTGCTAAGAGGCACTCATACAGGCCACTGTTAATTGAAATGATGCGGCCTTTCATTTTAAATACTTACTCCTTAGCTGCCCACAAGCGGCCGCGATGTCACTACCCTGTTCCTTCCTTAAAGTGACGTTTATACCTTGTTTCTTTAAGGTATCATAAAAGGCTCTTTGGCGTTCTCTTTTACTTCTTTTAAACGGGTTTTCTAAAACCTCATTATAAGGAATTAAATTAACATAGGCATTCATGCCTTTTAAAAGGTTTGCAAGTGCTAAGGCTTCCTTAATATTATCATTAACTTCGTTTATTAAAATGTATTCAATAGTTAGTCGTCTACCTGTTTTATTGTAGTAGTACTTTAAAGCTTTAAATAGTTCTTCAATCTTATACTTATGATTAACAGGCATTAATTTATCTCTTAATGTATTGTTAGGAGCGTGTAAGCTTATGGCGAGGTTAACTTGTAAAGGAAAGTCTGAAAACTCATAAATTTTAGGCACGAGGCCACAAGTAGAAACGGTTAGATGTCTTTGCCCTATTTCTAGGCCTAGGGGGTGGTTTACAATTTGTAAAAACTTTAATAAGTTATCATAGTTATCAAAGGGTTCCCCAATCCCCATTACGACAATATGGGTAATTTTAACGTTAGCTAGTTCTTCTACCATTAAAACTTGTAAGACCATTTCACCCGTCGTTAGGTTTCTTACCTTCTTTTTAAGCCCTGAGGCACAAAAAGCGCAACTCATATTACACCCAACTTGACTCGTAACACATAAAGAGTAGCCATAATCTTGATGCATTAAAACCGTTTCAATTAGGTTTTCATCACTAAGCTTAAATAAAAACTTAATTGTCCCGTCACTTGAGACACTTTTAGTCACCAAGGTAAACTTAGGAAAACAAAAGTTTTCTTTTAAAGTCTCCTGTAAGTCTTTTTTTATATCAGACATCAAGCTAAAGTCGGTTACTTTTTTCCGGTAAACCCAAGATATAACTTGCCTTGAACGGAAGGTTTTTTCCCCAATACTTGTAAAATAATTATTTAAATCTTCTTCGGTATAATTATAGATATTTTCCATAAGACCTCCTAATCTACTGCCTTTAAGGATTCAACCATTTTTACTTTATTAACAAAGGCGGACATTAATAAGTTTATCACAATCCCAAACCCCGCCGTTAGTAATAAGGTATAAAGATAGGACGAAACATTAATGTGATAAATATATGATAATAACGGATTTTCATTGATTACTAAAACCCCGTACATTAAAGGGTAACCTAAAACGAGGCCAATAAGGGATGAGAAAACCGTTAAAATAATTATTTCTAGCAAGAATGAGGCGGCTATTTCTCTTAAGTTAAAGCCTAGGACCTTTAGTGTCGCGATGTCTTTAATCCGGTCTTTAAAGTTAAGTAGTGCTAAATTATATAAGACAACGATCGCTAATAAGATGGCAAAAATCTTAATGGTATTAGTCATAATATTAATTGAGGCAAGTCTACTTTCGGCTTCCGCTTTAAGAGAGGAAAGGGTCGTGCCGTAACTAATTCCTTCAATTTCTAGGCACTTAGCTAAAATGTCATCATTTAAACTACTATCTATTGTTTTTAACCAACAATTAGTCGGACTAATACTAATTAAATTGTTAGCGCAAGAGATAAAGATTCCTTGGGAAAACGAAATATCAATAATATCAGTTATCCTTATTCGATAAGAAGTCCCGTTATAAATAAAGGTAATAAAATCGCCTACTTTAGCGTTTATTTCACTTGCTACCTTACTAGAAATTAGACAGCTACCTTCATCATACTTAGGGACAAAGATATGACTTACTTCCGGTAAGATAAATAAATAAGACGAGATCATTTTATCTTTTTTGATGTTGATACTAACCTTCGTGTATTCATCAATATACGTGATATCTTCGATTTTTTCTAGTTCTTTGGCGCGCGAGCCTTCATCATCATAGGATAAATTAAGATCAAACGGAATTAAAGTTATTTCCTGATTAACACTATAATCAAGGGTATCTTCAATCCCAAACCCACATAAAAGTAAGGCACTACAACCTGTCACCCCTAAGATGACCATCAGGGTTCTACTAACCTTACGCTTCATATTACGTAAGGCCATTTTAAGTGTTAAAAACTTATCTTTCTTAATAGGTAGTTTATCAAATAAAGTAGCCTTCATTTGATAACTATTATCCCCTCTAATGCTTGAAGCTGGTACTTCTCTTAAAATACTAGCTAGAGCCATAATAGCGGTAAGATAAACTATCACAATTAATAAAAGGACACTTAACAAGTAAAATGGTCTAAAGAAAGGCACTTTAATATCTGGTAATTGGTATAAGATTTGGTATTTTTGATTCATAACGGGCGGAATGATTAGAGGTCCTATAATCATCCCAATAATTCCGCCAATTATACATAAAATAACAAAACTATTCGTATAGTGTAATAAGATTTCTACATTAGAATAACCTAAGGCTTTTAATAAACCAATATTCTTCTTTTCTTTATTAATTAGTTCTTGAATCGAAGTTAAAATAATTAGAACAGCTACTAAATAAAATAACACTGGGAAAATATAAATTAATTGTTTAGCCTGCAAGATATCCGACTCTATATTCATATTAGTCGGTAAATCCGCTCTATTTAGGGCGTATAAGACATCATAGTTATCAGCTACATAGCTTATAATTTGACTTGTGTTATCACCTTTTAATAAGATTTGGTTATAAAAACTCGGTAAAAGATCAGGTAAAAACTTTATTAATACATTGCTTACTAAATTTGATGGTAACAAAATTTGATGTTCATTAATAAGATTATTAACAAGATTTACCACCGCTTCTACTAAAGCATCTTCCCCTAGATAGATCGTATTAGCTTGATATTCACCGTTATCTAAGGCTTCCGGGTGAGTCATCGTGCCCGCAACTCTAAATGTTAATTTAACATCACTTAAATCAAGACCTAAGAAATCTAAAATATCTGCAATATCTATATTTTTAAAAATATCCTCAAGGCCTAACCTGCTTAAAATGCTATCAAGATCTAAATCTTTTAAAATGTTTTCTAATTCTAAATTATCTAACATATTAGTCAAGCTTGGTACTGTTAGAGTAAAAGTATCCCCAACATTTAACTCCGTCTTAATTAAAAAGTTTTCATCAACTAGGACCATGTTAGAAGTTATATCATCGACACTTTGATAGGCCGGGACGTCAATCGTGCTATTTTCATTAAACGTCATAACGACAACGTTATAAGAATCTACTTTAGCCGTTAAGTAAAGCCTTTCTTCATAAGTGATATCCTCACCATCTAGGTAGGTTTTAATATCTTTTTGATTACCACTTGAGGTTATAATCCCATCAGCCATATTAGATCTTTGATAGATAGTATCTACCTTATCTTTAAAGTCTTGCCAGTTAGCATAAATACCTGTGAATAAAGCTACGGCTAAAATAGCGATAATAATAACGGTCATGTATTGTTTGATGTTTTCTTTAATCTCCCGTAAGTCCTTTTTAAATAACACATTTTTTACCATGCGATTTCACTGACTTCCTTAATCGTTTGATTATAAACATCACTTGCAATCTTGCCATCATTTATCCTGATAACTCTATCTGCAACTTCGGCAATATTAGCGTTATGCGTAACGACGACAACCGCACTATCTTCGGTTTTAGCTAGGTCTTTTAAAAGCTGTATTATATTTCTCCCTGTCTTACTATCAAGAGCGCCCGTTGGTTCATCACATAATAAGAGTTCCGGTTTTTTAACAAGGGCTCTCGCGATACTTACTCTTTGTTGTTCCCCACCAGAAAGGCCAGAAGGAAAGTTATTAATTCTTCCTTCAAGCCCAACTTTCTTTAAAATATCTAGGGGATCAAGACTTGACTTAATCTTTTTGGTCGCTAATATAACGTTTTCTAATGCCGTTAAATTATTCATTAAATTATAAAACTGAAAGACAAAACCAATTTTTTCTCTTCTAAATCTCGCTAACTCTTTATTACTAAGTTTACATATATCTGTGTCATTTAAGTAGTATGAGCCACTACTAGCCTTGTCCATTCCTCCAAGAATGTTTAGCAAGGTGGTTTTCCCGGCACCTGAAGGTCCTAAAATAACAACAAACTCTTTTTTGTTAAGCGTAAAATTAATATCATCTAAGGCTTTAACTAAGGTTTCGCCCTTACCATAGTATTTAGAGACATGTTCTAAACTAAGATAAGCCATATATTTACCTCAAAGTAGCTTTAAAGTAATAATCGAGCCTGTTTAAAATGGAGTTAGTTACTTTATTAATATCATTAGCTTCTAAGGTCTTATTAGAATCATTAAAGACCATTTTAATCGCTAGAGATTTTTTGTTTTCGCCTAGGCTACTATCTTCATACAAGTCAAAGATATTAATACTTACTAGATACTTTTTAGCTACCATTTTAATTACATCTAGAACCTCGCTAGCAGTGACATTTTTGTCAATAACAAGGGCTAAATCGCGCTCAATAGAAGGATATTTAGAGATTGGCTTGTAATCTATTTCTTTAGTTTTCACTAAAACTTTATCTAAATTAAGCTCAAATACGTAAGTTTCTTTTAAGTCGTGTTCTTTTCTAAATTTAGGGTGAAGACCCGCGATAAAGCCTACTAATTCATCATCAATAGAAATTTTAGCGGCAAGTCCTGGGTGATAAGTTTCTTTAATGTCTTTATAGGCCTCGTATTTAAAAGTAACGTTTAACTTACTAGCTAGGTAATCTAGGATACCTTTTACTAAGAAGAAATCAACTTTTAAGCTTTGGCCTTGCCATAGGCTTTCACTAAAACTACCGGTTAACCCGCCCGCTAACATCGTTTCTTCTTTACTTAAACTGTAACGTTTACCAATTTCAAAGATGGCAATATCAGATAGTTGTCTAGCTTCATTATATTTAATCGTTGAAATAATCCCATTTAAAACACTTAGACGCATATAAGACCTATCACTAGTTAGAGGCATTAAAACTTTAATTGGGTCTTTTACTTCATTTAAGTTATATAAGTTTAATTCTTCTTCACTTACTAAAGAATATGTAATAACTTCATTTAAGCCAAGATTTGCTAAAACTTCTCTAATATTTTTAATTTGTTCTTGTTTTTTGGTTAAATGACCAGCTGCGTTAATTGTTTGTAAGGTGGTCGGAATCTTGTCATAACCTATCATTCTCGCGACATCTTCACATATGTCTGCAAAGAAGTTTTCTAAATCCATTCTACGAGACGGAATTTCAATATGATAAGTATCTTTAGTTAGAGTATAGTCATATCTTAAGCGGTCAAAGATATCTTCAAGTTCAACTTTCGTAAGACTAGTTCCTAAAAAGCTATTAACTCGCTTTAATGTTATATCAACAAATTTAGGGGTGTAGGCCTTTTTAACCGCTTTAACAATACCACCTACAACGACTCCACCCGCAAGCTGGCATACTAAGTCACTTGCCATATCTAAGGCTCTTGTGATTCTCGTTTGACAAGCGAGGCGTTCAAATCTCATCGAAGCTTCACTTTTTAAGTTGAGGCGCGAAGAGGTTTTTCTAATTGCCATAGGGTTAAACATCGCGGCTTCTAGGACAATACTTTTCGTGGTTGGTAAAACTTCAGAATTTAGGCCGCCCATAATCCCAGCAAGTCCTAGAGCCTTCGTGCCATTTGTAATTAAAAGGTCGGTTGGTTCTAATTCTCTTTTAATACCATCGAGGGTTGTGAATTCTTTTAAGTCGCCTGCTTCTTTAATGACAATATTATTACCCACAAAATCATGGTCATAAGCATGCATCGGCTCACCTAGAGCCATCATGACGTAGTTGGTAATATCAACAACGTTATTAATTGGTCTAATTCCAGAGGCAATTAATCTTTCTTTTAGCCAAATTGGGGATTCTTTAATCGTTATCCCTTCAATTAGACGCGTTTGATATTCATAACAGAGATCACTTTCGATCTTAACTTTAAGAGGATTTGTCATTTTGGTCTCTTTAACTTCAAAAAGGGGAATTGTTAAATCTTTGTTTAAGACAGCCGCTAAATCATAGACTACCCCTTCAATAGATAAGAGATCACTTCTGTTACTTGTAAGTTCAAGGTCTATTACAGTGTCATCTAAGCCTAGATATTTAAGGGCATCACTTCCAACCACGGCGTCACTAGGTAATAAATAAATGCCGTTTTTATATACTTCATCAACAAGTCTATCTTCAATACCTAGTTCTTGTAAGGAACATAACATGCCGTTAGAGGTAACGCCTCTTACTTTAGAGACTTTAATCGTCCCCCCAGGTAACTTGGCTCCCGGTAAGGCTACAATTACTTTTAGGCCAGCTTTAACGTTAGGGGCCCCGCAAACGATATCTAAGACCTCACTGCCCACATTAACTTTACAAACATGTAAGTGATCACTATTTTCATGTTTTTCACAAGTTAAGACTTCGCCTACTACGAGGTTGGTTGCGGTACTTAATTTAGTAACTGCGGCAATTTCTGAGATATGTAAAGAGATATCTTTAGCTAAATCATCTAAAGAAATGTCATCTAAATCTAGGTAATCCTTTAACCAATTAAGAGATACTCGCATTATTTAGCCTCCTTAAATTCTTTTAAGAAACGTAAGTCATTGGTGTAGAAATTTCTAATATCTTCAACGCCGTATTTTAACATCGTGATTCTTTCAATCCCGACCCCAAAAGCGAAACCTTGAATCTCATTTGGGTCATACCCACACATTTCTAAAACGTGGTGATTTACCATCCCGGCCCCTAGTATTTCAATCCAACCGGTATTTTTACACATTTGGCAGCCTTTACCGCCACATTTATGACAAGAGACGTCTACTTCAACAGATGGCTCCGTAAATGGGAAATAGGAAGGACGTAATCTAATTTGTCTTTCTTCCCCTAAGATCTTTTTAGCCATTTCAAGTAAGGCGCCTTTTAAGTCGGCTAGCGTAATATTATGTCCTAAAACGAGGCCTTCACATTGCATAAACTGATGAGAGTGCGTTGCATCGTCGGCATCTCTTCTATAAGTTTTACCAGGACAGATAATTTGAATAGGTTTCCCCTTCTTTTCTAGCATCGTCCTAACCTGAACCGGTGAGGTTTGACTTCTAAGTAACAATTCCGGGTTAATATAAAAGGTATCTTGCATATCACGAGCGGGGTGACCTTTAGGTAGATTTAA
>C._urophasianus_2_cecum__coassemble_53_pt1 | contig 35178 bp, 29 predicted proteins | sample C__urophasianus_2_cecum__metabat2_low_PE_014 | metagenome-assembled genome bin C | reverse complement strand
CATCACCTATCTATAAAGATGCTAGTGTTAGTATTAAAAACTTTAGTGATAAAACCCAAGTTTTACCTTTATGTGTAGATTTAAAAAGGCTTAAAGAAAGCCAAAATACTTTAGGTAAAGTAAATATTATTAAAGATAAAGTTTTAGGGTTTAGTAGGTATATGTTAAAGGAGGCCTTGTAAGATGGAACCTATACGTGTAGCCGAGATTGTAGGTTATATGGGTTATGGCGGGGTTGAGGCCATGCTTATGAATTACTATAGGCATATCGATAAGACTAAAATACAGTTTGACTTCTTTGTGGATGCTGATTCCCCCTGTCCTTTTAAAGATGAAATAGAAAGTCTAGGCGGGAAAATATATTATATTCCCCCTTATACTAAACTACATTCTTATAACAAAACCTTAAAAAAACTATTAAAAGAAAATAATTATAAAATAATTCATTCCCATATTAATACTCTTAGTATCTTCCCTTTAAGAATAGCTAAAAAGGTAGGTATACCTGTAAGAATTGCTCATAGTCATTCTACTGCCAATAAAAAAGAAATATTAAGAAGTCTCGTTAAATATTTACTTCGTCCTTTTAGTAAGATTTATCCTAATTACTACTTTGCATGTTCTAATTATGCAGGTAAGTGGTTATTTGGTAATAAAGCTTATAAAAAAGGTAAAATAACGGTTATTAATAACGCTATTGAAATGGATAAGTTTAGATTTAATTTAGATAAAAGGAATGAATTAAGAGATAAATTTAAGATATCAGATAGTGATATCTTACTTGGTAATGTAGGTAGGTTTGTTGATCAAAAAAATCAAATATTTTTAATTCATTTATTAAATTTATTAGTAAAAGCCAACAACAACTATAAGCTTATATTAGTTGGGGATGGTCCTAATAAAGAAAAGATAATAAATGAAATAAATAAATATGACCTAGCAAGTAAGGTCATACTGACTGGTAATGTCTTAGAACCTTATAACTACTATAACGCTATGGATATCTTTGTCTCCCCATCCCTATATGAGGGCTTTTCCATTGTCAGCTTAGAAGCTGAACTAAACGGGGTGGCTTGCATTTTATCTAGCAATATAACAAGAGAAATTAAGATCTTAGATTCTTTATGCTTTCTCCCTTTAAATATAGATGATTGGTATAACCAAATAATTAATTTAAAGCTAGATAATAATAGAGAAGTTAATATTAATGACTTTATTAAATATGACATAAATAAACAAGCTAAGAGATTAGAAAATATATATTTAGATTGTGTTGGTGGTGTAAAGTGATAACACTAAAAGATATAAAAAATAAAACAATGACTGAAAGTAAAAGGGAGTTTGCTAAACTAGACATCTTTGCCTATTATGTTGGTAGACCAATTTCATACGTATTTACTTGGCCACTCCTTTATACGAAAATAAAGCCCAATACCATTTCTTATATATCTTTCTTATTCATTATACTTGGCTTTGTGTTTACTTCTTTTTTTGATACTCCCCTATTTATATTAATTGGTTGGTTATTCTTTTTTTTATGGAATATTTTTGATGGTGTTGATGGTAATATAGCTAGATATAAAGGCATATATTCTAAAAATGGTGGGGTTATAGATGCCGCAAGTGGCTATTTGGCTATGTTTATGACTTTTTTAGCCTATGGTGCTACTGCCTATCATTTTGATGGTTTATTAACTGACTATTTTAATATTCCAAGTTATGTATATTTAATTCTAGGCAGTATTGCGGGACTAGCCTTAATATATCCTAGACTTATTATGCATAAGAAAAAAACAACCGTTAAACAAAACGAAAATGAAGATGACTTACAAGATCGGACAAAGTATGGTTTTGTTAAAACCGTGGTCCTTAACTTCACTAGTGTAACGGGCTTTGTTCAAGTTTTTTCCCTTATTTGTGTGATTTTAGCATTTTTTGAAATATATCTATTTGATATTTATATAATTGGCTACTTTTGCATAAATTTATTATTTATGCTTGCTAGTATCTATAAGTTATTTAAAGAATAGTGGTGGAATTATGAATAGTGCTTTAATTATTGCAGGTGGCACTGGTTCGCGCGTCGGACAAGCTATCCCCAAACAATTTATAAACGTTTATGATAAGCCAATCATCATATACACCTTAGAAGGCTTTCAAAAACATCCGCTAGTTGATGCGATTGAAGTTGTGTGCATTGATGGTTGGCAAGATCTTGTCTTAGCTTATGCTAAGCAATTTAATATCACCAAACTAAAATGGATAACTACCGGTGGTAAAACAGGTCAAGAATCCATTAGAAATGGGCTTGTTAATCTAAAAGGTGTTTTAAGTAGTGATGACATAGTTATAATTCATGACGCTATTAGACCACTTGTTGATGACGAAGTTTTATCTGATGTAATACAAGTTTGTAAAAAATATGGTAATGCTGTTACAAGCTTACCATATAACGAACAAATCTTTACAACGACTGATGGTAAAACAACTACCAATTACATTCCTAGAGACACCTTACGCCGGGTTTCTACTCCTCAAGCTTATAATTATCAAAAACTATTAAGTGTCTATGAACAAGCCTTTTTAGAAAATAAAGGCATATCGAATTCTAGTTATGCTAATACTTTAATGGTTGATTACGGCGAAACACTACATTTTGCGATTGGTTCTGACAAAAATATCAAAATAACTACTAAAGATGATCTAGAGTTATTTAAAGCTATGATTGCTAAAAAGGAATATAGGTTATGAACTATCAAAAATTATTAAAATCTAAAACATATATTAATGATTTAAATAAAGTATTTACTACTTATGATTTTTCTTTCCTTAAAGGTAAAAGTCTACTTATAACTGGTAGTCTTGGTCTTATTGGCTCTTGTTTAATCGACTTCTTATTATTACATAATGCTTACTTTAACTCTAAGGTTTATGCAATCGTTAGAAATATGACGTTAGCTAAGGATAGATTTAGTGCTTTAGACACCACAAATCTAACCTTAATTAAACAAGACATTAATGAACCATTTAACCTAGATATTAAAGTAAACTACATCATAAATTGTGCTAGTAATACCCATCCTAATGATTATTCATTAAAACCAATTGATACCATTTTAACTAATGTCATTGGCCTAAATAATATGCTTATGCTAGCTTCTAACACTAAATGTGATAAATTCATCGATATGTCTTCTGTTGAAATATATGGTGAAAACAAAGGTGATGTTTTTGCCTTTAAAGAAGACTATTTAGGCTATATAGACTGTAATACACTAAGGGCAGGGTATAACGAAAGTAAAAGACTTGGTGAGGCCTTATGTCAAGCCTACATTAAAGAAAAGGGCCTTAACATATCGATTATAAGACTTGCTAGAGCCTTTGGGCCAACCATGAAAATGAGTGATTCTAAAGTATCTTCCCAATTTATAAAAAACGTATTAAGAAATGAAGACATAACTTTAAAGTCAAAAGGTGAACAAGTATTTTCCTATATTTACTCTATAGATGCTGTAAGTGCCAGTTTATTCTTGCTAAAACACGGTAAAAGCAAAGAAGCTTATAACGTAAGCAATAATAATGCTAATATTAGTTTAAAAGAATTAGCATCAAAAATGGCTAGTTTTAACAATAAAAAGGTTATTTTTGACCTGCCAAATGAAACGGAAAAGGATGGTTTTAGTAAAGCTACTACTGCTGTTTTAAATATCGACAAGATCTTAAGCTTAGGTTGGCAGCCCATCTTTGATTTAGATACTAGTATTTCACATACTATTAAAATATTAAGAGAAAGTTGTGATAAAAATGATTTATTATATTAGTGAATATAATTACTACGAACAATTAAATAAAAAACTAGAGTATACAGCGCATACAGCGGCATCTAAAGCTAGGCTTGACTGTGAGTATATAATATCTAATTTACAAGCTGATATCAAACCCATATATTTAGATGAAAATAAAAAAAATACTAATACGGAAAAATCACTGATAAAAAAAACAAAGTCACAATTTGAAGTTAAAAAAGATTGGCTAAATAAGACTAAGAACCTTAAAGACAATGATGTTTTAATCGCTCAAGTACCATTTAGATACCACTCTATATTTCTTAATTCAGTGTTAAAAAAATTAAAGAAAAGAAATATAAAATTAATATTTATTATTCATGATATACCTTGGTTTAGAAAATACACTTCATTTGCCGGAAAAATTCATGGTGATTCATATAAAAAACAATTTGGTTATGCTGACAAGATTATTGTTCATAATGATAAAATGAAAGACTTCTTTTTAAAATTTGGTTTTAAAGATAGGCAAATTGTTACTCTTACAATATTTGATTATTTAACAGATATCAATAAAATTAATAATTATGCTAAGGATAAGCCCATCATAATAGCTGGTAATTTAGCTAACTATAAATGCGAGTATTTAAGATATTTGCCAGATGATATAGACTTTAACCTATATGGGCCAAATTATGAATTAAATAAAGAAAACTTGCATCATATTGGTTCTTTTGATCCTGATGATTTAATAAATCATTTAGATGGGTCTTTTGGCTTAATATGGGACGGGAAAAGCGTTAATACTTGTGATGGCATCATGGGTGAGTATCTTAAAATCAATAATCCACATAAAACATCACTCTATCTTGCGGCTGGACTTCCCATTATTATTTGGAAGAATGCCGCTTTAGCTAGTTTTATCGAAGAAAATGGCTGTGGTATTACTATAAATTCTATAACTGAAATTAAAGATAAAATCGATAATATGACAAATGCAGAATATTTAAAAATAAAGGAAAATATAGCAAAAGTTTCTAAAGATATTAGGCAAGGCAAGTATATGAAAACAGCCTTATTAAAGGCTATTTATGAATAGTGTATCTAAAACAGCAAAACTTGGTAAAAAAATATTCTTTATTTGTTTTGTTTTGCTCCTTTTAAAGTTATTACTAGATAATTCAACATTTATAAAATATTACGATGTTGAATCAATAGCTAATAAAATTGTTATTAGACTTATTGTTTATTCTCTTTTGTTTTTTAAATTAATAACCCAAGATAAGATTTCTCTAAAACTGCTTTCAATATATATTTTATTTTTTTGTCTTGTTGGCTTAATGATCTTGTTTAACGGAAAAGAAAACATACTTGATATTGGCGTATTTATTATATGTGCTAATGGAATAGAGATAAAACAGATAACTAAAGCTTTTTACAAAACTTTATCAATTGGTGTTTTAATAATTGTTATTTGTAGTTTAACTGGTATTATAGAAAATTATGCTACCTATCGATATGGTAGTGAGGTCGCTAGATATACTTTTGGAATGCTAAGCCCTACCGATTTTGGCGCCATTGTTTTTTATATTGAGCTAGCTTTCATTTACACTAAACAAGAAAAGTTCAGTTGGTTAAACGGCCTTGTTTTTATAGCTATCTGTGTGTTTATTTATGTGTTTTGTAATGCTAGACTAGACTGTATATTAATTGCCTTTACAACACTAGTTACCTTAATATATACTAAATTTAGTTTTTTCAAAAGACATTGCTTATTAATTATTCAACTTCTATTAATATTTATACCTATAATTGTCGTAGTAACTATTATCATTAATATTATTTATACACCAAATAATTCTTTTTTAAGTTGGTTAAATAATATTTTATCAAATAGGTTGTATTATGCTAATTTAGGTATTAAAAAATACGGTTTTTCTTTATTTGGTAAAGACATTATAACTCAAGGTTGGGGCTACAATCCTAATGGTTTTGACTGGCAATTTGGCTATTTTTATATTGATTGTGGGTTTTTATATGTATCATTACAATATGGTATCATTTACTTCTTGTTGGTGTTTATTGCTTTATATATATTTTCCTTTAGTGAATATAAGACTAAAAGATACTTAAATGTCATAATAATTTTTATTTTGTTTATCTCTAATATTGTTGATCAACATATAGCCCAATTTTTATATAATCCTTTTATTTTTACCATTGGGTTGTTATTCATTAAATTTGCCAATGTGAAATTTAATGTTAAACAAACTAATTTGTTTATAACAAAAAAAGGCAGTGCATATTAATGTCAGATGAACTAACACAAAAGAAAAAAAGTGTTAAGAAGAATTATATTTATAATGTCATCTATAACGTATTTTTAGTAATAGTTCCTTTAGTAGTAACACCCTATGTTTCTAGGGTGTTGTCACCTGAAGGGATTGGACAATATAGTTATACGTATTCTTTAATCACTTATTTTACGATATTTGGGGCTTTAGGCTTTGGCTATTATGCTCAAAGGGAGGTTGCCAAATATCAAAATAATAGACTAAAACAGTCTCAAATCTTTTGGGAGATTAATCTTTGTAGATTACTTTCCGTTGGGCTTGCCTTAGCGTTAAACTTAATATTATGCTTTACTAAAGTTTATGGAGACTATACTACCCTAATGTTAATCTTTAGTATCAACATCATAGGGACAGCTTTTGATATAGCCTTCTTCTTTCAGGGGAATGAAGAATTTGGTAGGATTGTCATCAGAAATGTCCTTATTAAAATATTAAGTATCATCAGTATCTTTTTATTTGTTAAAGATACAAATGATGTTTGGGTTTATACTTTAATAAACGCCGTTATGCTAATTGTTAGTAATATGTCCTTATGGACTTACTTACCTAAATTCTTAGTTAAGGTATCTATAAAAGATATTAAGCCTTTAAGACACTTAAAAGGAACCTTAAGACTATTTATCCCGACTGTCGCGACTTCTATTTATACGGTTTTAGATAAGACACTTATTGGTGTCCTAGTAAACGGTAATTATACCGTTATTGAAGATGGGATAGAGGTCATAAGAAAGTATAGTGATCTAGAAAATGGGTATTACGAACAATCAGAAAAATTAGTCAAAATGGCGATGACGATTATTACTTGTATTGGGACAGTCATGATCCCAAGAAACAGTAATGAAATAGCTTTAGGTAACTTTGATAAGGTTAAATCTAATATTTATACGTCTTCCCGTTTAGTTTGGTTAATAGGGATACCCCTAACTCTTGGTTTAATCGCGACGGCGTCTAACTTTGTCCCGTGGTTTTACGGGGATGGTTATGATAAGTGTGTAACACTTATAGCTACCCTAAGTCCTTTAATTATTATCATTGGCTTTAGTAATGTCTTTGGTACCCAGTACCTAGTCCCAATGGGGAGAGATACCTTATTTGGTCTAGCTTTAATATTAGGGGCTTTTACTAACTTAATCATGAATTTAATCTTAATACCTTTTTACTGGTCCGTTGGGGCGGCTATCGGGACTATAGTAGCCGAAACTATCGTTACTATTACGATGATTATCGTAATAAGAAAAGATATCAGTTTTATTAAGATATTAAAGGATAGTTGGAAGTATATCCTAAGTGGTATCATTATGTTTATTTGTGTTTATATTACAGGAATGTATCTAGATTCAAGTATCTTAAATTCAATTGTACTTGTAGTTGAGGGTGCTGTAGTATACGGTGTTATGATATTAATACTACATGATAGTTTTGTATTAAATATCTTAAGTAATACATTTAATGTAGTTAAAAGTAAGTTAAAACATTAACTTTACTTCAATACGTTTTTCTATCATTTATAAAACCCCTTTATCTTATAAAAAAAATATGGTATAATTCCGTATAACTCTTTTTATTTATCTACTTTGGAGGTTAAACATGAATGATGAAAATATGTCTAATCAAGAAGACGGCGTAAGTCTAGCGGAGATTTGGTCTTGGATTTGGAATAAGAAAATCCTAGGCTTAATAGTCTTTGTTGTGCTAGCTATCGTGTCTTTCTTAGTTATTTTATTTATCAGTAATAAGAAAACTGTTTACGTTGTCAACTTTGATTATGGTACTACTCCTAATTTTAGTTCAGGAACTTATCTAGATGGGGAAGTATTTAACTACCTTAAGATTGTTGAAGAAGCTAACTTAACTAGGGTTAAAGAAAGTGATGAACAATTTAGCAATCTAGATGTTAAAGACTTAGTAAAAGGTATTTCTATTACTACTACTAATTTATATGATGAAAATACTAGTTCTGATGTGTTACGAGACACTTACTACACGATAACGGTAGATGCTGGCTTATTTAGTGATGAAGATGAGGCTAAAAACTATTTAATAGCCCTAATAAACCTACCACTAGAAAAGAATAGCGTGTTCTTAACTAACTTAAGTTTTGAAGCTAACTATCAATATATTACTAATGCTAAAACTTATGAAGAACAAATTACTTATTTAAAAGATCAAGTAAATCTCTTAAATAATGGTTATAATGACTTACTTAATAAGTTTGATGATATTAATATCTATATGCAAAATGACCAAGATAATTTAGTTATTTCAGATACTAATGTCAATACTTATAAATTATCCCAACTAAAACAAAACCTAAACACAGGTTTAAATGATTATAACTATGATAATTTAGAATACATCGTGGAGGCTAATAGCTTTGTTAAACTAGATAAAGATGGCTCTACTTCTTATTATGATAACTTATACCCACAAAGACTTGCCGCCCTTAACACCCAAAAAAGTGTCTTAGAGGCGAGAAAAACAAGTCTTGATACCCAAATTAATAGTATAATAAGCGGCGAAAGTAATAATATAATAATTGATACTTCTTCTTTACAAAGTTTGTTTGATGAACGTAACTCTATTGCGAGCGAGTTAGTTGAACTAAATAGACAAATTTGTAACATCGATAAAGTCCAAACTCACATCACTACCGAAAAAGAAAAAACAGAAGGTGGCTTTGCGGACGATATAGCGTTTGGTAAAAACCTTGATAGCTTATTTGAATTTATCAAAGGACAAACCATAACTTATACTTCTGTTTATAAAGAACTATATAATAGACTACTTCAAGTTAACTACCGGGAAGCTAATGTCATTACGACTGATGGAGATATATCTCTTATTATTAACATCGGTATCAGTGTAATACTAGGTCTTGTCGTAGGGGCAATTGTAGCTGGTATTGCCGGTTATAATAGTATGAAGAAAAAAGATGAAGAGTTAAAAGAAAATAAGGCATAATTATGCCTTTATTTTTTTAGAGGTGACTTATGTTTAAAACACTACAACAAGCCTTTTTAAGACTTACTAATTATAAATATTTTAGTGAATGTTACTGCGCCATCTTTATGTTTATTGCCCTCTTTAGTTGGCGTTTTGACACCATGATAGGCATGAGCGTTATGCTTGTAATATCAGCTATAATATTACTAATAGTAGATGATTTTACTTATATCTTACCACCTGTCATTTATTTACTATTTACGATAAATACCGGCTTTAACGGCAACGAAATACCTGTTCCAATGATCATGTTTGTCGGGGTCTTTATCATCGTCCTACTTTTCTTTTTAATTAAAACCATTAAAAATAATGGCTTTAAATTTAAGAAGATGAAATCCTTCTGGGGCTTATTAGGTCTTGGTATAATGAATGTATTACCTATCTTTTGGTGTGACACTATATCAGAAGGTTACGAAATGTTTTATATCTTCTTCTTTGCTGACCTTGCCTATTTAGTTCTTTACTTATTAATAGTCAATGGGATTAAAAAGGTTGATCTTAAACTTCTCGCTACGGCGATGAGTTATCTAGCCTTACTTATCAGTTTCGAATGTCTTTATAAAGTAATAGAACTTAAAGATACCGTTTCTAGTATCTTTGACCTTTGGTATTACATGGGTTGGGGGCTTTGTAATGAAGCGGGTATTATGATATCGCTTGCCCTTCCGTTTATCTTTTACTTAATGGCTAAAACAGATAAAGTAGTTCCTTTAATCTTACAATCCCTTAAAATAGCTGTTGGTCTAATTGGGGTCTTACTAACAACCTCAAGAGGATCTTATCTATGTGCCTTTGGGGAAACCGTTATTTTAGCAATCGCGCTAATCTTTGCCTCAAAGATAAGAAAACAATACCTAATCTATATTGGAACGCTTATAGTGGTTGGGCTTGCCTTATTCTTTATCTTACATGATAAAACGATCCCTTTAACTAAAGAAATCATTAACGAAGTCTTTAGTCACGGCCTTGATGATAACGGTAGAAAAGAATTATATATTAGTGCGATAGAGCACTTTAAGACCTCACCTTTAACTATAATTTTGGGGCCAGGATTTTGTTGTGACCTCAGAAATCTTACAACCGCGGCCGGAGTTCAGCTTGGGCCCCAGGTTTTCCACTCAACCTTCTTCCAAACCCTTGTGATGGGTGGTGTGTTTGGTATTTTAATGTTACTAATTCACCTCTTCCAAAAATATAAGACTACTATTAAATTAGGTCTTCCTTTTATCTTAACGATTGGGATTGGCTTTATCTGTGTTGATTTGTACGGCTTAATTGATAATACTTATCATATGTATTACTTTATGATCCCTTTAGTTATTATTTTAGCTGTCATGGATAATGCTAGTTTTAACAAAATAAAAGCTTAATGCAGGTTTATACCTGCATTTTTTCTTCCTTCTTTCTAGTAAAATAACTTAAAGGAGGAACTATGAAATACGCTTATATTAGAGTTTCAACCAAAAGTCAAAATATTGATAGACAATATCTAGAGCTAAGTAAGTATGTCACTAAAAATAACATCTTTATTGACAGGGAAAGTGGGAAAGATTTTAAAAGATTAAACTACCAAAAGCTAAGACAAAGGCTAACTAAAGGTGACGAACTATATATTAAATCAATTGATAGGCTTGGTAGAAACTACAATCTAATGACTGAAGAATTTAGGTACCTAGCTAAAGAAAAGGGAGTTATAGTCTATATTTTAGATATGCCCTTTATCAGCTCATTTAATAACGATAGTATTGATAAGACCTTACGAACCTTTATTATTGATGTCATCTTACAAATTTTATCTTTTGTCGCTGAAAACGAAAGAAAAAATATTAAAGAAAGACAAAAAGAAGGTATTAAGATAGCTAAGATGCAAGGCAAGCACTTAGGAAGACCTAGAATTAATATCACCGATGATTTTAAAGACATCGTACATAAAGTCAACAACAAAAACATTAAACTTAGGGAAGCCTTAAAAATACTAAATATCAGTAAGACCACTTTCTACAAATATAAGAAAAAAATCACCTAAATTAGTTTATAGATTTTTATACAAAACTATGCTAAAATTATATTAACTAGTTCTACTCAGTAACTTAAACCACATGCTGTGCAGGATACGAGGAAGTGATATTATGAACACAATTGAAGCACTTATGAACATGAGAGAAAATGGCGTCTTAGAAGTAAAAACGGCTAAATATGGCTTGCCAAAAAGTATCTGGGAAACTTATTCTTCTTTTGCCAATACGAGTGGTGGCACCATTTTACTTGGCGTCAAAGAAGATGAAAACAAAAACCTAATCCCAGCCGGTCTAACTAGTGATGAAGCCTCTAATTTAGTTACAGATTTTTTTAACATCCTTCATTCAAATAAAGTTAGTCTTAATATCTTAACTGAAAAAAATGTTAGGGTAGAAACAATAGGTAATAACTATATCGTCATAATAAACATTCCTAAAGCCACAAGATTTGATAAACCCATCTATTTAAATAATGATGTTTTTAATAGTTATAGAAGAAACCATGAGGGTGATTATAAGTGTAGTAAACAAGAAGTCCTAGCTATGCTTAGAGATAGCGAGATAGGTTCTTACGATGCCTTAATTGTAAAACATCTTAAAATAGAAAACCTCTCCCAAGATACCATCAATAGTTACCGTTTAAGATTTATAAACGCTAAGGGACCATCTCATCCCTTTAGTAACGAGCCACTTGAACTATTTTTACGCCATATTGGGGCTGCCAAATACGATGATGACGATATCTTAAGGCCAACTAAGGCCGGACTTTTAATGTTTGGCTATGATTATGATATTAGGGAAGTATTCCCCAATTATTTCTTAGACTATCAAGATAAAAGAAACATAACGCCTGACATGAGGTGGGTTAATAGAATATATTCTTCGACCGGTGATTGGAGTGGTAATCTCTATGATTTCTATTTTAGAATCGTAACCAAATTAACTGAAGATGTTTTAACCCCATTTAAAATGGATGGCATCTTAAGGATTGATATCACCCCTATGCATAAAGCTATAAGAGAAGCTTTATGTAATTGTTTATCTAATGCTGATTTTAACGAATCAACTGGCGTAGTAATAAAACAATACAACGATAAAATAGAGTTTTCTAATCCCGGTTGTTTCCCAATTACTAAAGAGGTAGCTTTAGCTGGTGGTATATCTGACGCTAGAAATAAAACCATTCTTACTTTATTTAATAATATAAATATCGGTGAACGCACAGGTTCTGGTATACCTTTAATATATTCTGCCACTAAAGAACTTAAGTATAAGGAACCAATATACAAAGAATCTTTAAACCCTGACTATACAGTTCTAACAATCTATTTAACATCTAATTTAGACAAAGATAATGGTAATTTGGACATTCAAAGTCCTAATTTGGACATTGATGACAATAACTTGGACATTCAAAAGCCTGATTTGAACATTGATGGCCACAAATTGGACATTCAAAAGCCTAATTTGGACATTGATGACAATAACTTGGACATTCAAATTCAAAACATTAACAATAAAATAAATAATTTAAAAATTGCTGATGATTTAAAGAGTAAATTACTAAAAATATCTAATAATCTAGCACAAGATACCTTTAGCACGTCTAATATTACCAAACTACTAAATTGTGCTAGATCTTCTGCCTACAATTACCTTAACATTTTGTTAAACAACAATTTAATTATCCCTGTTAAGGGTGAAGGTAAAGCAAAATATCGTTTCATGAAATAAGCAAGAGGTGTAAGTTTTTATTTACACCCTTTATTTTACTTCTTATCTTTGTCACGTATATGCCAATACCCAGCCTTATTCGACCCAATTCTTTCAATAATATTTAATTTCTTTAAATTAGCGAGAATTCTTTGAACAGTTCTAAATGGTACATTTATTTCTTCAGCTATCTTTTTAGCTGAGAGTTTGTTATTAAGCTTTAAATGATTTAAGATTAATCTTTCTTCATCACTTAAATTATCAGTTTCTAAATTACTTATTTTATTAGCTTTTAGCACATCCATATTATATTTAATGGTCACATTAATATAGTTTTGATGAATAGAAAAGGCCTCTTTAGTGTATTTAGCTACAATCAATGGTACGCCATGTCCTGTTCTTTCTACTAAACCAAGTCTCAAAAATATACTCATTAATTCATTGTTTCTTGGTTTACTGATACCTTCATAAAAATCTTCTTCACTCAAACCATTAGGTAAGCCACCATGAGACAAGATCTCAAGCCGATCATTAAACAAAGATATTTGGGGAGGACTGACGTTGTAGTCATTATGAACAATGGCATTTAAGACAGCTTCTTTTACCGCGTCACTATCAAACAAGAAAGCTTCTTTTCTTGGTCTTATTGCAGTATCGACATAACACCTATTTTCAGCTGCTAGTCTAGTTCTAACTTTATCAACAACTAAGAGAATGGATTCAAAACCATACTCACTTCTTTCTGATACGGCCGTTTTATCTAGCCCATCAAACTTAACAAATGAAAAGGGAATGGAATTCCTGTCGGATAAAAGTTCAGCTAATAAGTTATACCTATCATTTAAGGTTTTTAACTTAAAATTGCGTTCGAAAGACGTGTCATCAATATGAAGTCCTTTTTCAATTAATAACATTTTAAAGATTTTAAAAGAAATATTAAGATAATGAGTTGGAGTTTCTAACATAAGGTCATTTAACAAAATACGATTACGTTGTCTCATCCTAATAATATCGTTTGGTAATGACTTACAGGTTGTCCCAATTCTAATGTGACACCCATTAGAACTAAAGCCGTATTTCTTTATACAATAGATGTTATGTGTTCCTTTATAAACAATGATTTTAATTATTATTTTATCATCATCATAAATAATCTCCGGCTTAACACAATCTATCGCTGATGGTTCTATTTGTTCAGTAATAATATCAGATATTTTTCTTAAAGTTTCATCAACATTTTTAACACCAATTGGTAACCCGTGATCACTAACACCTATATAAATAGTTCCGCCTTCTGTGTTTAGGAATGTCTCTATTTCTTTGACTAGACTTTCATTAAGCTGTTCTTTTAATTCAATTGATTCCGTTTCAATGTAGTTCATTTTATCACCCCAAGTCAATAATTTTCTAATTACTTTTATTCTACCATTTATTACGCCATTTATTACGCCATTTATTACGCCAATTCTGGCGTAATAAATTTGTTTTAAAATTAAAACAAATAATTAAATGGTATATCAATTATATGATTTCATAAACAAGTACGAAAAGGGCATGGTTTTCAAACCATGCCCTTTAAGCTTTAATACAAATTAAAATACAATCTATCGTAACCTACTTGTACCGCAAAGCCACTTTCATCAACTTCACATATAACTGCGTCCTTAAATAATTCTTTTAACTTCTCCCCGGTATAATATGTATAAGACCCTTCTATATATGTCGTTGCGTATAAGATATGACTTATAAACTCATCTATGGTTGTTGGTACCTCTGTAAAGTAACTATTTTTAAAAGTAATACCTATCTCATTTAGTCTAATAAACTCAAATGTTTTTGATATACCTTCATAATTAATAGTTAGATTATAACCATCAATTGTTCCGTATGTATCAATAAATTCTAGAATATCATCGTAATCATTAAAATATACTTCATTAGCGCCCATACGAATAGATATACTATATATCGCATCTGTCATAGCTTCTTTAGTTGAAGAATATTTATTACTTAAATTGTAGTAGTATTTTGGCTCTTGAAGCATTGTGCCATCTTTGTCATATGAAATTTCTACTCGACTACCACTAATACTAATACTTGGTTTATAATGACATAAATATAACCTTATAGTTTGATTATTAATAGTTAGTGTGGCATAACGATAATCATAGTCATAAACTTCATCATCTATTGAAATAGTATAATTATTATTTTCTAACAACTCACTAATATCACTATAACTTAATTGAAAATAATTATCATCATCAACATACCACGCATTTGAATTAGTCTTTAAAGCCTCAACTATGTCGTGTTCTGTAATAGCAGTTAAATCTACATTTTCATCAAAATATACAGTAATGTTACTATCAAAAGTAATATTTGATAGCTCATATACTTCTATCTCTATATATATAGATATTCCAAATAGGGTATATTCTAAAGAATAGCTACCTAAAGTTAGTTCTTCTGGCCCGACATAGACTAAATAGTTATTAAAGAAATCAGCATATTCATTGTAACTAATACCATAGAAATTACGTCTATTAGTATGAATATCAAAAATGAAGTCACCTTGTTTAAATATCTCATAAGGATTAAATTCATTTTCAATATTTACTCTAACAATATCACCATTATTATAAACATCAACATTATAAACATTGTCTTTACAAATTACGTTATCAAGATAAAGATTTGCAAGATATCCCTTGATATCAAGTGTTATATAGCCATCACTTATATTAGTATTTGTGATAGAGGCGTTTGTTGATAAATAATTGATTAAATCTTCACCCTTTAGTATTACATTAACATCATCACTATAGGTTACACGTAATTCATAATCTGATAAGATATCAGTTAAATCAGCTAAAGTAAGACTAGTATTTGTATCTAAGAAATAAACATGACTCGTGTTTGAACTAAACCTTACATAATTTATTTCACCCTCATAGTCGGGGTCATTAAGGTAGATATCAATGGAATGAGAAATTGAATAATCTTCACTAGTAAAGCATAAGTAATAATAACCATATTTGTTTTCTAAACTAATTTTGATACCTAATTTGCTAAATTCTTCTACATAATTAGAGTAAAATACTTCATAAGTAAAGGTAATAGAAGAAGTGTAAGTAATGCGTTCAATTTGGTTTAAAATGTAATCTAGAGTAATGTCATCTAAACTATCAACAATAATCTTATCATAATCTAGACTAAAATAAACGCCATTGTCGGCTGTATATCTAAAGCGAATTTCTGATGATGCTAAAATCTTGCCATCCTTAACAATAGTTATAACTGCCTCAAAATCAGAATCATTATCATGATAAATATATGAGACTTCAGTGCTTGCCGCATCACCATAGATATTCTTAACATATTCTTTTAAGTCAGCATAAGTTAGTCTGATTCTATCATTATTAAAGGTTGTTATTACTAGTGGTGTTTCATCTGTTAAAGGATTTTCTTTATTAGTAGTATAGTAATAACCATAAGTACCATAATCATTTACTACTTCTATATCTTTGATATATTCATATTCAGATTCTTGATAAACATAATAATTAAGTTTGATGTTATAAGTAATATCTTCATAAGTAAAACTAATTACTACTTCTTGCTTACCTAAAATGTCTTTATTAAATGTTGAAGTAGCGTCTGCATTGATAGAACCCATATCTTTAAAGTTGGCTATAAATTGATCAATTCTTACCTGATCAATACTATAATTTTCTGCCTTATCTGTAGTTAGATAAATAATCTCATCTTTATCTTCCCTATATATGGTATTACCATAATTATTACTACTAAGTTCAATATAATTATAATCAATCACGGGGTTATTCGGATCAACAATATAGGCTTGAATAGGGATATAGAGTTCAACAATACCACTATATTTAATATAACCATCTACTAAACCACACTTAGAAGTATCTACTACTAGTTGAGGAGTAAGCATACTAGAATTTATCGCAAATTCATAGTTTTTATAGCTTATATATAAAGTACTGCCAATGCAGTTTGTTAAGTATCTATCTAAGTCAGTATTGTCAAAATATGTGTCTATTCGTAATTGGTCATAAGGGTTAAAAATACTTGCTGCTGCGTAAGGAGATGAGGCATTTTGTTCATATATAAATAAATCTCTTTCAAGATTATAAAGCCTTTCAAGGTTAAATGAAATAGTCTCATCATAAACAAAATAGGCTAGCTTTGTCGTTCCCTTTTCAACTATTTTATCCCCATCCATTACGATAGCTGTTATATACATTATGTGAAGACCTACATTACCGTCATAATTTAATTCTAGATTAAATTTCACAACTAAGCCATCTATATCTTCCGTATAACTACCATCGCCAAAGGCTTCCTGGAATTCTTCTGATTCAATATATTCTTTACTAACTAATTGTATATTACCATCGCTACTAAAATCTAAATAAGACGAATGCAGCTTATTATAGACTTCTTCTTTTAGTTTCTCTTTATCTTCATCCGTTAACTTAGCTAGGTCTTTATCAGCCAGTTCAATAACTAAATCATATAAAGACTCACAAGTCATTTTAGATGACGTAAGGTTACAGTTATATATAATATTCATGTCAATCAAGAAATTACTTAAAGCATCACCAAAAGATTCATCCGTTTTAGTAAGCTCAGCTATAGGTTTTATAAATTTCGCATCTATTATTAGGTTATCTATATTTATGTATGCTAAATCATACATCCAGTCATAGACTATTTCAGCTATAGCAAGATCAAGATTACGAGCTACCATAATGACAATGTCAATATGTTTAACTGCCTCTTTAGCAAATTCAAAGATAGAATTAATCATTGCATACGTTCCTGCCTCATAGTAAATATTATCACTGATAATATCTAAGACTTCAGCTAAATATTTAAAAGAATTAGTAGACCTATTAATGTCTTCTAAAATATTGGCTCCTGCATCAACTAAAGACTTGATATCTTCATCTGTCCAAGGCTGTTGCTGCCCACTTTTTTCAATAATAGCTCTAGCAATAATAACAATATCCTTAGGATTAGCTCTTGTAATACCAGTTAGTAAAGAGTAGATAAAGTTAATGATGTAATTTAACTCACCATAGGTAAAATCCATCGTCACGAATTTAATATTCATCATGTCTTCTAAGAATTCTATAACTACTGAGGAAGCCCCTTTATCTTGTAAGATGCCAATATAATCTGCGATACGAACATCAATAATATTTTCTAAGTTTTCAATGTAATAAAAACTGCCACCGTAGATAAAAGATGTACCCACATTATTAAACAATCCTGCTTCTACTAGTATGACGCTTACTTGTTCTGGAGATAATCTAATCATTATTTCTTCAATAATTTGTTGTAAGCGGACGATATTTTCCTCAATAAAAATATCTTCCTTTAAGATATCGTATCGGTCTTTTTCTTTATTAGAAAAAGCCTCTAGCATTTCTATTAAATCATCTTTTAAAACACTTAAGGCAAAGTCTAGGTCATCTTCTTTAACTCCGGCCGTTTCTAAGACTTCTTTGACTTTATCGAAGTTAACCTCATAGTATAAGTAATGATCAGGGTTTTTATCTAGATATTCTACGGCTTCATCATAACCAATTGCTCTCTCAAACATACAAAGCACAATATCAAAGTTCTCGAAAATTTCTTTGATAGTTGCCATGTCTAAGCTTGTTTTTTCTGGCATCACAAAATCATCGCCGTAATAAGAGCTTTGAACGACAATATAAGTTTCTATAGTAAAGCCATTATAGCTAATAGTTATCATTTGCCGACCAGTATGACTAGTATCAAAGCCAGATATCATATCTTTAGTTAAGATGATATCTTCACTACCTGAATCAAAGTGTAGAGTTAAATAAGCCCCCTCTTGGTATTCTTCCCCTAAGTCATAGGTTACCTTAAAATCATCATTAAGTTCAATACCACGTAATTCTTCACTAACTACAATTTGATAGGTTGTAGATATTCCTTCATAAGTAACTGTTACTTCTTTCGTGCCAACTGTACTAGTATCAAAGCCTGATAACATTTCACTTGTAATAGTTACTATTTCTTTTTTACCACTAATATATACTACTTCCATTTCGCTAGGAACAAAACTACTATTTAAGAGATACTTAGTTTGTGGGTCTATTAAATTTAAGCTTGTTACTTTATCTACGACGGTGATAACAAAAGTTGTAGATATTCCTTCATAAGTAACTGTTACTTCTTTCGTGCCAACTGTACTAGTATCAAAGCCTGATAACATTTCACTTGTAATAGTTACTGTTTCTTTTTTACCACTAATATATACTACTTCCATTTCACTAGGAACAAAACTACTATTTATGAGATACTTAGTTTGTGGGTCTATTAAATTTAAGCTTGTTACTTCATCTACGACGGTGATAACAAAGGTCGTAGTTAGCCAATTATAAGTAATTGTCAGGGTCAGTTTACCTGTTTTGCTTGAATCAAAACCACTAACCATATCGGGGGTGATGTCAATATCTCTTTGTTTACCACTTTGATAAGTGACAGTTAAAACACCACTATTAGCTAAACTTTCTCCGATGTAATAAGTATCTTTATAATCTTTAACACTAATAGCCTTGATTTCATCGACAAGTCTTGTAATTTCTAGCGTCCAACTAGAATTTTGCTTATCATCTTCACTATAATATAAGTTTAAATAGAAAGTGTTAAGCCCTTCTTCTAAGCTTAAGGTATCGCCTAATTCTTCCGTGTAAAGACTATCAGCATAGGCTGTTAATAAGATGCCTTCTGGTAAGATAATATCAGATACCGCGAAGTTTTCAGTGAGAGCATCAACACTAAAACTAACAGTTTGGTTTTCTTGGTCGATAGTAGCGTCAGTATGACCACTAATTTCTTTGATCTCAAAAGTAATTGCCTTATCTTTGTTACAACCGACTATAAAACACAAAAAAATTAAACATAAAATGCCAAATGTCTTTTTCATCATATAATCCTCCTTTAGTCTAAGTTAACATATTATGAGGAGGATTTAAATGTGCTTTCATGAAGAAACTCTAAAACTTACGCCAAACAATTGTTTTTTTTTTTTTTTATTTTACAAAGCAAAAAATTCTAGCCTTTGATAGCTAGAATATAAATATTATTAAATTTTTCTCGTGGCAAAAGCTAACCACGCTAACATATCACCACTAAAATATTCTTTTAAGGTTTCATAAACCATTTGGTGGTAATCATTTAACCAATCTTTTTCGTCTTTTCTTAACATGTTTGCGTCAATCGCGTCAAGATCAATTGGGACGTAGGTAATCGTTTCAAACTTTAAGAAATGCCCGTATTCCGAACTTCCGGCATCGACACATAACATTTCATTTTCGGTTCTAATCCCAAACTTATCATCTAAATAAACCCCTGGTTCGTTAGTTGTGATCATGCCGGCTCTTAAAACACAACTATCTTCTCTTTCCGGGACAATCTTCCATCTAAACCCATTAGGTCCTTCGTGCACTGATAAGACGTGTCCGACCCCGTGACCGGTCCCGCATCTATAATCTAGTAGTTTTTCCCAAATAGGACCGCGGGCTAAAATATCAAGGTTATTCCCGCGACACCCTTCTAAAAAGACCGCCCGGGATAAATTAATCACAGACTTTAAAACGGTTGTGAATAACTCTTTTTGTTCCGGTGAAACTTGCCCAATGGCGAAGGTTCTTGTAATATCCGTCGTACCTTCAAGGTAGTGACCCCCAGAATCAACTAATAAAAGGTTATCTTTTAAGATCCTCGTATCCGTTTCAACATTAGGGCTATAGTGTAACATGGCCCCGTTTGGCCCATACGCACAAATCGTATTAAAGGAAGGTTCAAGGAAGCCTTTTTGTTTCTTTCTTAAGTTAAGTAAGTGATGACTTACCTTCATCTCCGTATATTCTTCTTTTGGGTCTAGGTGTTTTAAATAATACATAAACTCAGTTACGGCTACCCCGTCTTTAATATGGGCTAGTTTGGTATTTTTAATCTCTACTTCATTTTTAATACATTTTAAAAGTAGGGTTGGGTTTTGAGCTAAATAGATTTCATTTTTCCCTTTTAAGATGCGATAAATCTCATAGTTGGTTTTATTAGGGTCTAATAAAACTCTCTTTCCTTCTAGTTTAAAAAGATCACTATAGATTTCTTCATAGTTTTTTACTTTAATATCATTTTCTTTCAAATAGTGATTAATATCCTTATTAAGTTTATTTTTATCAATATATAAAATAGTTTCTTTATTTGTCATAAGGGTATAACTTAAAAAAACCGGTGTATATAAGATATCATTGCCTCTTAAGTTATATAGCCAAGCCTCATCTTCTAAAGCACTTAAAACAAAGGTATCGCAATTTAATTCTTTTAACTTTTCTAAAACCTTATCGCGTTTTATTTTAAAACTTTCTCCCGTAAAAAATTCATCTAAATAATAGATTTTATCTTTTGGTAGTTGGGGTCTATTAGGCCAAATCAAATTAACAATTTCATCCGTCGTCTTATAAGTCACCTTACTATGTAGTTCTTTTTCTAATTCCTCTATGAAGTTTAGGGATACCATCTTCCCATCAAAGAGTAAGACACCATCGTTTGAGAGGACACTAGCTAGGTAGTTATAAATCGTTCTAACTTTAGGTTCCCCCATCTTCATTAAAACAATGCCAGAGCCTTCAAGTTCTCTTTCCGCTTGAATGAAATACCTACCATCTGTCCATAGTCTTGCCTCATTAGGCGTGATGACAAGACTTCCCGCACTCCCGGTAAAGCCAGAGATATAGGCTCTAATCTTAAAGAAATCACTAATATATTCACTTTGATGGTAATCAGACGTTAAAACTAAATACGCCGCGATATTTTGTTCTTTTAATTTATTTTGAATAGTCTCAATTAAGTTCATATTTTTCTCCTTCATCGCTTATTCACATTACGTAAAAATAATGGTATTATAATTATAACACGAAAGGGGACATACAACAAATGGACTTAGGTTTTTGTGGAATTATTGATATAATTTTAGTAATATTCTTTATACTAGCCCTCATTTTAGGGGCTAAAAAAGGTTTCTTAGAACGTTTTAGAAAGCTCGCTACGGGGATCATCGGCCTTATTATAGCCATCTTGTTTTGTAGGCAGTTTGCTGATTATTTAATTTCTAACAATGTTTTTAAAGAAAGTATCTATAATAATGTTTATAACAACATTATAACTAGTGAAGCCTTCCAAAATGGTAGTGATGCGAGTTCTGTCTTAAGTAGTCTAGGCTTTCCTAAAATTATTGCCGAATACTTAGCTTCAGGTTTTAGTGGCGTAGATATCGCAAGCGGGCTTGCCGATCAAGTCTATAGCCTATTTATGGCCATCATTTCCTTTGTGATCTTACTAGTAGGTTGTTGGGTCGTAAGTTTCTTATTAAAACTTTTAATCAAGTTTTTACGAAATAACGTCGTAATTAGAATAGTTGATGGCGTCTTAGGGGTCGTGTTATACGCCTTCTTAGCTATATGCATCGTCTATATCGTTTTCTTCTTATTATCACTATTTATTCAAATTCCAGGCCTAGAGGGCTTTAGAGACTTTGTGACAGTTGATATGCAGCTTAATAACCCTGATGAATTTAGATTATCTAAATACTTCTACGAAAATAATATCTTAATTAATTTCTTTAAATTATTCTTTTAGTAAAAGAGATAAATTCTCTTTTACTATTTTTTAAGTGAAAAGGCTTTCTAAATGCTAATATTTAGAGTATAATAGACCTAAAGACAAACGGAGGTACAAAATGAAATATATTTTAGGAGCGCCAGGTACTGGTAAAACCAAAGAAATCTTAAGACTTAGTGAGGAAAATCATATTCCAGTAATGTGTGAATCACAAGCGAGAAAAGAAAGACTGTTAGAACGGGCTAAACAATATGGTTATGTTATCCCCGTACCAATTGTGTTTAATGAAATCACCCTTAGTGATAAGGTAGTCTATGTTGATGATATCGAACGACTATTTAAGGCCATGTTTAATGTTGATGTTGATATTGTTACTCTTAATTTATTAAAACCGGATGATGTTAAAACTTTAAAGGAATAATAATTAAAGCGGACAAAATAGTCCGCTTTCTTTTATTTGATAGTGTTTGTTAAAATGCTAAAAAGTGTTACTAATTTAAAATAATTTTGAATTAGTAACAGTTAAGTGAGTGTTATATCAGCCTTATTTAAAAGCCAATCTTCGATGTTAATTTGAGTTATCCCGTCTTTTGACATATCATACTCATCTAGGCTAAACACATATTTAGGAGACGAATCCCTTATCGCTTTAAACGCGCCAAATTCTCTTTCTACAACTTCAGGGCTAGTTAATAAATAGGCCACTTGGATAAAACATTTCTTACCGTCTTTCATAACGACAAAATCAATTTCACCTTTATAGGTTTTGCCAATCAAAACATCATAGCCCCGATATATAAGTTCATTATAAACGAGATTTTCTAAAGCATGGGAAACAAATATTTTATTGGTATCACTACAAGCTAATAAGAAGCCATTATCAACCACAAATTGTTTTTCTATTTGTTTTAGAGTTCTTTTAGAAGCCACGTCATATCTTTTAACGCGCGAAATTAAACAAGCTTCTTCTAGTTTTTCTAAATACCTATAGATTGTTTCTTTATAGATTTTTTCATGATTACTAGCATTATAGTAATCAACAATACTTTGAGCTGAAAATTCCTTAGCAGTATTACTAATAATATATTTAGAAATTGATATAAATGTTTCTTTTTTAATATTAGATCTTTTATTACAAATATCTTTATCAATAATCCCGTAATAGATGGATTTTAAATAATCTTTAATATCTTCTTCTAAATCATAATCCATTCTTTGGGGCATACCGCCAAATCTAAGATAGTTTTGGAAAGAATTTTTAGGTAATTCTAAGTTATTATCATAATAATATTTAATAAACTCACTATAACTAAATGGCATTATTTTAAATTCTTTGCACCTACCCACTAACAAACTCGCAAGTCTACCAGATAAAAGTTTCGAGTTACTCCCCGTCACAAAAATTGAAACGTTTTCGGTTGCTTTAAGGGAGGCAAGTACTTTTTCAAACTGTTTCACATGTTGTATCTCATCTAGAAAAATATAGTATTTATTACTATCTTTAATTTTATCTAAAATATAGGTGTTTAATTTACTAAAATCATTGATTTTAGCATATTTAACATCTTCAAAATTAATAGAAATGATATGATCTAGACTTATTTTTTTACCACTTATTATCTCATCTTTAATTTGATTTAACAAAACACTTTTACCACATCTTCTAATGCCTGTTAAAACTTTAATTAAGTTAGAGTCATAAAACCTTCTGATATTATCTAAATACTTAGTTCTTTTAATTAGCATGTGAATACACCTCACTACCATTATAACAAAAATACAAAAAAAGTGTTACTAATTTAAAATAATTTTGAATTAGTAACACTTATTAAGCTAAAACTAGCAGTTGTAACTAATGAAATTATAAGAATGAGCTAAGAATAGAGACTAATCATTAAGAGTTTTATGTTTAAACTTTGGTAAGGAAACGATAAATAATTTAGAAGTAGCCATCACGATAGCTTCCTTATTAAAGCCAGCATAGGCACTATTAATTAATTTAAGACCATTAGAGGCATGATTATTAGTATAGCCTAAATACTTTAGTAGTTTAGCAAGTTTAGGATTTCTACTACTTCTTTTACCATCATCTATTTCTTCACTAGATAGTAAAAAGATCCCACCTGGTGAAATAAAGTTAATCTTATTCTCACTTACTTCTATTTTTATACTAGTCTTATCTTGCCAGTTTCTATGGATAAAGGCATTAAGTAAAGCTTCTTTTAAGGCTTCGTAAGGGTAAGATGTAAAGCTCGTAAAAAAGTCTAATATTTTATCTATTTGTTCTAAGATAGAACCTTTAAAAACTTTTCTTTTTTTGATGTTATTAGCATTATCTAAGAAATAGATTTTAGTATTGTTTTTTTGTTCATCAGAAAACAAGTAGGCAAGGTTCGTATATTTATCATTCTTAAGGAAACCTAGAGCCTTAAACTTATCTTTAAGATCTTCGTATTTATTAATAAAATAAGTAAATGATAAGTTAGAACAAGAGTTTTCTAAATCTTCAAAATAAAGTTTATGAGAGCTTAAAGAAAGGGCGGCAATGTCATCTTTCGTGGCTTTAGCTTTAGAGGTTTCAAAACGAATATAGGTGCCTTCATCAGGCCCGTATTCCGCTAAATAGTAGGGTTTTTCGCTACCTTCAGCCACGTTTAACACTAAGACATTATCACTATTCCAGGCAAGATCAAGGCACTGTTTAGGGTTTGGTAAGATAACATCATTAATAACCCAGTTGATGATTTTAGTTTGAATGATATCTTTATCTTTATCCGTTAAATCTTTAAAATAAACACTACCATCGTCACTAACCCCAATATAAATGGTTCCACCACTAGTATTTAGAAAGGCAACTATTTCTTTTTTGATTTCACTAGTTATTTCTCTTTTTAGTTCTACTCTTTCTGACTCATAGTATTTCATAAAAGTCTTATGTCATTAAATTTAGTAAGATCATACTAAGATAACAACAATTTCTCCTTTCTTTGAATCTATCTAATTTGTTAAATATCTGCATTTATGTTTTGGGTAATCGCGGTAAAAAATTCCTTACTCCAAATATCTAGCTTACTCTTGTCTTTGACAAAAGGTATTACATCTTCTTTAGCTTTTTCGTAATCAATTTGGGCAAAGCGTTCATTTAACATTTGAATTAAGGTTTCTCGATTTAGTTTGAAACTAGGATCAATAAAGTTAGAATCAACAAGTCTGGCTTTTAAATGTGGCATATTGACTTTAACATTACGTGAAATGTAGAAAATATAATCATATAAATCTCTGCCTTTGACACGTGTCTTCCATGCCCGACATATGACGGCATGAAGCTTGCCCGCAAAAAGAGATGGCATATCGTATAATCTCACCTGGTAGGGAGATGGTAAGAGTCTATACTTATTTTCAAAATTGGCATAAGCTGGAGGATCTATATCAATCTCAAGTTTAATTTTAATTATTTCCGATGGATTTATTCTATTTCCGCTTTGTTCATTCTTGAACACACTTAAAATATGTTCTTTAGTATTGCCTTTTAAAAAAGCTGATTTAATATTTGAGCCTACCTTCTTAATTTTTTCTTCCACTTTAAAGTTTAATCCAACCGAATATAGCTCACTCTCTAAAATAGAAAAATAGTTTTGTAGTTCAAAATTAGCATCTGGGGCTACTAATGAAAAGTCTAGGTCTTCAGAAAATCTATCAAGACCGTAAAATATACGAAGGGCCGTTCCACCGTAAAAAGCGGCATTTTTGAAAAAGCCAGCCCGTGAAAGCCCACAAAGAGCAACCTCTTGTATGACCTCAGTTAGTGCGTTTTTTTGTTCCGTTGGGGTTTGGGTTTGGTATAGTGCTAGCATTTGGTTTAAAATTGTTTCCATCTACTTTCCTCCATCAATTAACTTTATAAGATACTTGTGATTAGTGGACTTATAAAGTGGTGCTAACTGTTTGATATCAGACAAATTAAGATGCCAAAAATCATCCTCATCAATTCTTAAATCTTCAAATAACAGTGCCCGTATGGTCTTAACTGAAGTGACAGGTGAAATAGTATACAATTTATCACACAAGGCTTTTTCGGGAGTGGCAATTTGATAGGAATAGCCGTTTTCTATGTGAATTTCTACCCCTAAATCATAAACGGCAGCAGGTACATCCCTATACATAAAGAAACCAAAGGCGTTATTATATTCTTTTCTTTTACCTTTCTTAAAGGTTGCTGAAGTATAAGTGTTAAAAATAGCTTCTGGGATTAGCGAATACATTGCCAAAACATAATCAAAAGAAAGGTAGGAAGGGCCATATATTACTCCGGCTAGATATTTCCCATCTGTCTTAGGATCAGTTTCATAAAGGCCACGTTTGATTTTGGTTAACCTGCCAGATTCTACTTCTCTTCTTATTTTACCTTTAATATCAGTGTAGTTTTTATATTGTAATGCTAAACTGTCAAATGTTAAAATCATTTATTTTCTCCTCTTGGTTTTATTATATAAAACTTTCTGGCGAAAATCAACAAATAAATGAAATTTATTAAATATGAAAAGTGTAGTTTTTGATGTTCAATTTATATTGAAAAGTGTAAATTTTAGGCTTTATAAATGTTTGAAAAGTGTTAAAACATGTATACCACAATAAAAACCAGAACTATTATATAATCAAAGCTTGATCTTTTAAGTGGCAGCAAATACCTATCTAAAGTTAAGCCAAGGAAAGCTATTAAAAAAAGTTATACTTTAGATTATAATATCTCTAAGTATAACTTTTTTTGTATTGTATACTACAGTCTTTCTTATAAAAACATTGTCATATAAGCAGGTAAATGTAATATTCCGTCTTTTTCCATAACATCCTTGGTATATAAGATATAAGGTTCATTATATCTACCCTTAAACTTTTTCATGAACTTATCTAGCGACGAATGTTGTTGATATTTACTAGATTTAACCTCAATTGGGGTTATCTTCTTATTTTGGGAAATTAGAAAATCTATTTTCATATTGTTTTCCCGATGATTTGTATCGCTATGTGAATAAAAATATAGCCTTCTACCCTTACATCTTAACATTTGGGCCACAATATTTTCTAAAATCATTCCTTCATTTATACCAAGCTTATCAAAAAGAATGGCGCGGTAAAGCTCATTCTTAGTATAGGGCATATCCATAAAAGCTAGTGTTACTAAAAGGCCTGTATCGCCCATATAGCACTTTAAAGTGCTTTCTTCAGCACTAAGGGCTAATCCTATTTTAGGATCAATTGAGTTATAACAATTGTTAGTGATCATGGCCTCATTCAACCATAAAAAAGCATCTTTAAACGTACGAAAACGGGCTGACTTATTTAGTGAAGATACCTTAAATTTTTTTGTCTTTTTTGATAACTCGGCCGGAATATTATCAAAAATGGCAAACACTTTGTCTTCATATCCTTCAGCAAATTTACTAACATCCTCGCGGTATAGATTAATGATAGCACGTTTAGCTTTGTCAGAACGCTCAAAACTTTATCAGGCAAATAGGCAAGTACTGATTGTGGCATACCACCAACTAGCATATATTGTTTAAAGAGATTCATGATCTTACGATGAATTGCCTCACCAAGTGGCATTTTTTTGTCAAAGAATGATTTTAATATCGGAACAGTCGTCGTATCACCTAGTGCCCACAAAAATTCTTCAAAATCAAGTGGAAACATTTCAATATGTTCCTCTTCCGACGGAATAACAATATTTTGAACATTCTTTTTTAGTCTGATTAGTGAACCAGTCTCTAAATAATCGTATCGTCCATCCGCAACTAAATACTTGATAAATTGACGTGCCGGTGGAAACTGTCCTACTTCATCAAAAACAATAAGAGACTCTCTATCATATAAGGTTACGGCATAATATAGTGAAAGTTTTTGAAAGAATAAGTTTAAATCATCAGTGTTATAGATAAATAAATCTTTTATCTCGTGCGTGGCAACCGCAAAATCAATGATTATATAGCTTTTGTATTCATTTTCACCAAATTGCCTTGCCACAAAACTTTTACCAACACGCCGAGCACCATCAATCAAGAGTGCTGTAGAGCCATTGCTTTCATTCTTCCACCTAACTAAATCATCATATATCTTACGTTTTAAAATCATAGTTAAAATCACCTTTTCTACTTCTATTATAAGATTATTTACACAAAAAGGCAGTTTAATTAGAATCTAATACTAAACTTAATAATAATTAAGAGATGGGCAAAATAATTTAATAGCATCAAAACGATTAATATTCCTAGCATTTATACACAAATTTTAACTGTTTTTGCAAAAAGTGGTTCCACTTATTGTAAAAATGCTGTTTTTTGACTAATACTATGCTATATTTTCAGTGAGGTGTATAACATTGAAACGCTTAATAGATGATTCTTTAATAAAATGGAAAAACAATTTAGACAAAAAACCATTGCTTGTTTATGGGGCTAGACAGGTTGGTAAAACATATTCTATTGTCGAATTTGGTAAAAAGTATTACGACAATATTATTTATCTTAACTTTGAAGGAAATAATAATCTCAAACAAATTTTTGAACATGATCTTTACCCAAGAAGAATACTTACTAGCATTGAGGCTATTTATGGGCAAAAAATTATGCCAAAAAAGACACTACTTATTTTCGATGAAATACAAGAATGTGAAAAAGCCCTAACTTCGCTCAAGTATTTTTGTGAAGAGTGTCCAACATATCATATTATAGCTGCCGGTAGCCTACTTGGACTTGCGATAAATAGAGGACACTTCTCATTTCCAGTTGGTAAAGTAAACATTCTTACGATGTATCCTTTAAACTTTGAAGGGTTTTTAATGGCACTAAATAGAGATGATCTTATTAATATAATTAAAAATTCATATCAGACAAACATCCCTGTTGAAGAAGCTATACATAATAAAATACTTGAATATTATTACACATATATCGCTATTGGTGGCATGCCTGAAGTTGTTAGTACCTACCTAGGTCATAACGACTTTGATTATGTCAGAGTTGCCCAAAATGAAATAGTAAGCAACTACTACGGTGATATGACTAAATACACTAACATTAAAGAAAGTAACAAAATCATTGCCACATATAGAAGTATTCCTAGTCAACTAGCTAAAGAAAACAAAAAATTTCAATATAAAATGATTGGTTCTGGGGCTAGAGCTAGTACTTATGAAAGTGCGATAGAGTGGCTTAAAACAGCTGGTATTGTTTATAAGTGTAACAAAGTTAAAGAGGGGTTATTCCCTCTTAAAATGTATGAAGACTTCTTATCATATAAAATATATTTAAATGATATAGGCCTTTTAGCTAGTAGTTTAAATATTAATATTAGACATATTATGTCAAATATGTTATCAAGTGACGCCAAGATAGGTATCGTCCAAAATTATGTTATGCAACAGCTGGTTTCACTTGGCTTTGAACCGTACTACTGGGAATCAAATGGTAAAGCTGAAATAGACTTTGTCATTCAAACCAAAGACGGTGTTATTCCAATTGAATGTAAATACGCCAACAACGTCCAAGCTAAAAGTCTAGGTGTGTTTGTAAGTAAGTATCACCCATCTTATTCTATTAGAGTATCTACTAAAAACTTTGGCTTTGAAAACAATATTAAGTCAATACCACTATACGCCGTTTTTTGTCTTAAAGACAAGATTTCTTGTGATTAATAATAGTATAAATACTATTTATCTTACCTTATAACCAGTCAAGAAAATCAACTCTTCTTAATAAAAATTACTCTTATTTGAATATATATTCATAAAGATGCATATCTTCTTACAAATGTTTATGATCATAACATTTAATACTATACTCTTTTAGTCACTAAATTGGTAAAAGATATTTTACCTTAATTGGTCAATGTTTTTTTTGCCGATATCACCAATTACTAAGTATCATTAAATATCTAAGAGACATTTTAAAAGTTTTTGGAATAGAATCCAAAAACTTTTTATTTTTGTATAGTTTTGGGAATTCATTCCCAAAACTTTCTGTTTTTACATAGTTTTAGGAATCAATTCCAAAAAATATTAATCATGGTTGTTTATGCATAATCAGCAAACAATTTCTTATATTGTAATAAATGATTCTAAAATGCTAATATGCAGATAAATCGCAAAATAAGCTTTAGTTATAACAAAATTTAATTACTTAAAAATAAAAAAGCCTAATCACAATATCACTTAGCTTATGGCTGCTACCTCTCGGTCCTGACCAGGTTCACTAACTAATACTTGATTAGGGTGAAAAAATTTTAGCATAATTTAGTTTTTTTTACAATACTATTTAAACATTTTCTTTTTCTTGAAAATAATGATTAGAATAATACAAATAACAACAGTAATAATTAAAGGAATAAACCAAAACTCAGCTCCCGGAATGTGTTCTACATTCATACCGTAAAAGCCAAAAATAATATTAGGAATAGACATAACTATAGTGATGACAGCTAATATCTTCATAACGATATTTAGGTTGTTAGATATAACACTCGCGAAGGCATCCATGGTGCCTGATAAAATGTTTGAGTAAATGTTACACATTTCAATAGCTTGGTGAAGTTCAATTAAAACGTCATCAATTAAGTCTTGATCTTCGTCATATAGTTTTATTACCTTGCCACGTAAAATTTTATTCATAATGATTTCATCCGTTTTAAGGCTGGTTGAAAAATAAACTAGGGATTTTTCAAGGCCTAACATTTGAATTAGTTCTTGGTTTTGCATGGAACGATGAAGTTTTTCTTCGGTTAAGCTTGATAGTTTATCTATTTGGCGCAAGTAAGACAAATAACGTTGGGATACTCTTAACATTAAGGTCAAGAAAAACCTGGTTTTCATCGTGGTATTAAGCCCTTTAACAACCCCGCCTTTAAAGTCTATTAATTCTAGGCATTCATGCAAGGATATAGTAATAATGTAACCATTATAAGTAATAATACCAAGCGGAGCTGTTTGGTATTGAAGATCAGTTACCTTATTTTCAATATCCGGGTAAAAGACGGGGAAATCAACCATAATTAGACGTTGGTCGGCATCATCATCGTAGTCAATATGCGGACTTTCTTCTTCATCTAGGGCTTGTTTTAAAAATTCTGGCATTACTTTTAAGTCGTTAATTAAATAAGTCTTTTCTTCTTCGGTTGGATTACAAACATTAACCCAACATCCAGTTTCTGGTGTTTCTAGTTTAGTTAGGACACCATCAATTGTTTTATAAATTTCGATCATCAGAGCCTCCTTAAATAGTTAGTGCCAGCACGGTGGCACATTGTCGTTGTTGTTAGTTATGCTTTTTATACATCCGTCCAAATGTACCACTTCCTTTCGTTATTTTTATTTTAACATAAAATTTTAAAATCTTGCCAATCTTCTTTAGCTAAATAGTAAAAAAGCGTTTTACCTTTAGTGTGGTATTGCCTAAACTTGAGGTTTAAGATCGTGTTTAAGGACCTTTGATTAAGCTTGTTAACTGATACGCATATTATATCAAGCTTTATTGTCTTAAATAAATAGGTTATAAGGCTTGATAAAGCTTCCTGCATGAGGCCTTGATGTTGATATTCCTCGCTTAAGACATAACTTAACTCGCGGTATCTTAGACCACCAAAGGCGGGGTAATACTTTTTTAATAGATTGATATGACCTATTACGACATCATTAAGAGTTAAGGCTAAGACTGACCTTTCAGCCATAAAGCTTTTAACTTCTTCTTCGGCTTCTAAAATGGTTGTAGGAGATATAAAGCCTGAGTTAATTTCTAGATTTTTGTTGTTGGCGTAATTAAAATAATCATTTATATCCGTTAGCTTAAAAGAGCGTAGCAAAAGTCTTTTTGTCTCTATCGTAGTTTCTGATAAGTCGATATTATATCTTAAATCTCTAAAGAAGTTAGTAATGATTTTACTACACTCATCTTCCGCTAAGTAGGTAGCCTTAACTTTATGCGTAAATAAGTTAAACGTATCACAATTACTTATGACGGCCCCGTTTCTAAGATCTAAGGCGCCAAAGTAAACTTCTTTAATGCGGCTATTAACAATCGCGCCCGCACACATCGCACAAGGCTCTAGGGTAACGTAAAGTGTTGTGTCTTCTAAACGCCAAGTTTTAAGTTTACGACTAGCCTTTTTAATAGCTAGAATTTCTGCGTGTCCTAGGGGGTCTTCTTTTAACTCTCTTAGGTTATGGGCTCTTGAAATAACCTTATCATCTTTTACAAGCACTGCCCCAATCGGACACTCCCCCTTAAGATAGGCTTTCCTAGCTTCTAGAAGGGCTAACTTTAAATACTTATTCATGATGATGTAAGACGACGTGACACTTCCTACATCTCGCTTCGTATGATTCTTTTGCCCCAATTAAAACCTGGGCATCATCGTCATAAGCTGGCTTACCATCAAGGATTCTTTGGGTTTCCGTCGCCTCTTCCCCGCACACCATACAAATAGCCGTTAGTTTAGTTACTTCGTCCGCAATCGCTAAAAGGCTAGGAATTAAGCCAAAGGGTTTAGAAGTGAAGTCTTTATCAAGCCCCGCACAAATAATCCTCAAACCTTGGTTGGCGTAATAATTAATAATATCAATTAACTTTTCATTAAAAAACTGAACTTCATCAAAAACTAAAGCACTAACTTCTGACGTCACATAGTTTTTAATGTCTTCGGGGTGATTAACATTAATGTTAATAGCCTTTGTCCGTTTCTGGTTATGGGACACAACCTCATCTAGGCTATAGCGATCATCTATATTAGGTTTAAACACTAAAAATTTCTTTTTCGCATACTCCATTCTTTTAACTCTTCTAATGAGCTCTTCCGTTTTCCCGGCAAACATCGGCCCACATATTACTTCAATTCTGCCTATCTTATTTTCACTGTAATACATAAATTAAAACTCCTTTACTAAGAAAAAAAGGCTCAACGAGCCTTATATTTCTAAATTACTTCTTATCTAAGCCGTAACGTTTATTGAAACGGTCAACTCTACCATCAGCTTGAGTAAAAGCTTGTTTACCAGTGTAGAATGGATGACAATTTGAACAAGTATCAACACGAATTTCGTCTAATACTGAACCTGTTTCAAAAACATTACCGCAAGTTGTACAAGTAACTTTAACTTTCTTATAATTTGGATGTATTCCTTTTTTCATTGTACAATTCACTCCTTCCGCCATGGACTAAACACACCATAGTAAGTCTTATGTATTCTACCACACAAAAAATAAATATACAAGTAAATTTTAGGCATTTCGTGAGAAAATGCTAAAGTTTCACTCAATAGGTTTAAAATTATTGTAAAAATTATTAAAAGCTTTTATAATATAGCTCGTAAAAAGAGGTGTTAATGAATGTTTTGTAAAAATTGTGGCCAAAATGTTGATGAAAACGATAGATTTTGTCCTCATTGCGGAGCCAAATTAAAAATAGATATTCCTGATTTTGATGAGGATATAGACATAAATAGAGATATCGATAGTCATGAAATAGGTAGCCCTAATAAAAACACTTTAAAAAAACGTAAAAGTAATGAAGATAGCGGTAGTGTTGGTTGGGCCGTTCTAGGGTTTATTTTACCGATAGTAGGAATAATTTTAGGCCTATATTGGCTTAAAAGTAAACCTAAATGTGCTAAGAAGGCCTTTATGGGCGTGGTCGTTTTAATATTTTTCGTAGTGATTGTTGAGATGTTTGATATAATTGGAAATTTTTTAGTCATATATTTATGAAAAAAAAGAAAGTGCTCTAGCACTTTCTTTTATTCTTCATCTTCTGAAATATTAGCGTTATGGTAAACTTCTTGAACATCATCAAGTTCTCTTAACATATCTAACATCCGTCTAAACTTTTCTTCGTGTTCAGAATCTAAGTCTACTTTGTTCATTGGAATTAAAGTGATTTCGTTTGTGTCGAAATCTAATTCCTTGCCACAACCTTCTAAAGCCGTTTTAATCGAATTGTAATCTTTAGGATCAGCTGTAATAACGGTAAGTTCATCTTCTGTCTTAATTTCTTCACAATCACAGTCATTATTCATTAAAACTTCCATGGCTTCGTCTTCACTTAAGCCTTGGAATTTAAAGATGGCTTTTCTATTAAATAGATAGTCAACAGAAGTACCAATTTGACCACCCGTTTTATTAAAACAGGTTCTTACTTCAGCGAATGTTCTATTATCGTTATCCGTTAAACATTCAACGATGACAGCTACATTTCCACTACCATAACCTTCATAAGTCTTTTCTTTAGTAGCACCACTGATTGCACCCTTAGCTTTTTCAATTGCTCTTTTAATAACATCAGCTGTACATTGATCCTTTTTAGCTCTTTCAATTACTCTTTTTAATGCTTGATTCATATCTGGATCAGGTACACCTGCTTTAGCAGCTTGAAATATTTCTTTACCCCATTTAGCATACTTAGCTGACTTCATTGCTGCTGTTTTGGCCATTGATGCGGCTCTAACTTCATGAGCTCTTCCCATGTAATAATCTTCCTTTCATTTTTTACTTGACACAATATTATAGCCATTTTTGGCCTTACTTGCAAGACCAAGTTGAAGAGATAGCCTAACTTTTGTTAATT